>ERZ1034798.13-NODE-13-length-44696-cov-11.005264_pt1 | contig 44696 bp, 58 predicted proteins | sample MGYA00520690_ERZ1034798 | MGnify/ENA primary metagenome ERZ1034798 (study PRJEB33766, sample SAMN09781682) | gut metagenome | biome: gut microbiome | host: Homo sapiens | place: Madagascar | study: EMG produced TPA metagenomics assembly of the PRJNA485056 data set...
CTACCTACATAAACAAAAGCTATAGCTGTTGCCACCCACCCAAACAAGGCGGCACAGATTATCTTTCTTTGAAAAGCAATAGTTTCTACATAACCTTTTAATAGCATTGTAATAATGCCTGCCGGTAATTGTTCCTTTTCATCCATCGTAACACCATCCAATAATTTTATTTTGCAGCTGCATAAAGCAAGAAGAATAACACAGTACCTGCATAAATATTCCGCTGATTTTTAATTCTGTTCGCCCGCTTTCGGTCGTATTCCATTTGCTCTATCAACGTCTCGTATAATTCCTCGCTGCGCTTCAACGATTCCTTTGCATTCACTAATGAGCGCTTGGAGTTCGTCAGCGCTTCTTGCGTTAGAGTGAGCTGCTTCTTCGCTTCGCTTAATTGCGTCAGCAGTTCTGTTGACGTGTTTTTCTGCTGTTTCAATTTCTCGTCTGCTAGATTCAATTTCGCTTCCAGCAGATTTGTTTGATTTTTGAATTGATTCCACTGTTCGATTGACAGCGTTATTTGCTTGGGTGCCGCTTCTGCCGTGCCAACGCCAGTACACGTCATTACAGATAAGCAAAAGACCAGCAACAATAAGACTAATCTTAACTGCTTTATCAATCTTGCGTCTTGTTTCATCTTTCATTATTACCTCATATAAACATCCATATTTGTGAAATATAATAAATCGCATCAGAAGCACAAACTTCGCCTACAAGCGGCTTTAGCTCGCCGCAGGATAAATCATAAGCGGCACTAATTTTAAAACGCTCATAGGCGAAGTGTTTTTGCGCAATTTGCGCCTTCTTGTAGAAGATTGTTATTATGTGCCTGGTAGTTTGTTATAATCCGAAATAATGGTGCAGCGCGCCAAGAGCAAAGCCTAAAACAAGGCCTACTAAAAATTTCTTGTCAGCAACAAAAGCTTTTAATTCTTCCATGATTTCACCTCCTTATCTTCCATTGCCAGCATAGCCATAAGCAGGTATGCCGTATGGTGTTGTCAAATCAATGCCGGCAACATACTCATAAGTAATACGTGCTCTATTGGCATAACCTGCTCTATACATCTCACCAACATCAGCAGCTATCCAATAATAATTTTTGAACAGTTTGTTCAACGCTTCCAGGCTACGCAAGTCGACACGTTCGAAACGATTCTCCAAGAAACGCTTTACAACGTAGGTTGACGTGGGACACCACATACCAGCATAAATCAAACAGCGTGTATCATCCAACGTCGGCACCTGCTGAAGCGCCTCGACGTATTGCAGGCAGTCACGTGATAATTGTTCCAACTGTGCCTGCTGTCCTGCTTCACTTCTCAAAAGCTCTTTCAGCATCGGCAGTTCACCGCTTGCTTTAATATCAATGTAAGTGCGGCCTGCATATTCTGCGCCGCCAGGGATAGCTTTCAAAAGCTCGTTAGCTCTGTTGCCTTCCCATTGGCTGACACCGATTGACGGATAATCATATGCAGTGCTTTTTGCCACACTGTCATAGCCGCCTTCGATTCCTGTGTTAATTAAACCTTTTGCGATTTCTTTCGCAAGGCTTTTGTTCCAGTCCATAGCTATCACCTCACTCACTTTTTAAGCAGCGGTTGGAAGTCTTCTTATATACATCCTCATACATCTCTTGCTTATCGCCGTTGTATGTATATTCCGCATAAATACCGTCACCGCTAACGGTCGTTGATAACAACGCCTTGTAATTCTGCAGCGTTTTACATGCCCAGACTACAAACACGTTCTCTAATGTAATAGGCTGAACGTCATTCGGTCCATGTTGGATGTTGGCAGGTTGGTTATACCACTCCACTAATTTGTTTTTACATACGGATTCAAAATGTGCCATACCTGTAATAATCATTATTATCACTCCTTTAAATTCACTTCTTGATTTCACATTTTAGTTGTTTTGTTAACTTCTTCACTTGAAACTTTAAAAGCTCTCGTCTCAATGGCCTTGTTGCCCAGCTGCACAAGCAGCAGCGCTACCATGCCCAGCGTGCAGCTTTCGTAGTTGCCCCAAGTTCTGGCCCAAAAAGCAAGCCACAAAGTCACCAGCACCCAAACGGCAAAGCCAACCACAGCGCAGATTCTTCCTACGCTGTAAGCATTGTCGTTCTTCTTCAACATGTTAATTAATTTACGCATGACACTTACACTCCTTGCATTTTTCATCATGTCCTTTTAAATCATAGTTAGGCAGCTCATTTAACTGCTCCATTAAACTATCAATAACGCCATTATCGCCCAGTGCCTCATAACTCTTATAGCAAGCATCAATGCTTTCTTTTGCGTAAATCGGTATCCATCCTCTATCCTGTACATAGTGATTATAAGCCTGGATAATTCTGTCACGCAGCAATGCTTGCAAACCTGCTTTTAACGCATCATTCTCTTTTTTCTTTTGGCGGTACAGTGCAAAGATATAAGAAATAACAGCACCAGCAATAATATTTATTACAGTTTGTACAGTTGATTCAATCATAAAACACCTCATTCCTATTTATTTTGTCGCTGATATTTAAACTTCTAATACAACGTTTTCAACTTCTTCTTTAGTAGTTGCTGCTTCAACTTTTTCTTTCGCTACACGATATGCAGTATGCAGTTTATTGCTGCGCACCGCCACGGCAGCAATAATCATCTTCAAATCGTTAGCCGTTACCGGTGTATCGGCATTGTCTGCCGTAGTCCACTCTATTGTAGCTCCCTCGCCTTGCAGTTCCAGCGCAATAATTGCAGCGCTGATGCGGTCGCGGGCTTTACTGTCGTAGTCGTAGAGGTGCCCATTATAAGCAATAGGCTCAACCTCTGCCGTATCACGCTGGCGCTTCAGCGTCAAGATTTTACGCTGTTTTACGTTTTCAATAGGTTCTTCCTCACGCATAACAGTTACGCCTAATTCTGCCAAGGCTTCATCACTTATAGACAGAGGGATAAAGATGCCATCTTTGCCCAACACTTCGGAAAGCTCGCACAGATTAGAATAATTTTGTTCTTTATATGTATAGGTTGTTTTCATTTGTCCTCCTAGTTAAAGATGATTTCTACTTTAAATTTTTTGCCCACATTAGCAGCTGTAAACATAGTAGCAACTTCGGAAGGTAAATCATTTGTATATTCATAAAAGCCCGGAACATAGCTCTGATACTGAATACTCGGAAACTCAATAGTCACACTCGTATTTGATTCCACCGACGTTACTTTAACAGTGACATTGTATTTACCCCCAGTGACACTCTCGACATTGAAAGCAAAATCAAGCCAACTTCCATAATAGCTTAGCATAACAAGAGTAACAGCCTTGCCATCGTGTTTCATATTACCTTCGACTTCACCATAAGTAGCATTGTAGCGGCTGTAGCCATATTGCAGACCTTGTTGCCCCATGGTCATGATAAAAGCATTATCGCCTGTAGCTCCACCGCCACCACTAAATGCAGTTTTTTTACCCATCATTAATCTAGTAAGTCCCATGCTGCCACCTCTACGATAACTTTGTCGCTTGCACAATGCTAGTCAACGTACCACCGCCATCTTTGCTCATCCAAATGTTAAGGAGCAATCCGGATGTAGTTATAGCAACATCAGATGCACTGCCAGTGTATTTTAATTTTCCTGCATTACTTATAGTCAAACTGTAATCTGCATTTGCAGCAAAGTATGCAGTAAATACTGATGATTGACTAGCACTTAATGCCCCAGCCAAAGTAGCAAGGTTAAGTGTAAATGCACCTGTTACAGCATAAACCATTGTAGAGGTTACAGGCGTATCGGATGTACCATTGACAACATAAGTAGTGTACTTCTCTCGGTTAAGCATAAGGTCACGGAAATTCTGCTGTGCCGTCCACGTATTAGATTCCGACGTGCTAACGCCACTACCACCACTAACAGCAATAGTTACATTGCCATTGCTATCTGGCTTAACATTATTTACACTTTTAACCATACCACTAATATCAGTTTTCTTAGCATAGGTATCAACAATGACATTACCTGCACTGTCTTGTGTAGCTTTAGTAGCAGACGCTGCGCTACCTGTATAACTGCTTGCATTAATTGAACCCACGGGCTGCGAGCCTTGACGCCACACTATTGTACTTGTTGCACCTATTAAAGCAAAGCCTGAATAAATATCAGTGCTGACTTTATTTGTCAATGCATTATATACAACCCTATTCTGTATAGCATTTGTACTTGTACTTGATAAAGTATCGTCTACAGTAATATCAGAACCACCGCTGACAGTAATATTGACATTACCGCTTTCGTCGGGAGCAGTATTGTTAACAGTTTTTACGTAACTATTAAGTTCTGTTTTTGTAGCATAAGTGCTTGTAATTACATTGCCATCACCATCTTTTGATGCTTTCTTTGCTGTGTTTGCTTCACCTGTATAGCTTTCTGCGTTTACGTGCCCAACTACAACACTTTGCGAACCTTCGTACCACCTAATACTGCCTATATTCTTTTGCATATAAATAATGTCAAAGGTGTTAGGAGAAGTAAAAGTATTAGTATCATCAAGCACAGCTCTGTTATCAAGTGCAGCCTTTACTGCTCTATTCTGAACGGGGTTCGTAGATGTATCAGAAAGTTCAGCATCAACAGTAACGCCCCCATCTTTGCCATCTTTACCCCTAGGCAACGTAAAGTTCAACACAACATTACTAGCAGTACCACTATTGGTAACACTTGCATTACTACCTGCTGCACCTGTAATCACACTACCAATCTTGATAGAAGCAGCAGTACCTGTATCACCTTTTGCACCTTTGATATTCACACTTGTAGGGTTGGTCAACCCAGCTTTATTCGTCCAGCTTAAGACACCATCAGAAGACACACTAGGTACAAATACATTGACATTCTCACTGTAATTCTTAGCATTATCCATGTAGGTTTTAGCATTATCCATGTAGGTTTTAGCATTGTCCTTGTAGGTTTTAGCATTGTCCTTGTAGGTCTTTGCTTCACCTGCACTACTTCTTGCATCAGTAGCAAAGTTACTAGCAGTAGTAGCAGCAGACTGTGCAGTTTCTTTGCTGGCACTTGCGCTATTTTCGCTGGTCTTAGCGTTGGTAGCATAGAGGGACGCATCAGTCTTAGCGGTTTCCGCTGCTGTTTTATAACCCTCTGATAACCTTGCATTTTCAGCAGCACTTGCAGCAGACGTACTAGCAGACTGTGCACTGTTGGTGGCTGCATTTGCAGATGCTGCAGCGCTATTTTCGCTCTTCGCAGCTGCAGTTGCACTTACAGCTGCACTCTGCGCTTGTGCTTGCGCCTGTGCATAAACACCTTGCGCCAATGGCAAAACCTTTGCCGGGTCTTCCGACAATTCAAGAGTTTTTCCATCGTCACTAATTCTAAAGCTTTTGCCGTTCTCCCACGGAATTGTAGTATCAATATCAGCGCTTGTACTTACACCGATTTTCAAACTTCTACCGGTAACGTCGGTAAGCTGTTGCGCAATCATCGTCAGTTTATCGCCAATATCTTCAACCTGGTTAAAAGGATATTGGTCTGGCAAATCCGTTTCCTGCGTTACCGGCACTTCCCTATAAATCGTCAGTTTCCAACCTGTCGGCAACACCGGCGGCCGTTCACTCTCCGGCACTTCTGCGCCGACTGCATAACCTGGATAACGTACAACATTCTTTTCAACATCAACGTAATAATCTTTAGTCAGCAGCTTTTCTTTGCCGTCTGCGTCTGTCAGCAAAACTTTAATGTCTGTCCGGTCTAAAATTTTAAACTGATACGCAAACTCTGTTGCATTTCCATTGCCGCTATATGTGATTCTGTTATCAACATGAGCAAGCATAATAGCAACCCCTTTCGTTTATTCATAAAAAGAAAATGTCTATCTAAAAATTAGATAGACATTAAATGATTTACTTTCTTTAATTTTAGCACACAATTTTGCTAACTTTAGCAATGAGCATTTGTGAAATTCTTATGTACATTTTATAGCGATTGCGATATACTATAATGCAAAGAAAGGAGTGCTTTATATGCCTATACTTTTTATGCTTATCATGCTTGTACTAATTTGGTTTGGCTTTCACTTACTCGCTGCAATCATCACGAGCGTAGCGCCGGGAGCAGCGTTTCTGTTTCACGATAACGGCATAGCCACATTCATTTTTTCTTTATCATTGTTTATGGGCTTTCCACTCGTGGTCTGCGTGCCTATCGCCATTATAGCAGGGTTCATCTTCGCTGAAACGTGGTACACAACTGTGCTGCAATATCTCACGCTTGAAGCAATGCTCGCCATTCTCTCTGTAATCGCGACGCTCGTTTTTGGCGCAGGCTCAGAAATAGCCGAATCAATATCACGCAAAAGAAAATAAACCAGCATATTCATTTTAAATCTGGCAGTTTTTACACTGCCAGATTTTTTTATTTTACTACTTCTTTACCATAAGCTACTGCTCGTGTTTACGTTCGGAACGCGGGCGACGCTTAATCAAGTCTTGCAGTTCAAAGTCCATATTATCCTCAGCAATATCTAGGCTATTGAATAGGATATTGACGATACCAGCAGGAACGCCGCGCCATGCGCCAAAAACATACGCCGCCTGCTCTGCTAGTTCACCCGGACCTTCTTCGCCTCGGGCAACTTTGCCTGCACGTCTTATAACTGTAAAGCCTTTGTCCATCAAGCCTTGCACCGCTGTCAATCTGTAGCCGTAATTTCTCATACCTAGCAAGGTTTGCACACCAACATTCGCCGCTTGCACAACGGGGCCGCCCATAGACAACGGGTAGTTGATAAGCTCTTTTGTCAATTTGCGATAACCGTCCTCGTCTTTCTCAAAAGGAGCGGTTAAGGAAAGCTCTGCAATAGCCACGTTTAGGAAGCACACGCTGAGAAATTTGGCAGTAACAAAAGCAATCAGCCGTTCAGCCATTTCTTTTTTCTCACCGCTATTCCATAACCTTTTAGCAATATGAGCTTCTCTGTCCCATTGGTTAAACTGCGTATTGAAGAATCCCTGGAACATCGTAAACAGTCTGAATAGGCCGCTGCCACGTTGCAGGCTTGACACATCATGAATACGGCTGCTGCCTAACGTGCGGCGAATAACAGTATTCGCAAAGTCTAGTGCTTCCTGCTCTGTCTTGCCTTCGTTGATTTTCTTCATGTATGCTTCTGCAAATACCGGCTTTGCAGTCATCATGTCAGTGTATCCTAAAAGCAATGCGCCATATTTCAGCGTCTTTTTCTCAATCGGGTCAAGGTCAGAACGCTTCTGAATATCCCTTAACGTAATGTCTGGCGCTTGCGAACGCTCACGCATAAAAGCGCTTTTTGCACAAATAGCGTCTACTTCTGCTCTGCCTTCACCTGTAAAGCTGCGAAGTAAAGCTCTGAAAGTGTCGGCATGAGTAAAGCCTTCTGCGCTATTACCATAAAGAAATATGTTAGTAGTGTTCTGCATTGCCGCTTTAAAGTTAAATATAATAGCCATATTCATTGTGGCATTACGTAAAGCGTCGGCAATCTTCGTAAACAGATTCTCAGCCATATATGCTTTCTTATTGCCATATGGGTTAGCGCAAGCCTGCAAAAACTCTCTAAAAAGTCTTACGTTGGTATCGCCTAAACGCTCAACCATGTTGCGGTAAATATCCTCATCGTTCAGTATCTTTCTGAAATCAAGCATTGTTTCACGATAACAAATATCGTGAATAGTGCTTTTTACCGCCGTAACCTCACTGCCACGCGATAAGTCTACGGGATATTTGCCGCCAGTACGTGACTTACTGGACCCGGTATTAGTAGTCAAAGTCCGTTGTGGCGGTCTGTTGCCTTCTTCGGTGCTGTCGATTCTGTCGAATTTACCGGGCATACTGCCGGTGCGTGTATCGCGTTCCAACGGGAAGTAACCACCTTCAAATACCACGCTTTCTCCGCTTGCAAGTTTCATCACCAGCGGCGATGCTTCAATCTTCGGCGGTTCAAAGCCTTTTGTTCTGCGGTTGACTTCTGCCAGCATAGGCCAGAATTTACTTGCTGCATTGATACGTGCCTGCGCATAGGCAATATCTGCTTTAGTCAGATGCTTACATAAAAACTCTATAAGGTTTTGTTTGGTTTGCAGCATTGCTTCTTCTCTGCCTATAAGCTTCGATTCTTCCACCCATATATCAGAATTCTTTACGCCTACTGGTTTTTGCGAACACAGTCTTGCAGCATTGCTATCACTTCCCAGGTTACAAAGCATAGCAATCAAAGCGTGTTTATCTGCACTGCCGCCAAGCTCTTTGTAGTAAATTCTTGTATCATGCGCAATACCTGTTTTCTTGTCTGGCTCCCATTTCTGCAAAGCATCTGTAAGCTCGTTCTGATAACCTTCAAGCATCGTGCTTTCCATATCTGCGCAATGGTTGATTTTGTTATAAAATTCTCTAGTAAAATAACCATTTTCTGCCCAGTTATCCATCATCAAGAAAAAGTTATCAGCATTACGCAGCGTAGCTATGATATTTTTAGGCCATTCAACAATTCGCTTACGCAGGCTCTTTTTGCTGTCGCTGCCAATCCCCGCCTCATACTCTACCGGCAATTCTTGCAGGTGCGCTATCGTATCAGCCTTAACCTGTTCAAAGGCTTCACCGGCGGCGATTTTGTTCATCTGCGTATCTTGCTTTGCAATAGCACGAATGTTTTTCAGTGCGTCGATAACGTCCATGTAATTTGCAAGGCTAAGTTGCGGCGCGTTGGTCAAATCATTATTCGGGTTCAAAACAAACTCCGGCATAGAAATAATTTCGTCACCGTACTTTGCCTGCATCTCTGCAATGTAATCGCTAAGCGGCTGCACTTCTCTGCCGTTAGTGTTAAAGTCCTTGCGGTGATAGCCCATACGCTCCAGCAATGCGCACATTTGGAAGAAGTGCTGCTCTGTTCCCCATACTTCTTTCTTGCTGTGCATCTGCTTTTTGACGTACTTTCTTGCGCTTTCAATCTTGTGTTTTGCTTTGACTGCTTCACGATACAAAGCATGGTTAATCATCTGCTGCTGTTTATACATAGCCGCTTCTTCCAAGAGGCCAGCTTTAGCAGCCTTATTTGCATTAGCCGCCGCTCTGCGTTCCGCCATAGCAAATCTTCTCGGCTTCATAACCTCGCCAGCGGGTAAAGTCTGGATATAGCGTTTAGCAAAATTATCTGCGTTCTGCTTACGCACTTTAGCAATATTCTCACGCTCTTTTTGTTTAATATCCTTGTCGCTTATTTCATTAAGTGCCTCATCAATAAGCTGCTGTTCCAGTGCCACTACTTCGCCGCTCTCGTCATTGTAGAGTGCTTCCCTTGCCGCTTCTCTTGCCTGCTCACGCTCCTGCATAAAGTCGGGGAATCTGCGGCTCACGGCCTTGTCAATCTCTTGACGCACCATAGCTCTTTCACTCGGCGAAGTCAAAATATCCTGCGCCATAGCATCGCCGCTGTCATAGCCTAAGCTGTCAGCCACCCAGTCAAACAGTTCTCTCTGCTCGTTAGACAAGGCACGCTTTTTGCTCATCTCCACAAGGTCGACTTTATCCGGATTAGTTTCAAGCTCATGCTTCAAGGCTTTAAGCTCATTAAGCTCCGTAAGTTGTTCACCCTCTACCAACGTTTCGGCAATCTCTTTCAAGCCTTCTTCGCTTTTGAGCTTTGCTCTGTCACCGCCGTTGCGAACGTAGTTTCTCGCCCAGTTATCCTGCACGTCGCTACCCTCATTCTCATTGACGGTATAACCTTCGACAATCTCTCTTGCCATTTCATAGCCGCTGGCATAGCCGTTTTCCTCTGCTATCTGGTCAAAGAGTTCTTTTTGCTCCTGCGATAATTGATTGCGCTTACTTTCTTTTACCAGGTCGACACCTTCGGGGTCTGTTTCAAGTCTATGTTTCAAGGCTTGCAGTCTGTCCAGCTCATCTACAATATGCTTAAAGTCTGCCTTAATTTCAGCGTCGCCATAATCTAAACCGGTGCTACGCAAATCGTAGTAGTCCGCTATATCTTCGCCCCTTGCAATCTTTTCGGCAATTCTCCTACGCCCTTTTTTGCTGGTTAAGTCGCTTACACTTCCGCCGTAATCGTGAACATATCTGGACACCCAGTTGACATTACGAATACTGTCGCCTGCTTCATGGAATACAAGGCCTTCAATATCCGCTTGCTCTAAAGCTCGCTTAGTCCAATGACGTTTTCCGTCCTTGCCTATCTCGCCGAAGTCAACCAAGACTGCGCTCTGGTCCGGTATGCCTGCAAAATCATTCGCATACTTGCCTTCTGTTCTGTTTGTTGCGGCGAAGTAGCCCCACTTGCCATTGATAAAAAACGCACGCTCACTCTTGACTGTATCTTGATATTCCGCAAGCTCACTTTCTATTCTGTTAGCAATCGGATTTAAAATATCATCAATAGCTCCGTTTGTATCTTTTAATAATTCATTATAGTTTATGCGCTCATTGCCATAAATGTATTTTCTTGCAAGCCTACGCGGATTAGCTTCGATTGTTTCCCATTCGTTGATTTTCTGCCTAAAGTTAGCATGAGCCATACCGTTTTCATCAACAACGAATGTAGGATTGGTAACAGTTTTCTGTCTTGACTTGCTGAACATAGCAATCAGCATGTCTTCAGCGTTTGCAACACGCTCTTTAGAAAGTGTGCCGTATGTGTCGACTTCTGCTTGCAGATACTCAACTATCGGATTGAGTATATCGTCAATGCTGGCATTGGTATCGTTCAGCATATCATTATAGTTTGGCAGTACGCTTCCTAAAACGTGTCTGTATTTTCTCGCAATAATCGCGGGATTAGCAAGTTTCGATTCTTGCCCAAATTCCTGCCCGACTTGCACTCTTGCACGATTGACAAGTTCTTGCGCTACTGCCTGCTCAATCTGCGGCCGTATTTCTTCGATGAAAGCAGCCTTTTCAGCTCTGCGCTTTGCGCTGAAATCAGCCATTGCGCGTCTTGTCAGAATATCCACGGCCTTGTCTTTAGCCTTCAAGATTTTATCCTGCAAGGTCTTTTTGTTTTGGTCTGATAACTTGGAAGTTATATTCTCCGGCAAGCCGCCGAATATGCCCTCCATGCGTGCCATAACTTCAATTTCTTCACGGCACGCCAACATTCTGTCGAATACCTGCCGTACTTCTGGTGTTAATTCTGCCGCATTTTCACTTCTTGCTATCTTGCTATAAATAGCTGATAACCAATTAGCGAATCTTTGGAACGCTCCACGCAGGCCAACACTAGGCGCTTTGCCTTCCATGATGTAGGTTTCAAATGCTTCTGCCAGCTTTTCATGGCCGGCTCTCTTTGCTTCAACGTCACCGCTTGCCCATGTGTCAGCGTCAATGCCTGCATACTCCATGAGCTTTTTCGCATCAGCGTTTAGTCTTGTGTTGCTGGGGTCTGCCAATGCTTCGTTAATCATGGTTTCCACAAAGTAGTGTCCTGTTTCGTGGATAACTGTACTTGCATCTGCGCCCTTAAAAAGCGTGATAACATAAGTACCATCATCCATTGGGGAAATCATGCCTTTATCTTTCAGTGTACCATTGACAATTTTTTGTTGCTTGTAATTATCTGCTTTTTGTGATACACTATCAGCAAAAGAGGACGTTTTGTTTGAGATACTGGGCTGAGCCTTGAATTGCTCGGAACCCGAGGGCTTGAACGCGTCCTCTATTTTTTTATACTCACTTTCGTTAAAAACATTATGATTATAATATGATAATGATTTATCATTATGTTCTCTTACTGTAACAACTACATAACGTTTTTCACCATTAACATTCAGTGCAGAATGAATATAATAAAAATTCTCGTCTGAATGTTTTTCTTTTTGCGGCGCAGATTCTGTAACGAAATTACCATTCTCCATAATTTCACGTAAATAGCGCAATGCAAAAAGTTTTTCTTTTTTAGCGGAAGTGTGTTCCATTTTCTTTCTGCCACTTGTGCCAAATTTAATATTATTTTCTTGATACCCTTTATCTATTCTAATATCACCCAATACACCATTATGAACGCTCGTGCCTTGCAAGTTGTCCCTATACCATGCAAAAGCCTTTTTCTGCAAGCTCTTCAAATCTGAATAGTGTCCCATCTCATTTCCGGTAATATTAGTAGTATAGAATTGCTCTTTTTTAAGCACTCCTCCCTTGCTAAACCAGCCATTCTTTTGTTTAGCTTTGCCGCCATCTTCAAAGCGCAGCTTATTCTTTTGCAGCCATGCAGCAGGATTTTCGGGGTCTGCAATAAGTGCGCGGCTCTCCAATACTAAGCGCAAATTGCCGGCATGAGATTTATTCATACCTGCTTTAGTAGCGCTGCCAACAATAGCGTCAAGTTCTGTGTCAAGCTCCGCGCTTGCCTGCCTGGTTAAGTTGTACCCTTCTCGCAGTTCTTTGCGTGTCTTTGCACCGCCGTCCGACAATTCGCCATTGCTGTCAAAGTACATATTGTCTTTCGTAGCTTCAAACAGTGCATTGTCTTTAGCCATAGCCGCCGTAAACTTGCCACGGCTAATGTCTATATCCTGCCCAAGCTCCGCAGCCGCTCCGACTTCTTCTTCGGTAATTCCTAATTCCTCAAAAAGTTTGTTGTTACTGCTGGTCTGCTTGTAGCCTTCCAAGTCCTGTGCCGATACAGTAACAGTATCGTCCTCAAAGTTAGGATTGTTCGCTTCAATTTCAGCCGCCGCACGCTCCGGGTTAATGCCTGTTTCTCTGATTCTTTCAGCATCTGCTACTAACTTTGCCTTGCGTTCTTCGTTGGCTTTCAAAGCGACGTGCTCAACAACGCTGTCAACTGCAACCTTTGCACCACTTGCAGTACCGCCAAGGATAGCACCGACAAGGCCGCTATATCCCGCTTCCTTCAAGTTCTGCTGCCAGTTCTCGCCCCACTTCTCCGCAAGTTTGGCAGTGCTTGCGCCAGGGTTCTTTGCCCATAAGTCCGTAGCCTGTTCCGGGAATTCCTGTAATGCTTCGGTAACACCTTCTTCAAGGCCACGTTTGGTAACTTCCCATATCTTAGCCTTCAGTCCGCTACCGGCTGGCATCTTTTTAAGCAGTCTGCCAAGCGGAAGTTCTTCAAGTACCGCCTGTGGGATTGCGTTCATCAAGCCTGCCTCTGCTGCTCTGCTTGCGTTTACGCCCTCTTTGCGCAGTCGCAGGTATTGTTCGCCGCTGATGTTGGCGCCATTGTAAAGCATACTGATAGCGTGTACAGTTTTTGCAGTTGCACCGGCAGCGCCTACACCTTTAGTCAGCGCAAGCTGTACTAAAAGCTGAACGCCGTTTTCGGCCAAGTCATAACCAAGTTGCCCAGCCGCCGTATCAGCTCTGACTTCTTCGCGCTTCAAAATCTCATCGGTGACATAGCCTAAAGCCTTGCTGATGTTCTCTGATTGGTCATACTCTTTGACAACATTCTTGTCGCCCTTATGAGCTTCAATATTAGCGTCAATCGCTGCTTTAGCAGAACCAAACAAACCACGCACCGAACCTTTAAGGCCGTTGATTACGGCAGTGCCTATGCCCGGCTTATCATCGTTGATAATGCTGCTAGTATCAATCGTCGGTGAGCTATTACTCTTTACGGCCTGCGAAAACTTATTGTATTCATCGTCGCTCATTTTTTGCAAGTCATAATAGCCTAAAGTTTCGGCAGGTGACAAGCCACTGTCAATATCAGCAATAAAGCCATAATTAGCATATTCCTTTTTCGCTTTTAATCTGCGGTCGAATTCGTCTAAAGGTTCATTAGCCATTTAGTAATCTCCTTTCAGCAACTTTGCCAGATATGCGCCGTTTATTTTGCCCGACGTGCCATCCAGCCATTTAACATCGTACCAATCATCACCTGTTTTATTTACGCTTGCGATACCACGTGCAATTAAATCTGCGTCACTTGCTTTTATATCTTCTGTACTGTCAAACCAGAATGAATGTTTTTCGGTAACATAGCTGCCGTAAACCTTAGTTGTTACGCAGTTTTTCAGCGCATCCAGCAATTCCGTTTCGCCCGGGTTCATGCCGTGATTTTTTACGCGATACGCGCGTACCCACTGCCGTCCATAGTTTTGGATTTTCTTCTTGTACAGTGCATCAGCGTTTTTGCCTGCGACTTGTTGCACAAGGCCTTCCATATCAAAAGCAAATTCGCCTGTACCGCTATACCAATCTTTGTATATTTTTTCTAACTTCCCACGCTGCGCAGATGATGCACCTTTATTAGCAGCGTATGCCAAGAATTGGTCGATGCTTGCAAACTTGCCTTCTTGCAGCATATCTTCCAACACACCTATTGCATCGTCATCAAGTTTTCCGTTACTGCTTCCACTACCGCTACCGCTTCCGCTTCTGCCTTGTGGTCCATATATCGCCGTCACCGCATTACGATATGTTACGTACTTGTCGGGGTCACTGCCTGCCTGGTTAGTAGCCCACGCCATAGCATCACTATAGCTTGTGCCGTTATTAAACATACTAAATAATTCACTCTTTATTCCTTCAAAAAGTTTGTTTTTCTTATAAGTTTCTATTCTGTCATGGTCTGCCTTAATAGTACGGTACTGCTTTATAATGCGGTCTTGCTCATCCTGGCTCATGCTGTGGGTGCTATGTCCTGTGCCCATTCTCGCTAATACACTGTCTGCATATTCGTTGATGCTGGGTTCGTCCCCATTGCCTTGCTTGCGATTCATAGCACCCGCACTATATTTTAACGCGCCTTCGCCGCCGTACCATGCAATAGCCGCGCCACGTGCACCGTACTTATCATAGTATTGCTTTAACTTAAAGCGTGCGACTTTCTCTTGATTCTCCGGTGTCATTTCTGCGCCTGCTGGCAAGCCTGCTTCTTGGCTCCAACTAGGCCAGTTATCCGGCATAATCTGATACTTGCCGCTTGCACCTGTACGGCCATTCTTGGCGTTATAATTGCCACCGCTTTCCTGCCCGCCTATTGCAGCAACAAGATTATCAAATTCATTGCCGCCCTCTGAAAATCCTTTCATGCCTTCAAGTTCTTTGCGTACCGCTTCTTCATTGTCGCCATATTTAGCATACAAATCTTTAGCGGTATTTCTTTCAAAGGCACTACTTTCTTTATCGTATGCCACCTTCTCAAAAGCGGCTCTCTGATTAGCGGTCAGATAGCTACCGTATTTATCCATGAGATTACGCATAGTGCCATAATCTTCGTTGGTGATACTTGCGCCGACGGCACTCGCTACCACCTGCCCAATGTTGGCTCTGCTCTTGGATTCGATAAACTCTGCGCCACGCTTGCCATATATAGCACTTGTCAGTAACTGTGTACGAATAATCTCATCTTGCAGTGCCTGCGGATTATTCCAGTTCTTCTGTACAAACTCGCATGAGTTCTGAATATTATTGTCATAGCGTAAATCAGTGACTGCTTCTTTTTGCTTCTGCTCGTATTGGTCGACAGTCTGGAAGCCTTGCTGTGCGCTCTGATACATTAAATGGTCTAATGCAAGCTGATTCTTTTGGCTGTGCAGTTTGGTATTACTTAATACATCCTGCCTTGCCTTATTTATTTGCTCTGTGTAGCTTGCGCCTGCACCGGCAGTGCCTTCTAATTTCGTATTCATAAGGCCGCTTTCATCGTTGTACATGATGTTATAGCGGCTCTTATTAAATATATCCATAGCGTTAAGGATAGACTGCTTATCTTCATCCTCTTGCTGCGCTTCTACTGCTACCGCCCATTTGTTGGCGGCACCGGCAATAGCGGCAAGTCCTTTGCCGCCGCCGCCATAAGCGTTAAGGTCACTCGATACTTTGACAGTAGCGCCGCCGCCAGTGCCTAAATTGACGCTGCCTTGATAACCTGCAATCTTCATACTGTACCTCCCTTACCAGTTCCATTTAGTAAAGCCTGTATTATCCATGAACGGGTTATTCTTCTTTGCCTGGTTGTAAAGATTAAAGCCGTTCATATTGCTAGCAGGAAGATTGAAATCACTGTTAGCATCGTACCATTCATCACCGCTTGTTCCCTTGCTGCCGCCAATCATGCCTTTAGAGTAAGCGTTCGCCGCCGCACCTACAAGCGTACTGAACATCTGCATTTTGCCGTCGGCTTTAGCGTTCTTCGCCGCCGCATTATATGCGCTTGCCTGGTTGCGATAATTAACCTCGTTTACATAAGTGTTCCACGCATCATTACGCTGATTCTGCAACAGATTCATACTGTCTTTTTTGTAAGCGTCCTCACTGCTTGAAAGAATATCTCTGACACTGCCGCTGTCGGTTAGGCCGCTACTGCCTGCCGCCGCCAGCGCCTGTCCTCTTGCAAGCCTCATTCTATCGTTGAGCTGGCTCTGCTTCTGCGCATACGCTTCTGCCTGCTGCTCACGTTGGCGGCTCATAATAGCCGCGTTCTGCTGTGCGGCCTGCGCCTGTGCTTTATATGCCTGCTCCTGCTGTTTGGCCTGCTGATGTTGGCCGCTTAACTGCATAACAGTTTGCAGCCCCATTAAAACGCTAAGTGCACCCATTACGTTCACTCCCCTCTATATGGAATATAAAACTGATAAAACTTTTTGCCGTCCCAACCTACTTTAGGCTCTACCAAAAATACCGCTCCCAAATGTCTTAAATAATTAATGCTGGTGCGGTTCTTCTCATAAACGATATTGTGCAGCAGTCCATGCTTACGTACCCATTCATTCAACACTCTTTTAGCTTCTTTGAAAAGCAGGCTCTTTGTGTAACCGTTGTACAATTCGTTCGTGCCTACCATCCAAATGCCGCGCCCTGGTGCGCCCCATTCCATAACACCCTTGCCGAATATTGCAAGCAGTTTGCCATCCTCACCCCGGTACACCCTTGTTTCTTCGTCAAGCTTGATACTGCCGATGAGCACAAATACCGGGTCACTGCTTGCTTCTAAATCTTCTTTATCGTGCGACCGTATATCTTGCATAAGTTCTTCAATCAACGGCACAACATTTTCTTTTGACTTATTATCAAGGATTTCAACAGTCCATTTCTTAGCCACCAAAAGACACCTCCCGTACTACCGCCAGCAAGTTAAAAGGATATGGTTCATCCGTAACGATAATCACTCTGCCTTCGTTGTTAAAGCCACCAATAGGCAAAGTCATATGTTTGTCACCGGTAAATAATTTTATGTCGCTTACTATATTTTGTTCATCATAGTTCATCAAGTCCATAGTATTTATATCCGGACCGACCATGCCACCAAGAGAATTACTTAAACGCAGGATGCAGTTACTAATCTGCTTTTTGCGGCCTTGCATAGTGCCGTCACCCGTCTTAATTTCGACGTTCGGTAGTTCTACGATACTTCTATAGGGCAAACCGATAAAAGCGTGTTGTACGGCCGCTGGGAGCGTCACAGTGCCGTCCTGGCTTACTGTCAGTCCGCTATACATTCTTCCGTCACCGATAACAGTAACTTTTTCGCCTGCCAACTCTGCCGCGTCAATCTCTGTTTCCCCACTGCTCTTTTCAGCAGTGCTATACTCAATAGCATTATCAAGCATAATATAATCATCGGGGTTGTTGCTCTTTGCAGGATTCTTTGCCAGATACTCAATATTGCGTACTGTCACGCCGTTTATCTCTCGCTTTACTACAAGATAAATAATATCCTCGTCACCTTCCTGCACCGCCGCAACAGCTTCAACCTTGCCTTGCGTTTCTATCGTCGACCATGCGTATACTTTCTGTTCCATGATGTAGGATAAGCAAGCCATGCTGCCGTCGCTTCTCACAAAGTATATAGTGCTGTCGGGTTCCTGCTTATATGCGCTGTCGACAATCTGCACATTCTCTATGATATGCTTTGCCAACAATGTTAAGTCATTGCCGCCGTAGCTGTCTGTTTCATAGCTATACGCCATATCCCTTACAGTGCTTCCACGGCCTTGTACAAACACGATTCTGCCGCCAATCATCAGCGGCTCAACATTGCTGCATCCGCGTGTAGTCTGCATTTTGGGGACGACCTTAGCTGGCGTTACAGTATCACTGCCGCTTACTGTCCATTCGTTACCTGCGGTAAGAACAATCAAATCAGTACTTGCTATAAGGTGCAGAATTTTAAACTGCTTGCGACTTACAAATGCAAGTGCTACTGCGCTATCGTCGGTAACAGTGCCGCCGGCTTTTTCTACGCTGAAATTGCCGTAGTCGCCGGTCCTGCTCATCCACACCATATAAGGCTGCTTCTTCGTGCCGCCAAAACATAATCTGTCCTGGAAAAAGCAAAGTGTTTGCGGGTACCCGGATTCTTCACTCCATGCGCCCCACAAGAAATTAGTAGTCATATCTGTTGAGCCTAGCTCTTTTTCAACATGAGCTTTTGCCGTGCTGTCGCTGGTGATTTCAGTAAGCTTTACAACGCCTTCTGCATTGTAGGCCATTGCTGTTAAATCAACAGTGCAAGTACCGCTAGTTATAGTGCATACCGCCCTTAAAAATACCGGCTCTGTTACACTGCCGCTTTCAGACGGATTATAGTCACTCTTAGATGTATATTTTCTGTATTCCTTCCAACTTTCGCCATCGTCACTCTTTTCTATGGTAAAACTGCCTCCCCAGGTTCCGTGACTGATAACCTTCCAATTTTCGCCCACACGTACTCTTTCTGTCGTGCCGTTGCTGGCGGATACAGTCTTGCTTGCAATCTCTTGTTTAAGTTTGATATACGCGCCCGGCTTGCTGCTAGCGAAAATATTCTTGTTGCTCGTCAAGGTAATATCACCTTGCGTTCCCGAAGGTGTCAATTCTTTATTGCCGGTATATAAAATCTTTACCCAGCCATTAGCGCCCGCTTTGCCGTTTGGGCTACCCTTTATCCCGCCGGCACCGCCTGCCGCACCGCCGCCTGCGCCATATGTTACGCCTTGCGTGCCAACATTAGAATAATAGCCGTCCTCGCCATACATACGGCTGCCACCACCACCTGCGCCGCCGCCTCTGCCGGTCAGCCCACACGCCGTACTGTCCGCACCTTTAGTGCCGCTAGTAGCTGTTGTATCCTCGTAGTTGCCTGTGCTATAAGCATAAGCACCGCCACTGCCGCCGCTTCCGACTTTGATTGTATAACTTGTTTCTTTAGACAGCGTTACCGTTTTTATTATACGTTCACCGTTGCCACCTGCGCCGCCCGATGCACAGTAATTGTATATTTGATGTTCGCCATGCCTTCTCCACGTAACGCCGCCGCCACCGCCACCGCCTGCACCCGAAATGTCAATTTGGTATTCACCGGTAACAGTTGGTTGGAATGTGTAGGAACCGGGCACGGTATAGCTTATGCCGCTATAATTTTCAAGTGAGGTCGATTCATCGAAATACATATCAGTAATTTCAAAGTCAGCAAAACGCCAGTCAGTGTCTGAATATCTTGCAAGCTGTTTTACGGGATATTTGCCGCTGGCTATAAACATAGTATCTGCGCTTTGAACAAATCTCAAATCTTGCAGCATATCCGCCGTGTACGGTGTCATAACTTCTATGTTTATATAAAGTCCGTTCTTGTGCACCCTTATATATTTCTCGCCAATCTCCAAAAGATAGTCGGTGTTATCTGCGCCGTTGAATGGTACCAGGATGCACGCTTTATCGCTATATTTTGTTCGTGCCATATACTTCATGCCCGGTCTGCGATAAATAGGGCCGTGCGGTTTGATAAGGCAGTTATAGGCTTGCAGTACCGCAAACTGGTACTTATCTAAATCGACGCGGTTGGCGACTTCGGCGCTGATTTCACCGCCTGTAAACGCAGGCTGCAATAAATAATAAGGTGTCAACCCACTAGCCATAATTACGCCCTCCCGTCAAAGTATTTGCTCGGATAGTCCGGCAATTCTTTCTTTTCGCTTGCCGTGGTATACTTTGCTTTCTGTAATGCTGCCATTGCAAGCTGATACTGTGTCTGCTGCAAGCCGCTGTTGCCGGTCAGTTGTACGCAGATATTAAACGCCAACATATGAGTAAACGCACTCAAAAAATCACTTGAAAACATTTCCACATCGTCAACGTCATAGGTATATTCAAGCCATGCAGCAGGAATGTTACAACCTATACCAAGCACGTTGTCGCTTGCCATATACAAGTCCCATTCTTCCTGCTGTTGTTCGCCTGCCCTTATCATTGCACCGGTGTCAGCGTCAAATATCTTGCGCACAGCAAGGCACTTTTCGGGGTAGGCGTAAACGTGGGACCAGTACGGAGATTCGATACTAAGTTCTGCAAGCTTGCTCACGCGCTTTGCAAATCCCCAAGTGTAGCTCCTTAATAACTCTTTGCGTGTAGGCTCATAAAACAGTTTGCACTGTCTGGCCAACTCCGACTGCTCATCTATATTGCTTATACGGCCTTTGGCGATATGAGCCAGCGCCATATTACATACATCGGTAATGTTAAGCATTTTAACTATTCCTCCTTGATTATTAAAAAAGGGAAGAGCTTTCGCCCTCCCCTTAAAGTACTAAATCAGCCCGGCCAGTTCGGAACAGTTTCAGTCAAGCCAGCAGTCAGTTTGCCGCCGCTTGCGCCGGTAACAGTCAGTCTGGAAAAAGCCTTCATGCCATACGGCAGTTTTGCTGCAACCAAAATACCCTTTTTGCTGGCAGCAAGAGTATAAGTCGCCACAACAGTTTTAGCGCCGAAGCTTTCGCTGTCAGAAGTTTCCAGCGCCGCAGTGATAGTGCCGCTAGTAGCTAAGGCGGTCGGCGCAGTGATAACAAGAAATAACGGGTCGGCCGCATCACCGCCGCCAACGTTCGCAATTACATTGCTGGTCAAGGAATTGTCCATGTACATATTTTGCTGGTCAAAAATCATTGTTATTCACTCCTTCCGGTTACACGACTGCCGCTTCGGTTTCGCTCTGGCAGTCAAGTTTCTTAATCTGAATACCTGCAAGGTACAGTTTCGGCGGCGCGTTCATAAAGTCTTGACGGGTAACGTGAACATTGTTTTTGTTGTTCAGATAGCACTCCAGCCAAGAGTATACGCCGTCAGATACATACGCAACCGGCGCTTTCGGGTCTTGCAGACGGTTCTTTGCGAAGATGAATTTATTCATCAGTTCGCGTTGCGCACTGTCAGTCAAAGAGTTAAGCTTTTGGACATCAATGTTGCACACGCGCACAATAGAACGAACATTTTGTACCGCCAAGCCACACTTCCAAGAGTACAAGGTCTGCAATGCACGGAACGGCTTGTTGTTCTCGTCGTATACATCACTTTCGCCCAAGTCCTCAGTCTTCAAGCCTGCCTGGGTGCCTTTAGGATATACACCCATTACACGTCTGTCACCCCAATCTACGAAGTAGATAGAAGCGTTGGTGTTGGTACCAGGGGTACCCGCGGAAATCACCTGGTGGCCCGGAGTACCTTTGCCGCCGTCGGTCAAAGTATTGTAGCGTACCGCAATACCATTGAAAGTGTCCGGGTCTTCATCTAAGTTGCCGTACAAGAATTGACGTGCAACGTATTGGCCCATGCCTTCTACGTGTGCATCATCCTCTGCCATACGGAAAGCCTGCGGATTCGGTTTGCCGGAAAGCAATTCAACGTCCACGCAGGAACGGTCCTCCAAGTGCATACATACATCAATGCGCTGCTTTACAGTGCCTTTAGTCGGAGAAGTACCGCGGTTAATACGACGGATAGACGGAGAAGGCAGGCTCGCACGAATAGTAGTTTTAGTACCAATCGGCAAATCGCCTTCCATCCACCGAATATCTTCCATAATAGGATTAGATTCGTTAAGTACTTCCATAACGCGGTCAATAGCGCCTTGCGGAGTTAAGTACTTTCGTAAGTCACTCATAGTTTGGGAGTAACCAATAGTAGCCATAATTTCATCATCCTTCCTGTTTTTCAATTAAAAGTTAATAAATTATTTGTACCTGCTCCAGTCGGTTTTCGGGTACATGTTTGCTGCAATGCCTTGCGCAGCGTTTAAGCCTTGTGCGCCGTTTTGTGCAGCCAAGCCGGGGTCCTCGCCAAGCAGTTCGCCAAGTTTCGCAAATGCTCTCACGATAGCAATTTGATTGCCTGCGCCGGTAACTTCCAATGCTTCACGCACGTTCAAGCCTGGATACATTGCCTCCAATTTACGGCAGGCAGTATCGCAAAGGCCCTGTACTTTGCCCAAGTCTGCGCCCAGTGCTGTTTTAGCCTCATCGCCCCATTTAGCGATTTCCTGCGCGCGAAGCTGTTCCACGCCTTGTACTACACGGCTTGCATACTCTGTGCCGTACTTTGCAAGCGCTCTTGCCTGGTCATTGCTAAGGTTCATGCCCTTAATAACATCCACAAAGCGTCCTTGCTCATCAGCACTAAGCTCATAGCCTTCTGGCATCTCTACTCCTGCAAAGTCATAATTCACTGTGCCGGGCTGCTGTTGTGCGCCTTGCCCATTACTTCCATTCCCTGCAATAGTGCCGGAAGCACTTGTATTGTTAGTTGCATTAGTAGTAGTCGGTTCTGCCTGCTGCTGTTGTGCCGCGGTATTGGATTCAGCCTGTTGCTGTGCGCCTTCGCCGTTTACAACTGCATTTTCGCCGTTCTCACCCATTAGTTATTCCTCCTTGTTGTTATCCACATATTCCACTGCCAGCTCTTGCAGCTTTAGTTGGAATTCTGCATACTCCATTTCAGCCTGCTGCTTTAGCTCTATACCTTGCAGTCCAAGTGCCAAAATGCTTTTAATAATGCCTAAGCCTACGTCGCGGCGGCCTTCGTTATAGAAAGTCTTGCTGTTGCCGGTAAAGCACATAGAGTTTACTTTGGTCACATCAAGCATACGCATCAAGAACCAGCGTCCGCTTTCACTCCCCAGCAGGTCAAGTAGGGCCTCTTTATCCCTTCTTGCCTGCTCTCTTACCATGTACTCTGTCAGCAGTGCTTGCCTTCTATCCTCGCCGGTATTGGATTTATATTTAAACTGCTCGCTCATTATTCCCAACCTCCCGGCACGCCTAGCCAGCTTGTAATAGCCGGATTGGAATCATTCGCCGCCGCAGTAAGATTTTTGGCCGCCTCTGCCGCAGGAGCCGCAGCCTGTGCCATTGCCAAGCCTTCCTGCATTTCCTGCTGCCGTTGCATTTCCTGCTGCTCTTGTTTGAGCATTTCTTGTACTTCTTCATCACTGCGCAATGCCATCGCAGGCACGCCAAGCATTTCAAAGTATTTTGTAATAGCACCCAACGGGTTAATCTTCTTCGTAACTTCTGGCCATACTTGCGCCATCTGTCCGGTTTGTGCTATCGCCTGTTCGATATTCACAAGTCCGCTCATCTTCTGCGCCTGCGCCAAAGGTGAAATATAGTCCACTTCTACATCCTCTTCACTCAAAATGTCTTGTAGTTCTTCCGGTACCGGTGGGAATCCACCACTTCTGTCGATGATGTTATACACACGTTGAAGAATCAGTGTTAAGAATTCATCCTGCAATCGCTCAACCACCGGGCCTAGCTGTTGCAGTTTTTCCTGCGTTCTCTCCATAACCTCCCTAGCAGTCATGCGGCTATTATCAAGGTTATCTAACATCAAGAACAAATCAGCACTGTATGCTCTCTTTATAGCATCCTCAACGCGAATAATTTCTTCCTGCGCATCCTTCAAGTCAAGGTCAACTGCGAACAAAGGCTTAACCATATCTTGCGTCTGGTCATCTACGGCTGTTAGACCGCCAGGCATCAAGTTAATACCGCCGTTATTCATAAGGCTTGGACTGCCTTGCATCGGCGGCTTTATCTTTAACTCTATTGCTGTCAGATAATCTTTTTTCAGCAGTTGCAGCATTTTGCTGTCGCCTTCTGCAAACCACGCAGGACCTCTTGCGTATGCCTCATTGCCGCTGACAAGATAACGCGCTACCGGTACTGCTTCTTCTTCAAAGCCGCCAACATACAAGTATTCGTCACTCTCTGACTTTTCCAACCAGTACACGCTTCTATACGGCATGTTCAGTCTGTCCATGTAGCCAGGCAGTTTATCGCTGTTAGGATCTACCATCCAGCAGACTTTATACTTCTTAGTAAGATTGGTCTGATTGTCTAACAGTCCTTTCAGATTGTCGGGCAAAGCGTCTACGCCGAAGCAGTCCGCTAGCTGCTGCAAAGTCATATCGTACTTTCTTGCAAAAGTAGTTACCTTGCCGAAGCCGTCTGCTTCAAGTGCATAAGTACCGATTGTCATTGTCTGGAACCGCACGCCGTTTTCTGCGTCGTAGAATATAGCCATCGGGCACTGTCCAAAAGGCAATTCCAGATATACAGTATGGATGCTGTTATAGAAGTTGCTCTTTGCAAGCACACTTGATACAATCTCTTGTCTTGTGTCAAGCACCTTCATAGCCTCAACATTCGTATTCAGTTCCGGCCGTCTATATGCAAATCTGAACCACTGGCGGCTCGGCGGTGTAAGTCCGCTCATAACGCCTGCGGCGAATACCTGTGCCGCTCTCCAAGCTACCCCGTGCACAATCTTTAAGTCACGTCTGCGTGCGGGATTGGTCTTGTCTGCCGTATCGTCAAACTCTCCGACAAACGGGAGCTGATAATCTCTTATCTCTTTCCATCTGTCTACCCAATCTCGCCTATCCTCGTACATGCTTTTAAGCTTACGCACCAAACGTTGGCGGTCTGGCAAGTTCTTTTTCAGCGGCACCCCGTCACTAGGAAGTGTTCCCTGTGGCTTGCTCGCCGCTATCGTTTGAAAGTTCATAAGCTGTTACCTCTTAGCCTAAAGTATTACGGCCGCCTTCGCCGCTACTAGCAATAGTGCTTGTCTGTGTAGATGCAAAGCCTCTGCGTTTCTTCTTGTTACTGTCGCTGCCGGTCGCAACTTCGCTGCTTGTCGAAACGGTAGTCGGTGCCGGGTCCACCTTTTCAATAGTCGGCGTATTACCGCCGCCGAATAATTTTGCAATACCACCCATTTTTAAATCGCCCCCATAATTGAATATTCTGTGTTGCACATCAGCACTTTAGGCTTTCTATCGTCAAACCCTAACTGCCTTAACGGAACCTTCCTTGCAAATGTTAGTGCCAGGCCGTCTGCAAGGTCCGGTGAACGTCCTAGCTTTTCTTTTATCTCCTCTTTAGGCGTTAGTATTAAACGCCCATTCTTAGAGTACTTGTAGTGAATGACTGCAAGCTCTTCTCTTAGTCCGGGTTCATCCGGCAAAGCTCCGCCATCTTCTATCCAGTCTTTCAGTTTGAAGTACATCTCTGCTCTGATATTCTCATAGCGCTTATTCTCTATCGCCGCACCTTGAAATGGTATTTCTCTTAGTGCCGTGTACCCCATCTGCCTCAATCTGTCGACTACGCCAGCACCCATATTGCCAACGTCTATAAAGGTCATATCTGCCTTATTTTCATCCATTGCCAAAGCAATATAATCTGCCGTCTGCATCGTGTTCAGCTTCTTATAGATTCTCGGCTTAGCATATGCCATTAAACCCTTACGCCGCCATATGCACGTTCTGTCATCGCCAAAGCGCGCTATATCAGCGCCTTGCACCAGCGGCATATCATAGGGAACATCCTTTTCTGTCAGCTCTCTACTGAAAGCCTTATCTAGTTTCTCCAGGCTGAAAAGCTCGTTGATTGCCGATACGCTAAAGTCACACAAATACTCTTGTCTAAATTCTACCTCCGGCATATCCTCTTTCAGTTCTTCTATGCTCTTTGCGTCTAAGATGCCGCTATCGTACACGTTAGACAAATACGCGAAGTAACGCTTATTCGTCTTGGCCTTCTTGTACATCTCATAGAAGTTGTTCTGCCCCTTAGGTGTACCGATGAAATAGCAATAGCCTTTTCTGTCGCCGTTCTCTATCGCAGGTCGGATTATCTGCGTCCACATCTCCGGCTTCATATCCGAATACTCGTCAAGTATTACGCCGTCCCAATATGTACCACGTAATGCGTCGGGATTGTTCGCACCAACGATATATATCCTTGCGCCCTGCGCTCCAGGTATTTTGCTGGGGAATTCAACATACTTTTTAGTTTCATTCACCTTGATGCCCTCTATGACGCTTGTGTAATACTTCAATGGGCCCCACGCGATAATTTCCATCTGTGCGCTGAACGGACCTACTAAAGCATACTGCGGACTGATTAAGTCGCTCTGCAAAGCATCCCTTATAAGGTGATTCACCATTCCGATGGTCTTACCAAAGCGGCGGTGTGCTACGATTACTGCAAAGCGGTGTCTGCTTAATTCTTTATGCAGTACCTTCGCCCATGCAGGTCGCGGAGTATATGGTATTTGTATTATGTTTTCCATGTTTACCCCCTTGAAAAAATCGTTTTGGTAATTTTTGGTATTTACCTCCCCCGGCGGCTGCAAAATTTTTGGGCCCCACCCCCACTCAATGTCAGCGGGAAAGGCAAGAACCAAAATCAATTTTTGCGAAAACCCAGGGAAATCACCAACGCCAGCGCCGCCAAACAAAAGCCAGAACCAACGCCCAGCCAAAAGCAAAAACGTGGTAGGCCTGCCGCATCAGCCAGGCAGGAACGGCCGCAGCACATCACCAGGCGAACGCCTGCCGCTAACATCATCAGCCAGGCCGTCAACATCTGGAACCGCCAGCTAATCAGCAGCAGCAGGATAATATTTTACGTCCGATAATAAAGATTATGTTAAAAGCTCTATCTATGTTTATGTTTTGGTAGCATATTCTGAACAATCGTTTACTATCACTGCATCATCTGCCGCGCCCCAATGATACACAACCGGGCCCTTGTTAGCGTGCGTCTGCTTGTCAAACGCGCCTATACTATCAGCATATAGCTTTGACGCGGCTAGCTTATCCTTGTTGCTGGCCTTGTTGTCTGACATTATCTTGAGCCAATAGGCCTGCAGGTCCTGCACGGCCAGCACGGCTACAGCTGCGCCCTGCTGTTTGAGCAACGCCGCACATTCCTCCAGCGTCTGCGGCTGGGTGACTATTGCCGGCGGGCTGCCTCTTGTTGGTGTATTTGTGTTACTTGATAAACTTTTAATCTTAAACATTTCCGTCACATTCTCGTTACAAACTATGTAACTGTATATACAATTAATATTATCAATAATGACAATCAGTAAACAATACATTAACAATACATATTGAAAAGATAATCATTATTTACCAGAAAAAGACAATAAAAAAATGATTAACAGAATCCATCTGTCAATCATCAATTAAATTATATTTATTATCTTGCTATAAATTATATGCCTTAAAAAATGCTATTAAGTCAATGATACATTATTATTTTTTTGTGAACGCTGTCAATCTATTATAAATATTGCTGAATAAAGAAGAACGGCCGCCGCTGAACATCTGCCAGCGTGCGGCCGTTGCTATCCTCTTATAATGTTGTTATTTGGCTTGCGCATCATCTGCGGGGCTGCCGTCGCTATCAGCTGGCGGCGTTGACGCCGGAACAGACACAGCGACGCGCCCGGCCTTGTCAACCAGGGCCAGGCTATATCCGCATAGTTCCGCCGCCGTCGCTAGCTCATCAGCGGACCAGCGGCCGCGGCTCAACTTATCATTAATGCTTTGTGCGTTGGCCACGCCTAGCGCAGCCGCCAGAGCCGACCGCTTAACCCGCGCGCTATCCAGCGCATACTTTATAGCTTGGCTTGCTTGTTTGCTCATGTTTTACCCTCCAATCTTGTTTATCTACATTATATAGCCGCCGCGCCTAAAAAACAAGTCAAAAAAAATATAAAAATATCCGTTTTAGCTATTGACAAGTATAGTCATATACGCTATAATCATAGACATAGGAAACAAACAACTAGCCAACATGGCTACATTCAAGGAGGAACAAAAAAATGACTAAACGCATGGAACAAACTCAAAACGCTAAAATGGTTCAGCTGGCGCTTTTCCGTGAATACGGCTTCCAGCCGTGCTTGAAGGACATTAAAATTTTGAACACCCGCGACTTTGACGAATTCCCGGGGCACGTTGAAGCACTCTACACGGTAGTCAAAGGCCATTTCTATAACGTCTTTTTCGATGTTACCGGTGAAGCAACCGTTTACAAATACTAAAGCTGACGGCGGCCCCGTTGGGGGCCGTAAAGCTGCCAGGCAGAAGGTCCGAAGCCCTAGCCAACAGCCGAAAGGAGAGAATAAGAAAATGACTTTTGAAAAGTACAACGCTAACCCCGATAATAAAAACATTGGTGATTGCTCAATCCGCGCAATCTGCACGGCAACCCCGTTAACCTACCAGCAGGCTAAAAAGCTGCTGGAAACGTCAGAACGGCGCGCCCTGCGTCATCTACAAACGCCAGGCGAACGCCGCAGGTCTGCGCCAGCTTAACCAAATCATTAATAGCCCAGCTGTTACGGCTCAATTTGTTCCGCACGGCGGGGACCGTCATCCCCAGGCCGTCAGCCAATGCCTGCGAACTCATGCAGCGCATAGCAATTAGCCCCTTGATTATAGCTTTACTGTTATCCATGTTTTACACCTCCGTTATTTGTTGTCTACATTATACCGCATAGCGGTGTGATTGTCACCAAAAAAAATAAAAAATAATCAAAAAAGGTATTGACAAGCATAATCAACGACATTATAATATAACTGTAATCAAGATACAGATACCGAATAACGGTATACATTCAAGGAGGAACAAAAAATGACTAAACGCATGGAACAAACTCAAAACGCTAAAATGGTTCAGCTGGCGCTTTTCCGTGAATACGGCTTCCAGCCGTGCTTGAAGGACATTAAAATTTTGAACACCCGCGACTTTGACGAATTCCCGGGGCACGTTGAAGCACTCTACACGGTAGTCAAAGGCCATTTCTATAACGTCTTTTTCGATGTTACCGGTGAAGCAACCGTTTACAAATACTAAAGCTGACGGCGGCCCCGTTGGGGGCCGTAAAGCTGCCAGGCAGAAGGTCCGAAGCCCTAGCCAACAGCCGAAAGGAGAGAATAAGAAAATGACTTTTGAAAAGTACAACGCTAACCCCGATAATAAAAACATTGGTGATTGCTCAATCCGCGCAATCTGCACGGCAACCCCGTTAACCTACCAGCAGGCTAAAAAGCTGCTGGAAACAAAGGTATTTGAAAGCGGCGCTGCATGGAACACCGTGAAGAACATCACCGCCGCCCTGGCTGACCTGGGAATTGAAGTTAAAGCCGCCAGCCGCGAAACAGTCAACAGCTTTACAAAGCATTGCGATACCGGCGCCAGCTACGTTGTTTTTGTAGCAAAGCACGCCGTAGCCGTTGTTAATGGCGTTATCTATGATACATGGGACAGCAGCCGCCGTTTTGTAAAGCTGGTTGCCAAAGTCAGCCGTGAAAAATTTGACGAATTGAAAGCCAAATACAACCCGGAACCTAAAAAGGAGGAAAAGAAAATGGACTGGAAAAAGATTTTTGCCGCTTGCGAAACAATCGAGGAACTGAAAAAGGCGTTTAAAAAAGCCTGCATGAGTTGCCACCCGGACAAAGGAGGCACGGCCGCAGAATTTAAGGCAATGAGCGCGGCGCACGACAAGCGCGCCGCAGAGCTGGCCGAAAGCGAAAGCCGCCAGGAGTGGCAGCGCAACAAGAAAGCGGATGGCACTTATAAAACAGCCGCCGAAATCCTGGCCGAACAAGCGGAATTTGCCGAAATCCTGGCCGTGCTCATGGGCTTGAAAGGCCTTGAAATCGAAATCTGCGGGAGCTGGTTATGGATAGGCGGCGAAACGAAAGAGAACAAAGACGCCTTGAAAGGTGCCGGCTGCAAATGGGCCAGCAAGAAAAAACTTTGGTACTGGCATGCTGGCGAATGGGTGAAGAAGGTCCGCCGCACGTTGAGCATGGACCAAATCCGCGACCTGCACGGCAGCGAGTTTTTAAAGTACCGCCCGGAAACGCCCTTGTTACAATAGCCGAAACGCCGCCCCGCGCGGCGTATACCGGGGACCGGCCGCCCCGGTACTGATGAGGCAGGCCAAAAGGAGGAAGAAACCATGAGCAAAGCCGAACAATTAGTAAAAGCTATAGAAACAAGCCTTGCAGCCGTAGAACCGCGCCGCGCGTTATGCTGGCGTTTATGCCGCGAACACGTGGCACGTATTACACCGGCGCAGACCGTGGCCGACCTGGCCAACCATTTCGCCGCCGAATTTTTCGCTGCAGAAGCGGTAAACGCAGAAGCGCAGGCCGTTTGTCGCTGCTATATCGCATATACCGATATTTTCAAGGCGGAAACGCGCGAGAAAAGCGCACGGCTGCAGCCTATCCGCGACGCCGTCCGCGCCGCCGGCTACTCTGTCACCTACGATATAACAACAATCAGTTATGACATTGACAAGCGCGAGCACGTTCATACGAGCTTCACGGTTGGCCCGTGGGACCGCCCCGGCGGTGATTGGAACAACCGCATTTTAAACGGTGACTACATGCGGGACGAACTGCAGCGCCTGGAAAAGCAGGCCAGCGGAAAAAGCCCGGCCGAAATCATCAGCGACGCGGAAGCGGCGGCCGCCGCTTGGCAGATGCTGAAAAAGCAGCAGGCAGCCTATCAAGAAAACATCTGTATTTTGCGCAGGATGCTTTCGGTTGTCACCTTTGACGACTGGAACGACTGGAAGGTAAACGCTTATTAAAAGGAGGTTGAAGCAATGAAACGTGAAGAAGCGTTGAATTTGCTAAAAAAAATTGAAGCGTACCGCAAACAACCGGCGATGCACGAGGCGGAACACGATATTACATGCCGCATCATTGCCGCTATGGTTGCGGAAGCTGCAGGCTACAAAAGCCGCAGTGAATGGACGGCAGAAATTAAGGAGGCTTTAAAGTGAAGCGAAAGAAATTTTATCAGCTTGACGGCGTGTGTCGTAATAGTCATAATCTTATTATTAACCTTACAAATAATTGCAGCGTTGCAATTTACGGACCGAAAGTGTTCTTTGTTTGCTGGTTCTTCACCGGCAACCCCGACCGCATGTATAAAGCGGAAGTATACGGAACCAGCGTAAGCAATTTTTATTTAGACCGTTGAATCAGCATTTTAAACTATTCAACCCACTACACCGGCAGGAAAGCCGCCGGTGTAGAATATTAAAAGGCAGAAGCGATTTTTTAGGAGGAATCAAATCATGTTAAAGGAAATCAGAAATAATGTATATCACGCCGAATTTGTTGTAGCCGACGAGGACGGCCAGCGCTACGCCGCTTTTGAAAGCGACTGGAACGGCGAATATTGGGAAGCGACCGCCTGCACGGAAAGCGGCGAGCTTATCAAAGGCGAAACCGTTAAGCTTTACCCCGTCATGGTGTACCTGGCCGAATCCGACCAATACGAAACCGTTGGTTATGACGAGGAAGCGCCCCGCGTTCTTCTCCCTGGCTGGCGTGACAACCAGAAGTGCGGCTACAACGAAAGCTACACCCTGGCCCCCGCCGCTTACAGCGAAGCGAGCGACCGCGTTTACTTGATGCTGCCGGAAGGCGCTAGCGTTTACGCTGATGACGCAGGTTGTCCGGTGATTGATTATGACGGCTTTAAACAAGGCGACGTAATCAATCAGTACGACGGCAACGGCTGCCGCCCCTACATCATCGACAGCGACCGCCGCCGCGCATATCTGGAAGTTGTCGAACTGTAACCCCGAATCACCCGCCCGGCGAAAGCCGGGCTATTACGAAAGGAGGAAGAAATATGCGAATACAGCAATTAAAAAAGTTGCGCGTAATGGCCGAGCGAGCAAGATGCTTCTATGGTTGCGCTTGTTCAAACATAGAAGCAAGCGAATACTATGCCCCGTACTGGAAGCGCGACCCGCGCAAAAGTGAAAAGGCCGCACTGCATACCCAGGCAAGCAATTCCTGGTATGCTTGCCTGGCAATACTGGACAAGATAGATGCACGCTTATAAAAAACAAGCCCCAGGGCAAACGCCCCGGGGCTTTTCTGTATCCTATAAATGCGAGCAGGCTATATATTTTTGAAGTCGAAATGTTTTACAGGTATAATCCTAGGGCTGCCATGATTGGAACACGTGGCGGCCCTTTTCTGCGCGCGTGGCACATACTTTAGGGAAGCGAAAAGCAAAAAAGCCCGGCAGCACCGGGCTTTATAGCAAGTATTTTCTTAATGTTTGGAAGCGGCAGCACCTGCCTTTAGCCTTCTTTCTTCTGTTCCGCCCTGGCCTTTTGAAAACTGTTCGCGTTTATATCAATCCGAATCAATCCTTCTTGAATCGCCAGCATCAAGAGACCGTCAATGAATGAGCGGCGGCGAAGCGCGTAAACCTGCGGGCTAATCTCATCAATTACAGAAATTTTGCGGACCGTCCAATGGTATACATATCGGTGCTGAATCGCTTTATAAGACTTGTCCCCAAAGCGCTGCCGAAACAGAAGAAGCGAACGCTCAATGACGTCCAGCCATTTTTCTGGTTGATAAACCAAAAACGCCTGCCCAAGATAAATGCAGCGGACGGCGGCAAGCGGCGTTACTGCTTGAATCGCAAGGCGTGCCGTAGAATCGCCGCCGGTCCTCATATCAAATTCCAAGCGTTCCGCCCTCTGCTGCATCCTGGCGGAAACAACCGCTTTACCTATTGCATTTTTAGCAAAGAACAAACTTTCTACGTGGTCTGCTGCTTCTGCGTAATCCATTTTCTTTACCAGTCCACATCATCGAGTGGGTCTTTCTGTTCCGCTTTGGGGGGATAAGGCGTAGTGGTTTGCGCAATCTTTACGCTTTCCAAATGCTCCAGCAGCAGATAGCTTGCTTTAGAGTTCTTGCCATTCCTATCCACGTATAAATCAGTCTGGAAGCGGCCGCCGACAATAACTTGCGTGCCTTTTGTGATGTAGTTGCTGATATATTTAATCAGTCCTGGGATAAAGCAGCGGCAAGAAATGTAGTCATAAATTTTCTTTCCGTCTTTGTCAAGGTACGTTCTGGAACACTGAATTTCAAGGTTGCATACCTCTTTGCCGTTCTTCATAACTTGCACCGTAGGTTCAAATTTTACCCAGCCAAGTATCAAACAATTATTCAACATTATAAATTTTCACCTCAACTTTTGGCGTGTCACTATATTTTTTAGATACTGTAAGTTTAACAATCTGTTTGTCATCCTTATAGACAATGCCAGATATAGAATCAAGAATAATTTTTGCGACGTTGTCAACATCGGGTTTTTTAATCGGCAGTTGCAAGCCGTTTAAAGCCTGCTCCTTGAATTTTTTCGACTTGCTGGCAGGAATACCCACGTCAGCTATTATCTCAACGCCCAGGGGCAATTCCGTAAGTGTCAGCCCTATATGTTGCATCGCTTCACTGGCTAACAGTTTGACGTAGGCTTTATAGTTGCGGCTTTTCTCCGGGTCGTATGCTTTTACAAATCCGCCATGAGCAGAAAAGCGAGGCCGTTCCTGCGCCGTCGGTTCGCCTGGAATCGTAAATGTTAAATTCATTCTTCTGTGTCCTCTTTATTCTCACGTGCTGCAAAAACAGGTTTAATAACATTTCCCAATTCATGGCCCCTATGATAATTTTCAGCCGTTGCTGTAATTAAAACATCGTCAAGGCAGCGCGACCCTATGCTATATACTTCTTCGTCCTCTTCCTTCGCCAGCTCCGCCATATACAATCCAATCAGACTATATACGGCAATATCCTTCAGACTTTCAGCGATTTTGTCGCCGTGAATATCATGAGTATAAACAAAAGCGATATGCTTTGCCGCATACGCTTTCAGTTCCTCAAACATTCCCTCTGCATCGTCGCCGCGTCCATTCAGAAGCGCGCCGCGGCGGAAATTAGCAAGCTCATCTGCGCCGGAGGAATACTGCTCATGTTTCTTCTTGAACAGCGCCTCCAATTCGTCAAGTTGTTGGCACACGAATTCACTCATATGTTTACTACACATTCTGGTACCTCCTCTACTTCGTCTAAATAATATACTGACAGAAATTCATCGGTAGAATTCTTCGCAGCCTTGACTTTAGCGTCTTTCGCCGTTTCTGCCTCAACGATTTCTGTAAGTCCCATATTGGGAAATGCTATACTTTCCCATCTAAGCCGGTAATGTTTCATTCTATCACTCCTTTTATAAAAAGCGGCGGCGTGGGAATTCTTGGATTTTACGCAGGCCTGTTTCTCAGTCCATAACAATAATGGGCCTACCGTTGTCAAGTCCGCAACCTACTGCCGTTCGGCAACCCAGCCGCCGCGCCCATGGGCTTAATTTAAATCAATATAGCACCAGCGAATAATGGCATCTTCAAAGCATGCGAATTTGCAGTCACAGCTCTCCCTAGCGATTATGTCGCATTGCCTGTAGCCAATTAGTATTTCTCCCTTTGACGCTTCTCCGACTTTGATTTCAAAAATGCAGAGTTTATTTTCGCTCGGCATAACGTCATTGCCATGCCATTCGCCACATATAGGTTTACTCATGATTTACTCCTTCTTGTCAACGATTTTTTTGCCACAGTACGGACAGAACACATATCCTGACGCTTTAATGTCATTTACTCTTCCTCCTTTTCGATTTCCGCACGGATAACAGCCACCGCCTTGCGCAGATAATCAACATCACCGCTAAGCAGCCATTCTTCCAACTCTGCATTAACAGCCTTGATTAATTTTTCTTGTTTATCCATTTTTCGCCCTCCTTGTTTATCTTTTTACTTCACGGATGGTAATCTTTGCTTCTATAAGTCCAAACTTGCTATCTTCTTGATAAGTATAAGTTTCCGCCTGTTCATCAGCTCTCATAGGACGATAAAGCCCCCACATATTGTCATTTTTCCATGTAACAAGTTGCAACTTCTGATTGTCTGGCAAGATGATAGTTGCGCTACCACCTACTTTTTTAGCAATAACACTACCGGTGCTTTTGATATTATTATTCGCGCTGGCAGTTTCAACGGCGGCTCTGCTTTTGGCATTGTTAGCGTTAATCTCTTCTTCCGTTTCACCGCACCCCGCAATCAATATCGCTGTGCCTATAAGCGATAAACAAAAAACTTTTAAGGCCGCCATTCGTTTCTGGTGTCGCCAATATTGGCGAACTTCTTCTTTATCCATCATGTTCTTCAACCTCCTTTAACCTTTCGCCTATTGCCCTGGCAACATTCACTGTTACGCCGTTGCCAGCTTGTTTATACAGTTGAGTATCGCTAATGCCTGCCGCTTTCGCCTTGTCAAAGTATTCATCAGGAAAGCCTTGCAAACGCCAGCACTCACGAGGAGTTAAGCGGCGAATACGGATATTTTCGTCAAGCAGCGCCACGCCGTGTCTATCCTGCGCAGTCAAAGTAAAACTAGGCTCTCCCGGCTCTTTTATACGTCTGCCGTTCTGCCGTGTCTCTGTTCTGTCTGGCGTTAACACTGCACAGCAGGTCTGCTTACGCGTTAAATTGTTTCTGCAATTAGTGTCAACAGTCGGAGCGGTATCAATTTCCTCTTGCAATTTCTGCTCTTTGATGCTCATGCAGACAACGCCATTACTGCAATCCGCTGTTTGGTCGCCGCAGTGTTTCGACGTTAAGGCATTGGCAATTTCTACATGTTCCATACGGCCCTTTTCTCTGCTTTTTTCTCCACGTTCGGTATAGCGAAAACGTACAGCATACAAGCCTGTTTTACCGCCCTGCCCACCGCTTTCACCTTTAAGCGTTCTTGCTAGTCCGCCGCCGTCATAAATTCTTTGAGCATCGGCAACTCCTTGTGTTATCTCGTTGAGTTCGCAAGGATTCTCGCCGTCTGCTGGTCGGATAGGAAATACTTCTCGTCCACGGATGTTTCCAAGATAGCCGATAATGAACACGCGCTCCCTGTTTTGGGGAACACCGTAGTCTTTGCTGTTGAGAGTGTCCCATTGGAGAGAATACCCGTACCCCCCCACTTCACACAGCAGCCGCGCGAAATCAAATCCGTTTCCAATGCTAAGTAAATTTTTAACATTTTCAACGAGTAGCCATCGGGGTCTATCTTCTTGCCTACGGCCGGCAAGCAGTCGCATAATTTCGTAAAACAATCCGCTTCGCTCACCTTCTTGCAGGCCTTTTTGCTTGCCTGCGACGCTGATGTCTTGGCACGGAAAGCCGAAGCACCAGAGGTCGGCGGTTGGAACATCATAAGGCTTAACTGTTCGTACATCGTGGTTTTCCCACTCTCCTTCCGTATCGTACATAGCTTTATACGCTGTCCTGGCGTACTTATCAAACTCGCAGAAGCCGACGCATTTATGCCCGGCTTGCTCTAAGCCTAAGCGAATACCGCCTATTCCTGCGAAGAAATCTACGAATTGCATTTCTTTCTCTCCCTCGCCCCGCACTTCTGCGGGGTATTTTCGCACCGCTTGCACGGGCGGTCGCACTCACAGCAGCAAATGTGTAAGAGTGTGCTTATCACGCACTCCGGCGTGACTGCCCTGCAATAGTATTTAGGCTTTAAGCGTGTTTCTAGTGCGCTAGCAGTTTCATCCTGCTGCGTAATGGTTTCCGGCGGTTTCGGTGTACCCGTCAGTCCCTTTACCTTTGCTTTACATCTCAGCAGGCCACAAGATTTTTCCTTGCCTTTCTTAAACTTCCAGATGGTCACTTTTTTTGTTTTGCCACAATCGCAACGCACCAAGAAGTAAGCTGAACCCCTATCCTGGTAGCCTAAATACTTCTCAACAGTCAGCGTGCCAAATTTCACGCCAACCCATGCCGTCCAATTATTCACGCCAGCACCTCCAAAGTAAGCGTATCGCCACATTTCAGCAGCTTACTTTTACAAGGCTCATTATGCTTGCGACTGTACATAAAGTCGTTCATGTAGCATTGCAAGATACGGAATTGATTGTCAATAGCGTTATCATTCAAGCCAATCTGCCGGCCGTATTCAAACACATCTTTGTTCTGCGGCATATACGGCATAATGAGCCGACGTTCTTTCAGCTTCGCCGCTGTCCATTTCAGCAGCATACTGTTCAGCCTATCAGCAAGCGGCTTGCCGTCGCTCAGCTTCTCCATGTTGCAGCGGTTTATATTCTCCTGCACATGAGCTTCTTCTGCCTGCTTCAAAGCAGCCTGCATCAGCGCCGGGCTGATTATATTCACGTTAAGGCCGTTCGCACCAGTCAAGGTAAGCGCTATCTGCTCTGCCTTCTCCCACCGGTCAAGGCCTATATTTTGCTGATTAAAAATTCCTGCCCAAAGGTTGACTGTTTCTGACAAGATTCGTTTCGCTTCTTCCAGGCGGTCAAAGCCGGGGCGTATATCCTGCGGCATCCGTTTTCCTGCCTGTTGCAGTTTAACAATCGTTTGGGCTATTCTCTGCTGTTGCAGCATCTTCTTCGCCTCCGTACAATTCGTTCACTAGGTCCATGCCTGTATAATCATTCCTGCCTTGCTTCTTGCTGTTGCCGCCGGCATAGTTTCTTGCTACGGTCTGCACATACGCAAAGTTTCTTGCGCCGTGCTCTACCGCCGCTAGTATTCCTTGCTCAACGGCAGCTTCGCCAACCTCACCTAACAAGGCTTGTAGTTTTTCTCCGACGATTGGAGTAAGCGGCATCATGTTTTTCTCCCACAAGGCAAAAATTTCAGTATGCGTTTTTTCCTCGTCATCGTCATTTCTTTTAGGATGATAATAATCATCCTTTTCTTTATCTCTATACTCTATACTCTTATCTCTAATCTCTGTCGGACATTTTGTCCCTTTTTCTGGGGACATTTTGTCCCCACTTTTCGGGACATTTTGTCCTTTTTTATTTTGCCGTTGTGTCTTTTTCTTCGTCGCTGATTCTGACGCACTGCCACTACCGGTCATGTTAGCAACCTCCGGCAAGTAGCTTTCGCCTTTATCGTTCTTCTCAATAAGGCCAATTTGTTCAAATAAAGCAAGCGCACTTTCGACGATTTCAATATCAAATTGCGTCTGTTTAGCGATTGATTCAGCAGTATGCTGAATAGTCATTTTGCCGACCTGCCGTACAAGTACGCCGTCAGTTTTCAGCGATTTCAAGCACAGTTTAAGGTACAAGAGTACGTATTTTTCGCCGTTTTCCTGGTCCTCTAGCCACTCAACAACATCACTTTCAAAGAAGTTTTCGTTGAGCTTTAACCAATAATACCTGCCAGCCATGTTTTACTCCTCAAAGTATGTCGGTACTTCGTACACCATTTTATTGTTCTTCCGGTATACTTTGATTCTTCCGTCCTTCTTGCAGAACTTCAAAAATCTATACCAGCGTTTCGGATTGCTTTTTCTATGCGAATACATAGAAATAAAATGAAGTCCCACAGCTCCCTTGATAAGCTCAAAGAATAAGTCGAAAGCATCCGGCTTTGCTTCTTCTAAATCGTCCGCAAATTTGTTGCTGTAGCCAAAGTGTCCTTCGCCTACAAGAACTATTGCTTTGCTTTTTTCGCACGGTGTCGCTTTTACATTCAACATTTTGTCCCACCCCTTTCAAATTTTTAGGGGACAAAATGTCCCAAAGTTGGGGGACATTTTGTCCCCGCTTTTCGGGACATTTTGTCCCCGATGTTTTTTTATTATTTCATGCTTGCTTCAATTTCTTCTGCCGTGAAGATTTCACCGGTAACAGTATCAACCTTGCCGCCCTCTGTAAGCTCCTGCGCTTGCTCTGTAGCGTTCTCTGCATCAACGTCGATATATTCAGCCTCGCCGGTTTCTTCGTTAAGCACAGCGGCTTTCCCGTCGCTCTCTAACGCTTCCTGCATCTCAATGGACATAGGCGCGTAGGTTTTCATGATAGAGAGAAGAACGGTTTTGCAAGCCATAGCGTCGAAATCAGACTGCCACGGGCCACTATTAAAAGCCTTACTAAAACGTTTAGCGTGGCTAATGACTTCTTCTTTAGTCCAGTATGCGGTCTTGCTGAAGCCGTTCACTGTTTCAAATCTTGCGAAGTAGCCTACAATATTATCGGAAGCTTTTTCGCCCGGCGTATATGCCTCAGTGAATCTGTTCCAATCTCTGATTTCGCCCTCGTACACCGGCGTCATAATGATGTGCTTCATCTTGCCAGTGCGCATTGCGAGTTCGATTACGCCTTTATAGCCAATCTGGAATTGTGCGCTTCCTTTATAGGGAACAATCCACGCTTTACCCAAGGACGGGTTAATAGGCAGGTCCAGGCTTGCAGCCGTCGCAGCAGCAGCCAAGATTGTTTTCGGGTTTGCCGTTGCCAGCAATTTATTATTGTTGGTCAGTGTCAGCAGGCTAGAGAGAAAGCCCGCACTCTTCTTGCCTAACATCTTCTCAAAACGTTGCTGAACACTTTGAGAACCAATCATCACACCCAATGCGGAAGGTGCTTTGCTAGCGGTAGTTGTTGCCGCTACATTTCTTTTTGCAATACCGTTTACTGTTGCCATTATTCTTTATCTCCTTTAAATATTCTTAACTTCAAACAATCTTTTTCACTGTCATACAGAATTTCTTCCAGCGACAAGTCCAATGCTTGTGCCAATTTTATACGTGTACTCAATGCAATATTTTTCACTACGCCACATTCGTATGAGCTGATAGTTGGCTTTTCTAAACCGACCATTTTAGCAACATCACCTTGCAGCAGACTTAATTTCTTCCGTTTATGGAAGAAGATTAAGCCTAATTCTTCTTGCTCTGTAAGGCTCATTTTAACGTAAACCTCATACTAGGCTTGCCAACCTTAGCATACTTTGCATATACATCCGGCAGGTCTTTTTTCAGTGCCTTATCATCCAGAGTTACTCTTGCGGCAGTCTGTTTATAAGTGATTTTTCTATCCATAAACACGCCGCTTTCACTGCCGTTAAGCATGAGCTTTAACGCATTCTGCGCCTGGGCTAACTGCTCTAGCAGCACTTTTTTTGTTGCGTTCAATCCGTCAATACACTTTATGTATTGTTCTGCCGCACTCGGCAGTGCGATACTGTCAACCGCTAACTTATCCTTGTTCATCTTGTCAATGGTTGCGGCGGTGCTTTCGCTGCCGTCGACCTCCGGCGGGATATTGCTTTCGAGATTACTCCAAAATACAATAGCTTGCGTTCTCATATCTTCAATAAATTCATCGTTGCGCGGAATTTCTTTCCACACAAAATGGTTGCCACCGATAAGACAAGCGATGTACCACTTCTCGCAGCCGGTAATCATCATGTACCATTGACACTGGCAATAGTAGCTATCTGGCAGCTCGTCACCGTCCCAATCTTTCGACTTAAAGCCGTTCGCAGTCTTACATTCCAAGCCTGCATTCTCACCTACCACAAGGCGGTCAACGTTCGCCAGCATGAACTCATAGCTTTCATCCTGCAATGTGCCGCATTTGCGAACCTTTTTGCCGGTCAGCTCACAGAATCTGTCAGCTACAACCTGTTCAAGGACCGTGCCCCAATAAACAAATTCATTATTGGAAAGGTCCTCTGCTTCTACATCGCCATGCTTTTCAGCGTAGAGTGCGTAAGCGCTCTTCCAGGGATTAAGTCCCATGATGCAGGCAATGTCGCTGCCGCCAATACCGCTATTGCGGACGCGTTCCCACGCCACGCGGTCAACCGCCTGCTCAACTGTCATAATTAATTTGCCCTTCAATTTTTCATGCCTCCTTAAATTTCTTTATATAACGGGATAATAATTTGTTGTCCCGCTTGTAACCACTTCACGCCGTTCAGATTGTTGTACGATGTTATATCGTGCATAAACTCGCGGCAGTCACGATACTTGTCCTGCTGGTCCATGTAACGCCCGGTAATCTCCCACAGCGTCTGTCCCTCTCTTACAGTGTAAGCAACTAAAGTTTGCTTATAACTAGGGAACAAAAAACCATGTGCCCTAGCAGCCAGCTTTGCGGCGCTGCCACCGGTCAGAAAGACAAGACCAGCAAGCAGAATAACAGTGATAATAAAAGCCTTAGTAGTCTTACTCATTTGCCCCATCCTTTCATAACAATCTTGCGCCAGCACTCGCCGCCGCTGCACACGGTAACAAGCAGGCCGCTTTCCTTGTCTACCACTTTAGAGAAGTTCATGTGCGACAAGTCTTTGCCGCACACAGCGCATTTTCTCTTCTTCCTGCTCATTCATACCTCCATACTTCTGCTTCCAGGTCAATAGGGGTAATCCCCATGTACTCTGCAAACTTTGCGGGGCTGATATGATAAGCCCAACTCTTTTTACTGCTAGCGTGAATAGCCACGCCAAACGGTAACGCACCACTACGCAGGCCCATACGCACAAACATTTCGCTTTTTTGCATGAGCCGTGCGGCCGTTTTAATAGGAACGTTTCCAAGCATTTCTATTTCCTCCTTTTCATAAAGCGCATTGCCGTTTCGTAACGCTGATTCATGCGCTCAATAACGCCAGCGCGCTTTTCCTTTTCGGCTTTCTTTTCCAGTGTGTCACAGCAGACAGCCGCCATGATTCGCTGCATATCCTTGTCAGTGTTCTTCTTCAAAGCACACCTCCTGCCCGCGCCGACGCTAGGCGCGGGGCTTGTTTCTATTTCAGCCCTACTGGCCGACTACCTGTTGTTGCTGTTCGCACAGTCTTACGGCAGCTTGCAAGCCCTGCATATATGCGGCCGCAACCATAAGGCCGTCCGCTTTAAGTTTGGACATATCAACCGCCGTGCGCTTTACGCGTTTTTCAGCAAGCATTTCTTTTACTTCCATTGTTGCCACCCCTTTCGCTGTTTATCGTTTCGCGATTTTCATTATCGCTTTGTAATTATCATACTACTATTATTATCGTTTGTCAATTATTTTTTTCGTTTTTCGATTATATGTAAATTATCGTTTTTCTATTGATTTTTTTGTAATTCGATATTATACTATAGATGAAGTGAGGTGATTAAATGGATATAGCGCAACGCCTAGTATTGATACGCGAAGCCGTTGGCCTTAGTCAAAAGAATTTCGCTGCTAAAATCGGACGTTCTCAAAGTACATACTGTGAGTACGAAAAAGGAAAGAATGTGCCGGAAAGAACCATTGCTGATATATGCAGAGAATTTTATGTTAATGAAGATTGGCTGCGCACCGGTGAAGGAGATATGTTCAAAAGCAAGAACAACACCAATGAAGAACTAGCTTTTCAAATAGGCAAGCTACTGAAAACCAATGATGAATTCACGAAAAACTTGTTTCTTGAATATCTCAAACTGCCGCCCGAAATGAAAACTTTATTTGAAGATTTCGTTCACAATCTGGCAAAAAGCAAATAACCGGCAAATAAAAAAATCCCCCGTACCATCCGCGGTACGGGGGATTTTGCTATGCCTTTTAAATTAGTGCAGCAAATAAAAAAATCAATCTTCGTCTACAAGTCCAAGGATAAAACTGTATATGACAGCCAGCGTTTCTTCATCTTTCACTTCCCGCAATATACCGATTATCCTACTCAATAAAACCTGCATTGTGCCCTCCATTCAAATTAAAGCAGGCCTACAACACTAAGAACCTATTTATATTCTACCACTAAGCTCGCTCATTATAAAGAGTTTTAGGAAAAGTAATTATTTGAATTGCAGTTTACATTTAAATGTGCTATTATTAAATCAAATAAAGACAGAAAGTGAGGTGGTTAACATGGTTGACAGTGACACTATAAGCCTACAGATTAAGAACCTCTATCAAACAATTTTCGCTGTGCCATTGGCGCAAGGCGTGACATGGGCAGTCTAAAAAGCTGCCCATTATTTTTTTTATATAGGAGTGAATTTACTATGTCAGAGAAGGCAATGTTTTATTGCTTTATATTCGCGTTTGGCTCATATTTCGGCACCGGTTATATGGCCCTAGTCAATGGAGTAGTCGCTGTTGCTACTGTTAAATTTTTATGTTATTTATATAAAAATATTGATAATTTATATTTGTTTATATTATCTTTGATTCCATTTGTATTTTTAGCTAAAACTGTAAGTCCTGTTGCCTATTATACTGTATGGTGTTGCACTGCTTACTATCTTCTTTTTATTCTATTTGCTGTGTTCAAGGGTAAAACTTCCAAAGATACTAAGCATATGTCGCTAACAGAATTATATCTGAAATTGCGTAATGAGATTTTCAAACAAAAACAACAATAGCCCACGCCGTACACGTGAGCTATTGTTGCTGTTGTTTTTGCCGAACCGTAAACACAATTTTGAAAGGAGGTTGTTTAGCATAAAGAATCCGAACACATGAAAACCTAAAAAAAGGAGAGCTAAGGAAAATCAAGATTGCATCTTCATTTCAACACCCCGAAAAAATGAAGGTACAAAGTGCTTGTATATGTGCCCACGGAAGCTGCGCCGTCTACTGCGCCTACACCGGACCGCACAGCCGCCCCGAACACCTACTTATATTATATCATGATAATATGTTTAATTTGTGAATAATAACTTCATATAAACGCTTGAAAGAATCAATACACACGTTATCCCCAGTATGTGCAAAAAATGCAACAACTGAAAAAGGAAGGAGCTGTCAAGCATGAAATTACCTAACGGCTATGGTTCTGTTACAAAACTAACCGGGAACCGGCGGCGGCCGTTTATGGTCCGCATAACAACGGGCTTTACCAATGACGGCCGCCAGCTTATGAAAATACTAGGCTACTATGCAAAGCGCACGGAAGCACTTAACGCCTTGGCTGAATACAATCAATCGCCCTATGATGCAGGGAACATCAACTTGACGTTCGCCCAGCTACACAAGAGATGGTTAAATGTAACTTATGTTGACGGCAAGGAACAGCCGAGGCAATATAGAAACGCATATAAATATTGCGCACCTCTATGGGATATACCGTTCAAAGATATTAAGACAGCGCAATTTCAGCAGATTATAAACGATTGTAGCAAAGGCTATGCCACCAAAAAAGGTATACGAATCGTATGTAATCTGATGGCTAAGTATGCGCTTGCAAATGATATAGTAATGAAAAACTATGTTGAGCTTACTAAATTGCCAGCATTGGAAGAAAGCAAAATGCACAATCCACTGACTAAAAAGGAACTTGCTATACTCTGGGAAAATACCGAGGATGTAAAAGTGCAAGCCGTGCTTATCCTCTGCTATACCGGTATGCGTCCTACCGAGCTAGTGAAGGTTGAGAAAGCAAACGTCGATTTTGAAAATAAATTCTTCGTTGGCGGCATGAAAACTGCGGCCGGCCGTGGCAGAAGAGTTCCTATTGCTGATAAAATCTTCGACTTCTTCAAAGATGCTTATGAGCGCAGCACCGGCAAATATATTTTTTCTGACGAAAAAGGGAAAGGAATTTCATACAATCAATACCGCGGCAGATACTGGGACCCCGTTATGGATATGCTTAAATTGAATCACCTGCCCGGTGACGGCCGTCACACCTGCGCAAGCTTACTTGATGATAAAGACGTAAACGCAAAAATCAAAAAGCTAATTTTAGGACATTCAAGCTCTGACGTGACGGAAAGGGTTTACACTCATAAGACGTTGGAACAACTGTTAGAGGCTATAAATTTAATATAATATGTTACATATGTGTTACATACCCGTTACATACGTAGCTGATTTTCCGCGAGCTATGGACACTTTAGGTATAACAGCCGATGCAAATAGAAAGCCTATAACCTGCATGGTTATAGGCTTTTTACGTATTTGTTGCCATTGAGCATCTACGATAGAAGGTAACTAC
>ERZ1034798.14-NODE-14-length-43632-cov-14.258347_pt1 | contig 43632 bp, 64 predicted proteins | sample MGYA00520690_ERZ1034798 | MGnify/ENA primary metagenome ERZ1034798 (study PRJEB33766, sample SAMN09781682) | gut metagenome | biome: gut microbiome | host: Homo sapiens | place: Madagascar | study: EMG produced TPA metagenomics assembly of the PRJNA485056 data set...
CCGAAAACCCCAACAAATCTGGGCGGGGGTGTCGTTTCTGGAAATTTTTCCCTTCCTTATATACGCGCGGGCAGGTGCAGGCGCGCGCGTATATAAGGAAGGAACACGCTTTACGCGCGCGATCTAATATCGCGCACATACACGCATACGCGCGATTTAATACCGCACGCGCGCGATCTAATAGCGCGCGCGAGTGTGTGAGCGTGCGCGAATGTATGTGCGCGCAGTCTAACAGTGTGCGCGCGAACGTGCGCGCACGCAAGCAGGACGCGCAGACAGCATCAGCACCGCGCGCCGATCGTCCGCGCCTGGCGCACAGATCCAGCTGCTGCGCACGGTTGATCTGCCTCGGTGCAGGCGCATCCACTCGCGCACACGTTTTTCCGCGCATTAAAGGAGGGAAAAATTTTTTTGATTTTTTTTTGCAAAAACCCCTTGACAAATCCGGCGCAATGTGCTACACTATAGGCACACCGGACGGAAACCCGTCCGCCAATTAACAAAAATAGCCCCCGGCGCTTAGACCGGGAGAAGGAGATTAAAATGAAAATCACTGCCACCGCGAAAAACCGCATCCTGTCCGCCATCAACAACACCAATTGGGACACCATCAACGACCATCCCGCCGACCTTGACGCAATCATCGACACGCTGATCCGCATTGCCGATCTGACAGACGGTCTGACAATGGACATCGTCGGATCCAATCTGTTGATCACCGGCACGACCGCGACCTGCTCGCGCTGGTCGATGGAGCTCAAAGAGGCCGGTTTTCGCCTCGACTGCCACGCCAACGGCTTGTCATCGTGGATCTGGTGCCGGTGCCCCGGCTTCGGCAGCGACAGCAGCCGCGCCGGTTGATCCGCCCACGGCGCGAGCGCGCCCCACGCGCATTAATAGGAGGCAAAAAAAATTTGATTTTTTTTGCAAAAACCCCTTGACAAATCCGGCGCAATGTGCTACACTATAGGCACACCGGACGGAAACCCGTCCGCCAATTAACAAAAATAGCCCCCGGCGCTTAGACCGGGAGAAGGAGATTAAAATGAAAATCACTGCCACCGCGAAAAACCGCATCCTGTCCGCCATCAACAACACCAATTGGGACACCATCAACGACCATCCCGCCGACCTCGACGCGCTGCTTGCGCTGGCCTATGAGATGGGCCGCGAGGACGCGACCCGCGCCGTGTCCGATGATTACACCGCGATGATCGCCGCCATGCGCAAGCGTGCCAATGCGTCCCGCTGCTGGCGGGCGGCCAACAAGATCATCGGCGATGCCGATCATCTGTATCACAGCGATTATCGAGGCGACACGACCGCCCTTGCGGACAGCGTCACGACCGACCTCTGATCCCCCCTAAATGCAGACGGCAGCCCTTCGGGGCTGTAATGCAGGGCGCGGCCACCCACCGCGCGCCGTCCGAACCCGGCAGAAAGGATTAAAAATAATGCACACTATTTCGCCAAATTTCGCCAACCTCCGCACCCCCGAGGAGATCAAAAAACGCTATTTTGAGCTTGCAAAGCAGCATCACCCCGACCACGGCGGAGACGTCGCGACCATGCAGGAGATCAACCGCCAGTTCGCGGACGCCCTCCAGCGCGCCGCATCCGGACGCGCCGAAGGGGAAGAGCAGACCACCCGCCGCGAATGCCCGGCCGACTTTGTCGCAATCCTCGACAAGCTGATCCGCCTCGACGGTCTGACACTGGAGATCGTCGGCTCCTGGCTGTGGATCAGCGGCGCGACCTACGCGCACCGTGAAGCGCTGAAGGAAGCCGGCTGCCGATGGAGCAGCGGCAAAAAGTCCTGGTATTGGCACCCCGGCATCAACGACACCGACAAACGCCGCGGCTCCCGCGTCAGCATGGACACGCTACGCTCCCGGTTTGGCTCGGACGTCTACACCGCCGCCGGAACTGCGCGGCTGAATGCATAAGCAATTAAAATCTAAAATCAAAAAAGGAGATACTTACCATGGCAAAAGCAACTGCAAACTGCACCTGCGCCACCTGCGGCGCGAAATACACCGTCACAAACACTCTCCGCAACTGCCGCGAGGCGGACAGCTGGAAGGAATGGGCAGAATCCCACATGTGCGAATGCACCGACTGCTTCCGGGCGCGCCGGAACGCCGGACTCGCCGCCGATGCCGCCCCGCTGATCGAAAAGCACCGCCTCCCCGAAATAACCGGCGTCTCGGAAAAGCAAATCGCCTATGCGGCACAGCTCCGCAACGCCTACCTCTTGCACTATGCCGATCTGTATTACCCAGACATCGACCGGATCACCTCCACGCTCTCCGACCCCGACAAGCTCCGGCAGCTGCTCGCCAGGCACCTGGATATCTTCCCCGGCATGGACGCCGGAACCCCCGTCGATCTCATCGTCTCCCGCTATCTATCGTCCAAATATCCAAGCTCGCTTTACACCGCCTACAGGCTCCGCCGCGAGAGCGACGCCGGAAAGATCATCGATCTGCTGAAACATTAAAACCCGGAATTCTTTAATTTTTTCCAAAAATGCAGACGGCAGCCCCCCTTCGGGGGTTGTAATGCAGGGCGCGGCCACCCACCGCGCGGCGTCCGAACCCGCCATCAAATGCCGGAATTATTTAATTTTTAATCACATCAAAAGGAGTAATCACTATGCCTAAAAACATCAAAACCCCCACCGGAAAGCCCTATTGGATCCTTCGCGTATCACAGGATTCCCCCCGCGGCGAATTAATTTTTGTCGAAAGTTTCGCCACGCTGGAAGAAGCGAACCGCGCCGCCATGGGCTATGCCGGGCATCTCCATGCGCCTGGATTCGGCGGAATAAAGCCCAACACCCGCGAAACCGTTTCCGTCGTGCTCGGCACGGAATGGTCCCCGGACATGCACGACGACGACGACGAGCCGGTCGCGTGGGATGAGCCGGAAGGCGCTTTCCGCGAGGAATGAAACCCACAATGCAGACGGCAGCCCCCCTTCGGGGGTGGCTGTAATGCAGGGCGCAGCACCCGCTGCGCGGCGTCCGAACCCGCTATCAAATGCCGGAATTATTTAATTTTTCAACCCAAACCGAAAGGAGAACCCCTATGCCTATCGAAAAAACCTTCCTCGACGACTCTTTATCGCCGGTCGAGGAACCGGAATTTAAAACGCTCCGCCGCGTGGAATGCAAATGCACCCGCTGCGGAAGGCCGTTCCCGTACCGCTTTGTCGCGGAAAACCTCTCCGACCGCTGGACGTCCCCCGAGGCCTATGAAATCTGGGCAGAGAAGAGCATTAACTACTGCCCCGAATGTCAGGAGGAATTTTTGAAAAAAGTCTATCAAAGCGACCCGGAACTCCACCCGGACGTTTCCGCTTTCGAGGCATTCGACGCGGAGCATTTCGGCGTCACCAAAACGGAGGAGACGGTCGCAAAAATCGAGGTCTACAAGTGGGGCGTTTCCGCCTTCCTGCCGCACGGCCTTTGCACGGATCCGTGGGAACTGGTCATGGATATCCGCGAGGAATGCGCCGACGCGCGAACAATACCGAGCGTCGCGGAAAGACAGAGGAATTTTTTAAATTGGCACAACAAATCCGGTCTCAATCCCGGCGGACACCCTGCCGATGACGTTCTGGCGAAGGACCCGACCGTCGAAAACATCGCCGCTTGCGTCCTCGACACGACCGGCGATATCGACCTGGCAACCGCCGTTTATCTGGAGGACACCCACCCCGCCGCCGAGGTCATCGACGCGCTGCGGAACCCGGAATTTTTTAAATTATTGCTGCATCCGTTTGAGAAATGCGACCTCCTTCCCGCCGGCTGGAACAAAATCGCCCCCGGCGAGGACGCCCCCGTCACCTGCGTTTGCAGGACATGGCACGACTGCGAGCAATGGGTTGACCCGTTTCTCCCCTCCTACCAGTGGATCGTCAAAATCCCCGCGGACGCGATCGACGACCCCTGCGTCACGTGGAACGGCAACGGCATCCGCATTCGGCTCGGCGTACAGGACAATCCCTTTGCGTTCGAGGCCGCCGACCTTCCGAAAGCCCTTGCTGCCCTGACCGCTTACGCCGTCGACCCCAAGGGGTCACAGCACGCCGTCAAGGAGCTGCGCGCCCTGTTTCACCTCCCGAACAACGCTTTCGGCGATCCGCACTGCTCACTCGACGAATTTACCAACGACCTGCTGAGCAACCCCGACCCCGCCCGCCTGACGCTCAAGCCGCGCGACGCCGACCGCATACTCGCCGTTTATCCGGCAGTCGTCAAGGCGCTGGAATCCGTCACCGAAACGCTGTCCCACCTGATTGCAAAGCCCGTGCTGCTGCCGCTGATCAACCGTGTCGTTGCCCCGGCGTCCGAAAGGTACAGCATTACCGACCTCGACGACCACGACCCAACATGGGACAACCTCGACATTTTCTATAAAGCCCTCCCCATCGACGGCCTGACCGTTGACTGCTTCTTCGAATATGACCTGTAAAAAGAAAGGAATTTTTTAAAATGACCACCTCCGAAATCGTCAAAACCATTTATGAAAAGCACGACATCAACCGCAACCGCCTGTCTTTTTCGCTGCAAATCCCGATCAGCAGCGTGCGGAAGTACACCGACCGGAACATGGAAACGGTGCATAATTACGCATTCCTCCTCTCCGGCTGCGGGTACAAGCTGGCCGTCGTGCCCAACGACGCCGAGCTGCCGGAAGGCTCCTACGAAGTCGATCCGACCTCCTACTCCGAATATCACAAGCAAAAATCCGAATAAAACCAAAAAAAGGCCCCCGGCGTTTGACTGCGCCGAGGGCTTTTCCCATACTGGGAATTCTTTAATTTTTGGGATTTTTTTAATTTCCGGGAATTTTTGAATTTTCTCACGCCTTGTCATCGCACCGGCAGGCCGCGCACGATCCGCCAGTAGCGCTTCCGAAGGGATGCGTCCGAGTTCCCGCCGCCGATCTCCGCCGCCGCCCGAATCCAGGAATAATCGCGGATGACGCGCAGCTCAATCAGGCGCGCCGAAAAACAGTCCAGCGCGCCGATGTATTTTTCGATTTCCGCCTTGTTTTTCTCATACTCCCGCAAAAGGCGGGATTTTTTTAAATTCAGCTCACGCAGCTCCTGCGCATGATCCCCCTCCTGCCGTTTCAGCTCCAGCGCGCGCTTGTCCAGCGCCGAAACGCTTTTCCGGATGGTATGCAGACTCTCCAGTTTGTACCGTGTCACGTCCCTGCTCCTTTCCTCAATTCTGGGAATTGTTTAATTTTTCGTCACATTTATCCAGGCAAAGGTACCCCTTCACCGCCTCAATGGCCTGATCCGCCCCGAAGCAGACGCAGACCGCATAGCCCTGCGCCGCCAGAAGGGGATGCAGCCGCTTCTGCTCCACGCTCAGATACCCGCCCTTCCGCTTCATTTCGATGTACAGCCCGTGCCAGCGCCCGCGCGCTGCCGGAAGAAACAGATCCGGAATGCCCGGCTTTACCCCCATCGCCTGAAACCGGATTGCCTCCCGCTTTCCGCGCTTCCCGCCGTTGGGAATGTGATGCAGCAGCGCAAGCTCCGGATAGACATGCGTAAACAGCGCCGCCCACTGCATCACGGCGATCTGCTCCTCCTCCTCCGTCGCGACCGGCTCGGGAGGGATTTTTTTAAAATTTGTTTGACCAGTCATAGGTAATTCGCCCCCATTTGTCCCGCTTGAAATATTGATTGTCCGTCCTGTATAGCATGATCTCGATAAAATGGCCGAACGGATGCGCCTTTTTTTCTCCGACGTCCTCTTCTTCTCCGTTTTCCGCCGTCGCATGGACCCACGCCACCGACCAGCCGGGATATTTTTCCTCTATGTACGCCCAGTCCAGCGGATTCTCATCCACGTGCCGCGCGTCCTTCTGCGTGATTTTATAGTCGTTCTTCTGATGCGGATCGGGTTTTTCTAAATTTTTGGACGTCGAGAAGCTGCGCCGGTTGACCCTCTCCTTCGGCTTGATGATATAGGTCGCCAGCCCGACCAGCCCGGACTCGTTAAACTCCAGCTGCTTCCGGTTGACATAGCCCATGCCCCAGACCGCCGCGATCTCCCGTTCGTCCATCCCGCCCGAAATAATCAGGTGCGCATGCATTCTTCCCGTTGAGGACTGCGCCGAAACCAGAATATACCGGAATTCTTTAAAATCGCGCCCGGTTTTCTTTGCCCACGCCCTCTTCAGCCGCCGAATGAAATTCCGCAGATTCGCCGAATGCTCCTCCCAGCTCGCCGGATAGAAGCGATCCTCATAGGTCGGGTGCACTGCCAGATCACCCGGTGTAAAATTCAGGTGGATCAGATCGGATAGGTGCCGCTGCTTGTTCCGTTCGTTGACCTTCGCCTGCGCTTCCGACGTTGGCGCGAATTTTTTCTGCCGCTTCCCGTTTCTGCGCATCGTGTACCACAGAACGCGCATAAACTGGGAGGACTCGCATTTCCACTCGCGGATTCTGCTTTGCATGCTCCCTCTCCTTTCTGATTCTATCCTATATATTAGTATCCCATACAAGCCCGCACACGGAGCCGAAGCTCCGTGGTTGACTTATTAATACCGCGCCGTTCCCATCGGGAACGCTGTTCCCGGCGGGAATTTTTTAAAATCTGCTGCCGTTTTTCAGCTCGTCCCGCACGATCCGCCAGAAGCCGACAAGGATATTTCCCATCCAGCACCCGACCGCGCCGGAAAGCAGCATCGAAACCGCGCCCGTCAGAACCGGGCTGACCTGACACCGCAGCAGCGCCCCGAAAATCGTCAGACATACCAGCAGCATGCCGGAAACAATCAGCGCCGTCCACAGCACGCCCGCCGTGACCATCAAAGCCTTTTTCATTCCGCCTCCGCTTCCACCTCGTCGATGCTGACCACCAGCACCGCATTGCCGGATTTATCTAAAATTTCGCCCTGCGGAATCATCCTCCGCTTGCCGTCCTTTTCTACCCTGACCCGGACCGCATAGCCCACGGCGGAATACCCCGCGCCCCTAAAGCGCACCGGACACCCGGACATCATGGCGTATTTAAACTCATTGATCGTCACCCTGTTGCCTCACCGCTATCACGCAAAACTCCCCGTCCGCCTCTTCCGGCGTCAGCTTTCGCATGTGTTCGTTTTCGTCCTCGTCCATATATCCTACCGTCATTCCCTCTCCCGGCCATTTTTCCGCAAGAATCGTCGCATCCATCAGCCATTCAAAAATGTATTTTGTCTCCGGCGAAACCTCTTTGCTTCCGTCTCGGATGATTTTTTCGGCTCTTATGATATCCGGAAGGTTTTTTAAAAATTTCATGCAGCATCCAACCTGTATATCCACCCCCATGCCGTGCAAATCTGCCAATACGGCGTTATCGACTTCAATACTGCCGAAAAAGCCCAACGGTTCTGTCGTGTCTCTCTTCATCAACATCAGTATTAATTCCATTATTCCCCCTCCGGATTTTCAAAAATTTCGTGCGTTCCGTTCATCAGCTGCTCCTCCTCTTCGGACATTTCATAGCCCAGTTTCATCAGCCACTGATATTCCATCCACAGATTCGCGTTCGTCCGTTTCCGGACGGTTTTGTTGTAACGGTCAACGTCCACAAAATCTTCCGACGAACCGTCGTGCCACAGCAGCCACACAAGCGCCTTTTGTCTGTCCCTGTCCAGCTCCGGCAGTTTTTCCATGACGGCTTTCTTTTTCAAATCGTACCTCAGCCCTTTGTCCACACCTGCAAAATCAGCAATCTTGTCCACACAACTGTCGTACTCCATCCGCGCGCAGACTCCAACCCAAAAGCCGCCCAAAATGATCAGCTCCCGGTTTTTCTCCGTCACGCGGAGGTTTTTTATAAATTTTTCGCGCAGCCGAAAATGCTCTTCGCTAAATGCCTCTATTTTTTCGCACTTCTGCCGGAAAACAATCTCCTTCGCGTCGTCCTGCTTTTTCTCCTTCGTTCCCCTCGCCTTTTTCGGCGCGGGCTTGTAAAAAATCACGTTGGCGCTGTACTTCGCAAACCACCAACGGCAGCCCTTTGCAGCGTCCTGACAGGTTTTTTCGACCTCCTTGCGCCCGTCCTCGCTTTTTACGCTGATCGTACACATCTGTTCCCACTTTGAGGAGTAGATTTCGCCGGCGTCCATCTGCTGCATGCCGGATTTTTCAAAAAATTCCTCCGCCCATTTCTTTCCTTCTTCGGCCTTCTGCTCGTTCACGGCGCGCTGCACGGCCAGATCAAAGTCCCGCGTGCCGATCTTGTCCAAAACCTCTGTCTGCACCTTTTTGTCCTTGATCTCATACAGCTTATCCAGGTCGGCCAGCCCGATCTGACGGTCCGCGTCCGCCGAAACCCGCCGCAGCGTCTCCCGATCCAGCTTCGCCATTTTCAGCCGGTTGTAGATCGTCCCGGTCGAAAAGCCGGTTTTTTTTGAAATTTCCTCCACGGAATCGCCGAAGTCAAACATCATCTGGAAGCCCTCGGCCTGCTCGACTGGCGTCAGATCGACGCGCTGCATATTCTCCAGCAGCATGGTCTGCACCTGTTCGGCGTGCGTCATTTTGACAACCGCGCAGGGAAGCTCCTCCAGTTCCGCCAGACGCGCCGCCGCCGCCCGGCGATGTCCGATAACAATTGTATATCCCTCTCCGTCCATCCACACGCCGTCGTCGCGGAAATGCCCCTCAACAACCGTCAGATTCTGCATCACGCCCTTTGCGCGGATGCTGTCCGCCAGTTCCGACACATCCCCCACGTTTTTTCTCGGGTTGTCCGGGTGCGGGTAAAGCTGCGCAACCGGGATCCATGTTATAGCATCTTTGTTTTTCATTTTACATCACTTCTCCTGTTTCCTCGTCAATTTCAAAATTCTGCTGCTCATCCTCCGGCTCCCCGCCGGATTTATCCAAAAAAGCGCGCCTTGCCTGCTCCAGCATTCCCGGCATTTTGTCAAAAACATCCGTCTTCACGGAGTGGATAACCGCCGTCAGAATCATCCCGACGTACCCCAGCAAAACCGTTTCCTCCCGGTCGGTTTTCCATGTCATGCCGTCCAGATCGCGCCCCAGCGGCGCCAGATACCGCGCATCCGCCACGACGCACCGCCCGTCAAAAACAAACGGTACAAAGCTGTGCTCGCCGTATTCAATTTCAATCGGCAGCGGCTCCGCTTCCCCCTCCGGCTCCATCCCGGAAACAAAATTGTCGTTGTTGACAAAAATCCATTCCCCCTCTTTTTCGGCGGGGACGTCAAAGCAGACTTTCGCGCGCTCCGGCGTCAGCTCCATCCCGGAAACGGCGTACATGCCGACTCCGTCGCCGATAAACTGCACGCCGCCCGCGCCGCTGTCAATAAACACCGCTTTCGCCGCCCGGCATATGCCCGCCACTTTTTTAAAAATCATCTTTTAATCTCCCTCTCATTGATTATTTTTTTGCCGACTCCGTAAAACGGCAGGCAGACCCGCCACGGATACAGCACCACCACGCGCCGCCGGTGATTGTGATAGCCCTTATAAATGCACACGCACCAGCTGCCGCGATATTCGGCGATCAGGTGTGCGTCTCCGCGCCACCCTCTGCACCGGTATTCAATTTTTATTTCGTCCACTGCAAAATCGGCTGACCGGAAGGATTTTCCGAAAAATCCGCCCGCACGCCGGAGCCGATCTGCGCGTCCAGGCGTTCGCGCATGCGCCTGTCAATGCGGATATTGTGTCCCTCCAGCGCCACGAACAGCAGCGCTGTCAGAAGCTCCACATCCTTCTCCAGCCCCTCAATTTTAGAATCGGCGGCGTTCAGCGTCTGCCGCGCGACCTTCAGCTCCGCCGCCAGCTGCGCGTTCCGCTTTTTGTATTCGCCGATCAGTGCCTCCCTGATTCCCTCCTCTTTATTCATACAGCATAATCCCCCTCTTTTTCGCCGCGATAATCGCGGCCTCCTTCCGGATGTAAAATGTGCGGATCGGGTATTCCGTCCCCGTCCCCTCCATTACTTTTTCCCGGTACTGAAACAGGCTTTCCCGAAAAACGCGCCGGATTTCCTCATCCCCCAGCTTTTTTTCAAAAACCGCCGCCAGCTCCGCTATTTCGCGCTCATACATAATACCGCTCCTTTATCCTGCTTTCGCTTCCTGGATGGATCGTGAGTTCGATTCCTTCAACGACGCCGTTTCCCCCCGTCAGCACCTCTGCTTTTATGTTGACCTCCTGGAAAATGCTCCCCAGTATGGACAGCGCGGCGCATGCGGCGCGCAGATCCCGTTCATCCTTCATTTCCTCCGCGACCTCTTTCCACCTTGCGCAGTCCGTCCACATTTTTCCGAGCGCTTCCGTCATTATCTGGATGTTCATATTCGATTTTGCTCCCTTCTCTTGATTTTTCCTGAATTTTATGCTATACTTTCCATAGCACTTCTTTTTCATCCATTTTTTAATCCTCACAGGGCAGCCCGTTTTTTTTGCATCTTATCGGGCTGCTTCTTTTTTTATATCCGCCGGAATTCGCCGAACTTCCACAGCAGCTTCATTTCCGTTTCGGTCAGAACCGTTCCCGCGCTGACCGTCATCGTAAAGGAACGGTCGGATTTTTCAAAAAACGCGACCCTGCACATTCCGGCGCTTTGCCCGGTTCTCCGCGCCCAGATCGCGCGGATGACGTGCTCCAGATTGGTCATGTCCCTCCGCATGCGCTCCGGCGTACAGTTTTCGTAGGGGTAATAGTCGGCGCAATAGGTTTCCGTTTCCCGCGCTGCCTGCACGGCGTAGTCCCCAAATTTTCGGATGACATCCATGCAGCCGGGGCAGACCATTCGCCCCTCCGGCACGTACCCGCCGCAGACGATGCACAGATCATGCATGGCGATCCGTCTCCCCTTCGGCCTTTTCCAGATGCCGCCTGTACATCCCGGCCAGAAGCTTGACCAGCTCGCGATCCATGCTTTCGTCCCAACCGTCCCAGACAACCGGGACGGTCTTTTTTTCTCCCGCAAGGTTGACGTACATGCAGTTCATCTTTTTATTCATCCTTTCCGCCCTCTCTTTCGTCTATGACGGCCACCGCCTCTTTTTTCGTCCGGCAGCCGATCCACGCGCCGCCCGGCTTCCGAATCAGCCATTCCTTCCCATTCAGCTGCATCTCCCAGCCCTTATAGCGGTAAAAGCCGGTTGACGCCTTTACGGGCTTCTCCTTTTGCATATCCCTCACCACTCCTCTGTCGTCAGCTGCATCAGCGAACGCGCGTAATCCTCAATTCTCGTCGGATGCAGGCCGTCGTCAATGCAAGCGTACGATTTATCCGGCGGCGCATTTACATACAGTTTCATGACTTCCTTCGCCCACATATACGCCCGACTCTGCACCCGGTCGCGCCGCTCTATGATCGTTGCCGCCACACAGATAGCCACCGGTACCCGCCCGTGCTTTTTTATGCATTCATCGAAAATTTCTTCCACTTTTGTGGTAGACAGCATTCCGCTGACTTCTTTCACTTTTGCTCTGTAGGCAAACTTAGCCTCACGGCTTCCGTCTCCGTTTGCCTGTTTTTTTATTTCATTGGCAAAGGTTCTGTCTAATTTTACGCAGCTTTCGTCCCATTCCTTCATCTCTTCCTAACCTCCTTTTTATCAATCACCATAGCCCCCGGAAACATTTTGCACAAATCCCGGAATTTCCGGATCGCCGCGCGGCGGTCCTTTCCTTCGAACTGCTCCTCCTGAAGCAGCTGGATCGTCCCTCTGATGCCGCGATGATGCCAGTTGTAGGTATGAACGTTCGTCTTTCCGTCCTGCACGATGTCATAGACGGCCACCAGATAATACACCCGGTTTTCTGTGGACGTGCTCCGCACGATTTCCACCAGCTTCTTTTTGGGGTACGTTTCCAGCTCCTGCGCCCGGTCATAAAGCATTTTCCGGTATTCCTTTAATTTTTCGATCATCTCTTCGGCGGCCTTGATGTCCCGCAGCACCTGATCGTCCGCATTTTTCAGCGCCTCCACGGTTGTAATCTCGTCCGGATGCACCGGATAGGAAGCGCAAAACAGCCGTTCCTCTCTTCTGTTTTCAAACATCCTCGCTCACCCGCACGATCTTGCCGTCAACGACGCCGAACTCGATGCACTCAAAGCGGTTCTTTTCCGGCTGATCCGGATACAGGCAGTACACGCACGCCTCTCTGTAGCGCAGAAGCTCCATTTCGCTTTCCCAGTCCTCCTGATAGGGAGACACGATAAACAGATTCCACCGGACGCCGTAGGGAGTCACGTCAACGGCGATGTAGTACACCGGACCGTTCAGCGTCTGCTCCACCTCGTTGATCTTGACCAGCTCGCTGTCGGAAGGGAAAAACTCGATCCCGTGCTCGCCGTCCACGCATTTTGCGGTCAGACGGTCGGCAAAGCTTTCGATGTACTTTTCATCCACGCCCAGCATGGTCATTGCGTCAATCGCGCTGGCGTACATATCCTTATAGGACATGGGGGTCAGATTTTTGTTGTTGATGATGGTGTTGGTAGTCATTTTTATAATCCTCCGATAAATTTTGATTTTTAAGTGTAATTCGGTTTTTCTTTAAAATTTGTTTAAGCATTCCGTTCAGGCTTCGTCCCGGATTGCCACAAAGCCGAACCATTCGTTTTCGAGCTGCTGCACCCGGATGTGCCATTCCTCCGGGATATCCAGCATATCGCCCATATCCCTTTGGATATCCCGTCTTTTTTCGATCCGCCGTTCCCGGTCGCGCCGCCATTGATCGTAGCTGTCAAACAGCGCCCTCTCGCGGACTCTGGTATCGATCCACGCCGCAATCAGTTTCCGACTCGCCCGGAAGATGCCCGTTCTGACAAGCTCGCTTCCGTTCTTCATCATGGTGTCCCGGATGACTTCAACCGCCATCTCCTTTTCGGTGTAGATGCTTCCTTTGTCCTTGTGGATTTCTCCGCAGTAGTCCATTTTTACAATCTCTACGCAAATTTCCTCATCCATTTTCCTTTGCCTCCTTCTTTTTGTCTTCCATTTCCTTAAACGCCTTAAAACCGATGGCCATGCCCTCAATAATCGGCGTCACCTTTTCAAGCTCCTGCTCGTCCAGCTGCGATAGCACCTGCGCGATTTCTTCGAGCTTTTCCTTTGCTATGTCTGTCATGCGTGTTCCTCCTTTCGCTGTGCTTCTGTTGTGTACAATTGGATTATAGCACACTTCAAGCACTTTGTCAAGAGGTTTTTCAAAAAAATCTCAAAAAAATTCTTGACATTGTGCTTGTGCTGTGTTATAATGGTTCTCGTGAGGAGGTGACACCCTATTACTATCATCGACCGTTTTATAAAAATCCGAAAGGATCAGGGGCTTTCGCAAGCCGAATTTGCCGAATCCGTCGGAACCACCCGCGCGACGATTGCGAACGCCGAATGCGGCAGAGTTGTCCCGCGTCAAAAACTGATTCAGACCGTCTGCGAAAAATACAAAATCAATGAGGTCTGGCTGCGCACCGGCGAAGGAGAAATGCATGCGGCGCTTTCGCACCGTGAAGAGGTGGCAGTTCTGCTCGGGCGCTTTCTGGCACAGAAGCCGGACACGCTCGTGCATCGTCTGACCGAGGGGCTGATGGTTTATGAAAAACCGGAAGAGCTGGAGGCGGCTCTGTCCGCGATTCTGGACTTCATCAAAAAGACCTTCCCGGACGCGCTCGCGCCGGAAGACCCTGCCCCCGAAAAAAACGAAGAGGAGAGCTGATGCTCCCCTCTTTTTTATTTGAATCTATTGACATTTCCGAACAAAATGTGTATAATTAAGAAAGAATATTATTCACAGAAAGGAACCGCCCCATGAAAAAAAGAGTACTTGCCGCATTTCTCCTTATATTGGCGCTTTCTGCGTTTCTGACGTCATGCAAAAAGGAAAAGTCCTCCTTTGTTAGCTATCAGATGTTTGATTACGGCGTGGCCGCGCTCGAAATCGCCGATGACTTTCTTGACGACAAGATTACCGCCTACGAAGCCGTGCTAAGACTTTCAAACAATATCCGCTTTCAGAAGGTTCATCTTTCAAGCGAAAAGGAATATCTTTCCGACGGGCCTCCCATCTTTGACTCAAACGTTATTTTTGAAACAGAGTTCCTCATGAACGCTATCAGTGATAAAGCGAATGGCAAATGCACGATCGATAAGGTTAAGGAAAGATACGAAACCCTGTACGAAACATTGTACGACTAATGCAGAAGAGGAGAGCTGATGCTCCCCTCTTTTTTTATGTATTATTTTCTTCCGGCTCGTCCTCCTTATCCTGTTCTGCTGCCAGCGTCCCGGCGAAAAGCAGGATCAGCCGCAGTGTTTCCATGTCGCATTGTTCGCAGATGCGCACGACCTCTTCTATAATCGCCGTCATTGTCGTCTGCCTCCCGTCCCCTTTCCCTTGCCCATGGCAAGGATGTACAGGATCACGCGGCGGATCACCCGCAGCTCTCCGTCGCTGCACCGCAGCAGCATCGCCACGATTTCGTTCAGCATCTTTTTTTTCATAAAAAATCCTCCTCTTTTTATATGCAGCGTCTTGACAACGCCCGTATTGCGTGTTACAATATTATTAACGGTTCATTTTCTTCTTCTATTTTACCACACATTACCAGCAATTTCAATACCCATAACCGCAATTTTGGAAAATTTTAGTTGAATCTTAACCGTGTTTCCTGCAATTTCGCTTGCGTAATTCGCAATTTTAATCTAAACTATCAAAACAGGAGGATTTTTTTTAAAATGGAACCCGAAAAAACAGAGCGCATCAGCAGTTTAACCCTTTCGCTTTCTCCCTCCGGCATGGGCGTTTCAGATCGCCCCCGTCCGACCGAGCGCCCCGGCAAGGGCAGAAGCCTTTTAATGCTCCCGGACGATTTCACCGTCATCGACACCGAAACAACCGGCCTCAGCTGGGCGGACGGCGGCGATATCATTGAGTTCGCCGCGATTCGCGTCCGCGACGGAAAGCCCGTCGAAACCTTCCAGACGCTCATCAACCCCGGCTATGACCTTTCGCCCTTTACCGAAGACCTGACCGGCATCACCGACGAAATGCTGCGCGGCGCGCCCAAAACGGAGGAAGCCCTCCCCCGCATTTTTGATTTTATCGGTGACGATATCGTCGTTGCGCACAACGCGCACTTTGACGTCAACTTTTTATACGACACCGCCGCCTCCTGCGGCCTGACCTTCCAAAACGACTTTGTCGATACCCTCCGGCTTGCCATCCGCGCGTTCCCGGAGATGAAGCACCGCAAGCTGCACAACCTTGTTTCAAAATTTAAACTCAACGTCTCCGACCTTGACTCTCACCGCGCGCTGGATGATTGCAAGATGCTGCTCCGCTGCTATGCCCCTCTCAAGGCGGTTTTACTCGACAAATACAAAACCGAAAAGAACCTCGGCTGCGTGTCCGACTACCGTTTTTCGCAGACCGTCCCCTCTCCCGGCGCGGAGAACAACCCCGTCACCCCCGCCGCCGGAAAGAATTTTGTTTTCACCGGCAAGCTTGACAGCATGGCGCGCAGCGAGGCGGCGCAGATCGCCGTCAACTACGGCGGCAAGGTGGAGGACGGCGTCACCAAAAAGACAAACTTTCTCGTCCTCGGCAGCACCGATTACTGCTCCTCCCTCAACGGCGCCAAGAGCAGCAAGCAACTCAAGGCCGAAAAGCTCATCGCGGAAGGGCAGGACCTTGTCATTATAACCGAGGCGGAATTTTTGGAAATGACGCTCTATTTTAATCCGGAAAACGAAGACTTATGAACGCCGTCATATATGCGCGCTACTCCTCCTACAACCAGACCGAGCGCAGCATTGAGGGGCAACTGGAGGACTGCACCGAGTACGCCGACCGAAACGGGCTGACGATCGTCGGCACGTACTGCGACCGCGCCAAAAGCGGCACCAAGGCCGAGACAAGGCCGGAATTTCTGAAAATGATTAAAGATTCCGAAAAGCAAAAATTTCAGATTGTGCTTGTCTGGAAACTCGACCGTTTCGCCCGCAACCGCTACGACAGCGCCATGTTCCGCGCAAAGCTGAAAAAGAACGGCGTCGGGCTGAAATCCGTCACCGAAAACATTTCCGACGAGCCGGACGGCATTATTTTGCAGGGCGTCATTGAGGCCATGGCCGAATACTACAGCGCCAACCTGAGCCAAAACGTCAAGCGCGGTCTGCGCGTCGCGCGGGAGCGCGGCACCTTCACCGGCGGCCGCGTCATGCTGGGCTACCAGATCATCGACAAAAAGCCCGTCCCGCACCCGCAGGAGGCGAAACTGGTACGGTCAATTTTTGAGCGCATCGCGGACGGCCAGACCGTCCGGCAGATCATCGACGACTTCAATGCGCGCGGACTCCGGACGCGTTCCGGCCAGCCCTTCACGCGGACCAGTTTCCAGACGCTCCTCAAAAGCCCCCGCGTCGCCGGATATGAAATCATCGACGGAGAGCGCAGCCCGTCCATCTACCCCGCCATCGTGAGCGAGGAGCTTTTCGGCGCGGTGCAGGCGCGTCTCGCGGTCAACGCCCACCTCGGCGGCAGGGAAAAGGCAAAAGATCGGTACCTGCTGCAAGGCAAGGCCTTCTGCGGCCACTGCGGCGCGCCCATGGTCGGTGAGAGCGGCGTCGGGCGTCGCGGAACCCTGTACCGCTACTATACCTGCGCCACCCGCAAGGCCACTCACGCCTGCAAAAAAAAGAACGTGCCGAAGCACGAGCTTGAAAACCTTGTGGTAAACTCCATCGTCGAGAAAATCCTTTCCAGCGACCGCATCAAGAGCATCTGCGCCGCCGTGTCCGACTATTTCGCCGACAACGACGCCGTCGCAAAAATCAAGGAGCTGGAGGCGCAGCTGCGGGAGGTGGAGGACTCCATCCGCAAAACTGCCGATCTGATGCTTGCCAACGCCGACCTGCCCGCGCTTATAAAGCCGCTGCGGGAAAAGGCCGTCGCGCTTTCCGCACGTGCGGAAGACATCAAGGCCGATCTGTCCGCCACCCGCGCGGAAGCTGGCAGCGAAATCACGCCCGAATCCGTCCATGAATGGGTGTGCAGCTTCGCCAAAAAGGATTTCACCGTCCCCGAAAATCGAATCGCCCTCATCGAAACCTTCCTCAATTCGGTCTACGTATTCGACGACCATTTGTTAATTTTTTGTAACTCGTCAAAGGACACGGAGCAAATTCCCTATGCGGACGCCCTCAAAATCCCGTTTTCCTCCCCCTCCGAATCCACCGCCGCCCCTCCTGGCGGTTCGGATTCCGGCTGTCAAACTCAGCCATTCCCCCAAATCCGAACCGCCTTTATTTGTTTCGGCTGTTTCGGATTATTCATTCCCCTTCATCAGGACGGCTAGGCCGTCCTTTTGTTTTTACAGGAGTTTTTTAAAAAAATTAGTTTTCCCCCTTGACAAAACGGCAAAAATCGTGTATTGTTGATATGCAACAAAAAACACACAGAACGCAGAAAGGGCCCCCTATGGACGACGTATTATCATTTCCCAGCGATAAGGCTTACAGCAACTACCCCCGCATCAACATCGACGGCGACTGCAACGACCTTGCAAAATGGTTTGAGCAGCATAAGGAGATCGACCGCCGCATTCCGCCGGTGTTTCCGGATTTTTTTATCGTGGACATGTACAGTACAATCGGCAACCATATTGTGGTGTGCGCGCACTACAACGACGACAAGACGACCCTTGCCTTCCGCGCCGCCATGGACGATACCCGTCTGTTGACTGCGACGGTTGATTATAACGCCATCAATGGGGATATCGTGTATGTTTTATCCACGCCGACAAAGGCCGCCGAAAAATACACCCGCGAATGGACTGAAAACTTTTCACTTTTCTGCGCGCTGAGCGTGCTTGCCGCGCAGGCGTATCTGCTGTACCACAAGCCCGAGGAGATCGAAATCATTTACGCCGCCGCGCAGAACCGCGCGGCAAACAGCGAGAAAAAGCGCAAGCCCTCCCAAAAAAACGGATCGGTCAAAATCGGAAGCTCCATGCGCCGGATTATCCGCATCAATCCGCGTGAGCTTCCGCCGCGCGAGCATAAGTACAACAAGCTCGCATGGGGCGTGCGCGGACATTACCGCCGCTACGGCAAGGATAAACATCTAAAATTTATCTCGCCGTACATCTGCAACAGGGGCGGGGCAAAACGGAAGCCGAAGGCCAAAACCTACACGCTCGAAGCGAAACCAAAGGAACCAAAAAAGGACGGGTAACCCCCGCCCTCTTTTTTAATCCTGCATTGCCTCGTGATACCGCGCCAGCTTGCCGGAAGGCGCGTCCGGATCGTCCAGAAACGCCGCCGCCAGCGCCGCGAAGAACTCCGGCGACGTAATATTAAACTTTTTCGCCGCCGGACCGTAGTCCGAATACATCATGTTCATGCACGCCCAAAATTCCACCGGATCGGCATGGATGCTCTGCGCTTTCCGCACCTGCTCCGTCTGCTCCATCGACCAGTGCGCGCCGGATGAGCCGTCCGCGTTTTTCATGCCGGACACCCATTCCTCCGCTTCCTGTTTCGAAAGCTCCTCTGCATCCCCGGAATGCCCCCGTTTCATTTTCGCAGCGCATTCGGCAATTTCGCTGCGATAGCGCAGCACGTCCCGCATCCGCTCCAGCGTCCCCGCCGTCACCGGCAATTCCGCCTGCTCCGCGATGTAGGCGTCCACCTTTTCAAGATATTCTTTCACTGTTTACACCCCCGCCGACCGCCGAATATAGTTGTACAGCTTGTCTACGTCCGACTGCCCTAAGGAAAGCCCGTACAGTTCCACATGCCCGGCTTTCTGCATCGCCGCCGACGCCTGCTCCCGGACCTTGTCCAGTTCCACGCCCTCCGGAACGAAGAAGTCCGCGAACATCGGGTTCTGCCGGAATTCTTCAAATTTCTGCGTCAGACTTTTGATGATCTGCGGCGTCATAAAGTAGACGGCAAACTTCTGCACGCCCTCCGATTTCGCCGCGATTTCCGCCTCGATGTACTCCCCCAGCCCGCGCTGGATGTGCTGCATCTCAACGACCATCTCAGTACGCCTTTTCGATGAGCAGATTTCCGACCGCCGACGTCAGCGCAACCCCGGCGTTTTTGATCTGCACCGCCAGCGGCAGATTTGCGGGAAGCGAATCGCAGTTGTGAAACGCCCGGACCATAAACACCAGCGTAATTTGCACCTCGTCCCCCTCAGCCGTCGCCGTTGCGGACGCCGAATAAAGCGTATTGCCCCCGGCCAGCAGACTGATCTCCGCCACGCCCGCAGCACCGGCAGCGCCGGAAAGCGTATAGGCCACTCTGTAATAGCCCGCCTCGTTGATTGTGACGGTATCCGCTCCGGTATAGGACAGTTCAAATGTCTGACAGCCGCAGGAGCGCGGGCAGACCCGCCGCGTCACCGTTCCCAGCGGCAGAAGCGCGTTCGCCGCGACCGCCGGAATCGCATTGTTTGTCATCTGGATCATTCGATAGCAGTTTGCCATGGTTATACCCCCGTTTTTTTTAAAAAATCAGGAGGAGCATCCGCCCCTCCCCGTCAAAGAAAAATCAAGCGGATTAATCAATCCAAAACGCCGTCAGACGTTGCCGCAGCACCGGTTTCCGGTATCGCAGATCGCCGACTGCGGGATCACCGTCTTTGTGATGGACTCCACCACAGCGGCCACCTCGGATACCTGCCCCTTCAAAGTTGTCAGGCCGGTGCTGGCCGTCGCGTTAAAGACCGCCTGCTCCGTCCACTTTGCGGTTTCCTGCTCGCGCAGTTCGGACAGTTTTCCGTCCGTCCACTTGTACAGATCCAGCACCTTGGCGTCCGTTTTCTGCTCGGCTCGCAGCTCCGCGAGCTGCATGTCCTTTTCATAATTGGATTGGATCAGCTCCATTTCGCACGCGGAAACCTTTCTCTCCGCGCCGGAATTTGCCGAATTGACCAGCGCGGGAATCGCCGCCGCCAGCGCCGCCATGGACGCCGCGTCCTGCGCACCCGCCCGGTTTCCGAAAAGTCCGCTCAACAGCGAATTTACAGTGCCGTTTTGGGCTGCCGCAAGACCGCCCAGCGCGGTGCCGATGATTCCCAGCGCGGTCGTGCCGCCCTTTGCAATCCATTCCGCCATAACTGATATACCCCCTCAAAATTTTTGAAGCCAAAGAGAAAACCCCTCCGTCTCTGATACCATTGTACCACAGACAAAGGGATTTTTCTTTCAAAGGTTTTTCCGGGGATTTTCCTAAATTTTGCCCTGCTTTTGCAGCAAAAACACCAGCTTCGCCAGCGCCGACCGGTGCCACTTTGAAACGGTCGTATACTCCCGTCCCACCGCCTCGCAGACGTCCTCCATGCACCCGCCGTCCAGGTAGAGCACCCGCAGCAGCTTCCGGTATTCCGGGCGCAGATTGCAGCGTTCGATCGCCTCTTCAAGCTCCCTGCGGTCGCACATCGCGCGGACCGCGTTCCGCCGCGCGAGGTGGTCGGTCATTTCACACGCCGCCTTCCTCTTTTTTTTCGGCCTCCTCATCCTCGGCCTTCGCTTCCGCCTCGTCGATCAGCCCTTTGATGGATGCGCCCTCCGCACCGGCGGCGTCAATTTTTGCCTCGCCGATGATAAAGGATACCACCGACGCCATCGCCGTCACCGCGCCCGCAATCGACGCCCATTCGCTTTCAGTCACGCCGAACGCCGTCGCCATGCCGACCGCAATGCCGGCCAGCGCGATAATAAATTTTCTACTGCTGATTCTCTTCAAAAAGCTCCGAACTTCCATGTTTCTCTTCCTCCGTGATTCTGTTTTTGTTTTTGTTTTCCATGGCGGATTTAATCAAATAAGCGGTTATCCCGCACCCCATCGGCGCGCCGATATAGGTCAGCAGCGCGTCCAGAGACGCGCTTTCCGGCGCAAGGATCATCTGCACCGTCAAAAAGACCATGCCGTAGGCCGCCCCCGCAAACCACAGCCAGATGATGGCGTTCAGCTTGCGCTTGGAGTATTCCCAGTCCCGTGATTTCACGGGATTTTTTTTAAAATTTTCGCGTTGACCGCCGCCGTGACCACGCCCATCGACCCGATCACAACCCGGTCGCCGGACACCTGCATCACCTCGTACTGCTTGAGGTACACCACCCACGACTTCCCGTCGTAGGTCTGCGCCTTTTTTCGCAGTCCGGATTTTGTGAAGACTGATACGCATACCGCGTCCCCCTTTTTCAGTGTTGACGCCGCCGGAACGGACGGCGCGCCCGGCGCTGACGGTTTGATAGCCGGGAAACTGCTCCAGTAGCCGTAGTCCAGATCAACCTCCCCGTTAATGCCGTCCACCGCGCCCTTGCAGGAAAACTGCCAGATCACCGGCGCGCCCCATCTCACCGGCGCGGAGGAAGGTTTTTTTGAAAAATTCTTCGCGTATGGCAGCGGCCAGGACGCCAGCCACAGCGGATAGCCCCTCAGCGCGTTTTTCTCCAGGCGCGAAACCAGATAATCCCCGTTGACGTACACCCCCGCGCCCGGAATTTCGTCGCAGAAAGCCCGGATAACCTCCGCGCGCAGCGCCTTGGTAAAGGTCACGCCCCGCGCCTCCGCTTTGTCCTCCGTGTCGTACTCAAAATCATAAAAGATTCCCAGCGGCAGCGGGCAGCGGTTCATCAGCGCCTTTGCCTCCTTTGCTTCCGCGCGCGCCTCCTCCGCCGAAACGGCGTAGGAAAAGAAGAACCCTCCCACCTGTACGCCCGCCTTTTTCGCCGCCGTCCAGTTCCGCACAAAGGCGGTATCCTGCCCGTACCGTCCCCACATGCGCAGCATGGCAAACTGCACGCCGGAAGCGGCGACCCGCTCCCAGTCTACCTTCCCCTGCGCATAGGAGACATCAATTCCCTTGTACGCTTTCATTTTTCGTCCTCCGGCAGATCGAGGATATCGTTGTACAGTTTGGTCGCGACATCGTTTCCGCGCAGTCTGTGATAGGCGCTGTACTCCTTTTTCAGCGCCTCCTTGCCGTAGATGGGGCAGTAGCCCTTTTCCACGTACTTTTCGTGCGACCGGATGATCTCCGCCCGCAAAAGACACTGCACCCCCGCGCCCAGCGCCGCAATTTTCGCCGCGCAGACGCCCAGCCCTGTCACCAGACCGCCCAGCAGAAACGGCACCAGCCATTTCAGTGCAAGCTCTCCGATCAGTCCCCAGTTCATAAAAACCTTCTTTCCGGCCTTGACGGCCATTTTTTTAAAAAAAGCCCTTGACTTTTTTGCTTTGGTGTGCTATACTGGTTTTGCATGGCGGGAGGGGTCCCGCACTGCGTGTGTATTATTTTTAATCGCCGCTCGCGCGGCAGCCGCATTCGCGGCGCGTCCCGGTTCCGACCGGGACTTTTTTTGCGAAACCCCCTTGACAAACGCCGCCCGGTGTGCTATACTTGTTTTGCGGCGATGAAAACGTTGATCCGCATGTCGTGCATGGCTTGATCAGCCCGGCACGTTGGGTTGAAATACTGACAATTCTATTATTGTCTGCGCCTTCGGCGCATGCCTTCGGCGCATTGTCGCTTTCCGCTCCTGCGGGAGGCGTTGGGTTGAAATATTAGAAATTCCATTATCATTTTCGTCATCGCTTTTGCGCCGCGCGTCGTGCAGAACCCGATCATTTTTGCACGTTGGGTTGAAACACTGATAATTCCATTATTGTGGTGGCTGCATCGTCTGCATTTATCACGGGAAGAGAGTCCGGGAAACCGGGCTCTTTTTCTTTTTGCCGTCCGGCATTTTTGCTTAGTTAATCCACCGCAGCACCGGCTCGCCCCAGTATCCCTTTTCCCACACAAACCATGCATAGCTTATCGCGTTCGCGTGCCGCGCGGCTGCAAAGTCTCCGTTTTTGGCGCAGCGCAGACGCCCGGACGCCACATAGACCGCCCTCGGCGGCGATACGTCAAACAGCTTCCGCCGCTCCACGCCCTCCAGAAACTGGAGTTTGAGAAAAAACGCCGCCTTATGCCCGTCCCCGATCAGTTCCAGCGCGTGCCGCACAAACGGCAGCGCCAGTTTATAGGGCGGGTTTGTTACAATGTCAAAATCCGGAAACGGCGGGGGGGGACTCCCTCTCCTCCAGAAAATCCCGCACCGCGCCGCAGCCCCGGTCAATCAGATCGGACGCGTACACCGTATACCCGGCGCGCTCCAGTTCCCGGGTGATATGCCCCTCTCCGCATGCCGGCTCCCAGACGCACGGCGAAAAGCGTTCCCGCTCCAGCAGAAGCCCCACCGCGCGCGGATCGGTTGCATAGTAGTCGTTTTCCTCCCGCTCCGACACAGCGGCGTTGTGCGCGCCCAGATTAATCATCACGTTATGCCCGCCCCGCTTCACGAAACCACCTCCGCGAAATACGTCTCATCGTCAAACCCATTCGGCACACCGTCCGCAAGCGCGACGTATTTTGTCGTGCCGTCGGTATAGTGATACCCCATCTTCACCGCCTTGCCGGGTAGCCAGTAAAGAGGATTCTTCATCGTGCCGAGCGCAGCGGGGTCTTCCGCCAGCTCCCACGCGAAACCGGCGGACGATGAGTATATCGGCTTCCATTTGTAGCCCACCTTCGGTTCTACCGCCGGCATAGGTGCTTCGGGTATTGCCGCCAGCATCAGTTCCAGCTTTTTTGCGTCCGTCAGCGGTTCTATGACCGCTTCTGCTGCCATGGACGATTCCTGCATCGCCGCGATTTCCTCAGCGGTCATTTCGCGGATTGTTCCGTTTATCCAAATATTCACAGTGCATCCCTCGTGTATAATATCACATTCGTGGTTGTCTCCGGGTTGATATTGTCTGCATTATCAACATTTATATAATAAAAATTTCTGTCAGTTTCCCCGAGCGGGATGTCAGTGGTGGCGGTAAAATAATGCATATACGGCGCCCATCCCGCTCTTTGCATCCAAAACTTTTTCGTTGCTTTATCCAAAAGGTTTAGCTCCATAAACATACCGCATCCCCAGCCATGTTTATACATGTTTTGCGAAAACTCCCATTTTCCACTATAGCCATTTTCCTGACTGGCGGCTTTTAATGTTATTTTAACTTTTGTTTCAGCATTGATCGTAATGTCCGTGCCCGATATAAAAAGCATCGAATCCGACTCCGGCGGAATCGATATCACAGCAGGAAATGTCATATCCTTCAGCGCGTATGTTGCTTTCACTTCCCAGTCTCGGTTTAGCGCTTCCCACTGTGTCGGCTTTCCGTTATCATCCACCGCTTTTACCTTGATGATCTGCCCGACCTGCGCGGAGGTCAGACCGAGAGAGATATCTGTCCCGCCGCTTCCCGCCGCAGTCCACAACGCACCCGCATCATCTACACCGACACCTTGCGTCATTGCGTCGGTTTTGGCGATAGGTTTTACACCGCCAAGGACGGTAGGAGATGCAGTGGGTAGTGTATACGGTGGCGTTGGAGGCGGAAGGCTTATGTTTCCCGGCACAACTTTTCCGTCATCCCCGACCGTCAGCACCTTTCCGGCGTCGGCGACGGCCTGCTGCTTGAAAATAAATTTTTTCTCGTTTAAAGCGTTCTGGTCTAATCGTATAATCTTTTGTTTGTAAGACCTATTTTCAATCCGAATACAATACGTCCGCACAGGAAGCCCGAATTGTTCAGTTTCAAATACAAAGTTTGCGGTACTCGAATCATCATCTATCGGTAAAACTTTATATCTTTTGCCACCTACCAAAAGATCAACATAATAACTTTGTAAATTATTAGGGTTATAGCCACTCACGGCTATATTTGCATTGGTTTTTATTTCAGTATATTCGTTGGAAGATACTGCATCAAGCTGTTCTGCGGTCATTTCGAACGTGGCAATTCTTTTTTCGCTTAAACCATTTAATGCATTCTTGATATTTGGAATTTCAGGAACAACCAATTCATAATTTCCATCTGGTGTAGCAAGATACTGAACACGGCCGCTATCATCTGACATATAATTCGATTTTGATTGCACCCCGATATAGGCCGGGCTTAACATATGCACCGTCGGAATGCCGTATAGCATTACAATGTGATGGGAAGCACCGGATTTTTCTCCTATGATCTGATTCGTATTCCCGTCATAAATAACGCAAAAAGGCTCACCCGTATCCGTTTTGGAGAAAGGTGCTATGTCGTACAGAGCAAAGTTGCCTATATGCAAGATTCCGTAATCCGATTCGCAAGTGCTTTCGTATTTTTTGCCGTCCCATGTAACGGTATATTTTGTTCCTTCGTACAAAGTAAAATCCGATACACCAACATCGACATATTTACTTGCCGACATATCGACTACTTTGTCGTACGTCTGGTTTTCCAATCCGGTATAAAACGGTTTATTCTTAATATACCCCGGCTTCGACGAATCGAACTCTTTCCAGTCAGACTGCATCGTCTTCCATTCCTCGCCGGCCTCGGTTTTGGTCAGCACGTCTCCCGCCGAACCGCCGTCCGGTCGGTCCAGCTTCCCGTCAACCCTTTTCTCCAGCGCCTCCTGCCAGCCCTTGACCGGATCCGGAACGTCCCCGCCGCCCGTCAGCGACCGATCCACCCGGAAGGCATACGTCCGCGATTTTGCCGCCGTATCGCCGATTTTATAGGTCAGCTCGCACCGGCCCTCTCCCACGACCGCCGCGTCCGCGTCCGTCACCACCCAGAGCGCCGCCCCGTCTTCGATTTTAAAATCCTGCGCCGCGTAGGCCAGCGCGTCCCCATGCCGCTGCACGTTCAGCGTCCACACGCCCCCCGCGCCGTATAGCGCCTCCCATTCTCCGACAACCGGGAACGTCACCCGCAGCGCGTCCCCCTCGCCGTTTTTGCCGATGTGCATCATCCGGCTGTCTGCGATGATCTCTCTCATGCCTTTATACCGCCCTTCTTACATACCAGCGCCCGTCCGATCCCCTGCCGTTGACCGGATAGGCGTCCCCGTTTTCGTTTTCCACCTGCCCGTAGCTTGTGTTCCCGCGCGACCAGCTGCTCTGCTGCCCGGTGGACACATACCACCGGTCCGAGTCCGAAACCCAGGAATATTTCCGCTTGATCCCGTTTGCCGGATAGGCGTTTGCCGACGTGCTGGAGGCCGTCGTGTCCTTTGTCCCCCGCGTCTCCGTTACCGTCCTGGACGCCGTCGGTTTCGGAATCACCGCAATCGTTGCGCCCCCTTCGTAGCTGTTTGTGATCAGCACCGGGATTCCCGTCGTTGTATAAATGCCGGTAATGGAGGTAATGGTCCACTCCCCTTCGCATACATAGCCCCTGCTTCTTTTTGTTGTCTGATCCTGTTCGATCACGAATCCGTCGATATCCAGCATTCGAAACGGCAGAACGGTTGGCGTAAAAGTATAGTTTGATTGAAAATCGCTCAGCTTGTTGATTTTTTTGGAGTTGTTGTACGCAATGGTCGCGCTCTGCATCACGCTTCCGTCCGACTGTACGCTCATCGCCCCCATGGTAAAGGTCGGTTCATTGCACACGCCCCGGTTGTCACTGTTGGAAATTTCAAATCCGCCGCCTATGGCGCACCCCGTCACAATCCATTCGCCGTAGGCGTAATTGATTTTGTACACATCCCACGTATAGGTCACCGTCTCCACGGCGTTGTACACGTCCCAGACGTACCCCCGCAGATAATACATCCGCGCCTTTCCGCCGATGCCGATATAGGCTTTTTTGATTTTTCTCGCCCTTCCGCCGACGCCGATATACAGTTTCGGCGTGCGTCTCGCCCTTCCGGCGATGCCGAAATACTGCTTTTTACTCATATACGCAGTAAATCGCGCCCGTTTCGAGGTCGGAGCTTCCCGCCGTCAGATCGGCGGTGCCCGCGTAGATTTTCCGATACCCCATCACGGTCACGTCCTTGGATTCCAGCGCTTCGGATGCCGCCTTGCCTGCCGCGATATCCGGCGCCACCGAGAGAAATTTATTGTCCACATACACCCGCAGCGCCGCCACCGACGCCGTGGAGGTTATCGCGCCGCACCAGTCGCTGTCAAGACGCAGATCGGTAATCATGTCGTCCGTCACGACCGACACGTTCGCCGGAACGGTCACCACGGCCGGCACAATCTCCCAGTAGGTATCCGTCCGCTTCGGAAAATCCTCCCCCGGCTCCGTCTCCCATCGCTTGCCCATCTCACCGGTCACCGAATTAAACCATAAAACCGCATAGATTTTCTGCTCCGCCGAGGAAGCGGTCACCGTGTAGCTTTCCGTCTCCGTATCATAGCAAAACGCCCCCTTCAGAAACGCCGCGCCCGGCTGCCACTGCGGATTGCCCAGATACGCCTTGACCGCGAAGGCATCCGCGTCCCGCATCACCACGCCGGAATCGATAAAGGCGGACAGCATGCGCCGGAAAAACGCCGCGTCCTTGGCCTTGTTGCCCTTGTAAAAGCCCGAATCGGTCAGCGTGGCCGACGTCGAATCAAAAAAGCCGTAGTCAAAGGTGGTGGATGCGCTCTGCGCCGCCGCCGATCTTTTAACTGCCATTGTATATACCCCCTCAAAAAAATCAGATTCTTTCGTTTTCGCGCCGGATCAGCCGCCGCAGATTCATCCGGTCGCTTCCCAGCTGCGGATACACCGCCCGCGCGCCGTTTTCGTAGACGATATCCGCGCCGGTCACCTGCGCGCTCTGCGTCAGACCGATTTCCGCAATCGACACGTCCACAAAATCGCCTACGCTGTAGTCCCGCTCCAGCTGCAGATTGGCCGAGCCTGCCACCGTGCCGTCAATGGTTTCCTCCAGCTGATACTCCGCCAACATTTCCTCGGCCTTGCCCTGCAGGGCCGCCGTAAATGCCGCCTGCGACATCTCCCCGGCGTCCAGCGAAACGGAAGCCGCCGCCTCCCGCGCGTCCTCTCCGGTCTGCCGCTTGTCCGCCCGGACGGTCACCGTCACGTCCTTCGAGTAGGATGCCGTCAAAATCAGCACGTTGCGGTAGCTTTTTTCGCTCCGCTCGTACCGCACCCCCGCAATATTTTCAAAGCTCTGCGAAAAAATCGCCCAGGAATTGACCGTCTGCTCCTGCGTCCGGTCTTTGCCCTTCGCCAGCGCAAAGCAAATGCCCTTATCCGCGTCCCCGTCAAAGGACGCCCGCACCGAGAGCTTCAGGGGCTTGAGCAGACTGTAAAGCTCGTCTCCCAGATTCGCCCCGGCACGGATGATGCCGTCCGCCGTTTCGGATATCGCCGATTCCGCAAATCCCCCGTAGTGCGGCAGATTGGCCGCGTAGGATGCCATCAGTGACGCCGCGCTGCTCTGCACGCTGCCGGAAAGCGCCGTCTCAGAGGTCACCACGCGCCGCTCCAGCAGCGATTCCGCAAGGCGTCCGGACAGGGTGCAGCGGCTGTTTTCATAGCGCACACCCTCTATCCGTCCCAGTTCCTGCCGTTCCTCGTTGTACACCCATCGCGCGCCCCCCTCCCACGCCTTGAAAAGGTCGGAAGCGCCGATTAACGTAAACTCCCCCGGTTCGTACCACCGGACCGACCAGCTCAAGGAGTTGAACCGCTCCAGCGGCGCGGAGGCGAACGCCAGATTTTCGTCCAAAAGGTAAAACGCCATCTCTCACACCCCGTTGTAGGCCATCCGCACGCGGCAGACGACCCGCAGATATTCCTCTCCGCTGTCCGCGCCGATGCTCAGCGCGTGCGCCCCGGTCGGAATTTCGAAAAACACCGAGCCGCGCTCAAAGATAAATTTGCTCACGCCGTTCAGCTCCACGCGCTTGGAGCCGGAGCGCGTATCCACCACCAGCTCGTCCCCCTCCTCCAGCGTCGTTAAAATCTTAATGCTTTCGCTGTCCAGTTCCAGCGTCGGATTTGTCACGCTCCCGCCGGACGCCGTAATGGTAAACACAGCACCCACCGGGATATCCCCCCTGTTGTTGACCGTCATACGGTTTGATGCCGCCACCATACCCGTTGTCGTTCCCGCGTCCGGGAAGAAGGTCAAGGGGAACATCATCAGCTCGTCCACCGCGTTAAACTCAATTTCCGTTTCCGTCTCATCCTCAAAGTACGGGTAGGTACACAGCAGCGAAACCGACACGCTCAGCCGGTCGGTGCGGATGTTCGGCTGCGTGAACACCGGCGCGGACCCGCACCGGCAGGCAATCCGCCGCGTCACGCCCGACCGGGTAATCCGCAGTTCGCCGGTTTTCCGGCACCCGAAAAAGGCAATCAGACGCCGCCGCAGCTCCTCCGTGTCCGCCAGTTTGTCCACTGTGAAGGACAGCCCGATGACGCGGGACGGCACATGCTCTGCGGCAATCTGCCCGCCGTCCATGGCGGAAAACTCTTCTGTCGAAACGTCGTAGTCCGGACTTTCCGCGCCCGTCAGACCGCCCCGGTTCAGCCGCAGCGCCCCGCCCTTTTTGATTTCGATTTTCTGCCCGCCGAGCATAAGCTCCACGGCAATGCTTGCCACGCTCATCGCAGCGCCTCCTCCATTGCCTGCCTCAGCTGCCGCGCCGCCTGATAGGGCGACGTCTGGCCGTTAAAGCTGATCTGCTGATTGTATCCAATCGACTGGATTTTCAGGTTTTTCAGCGCCGCCACCAGATCGGGAGCCTGCGCCGTCACCGCCGTGCGCGCGGCAATTTCCGTCCGCGCCGCCAGCTCCGGGAACGCCGCCGTCGAAAGGCTCATCGCTGCCGCCGCCCGTGCGCCCGCCTCCCGGATATCCCGGATTTTGTTCATCAGACCCGCGCCGATAGACGAAGCGAAGTTTTCACCGATGGAAAGCCCCACCCGCGACGGGGAATGAATCCCCAGCTCGTCCTTGGTGCTTTCGGTAAGGTCGCGCGCCAGTCTTATTCCCGCCTTTTTTCCGTAGCCGCTCTTCCTGACTCCCTCGTCAGCTCCCGCGGCGTAATCCTCGCCGATTTCCTCCGCCTGCTTGTTCAGCTCGTCCAGCGCCGCCGTCAGACGTCCCAGCTCCGCCATCGCGGCGTCCACGCTTGTGCCGACCGCCGCCTTCAGCTTGTCCGTGCCTGAGGAAACGCCCCCGGCCAGTCTGTCCGTCCACGTTGTTCCGGCCTCCTGCCAGTCCTCGTTGTACGTCCCCAGCAGATCGACAAGCTCCTTGTTGGTCTTTGTCTGGAGGGCTTTCAGCGTTTCGTCCCGCAGCTTGGCGGTATCCGTTTCCGCGTCCAGCACCGCCTTTGCGGCGTCGATCCTCGCCTGACAGGACGCCACATATTCGGCCAGCGCTGCCTTTTCGTCCTCCGCCATGCCCTCGTAGACCTTTTTCGTTTCCTCGGACAAAAGGGAGGAGGACTCCACCACCGCGTCGTAGGTGGCCTGTAATTCATCGGTCATGTTCTCGCGCGCCGCCTCGGTCTGCTTCTGCTGAAACTCGCCGTACTCCACCAGCGTGTCACGCCGGTACCGGTACAGTTCATCCAGCAGATCGCGCTCCTTGCCGCCAGACCCCTCCATCAGCTCCAGCAGCTTGTCGTACTGCTCCCGGTTGAGGTCGATTTCGCCGTTGTTCTGCTCTTCAATCAGCGCCAGCAGGGCGTTCACCCGCTCCGACCGGCTTTTCACAATTTTTTCGGTCTGCGCGGCCTCCTCCATGGCCAGATCGTTCTTCAGCTGCGCCTTTTCGACGTCGCTTTCCGCTGCCGCGATTTTTTCCTCGTAGGACGCCCGGATGCGCTCCAGCTCGTCGTACATGGCCTGCTCGTCCGCCGTCCGCTGCTGCGCAAGCTCCAGCAGGCGCGCGTTCCGCTCCAGCGCAAGCTCAATCTGCCGCTGCGCGGCCTCCTGCGCCGCGTCCTCCGACGCCTTGTCGTAGGCCTTCTGCCGCGCCGTCGTTTCCGCCGCAATGATGTCCAGCTGTGTCTGGAGCTTTTTCTCCAGCTCCGCCTTGAGCTTATCGACGGTTTCCTTCCTGTTTTTGTCCTCGGTGTCGCTCTGCGCCTTTTTGATCAGCTCGTCGTATTTCTTTTGCAGCGCTTCGATTTCCTCCTGCGCCGCCTGCGCCCGCTTCCGCTCGTTTTCGGTCGCCGCGTCCACAATCGCGCCGATCCCTTCGGAAGCAACCGCGTTTGTCTGCTCAATCCGCCGCTGATAATCGTCCAGCACCGCCGCGTATTCCTCGCCCAGCGCCGCAATGCTTTCCGCAAAGCCGGAACGGGTAGCCTCCGCCGCCGCGTCGTACTCCTTCAAAATCGCGGCGTACTGTCCGCTCAGTCCCTCCAGCTCCGCGCGCGCCTTGTCCGCCAGCTTCGATTTCGACGCCGCCGTCGATGCCCGGCCTTCAATGTCCTTTTCCAGCTTCTGCTCCGCGTTCAGCTCGGCCAGCCGTTCGCTCTGCGCCGCCGTCAGCGCGTTCAGCTCGTCGATCTGTGCCTGGATGGAGGCGGTCGCTTCCGCCGCCGACGCCGCAATCAGCGCCGCCTTTTCCTGGTATTCCGCTTCCCATACGGCAATCCGCGCCGCCGAGGCTTCCTCCTCCGCGCTCTGCATCGCCCGGATGCCGTCCACCGTCGCGTCGTAGGCTGCCTGCGCCTTGTTTTTCAGCGCGGTATATACCGCGTCGCCCACGTCGTTGATGCTGTCCTCCAGCGTCTCCTTGGCGTCCTTGGTTTTCTCCAGCTGCTCCTCCAGCTCCTCCAGGCTCAGCGCGCTTTCCTTTGCCGTCTGTGCCACCTTCCCGGCAGAGGCCGCCGTGCTCTCCAGCCCCTCCGAAGCGCCCTTGGCCGCCCCGGTCAGCTCGTTGTATTTCGCCGTAGACTCTTCAATGGCCTTCTGCGCGTCCAGCACCGCAAAGGTGACCGTGGTCTGCTCCGCGTATAACTCGCTCAGTTTCTGCCGGTATCCCTCCGCCTCGTTTTTGAGCGCGGTATACTGATCCTTTTCCGCCTGTGTAATCAGGCCGCTTCGATAGTCGCGTCCGACCTTGGCGTCCCCGCCGTACTGCCTGATCCGCGCCTCCACGTCGTCCAGCTGCGCTTCCTTTTCGGCAATGTCCTTTTCCAGCTGGCTGGATGCCTCCCGCGCGTTCTGCATGGCGACGGTTTGATCGACAATCTTCTGCAGCTCCGCCGAGGCAATCGCCGCCCGCGCCGCCTGCTCCGCCCACGCGCGGATATCGCCGATGCTCCGGTTCAGCGTGCCGGAAAGCTCGTCATAGGAAAGGTTCAGCCCCTCCAGTTCGCCGTTGAGTTCTCCAACCACCGCCTTGATCTGCTGCTTCTGCGCGGCGGAGGCGTCCTCCGTGGAGGTCAGCTGCTCCAGCAGATCAATCTGCGCCTGCACCGTCTGCGCGCTTTCCTGCGCGGCTTTCGTGCTTTCCTCATAGGACGACGCCGCTTTTTTCGCCGATTCGCTGTATTTTTCAAAGGCCTTTTCGCCCTCTGTAAGGGTTTCCGTGACTTGGGCCAGCTCGTCCGTGCCTTTTTTCTGGCTGGCGCTGTAGGTAATCCATCCCGCAGCCGCACCCGCCAGCGCCGCCGTCAGCCCTATCACAGCTCCCGCCGGACCGCTGAACGCCGCCACCAGCGCCGGGCCGATCTTTGCAATCACCATCGCCGCCGTACCGGCTGCCGCCAGCGTACCCAGCGCCGTGGCAATCGTCACAATCACCGCCGCCGTGCCCTCATGCTCCCGCACAAAGTCCGCCGCGCCCTGCGCCAGATCGCCGAACACGCCCGCGCCCGCCTCCAGCACCGGGTTGAGCTGATCGCCCATCGCGATTTTAAACTGCTCTGCGGCGTTCGCCGCCATGGTCAGTTTGCTCTCAGTCGTGCCGTACCGCGTTTCCGCCTCCTGCATCAGCGCAGTGTTTTCCGCCCACGCGGAATTTGCCGTCGCAATCGCGTCCGAAAGCAGCTCATGGTTGTTTGCCAGGCGCCCCATTGCATCCGATGTGCGCAGCTCCGTCACGCCCAGATCGTCCAGCGTTTTGGTAATCGACGCCGAATTCCGCTCCACGTCCGCGATGCCCTCGATCAGGCGCTGCATCGCGGTCGCCGAGTCCTCCGACCACAGCTGTGCAAAGGCGTCCGCCGTCATGCCGGCCACCTCGGCGTAATCCTTCAGCGATTCGCTTCCGGTTTCCACCGCCATCTGCACCTGCTTGATCACCTTCGACAGCGCCGAGCCGCCGCTTTCGGCGTACATACCCAGCGAGGACATCGCCGCCGCCAGACCCATAATCTCCGGCAGCGTCATCCCCGCCTGCGTGCCCGCCGCCGAAAGCCGGTAGGTCATTCTGACAATTTCGCTTTCGGTCGTGGCGAAGTGGTTGCCCAGCGAAACGATGGTCGAGCCCATTCTGCCGTAGTCCTGTGCCGCCGTCTGCGTAATGTTCGCGATGCGCGCCATGGCGGTCGCGGCGTCCTCGGCGGAAAGGTTGGTCGATGCCGCCATCGCGGCCACCGTTTCGGTAAAGGACGCGATATCCGCCGTTTTAATGCCCAGCTGACCGGCCATTTCTGCAATGCCCGCCAGCGCCGTGGTGGTCAGCGGGATGCGCGTGGACATCTCCAGCAGGCTGTCGTTCAGCGCCGCCAGCTCCTCCTCGCTGGCGTCCACCGTTTTGCGCACGCCGGTAAAGGCGCTTTCCCAGTCGCGCGACGCCTGCGCGCAGTCCATGATGCCGTCCTTTAACGCCTCAAAGCCCTTGACCAGTCCCGCGCCAGCCAGCGCCGCCGATGCGGCGTCAATCGACTCCCACAGATTTTCCTTCAGCTGAAAAAGCCCGGTCGATGCCTGCTCCACGGTCAGGTTGGACTTTTCCAGTGTTTCCGTGATCTGCTGCATGGACTGCGCGGTTTTAATCTGCGCCGTATCCGCTTCGACAAGGGAGGTTGTCCACTTCTGTACGTTGATGTCCGCGTTCTGCTGCGCCTTTTGTGCCGCCGCCAGCGCTTCCGCCGCTTTTTTTACGGCTTCCTCCAGCTCCTTGTAGCCGTCCGACGCCTTGTCAAGTTCGGAGCTGCTCAGGCTCGTCTGCGCTTTTTCAAGCTCCTTCTGCGCGTCCGCGACCTCCTTTGCCGCCTTTGCCGCCGCTTCTCCGGCATATTGCAGAGCGGTATAGGTTTCCCGCCACTTTTCCTTTTGCGTCGCCAGTTTCCGCGTCAGAATTTCGTACTGCTCCGCAAGCCCCTTCGCGCTCTTTTCGGTCGCGCCGTACTGCGCGTCGTTGCGCTTCAGCTCCGCGTCCAGCGTTTTCAACTCGCGGTTGAGGGAGGATATCGCCTCCCGCGCTTCCTTTTCGCCGTCCAGCTTTAAGGCGATGTTAATCGTCCGTTTGGTTGCCACGCTCTTTCTCCCTCTCCGCCGCTGCGTAATTGTGCAGGGCAATCATATCGTTCAGCACGCCGATGGTTTCATGCAGCGCATACGGCATGCTCAGTCCCATTCCTGTCGCCGCGCGGATCAGCGCGGCTCTGCTGTACGCACTCCCGTCTTTTTTTTTAGCTCCTCCAGTACGACGTCCACCTCTGGCTCGTACTTGTCGCTCAGTTCGGAGGAAACCCCGCGCCGGATGGTTTCCATCACCGCCTCCAGCAGCGCCATGCGGTCCTCCTGCGTCAGGATGCTCTCCAGCACCTCCGCCCGCAGCGCCTCTCCCGCTTCCATTCCCAGCGCCTTTTTGGCCGCCTCGCCATAGCGCGAAAGCACCTCCGCTGTGCGGCACAGCGTCCTCACGCCGTCCGGCGTCGCCGACGCGCAGCGGACCAGCAGCTTCTGCACGTCCTGTTCTTCGGTTTGCAGCTCCAGCATCGCGCCCATGCTGTACAGCAGCACATGGCACGTCTCTCCTACGTAAATACGGTAAAACCGGTTCATTTTCCTTTTCTCCTTCCGTTTCTGGGCGTTTTATGACAAAAGCGGGGAAGGTCCCCGCTTCCGCGGTAAAGCGTCCGGTCAGCCTCCCACCGTAATGCCCGCCTTGGAGTTGATCCACGCGTCCGACGCCGACTCCGAGGTAAACTTCTGCACGAAGTGCCAGCGCCGTCCCTCGGTGTTGAGCGGCATAACCGTGAAGGTAATTGTCTCGGTGTTGAAGGTGATGTTCTTGTCCTTGGTGTTCCAGCTCTGCGACGCGGGCGAACCCTTCACGGCGGGGAAGAAGTGTCCCACGTAGGAGGTCGTGCCGCCCTTGCGCTTGACCTCGATAAAGCCGTAGCCCATATAGGGCGGGGTATCGTCCGCGCCGTAGCCCACCTCTCCCTTGCTGGCGTCCACGGCGGAAATGTTCGCACCCAGCACCTTGCCGCGCGTCTCCGGATCAAGATCATCCACCGTCACCTCAAAGGTGCCGCCGGTGAAGTCCTCCACATGCTCCGCCATGCTGTCGTCCGCGTAAAGGTCGGAGGACGTCCGGTTTTCGTTGAGCGTGCCGGATACCGCCTTGCCCAGGCTGACCGAGCTGCTTTCGTAGGTGACCTCGCCGCTGTCCGGAATCATGCCGTTCATGGACGACGCAAAGGGATACACCCGCGGCTTCCGCATTCCGATTTTTGCCATACTTTTCTGTCCTTTCCGCCGACCGGCCTTATGAGCCGATCAGCCTGTCTATTTCTTTAACCACGGCGGCCTCCACCGCCGCCTCCGCCTGCACGGCGGTTTTCTCAACCCACTTTCGCGCCATCATCTTTTTCGATGGGACGCCGTACTCGTTGAGAAATCCGATTTCCGCGTTCCGCGTGACGGATTTTTTCTCTTTCCCGCGCTCGCGCTTCCCCTGCGGGTAGAGGTACATCACGCGTCCTCCGTCCGCGCGTCTTTTCATTTTCGTTCGGTCGATGCTTTTCTTTGTGCCTCCCGTCCATTTGCCGCGCAGACCGATGACGTCCTTTTCCGCGTTCCGCCGCATCACCGGCTCCGCCGCGTCCGCCATCGCGTTCAGGATGCGCTCCGCTTCCTCGTCCGTTCCCAGTTCGCCGACCTTTTCCAGTTCGCCGATGACGGCGTCAAGGCCGCGTATCCGCACGTGCGCCATGTCAGATCGCCTCCCTCTCTGCAAAGGAATAGGACCACAGCTGCGTTTTCGCATCCGAGTCGTCCTCCTCCTCCGGATATGTAAACCCCGCGTCAAAGATCGCCTTCCGCAGCGCCTTCCTCTCAGCCGAAAGGTTTTCCTCCGCCGGAGCGGCCACAAACAGCAGAAAGCGCACCTCCTCCTCCTCCGGCGCGTCGTCGCAGAAGGCAAAGCCGCTCCGGTCTGCCGTATAGACCGCGTAGCGCTCCTCCGCGCGCGCCGTAATGCCGTGGACGAGCAGGAAGTCCGCGCCCATCACCGCGTGAAAGGCCTCCACCAGCCTCTGCTCCGCCGTCACTGCGTTGCCTCCTCCCGCGTCGCCACAATCGCAATCCAGCCCTCGTGCAGCTCCTCCACGGTTTTTACGTCCCACCATTCCATGGCCGAGCGCCTCCGCGCGCGGCATGTCGGCGTGATGAGCGGCGTTTTCCGGCAGACAATCCGCGCCTTCTTCTGGATGGTTGTCCGCCTGTCGGTCGTGCTTTCGCCCGCCGCCTTCGCCTCCCACGCGCCGTAGTTGGTAATCTCCCAGCTGCACGGCACGCTTTTCCCCTCGCCGAAAACGTTCGTCCACGTCCGGGTAATGTAGCCCTCGCCGTCGATGGTTTCCGTGTTGTTTTCAAACACCGTCGCGACCCGGCATTCGCCCGCGTTGATGGTATCCTTATCCCGCGCCATCGCTCAGCCTCCCCCGCGCGCGCAGATTCGGCGGCGAATACACCAGCTCAAGGCGCATGCGCGCCTTGATGTTTTTCACAACCTCGTCCGCGCCGTAGATCGTCGAGGACACACTCAGACCCCGGTTTTCGTACAGGTGCAGCGCCATCGCGTAGATATACATCGCGCACTTTTCGTTGTCCGCCAGCGCCTCCACGTCCACATCCACGTCCCGCGCATGCTGGAGCGCCGCCTCGTAGCACATGCGCGCCGCTTCGAGATCGTCGTCCGGCGTCAGCGCGGCGTATACGGCAAAGCCCTCCAGCGTCGCCATGCCTTACGCCCGCACCGCGTCGTTGATCGCGCCGTCCGCGTACATCACGCGCCAGACGGCGGAGGCGGCCACGGCAAAGGTTCCCGCGCCGCTGCCCTCGACCTTCAGCTGATACTTTCCATAGGCCGGGACGCACTCCACGCTCACCACATAGGTGTTGTCGGCGTTTTTGGCCGCAAAGGTATGCGCCTTGATCTCCTTGTAGGCGCTGCCGTCGTAGCCGTTGACCGTCACCTTCGGCGTGATCGCTGCTTCGGAGGCGAACGCCACCACAAAGTCCACGCTCGCCGCGCCCACCGGAACGGCGTCCACCGTCGCAGTTACCGCCGCCGATGCGCCGTCGTTCGGCGCAATGACACTAAGCGCCTTAAACTCATCGCAAAAACGAACCATATCTGTCCCTCCTTACGCTCTCGCGCCCAGCGCCACAAACGGGCTGCGCGTCTTGGTCGAGTTTTTAATTTTCAGCGGCTTGTCCACTTTCGGCGCGCCGTTGCAGCGCAGCACAAAGCGGAAGCACTGCTGATCGGTCAGAAACGCCACGTGCATGGACCAGTCCCTCCGCGCCGCGCCCTTGCGGAGCAGGACGTACTGGTTCATGTCCAGCAGCATCAGGTCGCCCTTCGAGCCCTGCGCCGGACACTGGTCGGAGTAGACCACGGGTCTGCCCAGAATCGTCTGATTCATCGCGCCGCGCAGGCCGCCCTCCGGGAGCCATACGTTGTCGTTGTTGAGCTTCAGCGTCGGGAACTGGCTTTCCAGATCGGGATGCGCCAGCCAGATCATGTTGGAGCGATAGCGGCTGTCCGCGCGCTGCCACATGTCCAGAATGTTCTGCGTGGTCACCGTTCCGGCTGTCTGTCCGCTCTCCTTTGCCACCTCCACCAGCGCGCCGGACTTCAGAATGCCCAGCGCCTTGCTGCTGCCGTCGCCGCTGATGATGCCCTCCTCCAGCAGTCTGCGGGAGGCCGTCTCAAACGCCCTCTCGTAAAGGCCTGTCATAAAGGATGCGTCCTCCATCAGCTCGGCGGTCACGTAGCCGATGCCCATGATCTTTTCCAGGTCGAGCTTCATCTCGCGCAGCGCGGGCTTGGATGCCGCCACCGTGGAAGCCTCGGATGCCCAGTAGGTCTGCACGCCGCCGTATGCCGTTGTCGAAACGTCCGTCTCGTCAATCTGGAGCCAGCGCGCGGAGTTGGACGCCGCCGAAACGGTGTAGGTATCCACCCTGCTCAGAATTTCGCTGCCGGCAATGGCGCTCTCCAGCACCGAACCGGCAAAGTCCTGCTGCACCGCGTAGCCGCCGTCCGCACCGATCGACACATTGCCGCCCAGCGCCTCGTTCAGCACGTTCAGCCGGTTGTCCCGTTCGCCGTGGTAGGCGTTGTAAACCGCTCTGAGCTGTTCTCCCAGGCTGTCAAACACATGGACGTCCTCGCCGCTGTTCGCCGCTCCTGCGCCCTGCTGTGCGTTCTGCGCAGCGTTTGCCGAAAGACCCGCCAGCCTCTCAATCTGCGCAATCTGGTTGTTGATCTGCTCCATCTCGCCGTTCGCCGACTCCATCGCGGCGACATCACCCGCCTCCAGCGCCGCGTTTGCGCGGTCCAGCACCGCCGCGCGCTGCTGCCGCAGATCATTGATTTTCTGCATGTAATCCAATGTCCTGTCCTCCTCAGACTTTATTCAGGATTTCGCCGTAAAGCCGCAGGCACGCCATCCTGTTCTCGCGCGCCGCGCTGTCCTTTTCCTTCTGCGCCCTGACCGCCTGATAGTCCGCACGCATTTTCTCGGTCGGAAAATTCGCATACGCCGCGTTCAGGATGCGCACGCTCCGCGCGTCCGGCTCCGTCTGCTCTCCCGCAATGCGGTCGATCAGCCCCAGCTCCAGCGCCTCCTGCGCGTTCATCCAGCGGTCCTCGCTCATCAGGCTCCACACCTCGTCCCGGCTCCTTTTCAGGCGCGGCGCGTAGGCGTCGATGATGCTTGCCTTGAGCGTGTCCAGCTCCGCCGCCGTTTTGCGCAGGGCATCCGCATTGCCTCCGCCCCACGTTGTCGGGTCATGGATGCAGAAAAGGGAGGTCGCATCTGCGGTAATCTCTCGGCATCCCATCATGGCCACCGTCGCCGCCGAAGCGGACATGGTAGTCACGCGCGCCCGCGCTCCCGCCTTTTTCAAGGCAAAATACAGGTCCTTTCCGGCAAAGAGGTCGCCCCCGCCGGAATTGATCACCACCTCCAGCTCCTCGCCCTCCGGCAGAGAAGCCGTAGCGGACGCCACGTCCCCCGGACAGCAGTTGTCATGCCAGCCGAAGTAGCGCATGATCTTCGCGTCCTCGTCGCTCAGCAGCGTCCCTCTCAGTTCAATTTCCGTTTTCATCGCCCCCCTTCATGATGTTTTGGATCATATCATAGTTTTTGGACATCCAGTAATGCGTCCCCAGCCCGTCCGGCAGCGGCGCCTTATCCTCCAGCGCCCGGCATTCATCCGGGCAGTAGATGCCGTACTGGATCATCTTCTCGTAGTATTCCGCCCGGCTCTTGTCGTCTCCGCGCAGCATGCCCATTTCGTTCTGCTTGAGGTAATAGCCCTTCTGCATCGCGTCCACGCCCAGCAGTTTGAGGTTGGCCTCCTGCTCAATCCGCATCACATGCGGCATCAGCGTGGTCACCACAAAATCCAGCCGCTGCTGCTCGTTCGATTCATAGGTCTGCTTGCCGGTCTGGAGCATATACTGCGGGATGCCGGTAAAGCGCGCGATTTCGTCTACCGCAAACGTCCGCCCCTCGATAAACTGACTGTCCCGCTGCGAAATGCCGACCGGGGTATATTTCATGCCCAAATCCAGCACAGCCGTCCGGAATGCGTTGTCCATGCCCATCGAAAATCGTTCGAAGTCCTCGCGGATAATCTCCTTCGCGTCCTCGTTGACCTCGCCGTCCACCGAGATAATGCCCGAAATGTTCGCGCCGGTTTTGTAAAACTTCTGGTTGTAGCGCTGCGCCGAGATGTCCGTCGCAATGGTTTCCCGCGCCAAATCCAGAATGCCCCGGCCGTTGATCCCGTCATAGGTCTGGAAGTGGTAGATCATCAGCTCGGACGGCTGGAAGCGCCGCGTCAGCAGCTTTCTCCGTTCGTCCTGCGCCGAAAAGCCGTACCATACCGCGCCGCTGTCCGGATCAACATATCGTGCCGCGCCCTCGGATGGGAGGGGAATCAGCTCCTCCACCTCTCCGCGCCGGCTGCGCCCGATGTAGAGATACCCCGTGCCGAACCAGAACGCCTGCGAAAGCCACACCTTCATGACCGCCGCCGGACTCTGGTATTCGTTTGCGCGGATTTTCAGCACCTTTTCCACCGGATGGGACGCCTCGTAGCGCTCAAGACCCTCTCTGCGCCGCACCATCCAGGGCATGGTTGCGATGGAATCGGTAAAAATCCGATGCGCAGCGGTCACTGCCGAAAGCGTCTCCGCATTTCCCTGATTGACCTCTCCCTCCGGGAAGAGATCGCCGAAGAGCGTTTTTAAATCCGCGCCCTCCAGCCTTTTGTAAATTGTAGTGGGGTCCTTGTTGTTCTGCCACCCCTTTGTCCGTCTGTGCAGAAGCATCAGATGTCTCCTCTCATGCTGCATCCGTATAGGATCAGTAATACCCCCATTACAGGCAGCCCAACGGTCAGCTCACGCCCACATAAATCCTGACATAACCTGTCGAGTCCGGCTGCTGTCGCCGCGCTGCCCAGAAGGTAAAATATATCGTCAGCCCACCGAAGGGCGATGATACCGATTTTCTTTAAAGCGCGCCGTCTGCGCGCCCGCTTTTCCGTTTTCTCTCTCAAAACGCATGCCCTCTTTCCAGAATTTTCGCGCCCACGTCCACCTTGTTGTCCACCACCACCAGCAGCCGCGCCAGCGCGTTGAGCATTCCGGCCACCGGATCGATGCGCTGCGTGTCGCTGCGGTGCTTTTTGGACAGCTTGATGTCCCCGAAGTTGTTGACAATCTCCACGGCGTTGCTCAGGCACCAGTACAAAAGCGGGTCGTCCTCGCAGACCACCTTGCCCTCCAGCACCATATCCCGGAAGCGCTTTGTCGCCAGATTCAGCCCGGCGCAGGTCTGCGGGACCTCCACCACACGGCTTTCTCCCAGCTTCTCGCGCATCCGGATGGCCATGTCGGTCGCGTTGTGGCCGTCGTAATCCACCTCGGCTATGCCGATATCCAGCTCCCGCGCCGTCGAGTAAATCCATTCCTCCACATACCGGTTGTCGGTCACGTCTCCCGGCGTCAGCGTCATAAAGTCCCGCTTTGCCCAGTCCAGATAGGGCACCCGGTCGGAGTGCTCGTGCGCAATAGCGCTGTTTTGCGGGATAAAACCGTGGACCATCACCGCCAGCCGCCCGTCCTTTAACATCGTGACATAGCCCACGCCCGAAAGGTCCTGACATTTGCCCAGATCGTAGCCGAAATGCCCCTTCGTGCCGCGAATCAGCGCCCGGAATTCCTCTCTCGGCAGCGCGCACGCCCGCAGACGGTCCATGCATCCCGAAAAATATTTATTCTCCGCGTCCGCCTGCCAGCGGTTCATGCGCTTGATGAGGAACGCGCGGATTTTGTCCAGATCGTTTGCGTTGTAAGCGGCGTCGTGCTCGCTGACCACCTGCTCGTACAGCGCGCGGGCGTAATCGCCCATTTCCCCCCGGAAGAAGGGATTCGCCTTGCACCAGCAGCTCCGGTCGTGCGGATCGTCCTCATCGTCAATCTCGCGGATCATGATAAAGGTGTCCTCGCTCTCCGCTTCCCCGCGCAGAACCTGCTTGTAAAACAGATCGTCCCGGTAGCAGGGCTTGTTCTCCGCGTCCGTTCCGGCGGTCGTGATGATAAACTCCAGACACTGCGCCTTTTTGCCCAGACCGTTTGCCGCCGTGTCCCGCACCGCCGACGTTTCATGCGCGTGCCACTCCTCCACAACAAGAAGAGAAGTGCGCATGCCGTCCTTGTTTTTTGCGTCCTTGGAAAGGACCTCGACCCGCCCGCCGCGCGTCTTGTGCGAAATGTAGGTCTTTTTGATCACCAGCCGGGAAGCGATGGCGGGCGTCCGGCTCGCCATGCCGGAAATATCCCGCCATGCGATTTTGCCCTGATTGCGGTCCACCGCGCAGATGGCGATTTCCGGCTCCGCCTCGTACTGCGCCAGCTCCGGGTGTCCCGGCGGATACATCGCGTCGGATGTCAGCACATAAAGGGATACGCCGCCCGCGTCTGTGGTTTTGGCATGCCCTCGCGCAATCCTGTCGTAAAATCTTTTAAAACGCCGCTTTCCGGAAGCCTTGTTTACCCAGCCGAACGTGCAGCCCAGATCAAAAATCTGCCAGTCCTCCAGTTCAATTTTCAGCTCCGGCTTGTCCGTGCGGTTGAGCATCCCGAAAAAACGGATGATCCTGTCCGCTCTCGTCTCGTCAAAGCAGTATGGATAACCCGATTTTTCTGCCCGTTCCAGATCCCGCAGGTGCCTCTCGCACGCCAGAATCTCGTATCGGCTGCAATACCGGCGGTAATCGGTGTGTACAACGTTCCATGCATATTGTGTTACCGGATGCATCACAGTTCTCCAAACAGGTCTGCGTTCGGATCGGGCGGCTCCGCCTCCGCGCGGCGTTTTGCCAGGCGTGCGCGGCTCTCCGGCGTCAGCCCCAGCCGCTGCGCGTAGGTAATCGCGTTGCGCTCGGTGCTTTCCAGCTTGGTCACAATGTCCATGTCCAGCTCCTCCGACTCGTCCAGCGCCTCCTGAATCCGATCCAGCCGCGCTAAAATCATGCAGTACGCGCCCAGCATATCGGAATCCACATCGTCCAGCAGCTCCAGCTCCTCCGCCTGCCGCACGTAGAGCTTCCAGTAAGCCTTAGCGGCGGCGTTTTTTCTCACCTTAGCCGGGCAGTGGAGTTTTATTTTCTCACGGCTGAGCGCCCGGTCAGCCTTTTCCCGGCTTTGCTTTTCCTCCAGCGTCAGATGCTTTGTCATCGTCGCGGTTTTCGATACGTTTTTCGGCAATTCCCGCCCTCTCCCTTCCCAGCGTTTCGGAAAACGTTTTTTTGGAGTGGCAGAAATGGCACAGGCTCTGCAAATTCGCGTCGTCGTCAAAAAGCGCTCTGTCTCCGCGATGCGGAATAATGTGGTCAACCTCCGTTGCACGCGTCCTCACGCCTCTTTTGGCGCATTCCCGGCAGAACGGCTCCTGCAAAAGATGGAGTTTGCTTCTTTCGCGCCATTTTTTCGCGAAGTACCACCGCCGCCAGACGGCCTCGTCCGTTCGTCTTTGTTCCTTCGGCCGATGCCGAAAGCAGAATTTTCCTTTTGTCAGTTCCGGGCAGCCCGGAAACGCGCACGGCCTCATCGCCTTGTTCGCCATAATGACCCCTCCATCTATTATTTTACCGTTTTCATTTGTGACATTGTGACAACTTTCATTTTCCGCGCACTTTTTGCGCATTTCCGTTTCCTCTATTTTCCAATCCCTTCAAATTTCCCAATATCCGCCCCCATTTTTCAAAAACCTGATTGGGGACTTTTTTTCACGGCTGAGGGGGGGCGCGGTTGAGAGC
>ERZ1034798.15-NODE-15-length-42580-cov-13.522963_pt1 | contig 42580 bp, 75 predicted proteins | sample MGYA00520690_ERZ1034798 | MGnify/ENA primary metagenome ERZ1034798 (study PRJEB33766, sample SAMN09781682) | gut metagenome | biome: gut microbiome | host: Homo sapiens | place: Madagascar | study: EMG produced TPA metagenomics assembly of the PRJNA485056 data set...
TCGGATCGCAGAAGCAGCAGGGCTTTCCGTCCGCAGCGCTCGGCGGGTAGTGGATGCAGGATTCGCATTCGTTCATTCCGCACCGTCCATCTTCGCCCCGCAGTTGGGGCAGTATCGCATTTTTAGGTTCGTAAAATCCATAGCCTTCACGTCCCCTTGCCCGCATTCGGAGCATTCATAATCGCCGTATTTCTTATTCAACGCCCACCGCCCACGCCGTACAGGCGCAACGTCTGCGGCGGGTAGTTCAAAGATTGCTTTTCGTGTCGCTTCATAGTTGCCGTAAGAAAGCTGCACCGCTCTTATTGCTTCGTGCCGCGAAATGTATTCATCCATTATCCGCATCTCCTTTCGTCGGTTCGGGAAGCGGCATTGCAGGGAATGCCGCCCAGTGCGTTACCGGAGAATAATCGTCCTCTTCGGAGTACAAGCGAAATCTAACAGTCTCCCCGATTTTTCGGACTTCAGCTCGGGAAACTTTACCATTTCGCCGGAGAAGAATAACCTGCTTTTCATTTTCCGGCATCCCATCCTTGACGCTGATCCATTGCGGGACGGAGACGGCGGGCGCGTTTTTCAAATTGTCGAGTGCATCCATCCAGCCTTGTTCATAAGCGTCATCAAGGTTGTCCGTCTGATATTTGCGGTATTCTTTGGGCAAAACCGGCGTTGTCATCGCCGCTTCGCGTTCTATGTATTCAGCCATTGTCAGCCCTCCTATTCCATGCTTCGATTGCTTCCTCCTGCGCATCATAAAGACACGTTTGCGGGTGGCACAAGCATAATGCGTACCCGCATCCCACCCGGTATCGTTTTACATGCTTAACAACTGTTTCCCCGGAAAAGTAGTTGCAGGCGACATCGCGAAAACTAACCACCCGTATGGATGGGCTCATTCCGCAAAAGGGGCACGGTTTCAGTCTTCCCATTTCCAGCCCTCCCACGAAATCGCCTGTCCGCAATGCTCGCAGTATGTGATCTTCTCACCGCCGCCGATAAATTCCCAATGCCCAAGAGAGTAATCGCACGCGGGGCAAATGGCTTCTTTCGTAGGCGTTCCCCATGTCCTATCAGTGCCGCTGTTCGGTTTTTTCTGGATCTGCTTGTCCAGCGCCTCACAAGCTAAAAGGCAAGCCTCGTCTACCGCCTCCTGCGATTTCTCCTTGCCTTTGAACTCGATCTCGGCAAGGGCTTCCCGCGTAGTGTCCGGGTGAAGGATCCGTTTTGCTTCTTTGTATGTCATGTAATCATCTCCTTTTCGTATTTGCAGAATGTCATGTCGCAGCTCTTGTTGTCTGCACACACGCTGCATCCGTGCTTTCTTAAGAAATCCGCGTCGCTCTTTGTCGGGCGGCCCGGTTTACAGACGCGGGAAACTGGCTTCCTGCTTTTTTGGTTCTGCGCCGGAATGGCCTTTGCGCACTCCTTGACTTTAACGGCGGTTCTCTTTGGGGCAGTCTCGCGTGCCTTCCGGGGCAATTCGGATTTCGGATTTCTGAACATTCTCATGCGTTCCGCCCTTGCCGATCTCAACTCATTGGATAGGCATCCGCAGGATTTTGTCCGCCCGGAAACAAGGTTGTTCTGCATGACGGTTTTTTCCGTTCCGCAGTCGCAGCGGACGCGCCAGAAAATGAACCCCTTTCTGTCCGGCACATCGGCAAGGCCGAGAACGACGAGCCTCCCAAACCTCTGCCCGGTCAGGTCATTTCTCGGGCGCGCTTTCAAAACCGCTCTTGCCTTTTCGATCGCTGCTCGTGACGCGTCGGATTTCAGGCAGCCGCAGGACTTTGTAGCGCCGTTCCGCAGGAGATAACCGGCAATCACTTTTTCTGTCCCGCAATCGCATTTGCAGAGCCAGTGCGCGCCGTCGTGTTCTGAGTGGTCGTATCGTATGACCGTAAGGCGTCCGAAGCGCTGCCCGGTAAGGTCAATTCGTTTCATCCAAGCCTCCGCTTGGCGTAGAGCGCCATGAGTAAAGATTCCGCCATTCCGTCATGCTCCTTGCGGCATCCCGGCGGGATGAGATTCACGCCGGGGAAGAGCCGCTTGCAGACCTCGATGGACGTGTTCTTGTCGGCGGTGACGGAAAATTCCTTCTTCCACTTCTGCGGTCGGACAAGCTCATAGGGGATCTCGTATGCTTCGAGCATCCCTTGCAGCCAGCCAAAATTTTCCCCGAAGTGGAACATGGACACGCTTCCGTTCTTCGGCATCACGCCGACGTGCTCCAAGCAGCACACCGCCTTTTCGCCGCGCAGGTCGGAGAGGATGCAGCGGTAGGTGTCGCGGTCATACCGGAACGTCTGGACTTCTTCCCCGTTCAGAATGGCAAGTCCGCCGTTTTTGCCGGGGTCTATATTCCGATGTAAATCATCGGAGATCACCTCCCCAGATGACAACCATGCTCGGAAACGGTGCGCTGTTTGTTGCATTCCCGAATTTCAGACGCCCGCGAACAAAGCGAATTTCGGCTTTGCCGTAAATGAACTCGTGGAACCATCGTGTATCCGTCCGAGCCGGAAGCAGCATAACGACGGTGTTTCCGTTCGTCTTGTGTTCCTCCCACGCTTTCTGCACCCACCGGCCAATCTCGCGCCCGTAAGGGGGATTGCAGAACACCGTGTGTCCCCACCACGAACAGGCGAGGCCATTTTGTTCTTTTGTGAAGAACGTTTCACATTTGTGGTTCTCTTCGCTCGCCGCCGGGTCGAGCGTAAAATGAAATTCTTCGTTCAGCGCGTCGAAAAACTCCTGCGGCGTCGCCCACTCATCCGTGGCGGAACTGAACATTACTTCTCGGTTCATTCTTCCGCCTCTGCGATCTCGCCGTTTCTGGCGGCAAATGCCTTTTCCGTCTGGCGGATGATGCTGCCGCCGTAGGAATCGCGCGTCAGCGCGAAGAACTCTTCGGGCGTCAGTTCATCGCTTTCGATGTCAACGTCATGCTGCCGGGCAAACTCTCTCCGCCCCTGCTCGCAGCTTCCGGTAAGGCGATGATGCCACGAGAAGAAGTCCATAGCCGGGCGCTTTGCGCCGGGCTTGAACTCGGCACAGAACGCCTTAATGCGCTCTTCCGTCGGCATATCGTCGAACAGCTTTTCGAGCAACGCTTCCCGCGCCTTGTGCAACGTCTCGCCGTGGGCAAATGTGTTTCCCTGCTTGCACACAAAGGTCGGGGCAAGCAAAAAATCGGGGCCAACGATAAAGCCCTTGGCAACGTTGCCGATGATGCGCGTGAGGATCGTCGGCACGCCGTCAATCATATCGACCGGCTGACCGTTTAGGGATTTTAAGCCGTCGCCGGAGCCGGAGCCGTAGCCGGAGCCGGAGCAGTCGCCGGAGCCGTCGCCGTAGCCGAAGCCGTCGCCGGAGCCGGAGCAGTAGCCGTCGCCGGAGCCGGAGCCGTAGCCGGAGCAGTAGCCGTCGCCGGAGCCGGAGCCGGAGCCGTAGCCGGAGCCGGAGCCGTCGCCGTAGCCGGAGCCGTCGCCGTAGCCGAAGCCGAAGCCGGCAAAATCCGTATGGAGAAAAGCCTCCCGCGTCAGCACTTCCATTCGCGCACCGCCTTGATGCCCGCTTCGGCCTTCTCTGTGCAGGGGATGATTTCAATAGCGTCGAGGATCGTGATCTCCGCCACCGGCGCGGGGAACTTGCAGCCGCGCGGAGAGCTTGTGCCGTCAATGGCGAGCTGGGAGATGCTTGCCGCTCCGTCCCAATACCAGATACGGCGGCAGCCGGTGAGCTGCACTTCGCGCCCCTCACGGGCGGCAAGGGTTCCTGCGAATACGCCGGAGCGGTCTCCGCGGACGATAACATACTTTCCGATGTTGGTTTCTTTCATGTTGTTTTCCTTCTTTCAAAATTTTTAGGATTTCAAAATTTCATTGGCAAGCTGCCGTTTTTCTCTTCCCCTGTCGGCTCGCAGATCGCCGCCCTTGCAGCGGAACTGCGGCGCTTCCCCGTTCAGGCGGGAGAAAATGCGCTGATATGTCAGATTGTCCGTCGGCTGGGTGATGTCTATGTTTGTCGTGATGATCGTAGGAAGGCGCGATCTCATGCGGTCGTCGATAATCTGAAACATCTTTTCGGCGGCGTATTCCGTGTTGCGCTCTGCGCCGAAATCGTCCAGCACAACAAGCTCAAACGTCGCCAGCCGGTTGCGTATGATGTCGGCCTCGTCAAACATCCGGTCGAGCAGATTGACCGTTGAGACCATCCAGACGCGATACCCTCGGTCTAAAAGCTCGTTGGCAATGCTCGCCGCAGCGTAGGTCTTGCCGCAGCCGACAGCGCCGGAGAGCGTAAATGACAGGCCGTTTTCCAGAATGTCCGTCCAGCGGTGAATGAACTTCTCGGCAAAGAACATGGACGGGTTGCCCGTGGAGTTGTCAAAGGTCATTCCCTCGTATCCGCGCAGCCACTCTGCCCGGCGTTCCTCATTGAGCCGCTGGTAAGCGTCCTCGGCAGTCTTTTTGCGGGCATCCAATCCGCACCGGCAAAGACAACAGACAACGATTTCTTTTGTCCCGGCGAAAATGCGGCATTCTTTCGGCTCGCCGCATTTGCCGCAATGGAGCAGGCCGTCTTCCCCGATGTAATCATCCGGCGTGGCGGGGTTGTTTCGTTTCGCGCGTTCGGCGATGCCGCCGATAGCGCGTTCGGCAATTCCGCCGATAACATCTTCTTTCAGCATGGCAAGTCCTCCATTGCGTCATAGTCCGGGGTTGCAAAGCGACCGGTTTGTTTTGGTTTGTCCTCCCGCCTCTCCCATGTTCGGACGCAGGCTTTCCAGTCCTTCATGGGCTGATTGCCCACCTTCCAGCCCTTGGAGGCGTAGAAGTCAACAAAGCGTTCGGCGTCAACGCTGTTCCCGCGCTCCCGGCAATAGGCAGCAACCTCTTCCACGGTGGGGCGGTGCGCGCGCGCACGTTCTTTCACCCCGTCAGGGGTGGAAGATATATTCTTTTTTTCTTGCTCTTTGTCTTGTTCTTTGTCTTGTTCTTGTTCTTGGTACGATTCGTTACGACTGGTATCGATTCGTATCGATTCGTAACGACTGGTAATGTTCTTTCGGTTGGTTTCGCACCGCAATTTATAGCTTTCAGCCTGTCGGTCGATCTCTGACTTTGCCGTCGGCCAGATGAACCGCTCGTTGCCGCGGAGATCCGGCTCTGCTCCCGACGATGCGTATTCCAGCATCGCCGTGAACAGACGCCCGCGCTCCGCGTCCCCGAGAAGTTCTATCTTGTCAGCAAAGTCTACGAAGACTTTCAGATACTTCATCGGGGCAGCCTCCGTTAGAACGGAAGCTGTCCGTCATCCTCGACCTCGGCGAGCTGTGCGCCGGTGGCCGCGTCCTTGGTCTTGCCCTTGCCGCCGCAGAACCAGACATTATCCGTCAAGACCTCTGCCGCCGTTCGGTTCGAGCCGTCCTTGGCGGTGTACTGCTGCATCTGCAAGCGACCGGCGAGCAGGATCATGTCGCCCTTGCCGAAATAGCTTTCGATGAATGCCGCCGTCGCCTTAAATGCAACGCAGTTGATGAAGTCCGTCTCTTCGCGGTTAAAGTCACGGTCAACGGCAAGCGTGAAATGCGCTACCTTGTCGTTTTTAGACGTCAGCCGGATTTCCGGCTCTTTCGTGAGCCGCCCCTGCAGGAGAATTTTGTTCATAGCCATCTTGGATCGTCCTTTCGGTAAATTAGATTTTGTTCGTCCCAGCATCGATAGTGTGCCTTGAGATAGTCGCGGCAGTAGTGTCCGATCTCCTGCCGCATTGTCGCCGTGCCGTTGTCGAATGCGTCATGGCAGAGACGGCAGAGGGTCAGGACGTTTTCCTCGATACCCAATCCACCACGGGAACGGGGGATATAGTGTGCTTCGGGGAGTGCGTAAATGGATTTGCAGTAAACGCAGCAGTGGTTGTCGCGCTCCCATACGCGCTTCTTCACCGCCGGGGAGATCGCGCACGCCTTAGCGCGTTTGCTTGAGATTCTTTTCACGTTTTCCCTCCCATTCCCCCAAAAGGGCGGCGAGCTTGTCCGGCGGCATGGTCTCGATGCCAACCGCTTTCGCGTCCTGTATCAGGTTGTCTATAAGGCGGCTCATCGTGGAGCTGGAAAATACCGATGAACCGTAGTAGAGGATCACATTCACGCAGTCGGGGATCTTGGACGCTGTGACATCGGACTGCCAACCGAGGCCGTTTGATGCCCAGACTTGCCGCAGCTCATCCGCCGCCGATGACTGGATGCAGACGATCTTCATGTTACCGCCAACGTCGCGGACGGCGCGGCGGTAGACTTCGGACGATGGAACGCCGGTTGCATTGGCGAGCTTGTCGATCAATGCCCAGGCATAAGCGTTCGCGTCGAGGCTGCGTATGTTTTTGGGCTTGATCTCGTATTCCCCCGGCGTGAACGCGTAGGCAAAATGCCTCGCGTCCACGTCCGCGGTGTGTAGCTTGAGATAGCCGCCCTCCCAGACGGCGGAATCAACTTTCATTCTTCTCGGCCTTCTTCATGCAGTCGGCACAGAGGCAGCGGTCGAAGCGGCGGCGGGAGTATTCCGCCATGTCGGACACGCTCCACATTGTGCCGTCGCGCTTCTTCACCGGGTAAACGAGCTTTCCGCAGTCGGCGCACATCGGGGCGGGCGTAGACTTGCGGGTGTAATTGATATCCTCACTCGCGGTCTGGTCGGGATCGTCGCCGGTGCTGATCTTATAGGCTTTCATTAGTGCGTACTTGTCGGCGTAGGTCATCGCCTTGCCGCTGCCCTTGTCCTGCGAATCGATGCCCTCGGCAAACGTTGTGGTCTCGATGAAGTCGGTAGGATCGTCCGTGTTCACAAAGCGGTACACGGTCTCAATGCGCTCAAAGAATGTGGTCTTTTTCGTGACCTTACCGTTCAACTCACTTTCCGATTCAAGTGCCGCAGATTCAAGAACGCGGCGGGAGGCCGGAAAGGAATAAACGCCGTGTTTGGCTTCAAGAGGCTTTACCGCGTCGATCACGTCACGCTCGGAAACTGCCTTGTATCCCTTGCCCTTGCCAGTCTCGACGTTCAGGTTCTTTGCGACGGTTTGCAGCTCGGCGGTGATCGCCGCCATGCGCTGGTGGATGTTCAATGCGCTCATTCCGCCGCCTCCTTTACCTCGGCGAGCTTCTGCCGGAGATCGGCAAGCTCGTCTCTCAGATCGATGTTCTCTTTTTTCATCTCCCAGTAGTCATCGGCGAGGCGCGCCGCCTCGTTCTTCGCGGCTCTTTCTACGAGCTCTCGGTATTCCGCAAGAGTGATGCTGATTGTAAACATCGCCGCATTCTCTCCGGTCTTTTCGTCGCGGGCGAAGCCGGTGTCAAATTCGTTTTTGTAGTAAGCCATTATTCATCAAGTCCCTTTCCATTATAGATTTCGTTTAATGCTTTGATTTCTTCGGGGTCAAAATTGCAAATTAAAAGCTCGTGGAAGCGGTCGCGGATGTTCTGCTTGCAGTCCTCGCAGTAGCTTTCCTCGGCGTACCGTCCGCACAAGGGGCATTTGTTGCCCCATTCAATCCGGTCAGACCCGCAGGTCGGGCAGCGCTCCCAGCCGTATCCCTCGTCGGCGTAAACGACGGGGTAGAATCCGTCCTCGCCGCAGTCACGACAGCGGCACGTTCTGGACACTTGACAGCCCTCCTTCCTGCGTGGTATCATGCGGGTAATGGTTGTTTTTTCTTTTGAGAGCGTCGTCGGTGTCATCTCCACCGGCGGCGCTTTCTTTTTCCGCCCATGTGGTGGAGCATTCAGACTGTGCCAGCCACGCGAGCACGAGGGATTCCAGAAACGTTTGCATGGACGCGATGCCGTTTCTTTCCAGCGCTTGTTTAACGCGCTGGGCGGTGCTTTCGGTTAACCGGCACTGTAACCGTATGGGCTTTACGCGGCGCGCTTTGCGGGGCTTGCGCTGCGTTACAGTGTCGTAAATCTCCTGCGCTCTGGTGCAGAACTTCACGCCGTAGTCGTTCGTGTGCAGCGCCATGCTCACCGTGCCCTTATTGGCCTTCGGGAACTCCTCCCGGAGAGCTGCGGCAATGGCCGTATAACGTGTGTCGTTCAATGCCGACCTCCTCTCTGCATGATCGCCGTGTCCGGCATTTGCAGCCAGCGGCAGCAGTCATCGGCGAGGCTCGAAAAGCCATAGACGGCGAAAATGCCCTCTATGATGGCAAAGCCGAGGCCAGCGCCGAAGCGCCAGACGAAGAAGACGACCGCTGCAAGCAGCGTCATTATGGCGGTTGTCGCAAATGCGGCTTTCCGTTTTGTCACTTGTCAGCCCTCCTCCATTGCGCGGATGAGGGAGAACCCGCCATCGTGCGGCATGTACTCGTCAACGACTGTGGTCGTTCCCTTCCACTCGTCGGACATCTTCACGGGTGGGCTTATCTCGTTGCGGGAGAGGTAGGCGTAGTAGCTGTAGAAGATGCCACCGCTTGCATTGTCTACAATAACGACCGGGTGGTGGTGCTCAAGCACCGTTCTGGAGCCGTCGGCGTTTTCCACGTGGTCGCGTTTCGTGCGCCACTCGATGCGCGCGATGATGCACTGGGCAGCAAACTCCTCCGGCGTGACCTTCCGGGGTTCCATTTTCTGTTCCCGCCAGTTGCGGCACACGCTTCCGCTGTGGTTGCACATTGCCGACCGGCGGCATGTTTCGCAAGTCTTTTCCATGGTTGTTTTCCCTACTTTCTGCGGCGCACCGCCGCTTTTTGTACTCGCTTTGTGATGTCGATCGTGTAACCGGCGATAGGGTGCTGCTTTGTCCGTGCGTCCCGCCGCTCTTCGCATCCGGCTTTGAATTCTGCGTACCGGGGGCAGGTTGCGTGACAGCCGACGAAGCGCTCGGCGCAGTCCTTACACGGGGCGATCATGCCGGTGACGAGTACATCGGAATCGGAAACGCTGCGCCGACTCCAAGACAACGAAGCATCATAAAGCAACTATCCAGCTGATCGTTGATGTTCGGGATTTTCTGTACGGCCTCGAAATACTGCCGGAGGCGGGCATTGGCTCTTGATTCATCAGCAAAATACAAAAGATTTATTCCTGTCATGATCTTGCCAATTTTGGGAATTATTCTGTGAAGCAAATTTTGATACTCCTCGGTGATCTGTTCTGGGTCGTTCGGAATTGCGTCAACGTCCATTTTGATGGCGTAGCTCAAAAGCTCGTCTGTGTACGCGACGATCTCATCGCGCAGGGCTTCTTTTTCGGTTTTCTCGCTCATGCTTTGTCCTCCTTCGGCTCCTCAGTCAGCGCCTCGGGGTGCTTGCGGACGTAATTCCGTACCAGCTCTCCCCATAGGGTGTCGCGCTGCTCCTGCGTGACCTCCGGGGCTTTGACTTCCCTGGTCTTGCGGTTGATGATGATGGGCATTACATTTTCTCCTTTCCAAGAAACTTGTTGATGAAAAAGACCTGTCCTTTCCCGGTGACCTTGACGGTCTTGCAGATGATGTTGTTGCCGTTGGAATCGAGGTGCGTACTCTCTTTGATCTCGAAAAGCCCCAGCTCCATGCCCTTCTGCGTCGGCATATTGCGGCTCGATCCGCTCTTGATGAGGTATCCATTATCCCGAAGCCACGCGAACAAACGCTTCTGCCCGATGTCCACGCCGTTCTGTTTCAAGAGCTTTGCCAGCTCTCCTACGAGGATGGAAGACTTTGACGCGCTCACCGCATCGGCAAACAGGGCTTTCGGGTGCATCTCCGCGATCTGTGCGTTCTTCTGCTCGATCTGCCGCTGTGCTACGAGGATTGCCTTTGCCATAAGCTCCGCGTCGGTCATCGTCTCCTGCCCGGATATGTACCCGCCGGTCTTGCGGATGGACGGGAGAACATCGGATGTTACCCAGCGCTTGAACTTATGCGCGTTCGGGAGCTTGCTCCCGAAGATGAGGGAATAAAGCCCGCTCTCGTTGATGATTGTCGCGATCTGATCTCTCCCGATGGAGTCACGAATCGTTACCCCATCGTCTATACGCTTGTCATCTGAATCAACGTGATCGGCGAGAGCCTTCCGCGGATTGCTGTACCCCAGCGCCGCCGCCACGTCCTTGCCGACAAGCCACGGCTCGCCGTCTACTGTCATGCCTCGGATTGTGCCGAACTCATCGGCGGTGAATTTCTGCAATTCGTTCATTCTTTATCCTCCTTCTTCTCGGCTTTGATGCCGTCAAGTCTGCCCTGCAAATAGCCGCGGACATAGTCAGCGCCGTCGGGCGGTGGTTATCGCTCGATATCGAGCACCTTTGCAATCGCGTTGGCAATCTTGTCATTCTCGCGGTTGCCCGCCATGAATGCGTTGATCGTGCTGACGGAGTATCCCGTCATCTTGGCAATGTCGCCATTGGTAAGCCGCCGCAATTTCTTCTGCTCGGCGATCTTACCGCGGAAAAGCTCGTAAATTTCCATCACCCCCCTGCGTGTGTTTTGTAAAAAACATTGACTTTTTGCGGCAAAAAGATTATTGTGAAAGTGCCAGCAATCACAATACGGTTTTGCAGCTTTTTCGGAAATCCTTTCCGTTAAGGCTTGGTTTTCTATTGCCTTTTTCGTGCAACGGCTTTTACAAATTGCATTATACATTTACTTCGTGCGTTTTGCAATATTTTATACGCACAAAGTTAACATTTGTACAGACGCACAAAAAAGCAGCCCCGCAATTAGCGGAGCTGCACAAAGGGGATAATATCAATGATTCCAATACGTGCCAAAAGAATTTTGAAGGAACTTCGAGATGAGGAAAGCGGCTCTTTGTCTATCGCCGAGCTTGAGACGCGGACGGGGTTTTCGTATCAGAAAGTGCGGAACTTGTGCGACTGTCTGATTGATATGGGTCTCGTTCTGCGCGGCACGCCAAAGGCTTATACATCGGATTATGTTGTTATCACCGCCAAAGGAAGATATAGACCTATTTATATTTTCAATGCCGGAGCGGATTTTCTCGCAAGGAGCGTCGTTGTCCCGATTCTTGTTTCTGTTGCGGCGGCGATCATTGTTCTGTTAGTTCAGAGCGCGTAAGGGTTGTTAATATAGATTTCGTCCGGGTCGATTATAAAACGGCTGGTTCCGTATGTGTGCTCGGCGTAGTTGCTGACTGTCCACTCGGATTTCTCAAAATCCTTGCAATCTACATCCTTCCGGCAAGCGATAGCAAAGGCGCGTCTTTTATAAACGTACACGAAACAATGTTTGCAGCCGGTACACTCAATGCCCTTTAACGGTAGCATTCCTTTTTCCGTCGCTTCTTTTATTGCCTTGTTAAATGCTTTTTCTGTTTCAAGAGAAACTGTAAGCTCGTTTAGTTTTTCTTTCAGCTCCGAATTTTCCCTTTCGATCTGCTTTCTTGTTTTCATCGTCGTATCATCCTTTCGTTATTTGTGAGGTTTTTATGAATCTGCCAAAAGACCATTTGCCGAAGTCGGATAACCCGAAGCTGCAAGCCTATCTCAAGAGATTTGATCCGAAATCTCCGGAGAACGTAAAGAAAGAAAAGGAGCGCCGGGCAGAGAAGCGGCGTAAATGGTGGAGCGAGAATTGGATATCCTTCTCAAGCCTTCTCGTTGCGCTTACGTCATTAGGAATTTCGATAATAGCACTATCAAAGTGAGAATATTCGTTACAAGTGTTGCGATAAGCAAGCGTTTGTCCGCTTTCATCGTCGCATCCTCCTTTTATTTTGTAAGTCCATTAAAACATCTACAACGTGCGTGTGTCAAGGAGAACCATATATGTTTTATGACAATGTTTTAAAGCTCTGCGAGGCTCGGGGCGTAAAGATCACAAACGTAATAACCGAGCTTGGCTTTAGTCAAGGGAATTTGTCTAATTGGAAAAACGGGCGAATTCCGCGTGCTGATTCAATAAGGAAACTCGCTGACTACTTCGGCGTCCCTGTTGATGCTCTGATATACGGTGACGGTGCTGCCAGCAATCCGGCCCCGGCCATCATTGCAGGTGTTTCGGATTCCAAAAGAGAAATGATTGAACTGATTCTTTCCCTGCCGGATGATAAGGTCAAAATTCTGCATCAGATAACAAAAGCTGCACTTGATTTATAAACCATTCAAACTGTTCCTCCGTCATCTGGCAAATCATTTCTACAAGCTCTTTCCGCTCTTCTTCCACTTCTTCCTCCTTATTTTATTGCCTTTCGACAAATTTCGCCTTGATTCTATCGATAAAAAGAGTTATTCTAAACATATCCACAGCAAAAATTAAAGGAGATAAGATGCCATGAGAAAGAGAATCCTTACGCTTGCGTTGGTCCTGGCTCTTGTTTTAGCCCTTTGCGCGTGCGGTGCAGAAACGCAAACAGTGCAAGAACAATCCAGCCCGGTTATTGAAGCAACATCCACGCCGGAGCCGACGCCTGAGCCTGAACCGATAATTGATTACGAAATAACGTACACAAGCTGTAAAGTTGGAACGGACGACGCCGGGAGAAACACGTTTGCTCAAATCCTTTTCGTCGTCGAAAACAAGGGCGACTGCAATATAACGTTAAGTTATGAAAAACCGAGCTATGTCGATCTCGTGGACGAAGCCGGAAACATTGTTGAAACGAAGAACATCGGTGGCGGTTATCCCAGCGTCATAAAGCCAGGCGAAAAATCGTACTTCTTCCAGCAGGAAGTTATCACAACCGAAGAGCGGAATCTTACCGCCGTTCCGTCCATTGACTTTCAACAAGCGTTCGAGGAAATTACTTTTCTGCCGACAAAGGACGTGACCTTCGGCAGAGACACCCGCCCGTATAACCCGTCCGGTGTCATTGCCTCCGGCATTGTGGAAAACACAACCGGAAAACTGGTAACCTATTGTAACATTTATGTTGTTCTGTTCTCCGGCGATGATCCGGTCGGCGTCATATCGTCTTATATCTCCGATCCGATACATGAGGACAGCGAGGCGGGATTTGAGACAATGGACGGGCGCGAAATGCAGCGCTTTGTCAATTTCAATGATATAACGTCTTATGAGGCGTCCGCTTACATCATAAAGTGAGAAGTGCCCCGGCGTTGGCGGCAACCTCTGCCGGGGCTTCTGGGATGTGGTAAACCGACACGTCTGCCACGATTAAAGCGTACCCTTTTCTGCTCATAAAGTCCATGTTTCAAATAGCAAATCAGGAGGAAGATTCAAGACCAGTTCCCAAAACTGCCGGGAAAACAAACAACTGAATGGAGATGGAGAAAACGTGTCAGCGCTCACAGACTTGCAACCTTACTTAGATGAGTATCCAGCCAAAATTCGCAAAGCGAAAAATGCCAGTGGCTTCACCCTGCAAGAGTTGTCCGACCTGTCCGGCGTTCCTTATAACAACATCTGCGACACGAATGCAGGGCGGGTTAAACACCCGCTCCTTTTTTATGCCGCCGCTACCTGTAAGGTCTTGAATTTATCTCTGAATGAGCTTGTCGGGCTGGATGAACAGCCGGACACACAGCATGTCCATGATCTGGAATTGGAGAACGTGCGGTTATCCGGCGAAGTAAAGCATCTGCAAGATATGAACGCAGGGCTGAGAAAGCAGGGGGAAACCCACACAAGGACAATTTATATGCTCATAGGCGTATGCAGTATTCTTTTGTGCGCTGTTGTATGGTACGTCATATTTGACATCCAGGTAGAGACCGCCGGTATTTTCCGCTCGGCTGGGACAAGCATTTTTGCGGGCGTCCTCGCCCTGATACTGAACGCCTCCGTCACAACCATCATTTACGCCTTCAAAAGCATTCACAAGGGGAAAAAGAAATGAGACTGACACACGGAGCGTACATTCTCGCGCGCTTCTCAACCGACAATCAAGAGGTGGACAGCATCGACGTACAGGTGCAGAAGTGCCGCGAGTGGTGCGCACGGGAGCATCTGCCTGTGCTGGACGTGTTCGCGGATGAAGCTACATCCGGCATGAAGAACACCAGACCGGAGTATTCCCGGATGATGCGGAGGCTCGCCGAGGGCGGCGCGGATACCGTTGTTATATATGATCAGTCACGTATGTTCCGCAAGCTGACGGCGTGGTTTCAATTCCGTGAACAAGTCGCGTGCTACGGCGTGCGCGTCGTTGCAGTTACTCAGCCGATCATCGGCGGCGATCTGCGAGATCCAATGACGTTCCTCTCTGAGGGCAGCATGGCGTTGATGAATCAGATGTGGGTATTGCAGACGCGCCAAAAGGTCATCGCCAAAATGCGCTATATGGCAGAGCAGGGCAAGCACACGGGCGGAAAGCCGCCGCTCGGGTACGACGTGAGGGACGAGCGCCTTGTTGTCAACGAGGAAGAGGCGGATACCGTGCGGATCATCTTCGGGGATTATGCCGCCGGTTCGTCCTATATCAATATTATCCGAAAGCTAAACGGTCTTGGGCGGCTGACAAAGGCCGGAAAGCCGTTCGGCAAGAACAGCCTGCATGAGATTTTAAAAAATGAGAAATACATCGGGACGCTCGTCTACGGGAAAGTAGAGCAGCGCCCGGACGGACAGCGGAACAGCCACGCCGTTTCCGATTCCGTCATACGAATCGAAAATAAAATCCCGGCCATCATCGACCGGGCAATATGGGATATGGTACAGAAAAAGATGAAAGCGAATCAGAAAGAAAAAGCCGGACGACCGGCAAAGCGGGACTACCCGCTTAAAGGAAAGGTGTTCTGCCGAGAATGCAAGTCCGCCATGTCATTGGAGGGATCGCGCGGGTACTACTATTACGTCTGCGGGAAGCAACGCCGTACGTGCGATTGCGACGGCTCGCGGATAAAGGTCGATCTTCTCGAACAGCTCATCGCCGATGCCATGCGGGAAATTATCGGGAACCCGCATAACGTCGAGTACATCATCCAAATCGTCCGTGAGGAGCGCGGAAAGATCATTGACACCGCTGCACAGCAAATGCAAATCCTATTCGCCAGAAGCGAAGAGATCAACAAGCAGCTCGACGCAGCCACAAACGCCGTGCTCGCCGGAATGCTCAGCGATACGCTGATGGACAAGGTTCACGCGCTGGAGGCAGAAAGAAACGAGATCGACCGCGAAATGACGAAGCTGAAGTACAGCGCCGATTGTGCGGCCATGCCGGAGGGGCAGCTTAGAACGTTGTTAAACAGCGCAGTAGGCGATGTAAGCGCTCTTTTATCGTTGGTAATGCGCGTGGAAGTAGGCAAGGAAGAAATCGTTGTATGGACGCTCCTGGACGCAGACCCGAAGGGGCATTTTGATTTCTCCGAAGACGGAACGAAAATTGACTTAAAAACGGATGGCGGGGGCGCTTATGAAAATTCATGGTGTACCCTCGCCTCCACCATGAATTTTCATAACTTTTTCATCGCGGGCGGGCTGCTGAGATTCAGCATTCCGCGAAAGAAGCGCCGGGGTTAATCTTCTGCGCATTTGAAAATTTTCTATTTTTTCGCTTTCTGGTTGACATTGTACGCGCAATGGTTTACAATGCAATCACAGGGGCGAGAGATGAACGCCAGAAGAAAGGAAGAACAACCATGAAAAACGAATTTACGAAAGAAAACGCCCACGAGTGGACAGAGCTTGACCACGTTTACATTGTCCAGGATGAACCGATCAGCGGCGCCGGCGATTATTTCGAGAAGGCTTTCCGGACGCTGGAAGAGGCGAACGACGACGCCCGCGAGCAGTGGCACTACCTGACAGACCGCGAGCGCAAGCAGCGGCATATCTGGGTGTTTCGCGTTGATCGTGAAGACCTCGACCAGAGCATCGCAAACGAAGACCTCCCGATTGACTGGAAAGCATACGGCTGCGCCGGATCAACCGAAGGTTGCTTCGACAGTGCGGAGGGGGAATAATGGCAAAAACCGAGCGCGTCAATCTCCGCCTCACACCGGAGATGAAAGAGAAGTTGCAAAAAGCCGCAGATGCGGAGAACCGGACGCTGACAAATTACATTGAAAACATAATCATCAATGCATTAAAAGAGGAGGGCTGAAAGGCCCTCCTTTTTGCTTTTCTCACTCGACGATACACTCGTAATACCGCACGAGCTTATCTTCGTCCGCGTCCTTATCGCAAAGAAATGCTTCGGCAAGGTCGGCGTAAAACTCCGTGTTGTTGACGTTGAATTTCTTTGCTACCTTGAAATAGTCCGAGTACAGCATGTTCATGGCGACATAGAACTCCATCGGATCACAGTCTATTTTCTTCTGCTCAAGAAGATTCTTGGTCTGCTCGTAGCTCCAATGAGCGCCCCTGCTGCCGTCCTCATTCTCAAGACCACGCATCCATTCGTCCGCCATTTCGCGGGTCATGCGGTCGTACCCTCCGGCATAGCCGCGGTCGTACTCCCCGCCGTAGCTCTCGCCCATACGCGGCTCGTAGGAGAATCCGATTCTGCGGCGGTCGTCGTAATAATCCGTGTATTCGTCGCGGTAATCATTGCGCGGGGCATAGCGCCCATTGTTGTAATGCTCGCGGCCTCGGCTGTCGCGGTATCTGTCCTGCGGCTCGTAGTCACGGTTATTCTGTATCTGGTAGTCTCGGATGCGTCTGATTCTGTCCGCTCTCATGTCGTCGCTCCTGTCTCCGCATTAATAGCGGTAAGATCATTGCTCGGCGAGCAGCACGGTTTCCCGATCATTCGGAACGTGCCGCCCGTGGCATTTGTGACAACAATCGTGCTGTACTTCGTCCGCGTCCGCACACCACACGCAGTTACGGGAGCGCAGCATCGATTCGTCAGCGGGAACTGCGCCGTTCCCGCGCCAATGGTAAACACGACCGGCGCGTTAATCGTCGCCGTCGTTGGGATGCTCTGCGCCAGAACGATGCAGTATTTTTCTCCGTTGGAATAGTTGCCATCCGGGAGGTTGACAACCAGATTTCCGCCGGTAAACGTGATCGCTTGGCTAAGAATCAACCTTTTGCAAAGCTGACAAACGGGTTTGCAAGCCATTTTTAACTCCTTTCAGGGGCGGGATTTCCCGCCCCGATTAACGTTGGTTCAGTAGCCGCAGCCGCTGCAAGTGTTCGTGTTGCAGCAATACGGGTTGGCGACACTGTACGCGGGAATAGGAGACGGGCGAAGCGCATTGATGAGCGTCGCGTTCTGTGCGCTCTGCGAAGCAGCGAGCCGCAGCGCCTGATTGTCCGCCTCAAGGGTCTGGATCTTGCTCTGCGTGAGAAAGTCGAGGATAGCGCGGGTTCCGGCGTTCTGGTTGTCCGTGATGTCGCGAGCAACATTCTGGATAGTGTTCCGAGTGTCGCACGCCTGCGTCGCCATATCATAGCGCACCTGTGCGATAGCCTGCCGGTTCTCGCAGCAGCAGTTCTGATTCTGCATCTGCATGGCGTTGAGCTGCTGCATGAGCGCCGCCTGCTGATTGCATCGGGCAAGCTCCGCCGCAGAGAAACCGCTCGTCACGGCCTGCGTCACACCGGCAAAGCCGTTAAGCATTCCAGTGTTCATCGCGTAGAAGCCGTCACAAACGCCGTTGTTCACCGCGTCGATCTTGCGCTCAACGTTCGCAAAGTCGGAGGCAAGGACATAGCCATCGGCTACACCGCCGGAATTTCCGCCGCCGAAGCCATAGCCGCCGTTGCCCCAGCCGAAAATCAGCGCAAAGATGATGATCGCCCACCATCCGTCACCGCCGAACATCCCGCCGCGGTTATTGTCGCCCTGTCCGGCGAGAAAGCCGTTCATAAAATCGTCTGCCATAAGAAAAAAGCTCCTATCAGTTATTTACATCCGAGCCGTACGCTCTCGGCTGCATTTCCGTCGGCAGTTTTTATCAAGATCTGCATAAACTGATAGGAGAGTATTTATTTAAGCCCTAAGCCGCGGGCAATCTCATCAATTGTCGTTCCGCGTTCCTTCGCCATGTTCTCCGCCATCTGCCGGAGTTGGTCGGGCGTCTTGCCCTGAACCATCTTTAACGCCTGTTGCGCTCGCGGATCACGTCCAGCCATCTGCTGCATTAGCATCATCGGGTTTCCGCCGGTACGGGCGAGGCTTATCAAATTGAAAATCGGATTATTCATCATCGTCTTCTACCCTCCGGCGCTTTTTCGCTGTCAGCTCCGCCCGCAGAGCGTCAAGGTCGGCTTTCGTCGCGTACTCTACAGTCGGAGCTTGTTCCGGGGTGAATAGCTTGAAATCAAAGAAGTCGGAAGCGCCCGTCTGCTGATTAAAGCGTTTCAGGTAGATCATGCCGTGCCCAATGTCCGGCATAACGACGCCGAGAGAAAAGTAGTCCGTGCTCGTGGCGATAGCCTCTTCTCGGCTCGTGACCGGCTTGCAGACGTATCCGGGAGCGATCTGCTGCATTGGCTGCGGTCGCTGATATCCGCCGTAAAACTGCTGTGGCTGCTGGTAGTAGTTTTCCATTGCTTCACGTCCTTTCTGCCCACATTTTCGCATAAAAAAAGAGGGCTAACCCATCGGTTAGCCCTCAATAATCCATCAAAAACCCATCATTCGATTGCAGCGGCGATCTTGTCCTTGATCGCCCGAATACGGCGCTCCACTTTCTCTGTGCCGTACAGTTCCGTTTCCGTCTGCATGGCAAAGGAGATTTGCAAAACGCTCATCCCCTTTGCCCGCAAGCGGAAGATTTTTAGTTCCTCATCAGTAAAGCCGCAGTCCCGCTCAAACTGTTCGCGCAGCTCTCGCGGGAATTGCAGCTTATTTTTTGTCCCCGGCGTTGTTAAACTCCGTAGGAGGCTCTCCGTCGTCATTGGCTACACTCTCCATGTAAGCTTCAAAAAGTGTCTCTGCGAGGCTTTCAGACGCCTCTATGCCATTGATGCGGCAGAATGTTTTTACGGATTCTTTCATGATTCCGCAGTGTCGGTTTACAAATTTTTTGTTGCCGTCAGGCGGCTTTGAACTTATCGTTCATTTCCTTAACGGCGGCTTCGAGAAGCACCTTAAGCTCGTCCTCCGTGGTTTTGATGCCCTTCTGCTCGAGCATGGAGGCAGCAACGGCCATGGCACGGGCAAGCTTCTCGTCGCCGTGGATGTCTTTATACACCTGTTCAATATACGCAACGGTAGTTGCCGCTACCTTCTTCTTGGTGTCGGTGTTGACGTACTTCTCGTACAGCTTCGCAGCGTAAGACGCGGCAATGCCGCAGACCGCGAGGATGATGTACTTGATAATCTCCATGCCGTAGGTAGTGATGATTTCGTTCATTGCAAATTCTCCTTACTTCAAAAAATCGTTTTTCTTTAGATGACCCGCGTAGACGCAGTTAAGATGCTGGATGGTGTTTGCGGCGCGGTTGTTCTCATACAGCGGGTGGCCGGAGCAGTAGTCCTCGTATCGATCAACGTCCCGGAGAACGTCCGCCCAATGCTCGGCGGTGTGAAGAACGCCCTGCCGCACCTCATCGCCGAAGCGGAGGATGCGGCTTCGCGCCTCGTCCGCACGGCACGCAGCGTCGTCCTCGATGTGCTTTACGAGCTTGCCGTCAAGTGCGTCCAGCCGTTTCACAATCTCGCTTTTGTTCTTACGGTTGGCGAGGATCAGCGAGAAGATGCCCGCAACGGCAGCCCCGCCGCACGCTGTAATGATTGTTTTGAGTATTTCCATTTCTATCTCCTACATGGCGGCAAATTAGCCGCCGAAAATCCGGTTTACTTCGTCCTGCACGGCATCGGCAAACAGTTTTCCAAGCTTGTTTCGGCGGATAAAGCCGTTTCCGTACTTCCCGGCGATGACTTCTCGCGCCGTCTCCGTGACGTTGATCATGCGCTCGGTGCTGACAGGTTTTTCCGGCGCATCCGGTTCGGCGGCCTTACCGCAAAGCCGCTCCCATTCCGCTTTGTCAATGTACGCGAGATTCAGATCGAGATTGCCGCTGTATCCGGACAAATACCCCTGCGAGGTGTACTGCCGAATAGCAATGTTTTTGCCCCAGCATCCAACGTCCTTTTCGCCGGGCGGGTCGGGCAAATAGCCGCGTACCGGTGTGTAACCAGACGCATACTGTGCCACCCAAAGCGGGTAGGTTTTAGCCACTTCCGCCCACTTTTTCTGTTTCGCCTCCGCCAAATAGGAATACAGGAACGGCGTCACGCCGGTTTCTTTGCGGACATAATCCAACCAGCGCTTCGCCCATCCTGCGCCCAGTTTCACGGCGTCGGCCTCCCAATCGAGGACGAGAACGGCCTTGCCGATGTACGGCTTTACCTTCTTCAGGAATACCGCCGCTTCCTGTTCTGGCGTCGTGCCGGTATAACCGTCGCGGGCAAAATGATAAGCGCCCACAAGCTTGCCGAGAGACATTGCCTGTTTGATCTGCCGGTCAAAATCGAAATTCGGGTAGCCGAGACCGCCGGACGCTTTGCAGATCACAAAATCGCAAGGGACTTTCGACAGGTCAATGCCTGCCTGCCATTTGGAAATATCAATGCCGTTCATGATTTTCCTCCTTGATTTTTCTATGCCCGTTTCCACGAGGATTTTTACGCATTTACTTTGGCGTTCGCTTCCTTGCCAACGCCGCCGACGTTCACAAGAGTTTTGATGACCTTTTTCTTTGCGCCGCCGATGTTAACGAATCCTTGCGCCCCAGCCGCCGGCACATCAATTGTCAGCGTTCCCGTCGTCGACTCGCCGGTATATCCCGCCGCCGTCTGAATGTAGGCCACCATGGGAAACGAATAAGTTTTTGCCGACGTGTCGTTATACGTGAAAGTTTTCGTGACGGTTGTATTTTGTTGCTCGATGACATAAGCGCCGTTGAGCGTTACGTTGAAATAATGCCCTTGGGAATCGTAGACTTTGACGGTGACGGTGATCGTCACCGTGCTGCCGCTGCGGACGTAGGCCGCCGTTGCGGTGCAGTTGATTTCCGCGTAACCGCCAGCGTCTCCGCGGTGGTTGTTCAGGTTAAGTGGATTGGCCATGCGCTCACCCCCTTATGCCTCGTACTGGAAGTAAATGTCGCCGGGCTTCCAAGCGGTCGGCGGTGTTTCGCTCGTGCCGACGTAGATGTGGCGGTATGGCAGTCCATCGATGTTCAAATTTTCTCCGTCGTGGTTGATCAGCCATTTTTGCAAATGCCCTGCGTATAAGCCAACGTTGTTGTTCCATGCTTCAAGCAAGCAACGAAAATTATTCGTCGCATTTTGGGCCACCACAAAAGCATCTGTATCCCTTTTGACCCAGATCGGGCCCGTCACCGTTCCGCCAGTAAGGGGAAGTGTGTTGTCTACGTGGGTGGTGGTACCATCGGTGGAGACGATCCATTTCCCAAGTGCGCTGGAATAAATTCCGGCATTTCCCGAGTTTCCCACGCCGACAAATATCGCGCCGCCCTTACTGCTGGTTGTCTTGTTAATGGAAAGGCCGCAGTCTGTTTCACTCGCATGAGTAATCTCAATACCACTACCCTCTGCATAAGTATTTTTAATCTTTCCCGTCACTGTCCCTCCTGTAAGAGACAGAAACAGGTTCTTGAGCTTCGCCACGATATTCGACCATAGCGTCTTTTTGTTCGCTGAGGCGGAAGCATCATAGAACGGAAATGAATCCTCGTCGGCAAGCGCTGTTTCCGCGTCGAGATTCTGCGTCGGCGACTGCTTGGCGGCGATCTTCGCGGAAAGCGTCGTATCATCCGATGCGCTCATCGGAATATCTTCCCCGGTGAGCGCCACGTTGCCGGAGGCGTCCGGGTTTTTGTCATTTACCGTGACGACGGAGCCGGTGCCGTTCATGCCGTTATAGACGGAGAATGTGGTAAACTCCCCATTGTCGAACGTGATTTTGTATGTGTCCGTCGTACCGGCGGCGTGCGTGCCGCTTTGCAGCGTGATGGACGCTATACCGTTGCCGTTCTTTACGTTGAACGTGGAGGTCGTTCCGTCCGTGAGCGTAACGGTGTAAGTGTCCGTCAAGCCGTTCGTTGCCGTCTTTGCAATGCTCTTGATGGATGAGCCGTTGGTCACTGTAAAGTTGGTGCTTGTGTTGTCCGAGAACGAAATCTTGTAAGTGTCCACGAGACCGGACGTGCTGATTTTCGCAACGCTCGTTATTGCCCGACCATCCGTTCCCTTGTCGCCTTTTGCGCCGGTCGCACCGCGTACCGAAGTAGTTGTTACCTCCGTATCGTCCGCCATCGTGAACGTAAGGGTATAATCATCGTTCAGGGTAATGCTTTTAATCCCGCCATGACCGTCAAGAGCCGTTGCAAGGTCGTTGATAAGCACCTGCCCGGTCAGGGACTTTGCCTGTCCTGCCTGTTCCATTACAAACAGGTCTGTCGTTGTTACGGTTGATGCTCTCGGAAGCTCGCCTACTGTTTTGTCCGCCAAGGATTAGCCCTCCTTCGTTTCCGCTGCAATCAATTTCTCAATAAGCAGCTTGATGTAAACAAGCTTCTCGAAATTCTCCCATCCATCGACGCGGAGAGTACCGAGAAGCTCCTTGATTTTATTAAGTTCTTCCATGTTCAAACCTCGCTCGCGTACTTCTGCCGCAGCGCCGCCCGCTGTCCGTCCGTTTCGTTGACGAGGTATTCAAACTTTGTGTAATGCTCGAATACCGTCTCGTCCCCATTGGCGGCGACATAGCGGATTTTCGCCGTTTTTTTCTCGTCACCGAAAATCGCCGCCGCCTCCACGAAGGAAAGACCGGTCAGAGTGACATACAGCAGCCCTACCGTAGCAATACCGCAGAACGCGCAAGGGTATTCACTTCCATCCAGAAAAATAATTTTGTCCACTTTTCCTCCTTAAATGAGCTGCAATCCTTTGATCTTGTGTGTTACACCGTTAACAGTAAATGTATAAGAGCTATCAACTACCGTTTTTCCATAAAGGCGAAAAGCCTTGTTGGTAGAAAAGGATCCCGCAGAGGCGTTCATCGCCGCCGCTGTTGCAGCACCGGAAAAAACATCCCCGGCAAAATACCCGTTTGCAATGCCGCCGTTTAAGTATCCATTTGTATTCGCCGTCGTGATTGTTCCAGACCCTATCTGGCTACCTTGAATTGTTCCGGCGTCGCCGCCGGTCTGTATCTTGTTGGCATAGACATTCCCTGTAAACGTGCCGTCTGTTGCGTATAGCTGCCCGTAGCTGTTTACGCGGAATTTCCCGCCGCCGAGGGCTATACCGTCTGTTCCGATATAGACGCCGTTCACCGTGCCGTACAGCGAGGAAAGAGCGTTATAAATGGCGTTCTCCGTGATCGTGAAGCCCTTATTCTTGCTGCCGATAAATCCAGACGTGGCCGTGATCTTGCCGGTGATGTCCACGCCGTCTTTCGTGGCCTTAAACACTTCCTGCCCGGAGCTTTCCAGCACAAACCCGTCCGCCGTCAGCGACCAACCAAAAGAGGCGGAATTGCCGCCGGTCTGCGTCACTCTCGCGGCGATCTCCTGCGCGTGCAGCTCTAATGCCGCCCGCATTTCCAACTCGCCTTTTGTTCTGGCCGTGACCTCCGCCTGAATGCTCGCGGCATTAACTCTAAGGCTTGCCCGCGTCTCGGCAAACTGCCGTGTGGTCTTCCGGTCGGTCGGGGATTTGTAGGGGTACTCATGGTCAACCGCGTTCTCCTGCGGCGCGGCAATACGCGCCGCCATCAGCGTTGAGAAATTGGTCTCATTGACATAGATGCCGGAGAAAACGCCATTGATGGTAACGCCGTCGCCTAACTCTGCCGCAGGGTCGAGCTTTGCCCATTCCGTGTCATACGGTCGATAGACAAATTCCCCGATGCTCCCTAAGATGTCGTTCGCCATCTGCTGAGAACCCCACGGGCAGTCAAGCTCTAAGACATTATCCCCACTCCCGGCCTCATAGAAGGAATCATCGTCAACGTTGATGCGGACTTTGGTGTATTTCGGCAGTTCCGGCGTTGAAGTGTATCCCTTCGCGCTCCTCCCAATAAAAACCGATTCAGACAAGGATCCTGTCACCTCCGAACGTGAGGACATACCCGACGGTATCCACGAGATAGTGTGTCTCGATGCCGATCTCATTCAGCCGGACAAGACGGAGCTTTCCATCGTCCGACATGATGAAATTTCCCGCGTACATCGCCGCGATGTATCCGAGGATTTCCCTCATAGCGTAGCCTCCGGGATACTGAACCGGATACCCACGCTGCATGATGTCAAACGTGCGTGTATCGACCTCCACACCCATATGTCCTGCAATAAGGCTTACAACGTCAATGTCCGTTTTGGGCCATTCGCCGATGTCCCCGTTCACGGGAAAGTCGTTCTCGGCCTTTAACATCGCGTCGTATCCGTGGAATACGATCTCGTCCGTGCTCTCCCCGTCGGAGCGTGTATCGATATAAAACACGCCCTTTGGTAGCCATTCGCTTTCTTTCGTGTCATTCACGGCACGGATAAACGGCTTGATGGAGGACATTCTCTTGATCGTCGCCGTCGGCTTTACCATCGTGACATCGATTTCCGCGGCTACACAACACCCGACCATAGGCTTATCGTCCGTAAAAAGGTGCTGCGTGGTCTTGATCTCCTTGAGCATGTTGCCGCCGTATCCTCCGGAATCGGAATCGTAGTAAATCCTCGTCCCGCCGAACGTGATATAGTCTGCGTGCTCATCGATCAAATAAAACTCGTCGCCGATGACGAGCTTGGTTTCAAACCAGTGTGTACCGGCGACGATTTCCTTATATGTTGCGCTTGTGTTCTGCATGGCTATCTCTCCACAAGGGCGAGCGCATCAATGTTCCAGCGTTCTTCCCCATCACCGAAAGATGTATCGACCGTGGCTTTCCCGGTGCTGTTGTACATCGTCGTGACTTGCGTCCCCTTTAACCACGGGTTTGTATAGGTGACTTCGACGTACTCCGGCATAAGCGCCGGTAGAACGATCTCGGCGTCTTTGGTATACAGGGGTTTAAACGTTGCATCAATGCGGAATTTTGTTGCGATCCGTGCCCGGTGCATGGTGTAATCCATCGTGCGCCCTGCGTCCGGGCTGTCGCCGTCCTCTCTGGTCACGGTGTACCCGCCGCCGTCAAGATACGGAAGCATATCAACGCCGTTGACAATCAGTTTCATTTACCGCGCCCCCTGTTCCGTTCCTCGGTGTAGGTGTAAACCGCATCGCCGACCTTTCGCCTGTCAAGCTCAACCGTCGTGTGGATGTTTATCGGCTCGCGGCTTCCTGTTAAACGTTCGAGAAGCGCGTCCAGCTTGCTTTCCAGCTCGGGGGATATACCATACCCATACCCGGAAGAAAACGCATTAGGCGGCACGACACCACCCATAGCAACGGCGGGCATTCTCATGTTCAAACCGGCAAACTTATCCGTCATGCGGTCAACGATGCCATCCGCGACCATCGACACCCACTGCGTGTTTCTCTCAAGCGGAATGACGGCCTCCGAGCCATCTTCACCGGCAATAAACGGAGTGCCCTTTTTGACGATGCCGCCCTTGGCGAGACGCGGAATAGATACAGAGCTTGCCCGCCAGTTTATACCGCCGCCGCCGAAGAATTGCAAAACGTTGCTGAACGCCCCGACGAGGTTATTGAACATCGTAATAACGCCGTTTACAAACGCTTCCACAGTGCCAAGAATACTGTTGATAAGGGACGCACCCCAGCGTTTGATTTCAAGCCATACGTCGATCCACGCGCTCTTGATCTTGTCAAGCGCCGCCGACCAATCGCCTGTGGCGAACCCGTACACAACAGCAGCCAACGTTTCAAAGATAGCCTTTATAATCGACAATGCCGTGCGAATAGCGCCCACGATATTGTTAAAAGAAAACTGAACGACGCCATAAAGCAGAATGAATATTTGTGAAAGGGCGTTCCCTTTTTCAGATAGCGTTTTCTGCGCATTGTCAAACCAGTTGTTAACCGCTCCGCTGATCTTGTCGAAAAACGCAGTTATGTCATCCCACCAGCCAGACAAGAACGCGCCAAGAGCAAGGAATGCACCGATTGCAAGAGGTATCCATGAGCCGGTAAGAAGAGACAGACCAAGGCCGATTTTAACGAAACCCGTCGCCATTTCTTCACACGTATCTTTTGTAAGATCGCCCGTATCTATAAAATCCTTAAATGCGTTAATCAAGTCAATCGTTCCAAAAACTATTAGTGCGATTCCTGCGGCAGTCTTGCCGAAAGCGAGGCCAAGCGCAAGAGCTGTTATTCCCTCCAATAAGTTCTTAATAAGCCCGAGGTTGTTCTTGATCTTGTCGCTGATCTCTACGTCCTCATATTCAAGCCCACTGCCAACGCTCCCGCCGCCACCGCCACCGGAGGAGGAATCCTGCGCAATGGTCAGCGTATCAATGCCCATGAGCTGCTTTTTCATTTCCTTTGCAGCGCCAGCGCCGGAGGATAGATTATCGCTCAACTTTCCCGTGTTGGTTATGGCCCGCTTGAATGTGCTTTTCCCACTAAGAGCCGCAAAGAACGCCGCGATAGCGTCTACGGCCTTTGTGATCCAGCCGATGAGCGTTTGCAATACCGGGATGACCGCAGTAAGAATTGGGGCAAACGCAGCGCCCCACGACGCCTTTAGCCCCTGCAAAGACGCTTTCAGTTCGTTAATGCTTTTCTGCGTCTCCGGGTCGTTCTCGGCATAAGCCCTAACCGCTTCGATGGTGTATTGCTTTAGCTTTCGGAAAAGAACGAACAGCGAGCGGATACCGATGCCGTATTTGAGCAGATTTTTTATGCCGCTTTTGATGGACTGCTGCGCTCCCTCCATCGCTGCCTTGATGTCAGCGCCTTTTGACGCATCGGTGATTGTCTGCGTCAGCTCCCCGGCTCTTTTTTTCTGTTCCTCCAGCTCCGCTGTCTGCTGTTTCAGTTTGTCAACGATTTTCGCGTCCTGCGCTTCAAGGCTCTGTGCGGCTTTCTCTTTCGCCGTGAGAATCTTTTCCTGCTCGGAAAGCTGCGCTTTGATTTCCGCCTGCCGCTGGGTCTCTTCGATCCATGTCTGCGGATCAGCATTGGCGTTAATTGCGGTTTTTGCCTCGCTCTCTGCCAATGAGGATTTCAGCTTTTCGACCTTATCATAGGCCTGCGCCGCCTCGTCCTGCGCCTGTTTGAGCTGTTCAACGATGGGTGCGCGTTTCGCCTCGCCGATCTCCATGTTCTTTTTGAGCCTGTCCATGTCGCGTTGGAGTTTGTCCAATTCTTTGGCGGCTTGCCCGGCGTCGATTTCTACCGGGAATCTAAGTTCTGTCGCCATCGCATCACGTCCATTTCTTCAACATTTCTTCGTCCTCTGCCGTGTACTTCGTCGGGAGCGTTACCAAGTCCCGATTCTGCCGCAGCCATTCCCGCTCGTATTTTTCGAGCTTTTTACCTTTGGCAAGTTTCGAGCGCAGCGACACGATCTGCGAGAACGCGCAGTCCCCGCCGATCTCCATGTACGCGCCCATGAACGTCCACCAGTGGAGATATTCGACAGAGCGGCATTCGTAGCCGAGCACACGGTTGACCGGCGCGACGATATAAGGGAAGTCCTTTTCCCAGTCCACAAGACGGGCTGATTTCTTCCCGTGCGGCTGTCCAAGATCGATAAACCAGAAGCACTTCTCCAACGCCTCTGAATAGTCCGTCAGCGTTTCCCAATCGGGGAATATCGTCTTTATTGTCGCCTCCGCCTTATCCGTATCGGAAAAATCAGGGTCATTCAAGACCTCTATGAGATCGAGAATAACCCTGTAGTCCGAGCGTATCGCATAATCTGCACCGCCGACGGAAAGCGACACCGGCAGGGAGTAGATCATTTTTTAAATTTTGCGAGATACTTTTGCAGCTTCGGATTCGTCTTTTTCCTTTCCGCCGTAAAGGTATCGTTCATGTTGTCGATGAGGCAGAGCATAAGGTTGCACCACACGGGCAGACCGTCCGCCATCGCGTATGTGTTCATCGTGCCATACAGGGGAGTGCAAACATCAAAGCCAAAAAGACCGTTGATAAGCTCCCGCATCTCCCCGTCCATCGCACGGGCGGCAGCAAAGATTTTCTTCGCGTCGTTCTCCCCGGCGAGCATCGCCTGGTATTTGTCCTGCTGCTTGTCCATCGCGTCAAACGCATTAAAAACGCGCTCGATAAAGTCAATGTCGGTGAGGTTGAGCAACACCGTCACCTTTCCGTTGATGGAGATTTCCTGCACTCCAGTATCATGTCTAAGTTCAAGCATTGCTTAACCTCCAAAAATTCAGGTCTCCGGCGTAAACTCGATAGCGCCGCTGGTGCCCTTCGTGGCCGTGCCCTTCGTGCGCGTGCCGCCGTAGGTTACGTTAATGGGCATACCGACGCTGCCGCCGCCCTCGCCGCCGAGACCAGTAACCTCGACCATGCAGGATTCGTAGCGCTCGGCAAATCCGGCGTAAGTGTGGACGATGAGCATGTCCATAGCCGCAAGCGCCATCGCGTCCTGATCGACAACGGCGAGCTTCCAAATCTTCTGCTGCGCCGCGTCGCCGCTGTCCAGCTCGCACGGCTCGAAAGACTGCGTAATGACAGGCTTCTTCATCGTACCGTAGGTGTCGCCGAGAATGTCTTTCTTGCTCTCGGTAGACCAGTCGTATTCCTCGGAGCTGTCCTCTACGCGCTTGCCGATCACCGACCAAACAGGAGCGGAACTCGTGCCAGTATTCAGATAGGCGAGAAGCAGCTCACGTGCAACAGTCTGCCCCGCAGTAGTGGTAAACGTGTATTCAGCCATTCGTTATATCACCTCGTAAATTAAAGTTAAGAGGATCTGGTGATCCTCTACGTCGCCCTCATATCGGGCAAAAAGAGCCGCCGCCGTGTCGCGTTTGACTTTGCGCACGCGGATACCGTCCGCAATCGTCAGGCTATCCACATTCGCCTCCGCCCATGCGCCGTATGCATCCAGCACCTCGTCCGCGCTCATTCTCTCGTCGGCGTTCTTCGCCGGTACGCGGTAAATAAGTTTGAATTGATACTGCGCCTGATACGAGCCGTTGATAAACTGCTTGGTTTTGTACGCCGCCTGAATGGTGGAAATGCATAAACCGCTTTTCTCGCCCAACCATTCAAAGTCGATCTTGGAAAGCGGTTTATCCGGGTACGTATTCAGCCATTGCCGCACGGCGCGGCTCACGTCTGCATTTTCTTCCGCAGACACTAAAGTTTTAGGTTTTTTCTCATCCAAGGGACGAAATCACCGCCTTTTCTGCGACACGCGCCCACTTGTCGCCGTTTTTCTTGTAGGATGCGTCCATCCAATGGGATTGAGCTTGCGGGTGCATGTCAGTCGTGAAAACAAGGTCTTTAGCCGTCGGCGTGAGCGTTGCGCCCTTGTGCCAACGCAGCCCTACATCCGGTATGTTCATTGGGCCTTTACCAGTGGCGGCGTCAACCATGACCTTGCCCTCATACAGATAGCGGGCTTGATCGCCGGTATAGACGATCTCGTTTCCATCCGTCCGCGCCATGTTTGAAAAAACGCCCGTCAGCGCAGGGACAAAGGGAATCGTGTCTTTCAGCGCTTGCGTTGCAACAACGATCTCAGCCGCTTTACAAGCGGATTTGAAGTTTCCCCCGCTCACGGTCTTGATCTTTAGCGTGATTCTCATTTGCCGCCGACCTGCCAATGCATCATATCGCCGCCAAAATCACGGACATCAACTGTGCTCACATCAAAGGCGTAGTCATAATTTTCTTGCAGCTGCGCAAGGCTCATCATTTCGGATACCTCGCCTTTGACAAAGTAGGTGGACGTGGAATTGCTATGCCCACCGCTGTCCAGTGTCCACAAACCCTGTTGATCCGCCGCCGCATAGAACGCTTTTGGCTCGACATACGTTTTCTTGTCGCCTGTCGTACTGACCGCATCAACGGAAAAGGGGATATAGAGAGTGGCGGCATCAGCGTCGGCAAGCCCCGTCTTTGCAACGTTCGTTCCCTTGGACACATCCAACAGCACACCACGAAGAATGGTAATGCTGTTGTGTATCTTTAGGTCGTCGTCCTCGTAGGAGTTAAAGACAGTCACAACATGAGGGAACACAGCGCTGACCTCCTCTGTATAAAAGCCCCGTCCACGCCAGATAGTCCATGCAGATGTTTTCCAGCGTTTTCCGGGCGGCTTCCGCCGTCTCCGTTCCGCTCGCGTACGTTTTGCTCCACGCGCCTACGGTCTGGCTCTTGACCTCGCCACCGCTCATGCTCTGCGCTTTGGCGTTCTCAATAATTTGATACTGTTCGGCCAGCGCACAGCAGCACATAGCAAGCGCGTTGTCCGTGTTCGGGTAGTCCTTCGCCTTGCCCATGGTGTAATAGTCGATGAAGGAGCTTGCCCGCTTGGATGCACGGGCAAACTCCTGTTCCGTCAGGGCGCTGCCGAGATAAGTATCGGTGTAAAACGTGTATGTTGCGTACATCTGCGCCCCTCCGGTTTATCAGCCCACGGTAACGGCGGCAGTACCGGACTTCGTGCCGTCCTGCTTGGAAGTCGCGGTAACGGTCAGCGCAGTATTCGTCTCGTTGGAGGCGATGGTCAGCGTGCCGTTCTCGTCGATCTTCGTTCCAGCCTTAACAGCAGCCGTGCCGGAAACGCTCCACAGCACGCCGTTAGACACCGCGCCCTCGCCGGTCACAGCGGCGGCAAACGCCTTGCTCGCGCCCTTAGCAACGGTAGCAGTGGACGGGGTAACGGTAACGGTGTTGACCGTACCGGCGGGAGCGTACACCGCGAACGGGCAGTACTTCGACAGGGTATCGTTGTACGCCGTCTTCGGGTTCGGGATTTCCCAGCCGATACGCATAACCGCACGCAGCGCGACCATGTCATTCTGCATGAGGTTGTAAACGATGGAGTTGTCGGAAGGATCCTGCACAACGCCCTGATCGAAAATCTTGAACGTGATGTCCTGACGGATGGAGTACACCAGCTCCGACCAGTCACCGGCAAACATAAGCGCCTTGGCAGTGTCAAAAGCGCCGTTGCGCGGGAAGTACATAGGAGAGCCGTCCAGCGCATAAGGCGTCGCGCCCTGCATATCGGTTTTGAAGATGGGATTGCCGTTCAGGTCTTTCAGACCGCGCAGCTTCGCGCGCATCTGGATAGCGGACATAATGCCGTTAACGAGATAGCCGCTTTCCTCGACCTTGGCAATCACGCCGCCCTCAGCGAGAAGGTCGTCATAGATGTACGGCGTCGCCGCCACGACGGAACCGGCCTTCGTGCAAGTCTCGAGGACGCTATCGCGCCAAGAGGTGGGCTTGTTCGTGCCAAACAGGATAGCACCGTCAATCACCTTGCCGAACGCCTCAACGAGACGCGGGCGGACTTCGCTCCAGATGTCATAGTCGGCATCGTCAATCACCGCCTCGGGAATGGGGACGATGACGGCAATCTCTTCGGCATAAATTTTCTTTTTGTCCCACTTCATCTTAGTGGTCTGCTTCATGCCGGTGTCACCGTTCACAAAGTAGGCAGTGGGAAGCATGTCCAGAACGTTCATCGTCTGGGTCTTGCTGGTCATATTGGGGAGGCGGCGGCCCATCTGGAGGACGGCGCTGCCCTCGGTCACGCCCTGGATGATCTCACGGGTGACAGGTTCCGGGATAAGCCCGGAAAGGTCAGTTCTGTTTACAATGTTAGTAGCCATGTTTTACCTCACAAATTACTTAAATTTGCCCCGAATAAGGGCATTCATAGCGTCGTTCGTGCCATTCGCACTATTGCCGCTGTTGCCGACGTGCGCGGACATATCCACACGCACGGAGGCTGGTTTGCGATCTTTCAGAAACTCGTCGGCTGCCTTTTCAAAGCTCACCGTGTCCGTCACTTTCTGCCCGATCTTAAAACAGTAAAATTCCAGCTCATCAGCCGAAACGCCCTTTGCGGTGAGATACTTCTCACGCTCAAACTGCGTTACCTTCGCTTCGGCGGCAAGTCGCGCCGCCTTTTCAGTGTCGCGCTCTTTCTCAATGCCCTTGAGCCTGTCCGCTTCGCTCTGCTGATTGGCTTTCCAAGCCTTATAAGCGTTCATTTCTTCCTCGCTGGGCATTCCTTTGGTTGCCCGCGCAAGACGCTTTGCAACGATGGTATCTACCTCGGCTTGTGTGAAAGTAGTTTCGTTCCCGCCCTCGGCGGTGTTGGGATTGGTATTCGGTTCTGCCATGATGACTCCTCCGTTTTCCGCCCGTCGGCGTATTCCGTTTATGCCCGTCGGCAAACAAAAAAGGAGCCGCCCCGAATAGGACAAACTCCTTGAATGTTTTATTAAATTGCGGCTCGTGCGGGCGTTCCCTCCCGCGTCAACCGCGCCGAGCTGTTGCCCGGTGCCACAGCGGCGAACCAACTGTGCGCGACTGCACGATTTAATGACGCCTTACTTGGATGCAAAATCTGGAATCGAACCAGAATCAACAGGGTCAAAACCTGTTGTGTTACCGTTACACCATTTCGCCATAAATGCGTGACCGCCGATGAGTAGTGGCGGCGCGGATTTGCTCTGTTTCCGCGAACAGCTTTTTTCATTGGGGGCGGTTTATATGCCGTCCTCCCCTCGCCGGGCGGCACTCTCTGTCACGCTTTTAATATGCATGGCCGCTGTTGAGCAGTAGCGGCGCGGTATTTATATCCCCCTCCGCAGGGGCAAGACAGAGGGAAAGGAAGGAAACCTCTGCCAAAGCAAGACCGTTATTTCTGTACCCGCCACAAGGTCAGGCGGCGCTCTCTGTTATGCTTTTAAAGAAGGATCCCATTTTCGTGACCTCACGAAAATGTTCATAGAAAAAGCACCGTGTGTTTACACGATGCTTTTGAACATATCAAATTCTTCGTAAGTCAGTTCCGTGAATTCTTTCCCTGTCTCTCTGCAATATTCTCGAATCCGCTTGAAATTATAGCCCGGCGAGCTGTCGGGAAACGGATCAGTCAGAGCGCCGTAATTGTCAAGAGGATTCTCCGCCATAGTATCTGTCATATAGTTTTTTCGCGCTCCTTTCTTCGATGGCCATAATTCTAAGTCTTGGGTTAATGAGCGTTGCGCCGAGCGATTCTTGATAATGCTTAATCAAATCCGACTTGGCAGTAAAGTATACATATCCGTCAAAACCTTGTTTGAAGCTCTCCCGAACAGCCTCTGCAAACAAATGGCCGCCTACACCAGAATACTCCTTACTTAGAAATGCAGGGTTGTGCGGGTTGTTAAACGGAGCAGCTTCAACTATATCAATCTTTACGGCATAATTGTTTGGATCCGGCTTTAAGGCAATTAAACCCTGTATGCGGTTATCTCCATCCGCTTTAATTCCGTGAATTGTATACCCGTTCTTACGCGGAATCATCCAGTCAAACTCCCAGTCCTTAAAATCGCGTTTTGTTGGAATAACCTCAACGACGGTGGTGTTTACAAGTTGTCCGTCATTCATTCTTTTAAGGCAAGGGGTAAGCTCATCAACCTCGATTTTAATTATACCATTTTCAGGCTGTTTTGCAATATTTTTTGCAGCTTTCTGCGCTTCCCGTGCTTCTTTCGGCCCGAACTCCGCAATGTTCCCGCGCTCGTACTGTGGCCGCAATCCTGCCGCCTTGCTGAACGCCTCATATTCCTCATTTAGACGACGATACCGTACAGCCTTTGTGGTATACTCCTCATCATCTCCGCGACCTTTGGCGGCTATCAGCTCGCGTTTAACTTTGCGTAGCGATGCCTCGACCTGTCTCTGCTTTTGTGTCGCCTCGTAAAAGGTGTATTGCTTGCCCTCAAAATCAAAAGGCGGCGGGTCGATGTTCTCCAATTCCTCATCGGTGTATGTCCGCTCGGAAACGCCCTCAATCCAGATGTGGTACATATGGCGGCAGTTAGCGCCGCACAAGCCGTCCACCTCGTCAAGGCCGCAGACCTCGTATATAGACGGGTAAATATCGCCGGTACGGACGGAATAAACGCGCCCCTGCCATTTCTTATGGCTCGCCCATGGCGTTTTGCCCTCTCCATCTCGCGCCCCGCGGTGCGCTGTAACCTCTCTGTATGGCGTGTCAAGCAACGTCGCCGTCTGCTCCGTGTACTGCCGGGAAAGCTGTGTAACGCCCGTCATAACAGCTCTGCGGGCGGCAACGTCAACGCGGTTATGCCAGCCGGATTCATAGTCAACGTACTGCAAGCCGCTGTCCGTCAGCATCTTCGTTGCGTCACGGATCGCCACGTTATAGCTCTGCCCGCTCTCCACGCGCATCAACGCATCGTCAAGGACGCGCTGGTACATCCGGCCTATATCATCGACCTTTACCGTTCCGTCCGGCGCTCTGTACGCAAAGCCCATGCTTCGGGTAATGTTCGTCAGCTCTCCGAGCGTCTGCATCTCAATGGCGTTGATTTCCCGCATGAACAAGTCGGCATTGAAGTTGTTTTCACCGAGAATGAGGTTGTCGTCGATCAGCGTATCAAAATACTGCTGATTGCGTTGGACGGCCTTGTTCCATGCGGTGTCAAACTCGCTCTGCGTGAGCTTTAGGGTCTTTCGGATATACTCGTTGATTTTTTTGTAATCGTATCCCCTCCGCTGCAAAGACCGTATGTGCTCTATCGCCGTCTCCGTCATTTCTCCGGTCATGGCAACACGGGAGCATATATCCTCAAGGATTTGTTCTTCTAAACGCTGATAGAGCCGCATAATCGGCAGGGGCAGGGAGTACATAAACTCCGGCGTGATTGGATATTTTGCCATTACTCATCGCCCGATACAAGCGCCTCCATCTTCGGCAAGGCGGCTTTTGCCGTCGCCTCATCCTCGTTCATATAGCGCATTCTGAACTCATACGGCTGCATGATCCCCATCTGCACCATACGCGCATCTCGGTTGAACTCCGATTCCTTGTCCTCGATGATCGAATCGTCAAAGTCAACCGTGATCTCAACGTCCTCATCCAGCCCAGCATTCATGTAAGCATTGCCCATTCGGAGCAGGACGCGGCACAGCTCAATGAGAGCGCTTTCAAGGATGATCTCGTGCTTTTTGATCGTGCGAAACATCTCGGAGTTTTCGCTGATAATTTGCGTCGCCGTAGAGACGTTGCCATTGTCGTATTTGTAATGGTTCTCTCCGAATCCGCACTTGCTCGACAGGAGATTTAGCATATCCTGAATACCAGCGTTGTGTTCCGCCGTGCGAAGGTTCATGTTGATCTCTTTGATGATGTCGCCGTCCTTACCGTCAGCGGGAAGAACATAAAAAACAACATCGCTTGTATCGAAGAGCGGCTCGCCCGTGTGGAAATCCTTTGTTGCCTGCGGTTTGAGCATGACGCGCTTCTTACCAAGTTGGAACTCGTTCACATAGCTGTCATATGTCAGGTCAACGCCCTTTAGCTGATCTATGGCATTGGCAAACACTGAAATGCCCATCGGCAGGGTTGCATCAACATTGTTGACGATGTTCAGCCGGTCAATGACAAACATACGCTGCGTGAACGGCGTATGCACGACCGGAGCTACATTTTCAAACCCCGGCACATCGGCAAGGTTCACCTCCGACAGGCTGCCCTTTGTGTCACGATACAAAAGGTTTTCGATGTCGTATGTTCCCTTTTCCGTGCGCTTGTGGATGCAGATGTAAAGGTACGAATCTTCCTTGATGGACTTGTGCGATCCAAACGCGCATTCGGTTACAATGCCGTTCTCCCATGTAAGAGGAAGGATAAGGTCGGCCGGTACATAGTCAATGCGGATTTCCCCGCCGCTGCCGTTCACCTTGCCGGTCTGCTCATCAACAGACGCATTAACGACCGTCGGAACGTATGCAACCGTGCCGCGAGCCGCCTTGATCTCCTGCATCTCGTTCGATTTGACGGTGAAGTTGTTCCGCTCAAAAACGGAATCGATAAAATCCTGCTCTGGCTTCCCCTCAAGCGTTATCTTGCACTTTTCATTGAGCAAGAGGTTCGCCCAGTCCTCACAGACCTTTTTCGCCATGCCGAGAGAGTACAGGCGGCATTGGACGTGCTTCATACCGTTCCAGATGCGGTAACGGTGGAACCGCTTCACATATCCGTCGTACCAGCTCTTCCAGTTCTCTATGTAAGTGTAAAACTCTTCTGGCACGGTGGTGTAGCCACGTGCCCGTAAAACCTCGTAAATGTTCATGCTCTCACTCCGTACAATCTAAATACCCTCTCCATCCCGTACCGCGCGGCAGAAATAAAGTGGTCGTCTTTATCCGGGTATCCGCTTATGACGTTTCCGTCTTTGTCTCGTTCGTATTCGTAGTTTATAAACTCTTTATACGCCTCCGGCGTCCTCATCGGGTCAATGACAATCCGGCGGCATTGAAGCCACTTCATCCCGTATTCAACGCTGCCAGGGCCTTTTATTGCGGCTCTTGCATCAACGCCGCTTGCTCGCATATCAGCAACGCTCTTCGGTTCGGCGCTATCGCAAACAACAGGGAAGTCGTCGTATCCTTGTTGTTTGATCCACGCGGCATTGTCGGCATTGCTTGTCTTGTTGCTTCGGTGCTCGTCAATGAAATACAGCGTCTCGTTTGTTACATCGTAGTGCATACGCAGAAACGCGAACGGGTCGGGATACCAACCGAAGTCAACGCCCTGATATATCCTGTCAAACCGCGCTATCTCATCATCCGTGATCGCCCGCGCTGTGATGTTGTCAAATACGTTTCCGCCGTCGCCGTTGGGTACGCCGAGATATTCATGCTCGTATGCCGCCGGGTTGACCTCTTTCAGGTGTTCCGCGTCGTTGAGAAACACTGTGCCGAGCCATTCGGGGGGCGCTTCAAGATACGTCGAATGATGCCGCACCCGGTTTTCATTCGGCTCTAACATCTGCTGATTTACCCAATTCGCACGGCTTTTCGGTGGGTTATAGGACGCAAAGAAATAGGAATCAACACCGCCGCGGAGAATGGATTGCTTCACGCTTCGCAGCTCCGCAGCTCCTGCGAGCTGGTCAAGCTCTTCCACCCATAGAATGCCAATATGACCGAACGGCGGCTTTATGGATTTCAGTTTTACCGGATCGTCGCACCCACGGAAATAGATTTTCTGCCCAGTCTTTTTGAGCGTGATTTCAAGAGGCGAAACCTTAAAATCAAAGTCTCCCGCTATGCCAAGCTCATTGATAGCCCATTGGATTTGCGAATAAACGCTATCTTTCAGCGTGTTCGTCTGCTTGCGGACGATGCAGGCGTGCATCATCGGATTGTTTTCCACAAGCTCCGGGACTTTGAGAGATATAAAGGACGATTTCAGACCGGCACGACCACCGTCAAAGATGTAATCCCTGTTCGGCTCGATATGTCGGTTGATGTCCACAAATGCCTTGCCGATAAGCTCGGCAGGAATCTTGCACGGCTTATCCTCTGCCGCCGCGGAGTTTGTCCAGTTTTCCCACCGGTCAACGGCTCTGTCATCGCCGCTTATCGCCTTGCCGTATACGCCCGCTACAATAGCGGCATTACACGTCATGTCCTCGTCATCAATGGCGAGACCGGCGCGTGTGATCTGGCTTTTGAGCTTTTCCGGCGCGGGCTGCTGCGCTATCGACTTTGCGAGAGATGCAAGGCTCTTATTAGCCCTGCGAGCTTCCCCGGAGGCTATACCGCCTTTTTGCCCGAGCGCTCTCACTTCGCTCTTGCTTCGCTTGTTCGTCGGAATTAAATTCGCATTCTGTTTGGGATTGCGTGGCATACCCTCCCTCCCTTGGAATTAAAAAAGCCGCCTATAATATGTCAGGCGTTAGCTTTCGACTTCTTAATTTTCCCCTTTTTTTGCTGGCGCTGGATGAATTTCTGCATGTCCCGTTTTAGATATGGGCTGTTCGTTTTCGCTATGATTGCTTTCGCTTCTTCAATCGTCATGGAGCAGCACCGCTTCCTTTCCTGTGAACTTCTGCCAACGGTCTATAATCACATCAACAAATTTCGGGTCAAACTCCATGCAGTATGCACGCCGTCCGTTCTGCTCAGCCGCCATGATCGTAGTGCCAGAGCCAGAGAATAAGTCAAGCACATTCTCTCCCGGCTTACTCGAGCACTGCATCTGATAGTCAAACAACTTAATCGGCTTCATCGTCGGATGTTCCGCAGATCGCAGTGGCTTATCAAAATTCAAAACCGTTGTCTGGCGGCGGTTTTTGAAGAAATAATGCGATTTCCCCTTTGTCCACCCGTATAAACAAGGCTCGTGTTCGTTTTCTTCTGTTTCGCTTTCTCCGTAAAGGCATGGCTCGTGCCGCCATTGAAAGTCCTGCCGTCCGAGAACCATCGAATTCTTCACCCATATAAGGCATTGCCGAACACGCAGCATTGCATCACGGCACGCACCGCGAAAATTGTACCCCTCACTGTCGGCGTGCCAAATATAAAACGGCGCTCCCGGCTTCATCACCGCCGCGGCATTGGAGAATGCGTCTGTGAGGAATCGGCGAAACGCGGTGTCTTCCATGTTATCGTTTTTAATCTTTCCGGCGGTGCCCTGATAGTCCACATTGTACGGCGGGTCGGTGAGAAACAAATCCATCTGTGCCCCCCCCACAAGCCTTTGTACGTCCGTCAAAGACGTACTGTCTCCGCACATGAGACGATGGTCGCCAAGCTGGTACACATCGCCTATTTTGCTTTTCGGCTCTTGCGGAAGGACAGGATCGCAATCATCTTCGACAACGGAATCGTCCAGCTCGTCGCGCAGACCCCAGTCAAAATCAAACGAAGAAAGGTCGATCTCCGGCAGCTCCATCGAAAGAAGATCCATATCCCAATCGCTCTCGTTGGTCTTATTGTCCACGAGGCGCAGCGCGTTTACCTGTTCCGTCGTTAGATCATCTACACAGACGCACGGCACTTCTTCCATGCCAAGTTTCTTCGCGGCAAGGACGCGGCAATGCCCGATGACGATCACGCCGTCGCGGTCTATTACTACAGGCTGGACAAATCCGTATTGCCGGATGCTCTCCGCCACGTTGTCGATCTGCCGCTTATCATGCTTCTTCGCGTTCCGCGCATACGGCACGGTTTCCCCGATGGGAATATTTTTTACATCCATAACCTTCTCCATCTCCGCCGCCCCCTCCGCTGCGTACGGCTTTCCCGCCTTTCGGCTTCGCCCAAAACAAAAAGCCGCGCTTTGGCGCTCGGTGATCGTCCGGCGTCTCTGCGTGGCTTTGGATGATACTATTATACCACGGATTTTTGAAAAGTTACTGTCTCGAAACTTCCATCAGATTGCCGCGGAGCTGTACCGGGCGGCGCAGTAGTTTTCCAGCGCCCGCATTGCTCGCTTCCATACCGTCGCTTCCTCGGCTATGGCAAGCTCTTGGCACAGCCGTTCCGCGCCTCTCTTCTGTCTGTCGATGTACAGCACTTCAAGGATTCGCCGTTCCTCGTCTGTCAGCGTGGCAAGAGCTTTCTTCGTCAGCCGAACCTCCGATTCTGCAAAGCGGAGATTGTCAGAAAGAAGATCGATCAAACAAATACTGTTGTTCATGCGTTCCTCGTACGATGTGCCGCCGCCCTGAACCGGGGCCGTTCCCGTGGATGCGCTTTTAATGGAGGTCATGCGGTCGCGCTCCATGTTGATCTCTTCCGGTATGGACAATATCGCCGCCTCGTTCTTTCGGAGGTTGAAGAGGTCAGCCTTGCATTTCATTTTCCATAGCTCGTTCACGTTCTCACCTCATCATTCAATGTTAAACGCTCTGTGCCGCGTTTTCGGATTTTACGCGCATCTTTTCATGCCTCCCACGAAACGCTCAATCTCGCTATGCTCACGGAGCCGAGGACGGAGTAAACAAGATTCAGCGCTTCTGTTGTCGTGGTGTTCTCGAAGCAGAGGCTTCCGCTCTTTGGAGCGCCCCCCCTATTCTGCACCGGCGAAGCGTCAGGAGCTTTGACCTCCTCCGACGGTTCAGCAACTTCCGGCGTGGAATGCACCGGTTCCGGCGGCGCTTCTACATGATCGGCTTTCGGCGCCTCGGCGCAAAAGACACGGAACCCGCCGTTGTTGGTATTCGCCCATCCTCCACGGTGCGGAAACTTGATGCCGAGCTTCTTAGTCTCCAAGCCCACCGTCTGAACAGAAACGCCGAACATGGCGGCAAGGTCTTTTTGCTGCACGTCGAAGCGCTTCTGTAGGTTCTCTATGTACTCTCGGCGCACATCGTCCGGGAGCAGTTTAAATTCTTTCCACCGCATGGGGCGGTTAAGAGCGTAGGTCTTTACTTCGCCGTTCATGGCTTCACGTTCCTTTCTTGTTAGGTAATCGGACGGGAAGATAACTTTCCCGCCCTTTCCGGCGTGGGTGCGCTTATTGTGGATACCTCGCGCCGTCCGCTTCTTGTCGGCGCAATCGGAAACAAATACATATTTCTCGTCTGTCATATCTCCCAACCAAACTCGTCCTTTATAGCGTCTCTGACTTCCCAGATGTTGAGGTTCTTACTGTTCACGCTCTCGCGGATGTTGCGCACCTCGTCCGACATGCGGTTCACGTCCTCCTGTGTAGGATTGAAACAGGACATCCACGCCCAGACGAAGATCGTCATGGCGATGGACACGGCCTTGTGCATGGAGACGTCTTTCGGCTTGCGCTTGGATTTACTGCTCATCGCGTATCTCCTCCACATAGTTCCAGCTCTGCGGCGGTCTCATTAGATCGCACTTCGTACATTCTGAACACTTCGGCGTTGCCATTCCGAGATTGTTAAAGTAGCATTCTCTGTTGTGTTTTTTGAACTCATATATTGCTTTCGGCTTGTCGTAGATTTTCAGATCGGAGATATGCCAGCCGAACCCTGGGTTTCCGCCCAAATACGCATCGATCTCCTCCTCTGTTAAGCACGCCTCTTCGAGGAGCCGATCAATTGGAGATTCCCAATCTCCGTTATTTGCAATTCGATATTCCGGTTCTCCGCCACGTCTGGTGAAGCCGACACGCGCCAGCCAAACGATGCCGTCGCATACAAACTCGCCGATAACCTTCATGTTTCCAAGGTTCATTCCGCCGCAATTCTTTGACTGGTATAAGTGGGCAACATGTGTGTTGCCCCACCAATTACGCCGTACCGCATCTGCGATCCAGAGTTTGTCATCACCAGCCGTGCAGTAGACATACACCTTAAACGGCGTTTCCAGCTTCGGTCGCGTCTTCCGAACCTCTATGGTCTTTTTGCCATTTGCGATTAACTCACACCAGCGGGGTCGAATGCTTATCATTACTGCTTTACTCATCGGTTTTCCTTTCTCCGATTTTGTTATCGTCAACAAAATCGGCTCTCCTTTTTCCGTAGCTGCAAAAATGTTCCGGGAAAACAATCATGTATCCGTCTTGCGATGCTTCCGGACATCTGCAAGCGCGGCAGTTATTCAGATAAATCTCCTTTTCGAGCTTGTCTAACTCCCTCGAAAACTTGCAGTCTTTGCACCGCACCACCGGCTCATACCCAAGCTGCACGGCCATTCTCTTAAACTGGCTGCGGGTGGTAATAATTTCCTGTTCCGTTAGTCCTCCCATTGGCTGGGACAGCATAGCTTTCTTTTCCATTTTTCATTCTCCTCATTCGCGTATTTAGAGATCAGCATATTGAGATCATACAGGCCGCTCATGGTGATGCGGTCGGTTTCGTAGAGATTGTCGCGGAGGGCGAGAAGTTCGGAGACGGGGACAGCGTCAACCGCAGGAATCTTTTTCATTTGCTCGATTACCAGATCAGAAACGTATATTCTGTTCTGCGGGCTTTCTGCGTCAATCAGCCTCGCCATTCACTACACCCCCCATTCCACCGCCACACACAGCGGGGGCATTTTCCGTAGCAGGGTTTATGCATCGCTGTCACCGCCTTTATACTTCGGCATGTCCGCCCATGCTTTCACGCCATCCCAATCACCGCGTGTTTCAAGCTCGAACAGGTTGTTGCACTCATCGCAATCGATCATGCACAAATCCTGCGAAACGCCCCAGCTTGTGGCGACAAGGATTTCCTGCCCGTCCTTCGGCATTTCGCAGGAAAATATATATTCCGGGATTTCATAATCAGCGTATCCGCGCTCGGCGTACTCGACTTTTTCGTCGTTGGTCAACGGGCGCACTGTGATCTCGTGCCATACGATTTTTTCTTCAAACATCAGCTTCTACCTCGCTTTCGAGCCACTTTTTTATATCTGCCGTCGGCGTCTCATAGAACATGCAAAGATCGAAGAATGGGCAAGCAAAACAGTTATCCTCATAAGGCGCTGCACATCGTCCCGACCTTGCAATCAGAACTAAAATGTCTGGTATTCTGTCAGCGCCGATGCTCTTGACAATCTTCTCAAAGTTCGTCATCGGGTTTGTTGTCCTTTCTTCTAAGTTCAATAATGTTCAGTTCCTCGATTGCCACCGAACGGAGAAGGGCAGCCTTGATGCATAGCAGTTCTTCCGGTGTGCAATCGCGGCTGTCAAATGTGATTGTTGGATGAAACTTTTCCAGCAACTTTTTGTAGATTTGCTCGCGGTGTTCGCATTCTTGAATCGTCATTCCGCATCGTCCTTTCTCTGATAGCAATTCAGCAGCGGGTCTATCGGATCGCAGAAGCAGCAGGGCTTTCCGTCCGCAGCGCTCGGCGGGTAGTGGAT
>ERZ1034798.17-NODE-17-length-40472-cov-45.029047_pt1 | contig 40472 bp, 68 predicted proteins | sample MGYA00520690_ERZ1034798 | MGnify/ENA primary metagenome ERZ1034798 (study PRJEB33766, sample SAMN09781682) | gut metagenome | biome: gut microbiome | host: Homo sapiens | place: Madagascar | study: EMG produced TPA metagenomics assembly of the PRJNA485056 data set...
GTAGAGTTGATGCCGATTGCTGTGCCTGCCCTTATTACAATTACACCAAAATGGAATGTTATGGCCGGGTTATCGGTCGCCCGCCCCAGAGCTGGTGCTATGTGGAGGCAATGTGATGGGATGGCTGTGGGATTACTGCGCATTCTGCGGAAAGCGCATCGAAACGGGCGAAAAGTGCTACGGCTTGCCAAACGGAGAGTGCGTATGCACAGATTGCTGTGTTGCAGAAAACGAGGGCGCGGCTGTATCCAACGGGGAGGAAGAACAGGAGGACGACAATGGCTGAATACATCGAGCGCACGGAAGAACTCATGCTTGCCATGAACGCTGGGGCGAGAGCAATTGAGAACACGAAGCGTTATCACGGTGCTGTTTACACCAAGGATGTGTTTTCGGAGAGCCCACAGGAAATCCCATACTTGCAGGCCGCCAAAGTGTTGCGGGAAGCAAGCGATGCTCCCACCGCCGATGTGGCCCCGGTGGTGTATGGGCGATGGGAGCCTATACGAGAAAGCGAAATGACTGGGTGGCAACCAGAACTTGCTGGGTATGACCCGATTGGCGGATATATCTGCTCTGCTTGTAAAAAGGAAGCTGTATACGACTGCAACGATAATTTTGTGCTGTCAAGCTACTGCCCCAACTGCGGGGCAAAGATGGACGGAGGTGCTGAGGATGCGTTTTAAGGGAGCATTTGTAAGAAACGAGGTTTTTATTACCCCTGCTTTTGGCATTATCAATGAGCGCGGTTATTATGGCTATCCGGTTATCGCTATTTGCTTTGCGTGGCTACGCTGGCGTTGCAAGATTGAAATCGGAGTAAAAACGAGGTAGCGGTAATGGACGGAGGTGACGGCGATGCGGATGATTGACGCTGATCAAATGGCCGTGGACGAATCCGAGGCCTATATGTCTGCACAGGTGCAGATTACAGACGATTTGAAATGGCTTGTAAACTTTGCCGCACACAGCAAAATCCAGAGGCTCATAGCCGATACACCCACCGTAGACGCAGAGGTCGTGGTGCGCTGCAAGGAGTGCGAACACGCCGAACGGTATGAGCGGACAGATGGAACCGCAGGCTATTACTGCGGACACCCGCAAAACACCTTCGTCTATGGTGAGCGCTGGAATCGTGTATTCAAACCGGTAAAAGAGGCGGACGATTTTTGCAGCAGCGGAGAACGGAAGGAAGGAAGGAAGGTGCGGAATGTTAATTTGCACTTGCCCTAACGAGATGGAATGTCCCGCATTATTATCAGATGTGGTGTGTTTCCCGTGGTGCGAATATCTGGAGGACGATGAAGGCGATGATTGATGAATGCAAGTGGATGCAAGACGAGGTTTGCGTAAACGCAGATTGCCCGATGTGCGCGGATTATTGCCCTGTGGCTGATAATCCGGGCGTATGCAAATACGAGGAAAGGGGTGATAGCGATGCTCAAAAGGGCAAACGGCAGACCGGTGCCAAATAATCCGGCTAAGGCATACGAGATGGGCCGCCTGGATGGCACCAAGCAGTGTATGGACAATGTTTCCTGTGTGCTGCTGGACAAGCTCGGATTCCATGTGCGGGAGGAGACGACGGACGAGCACGACACCCGTAGCCTAGAATACTTACAGCAGTGCCTTGTGGAGCTGGTGGAGGCCAAAAACAACGGCTATGTAAAGATGGCGGACATCGAAAAGGCCCTGCGGGGCGAATATAAGCTGGTAAACAGCGCGGAGTAAAGGAGGGGAAATGAGCAAAAAGGCGACGCTGCCTTATGATGTGCGGTTGGAGTGCATTGCTTATGTGCGTGGATACCCGCGCCGGGTGCGGGCGTATCGCGAGGCCCGGGCGGAGATCTTGGACGGGACGCATAGCGCTACGGAGGGCATGCCAAAAGGACAAGGCGCCGGCAGACCCGCCGAGAGCAAGGCGGAGCAACTGGCGGCCATTGAGCGCTGGCCGGAAACGCAGAAGATGCTGGCGGTGGAATACGCTATAGACCGCTGCGGCAGAGATATCGGCAGCGATACAATCCGGCGGCAGCTGATATATGGCATCATGCGCAACTGCCAGGGCAAGCACAAGTATGCCCGTAATCGGATCGTGATTCCCGGGATCAGCGAGGCAACATTCAGCCGCCGGAAGGAGAAGTTCCTGCATGATATAGCCAAATATGCAGACTTACTTGTGAAAGGTGATACAGATTCCACTTAATGATGTGGTAAAATGTGTATAGTGGATGATTGGGCAAAAGCCAAGACATCCACTCCGGCTACACCATGTAGCTTTCATCTTCCCTCCTTTCGATACTATATGCGCCGCCGGTATTGGGCGCACCGCGCAAGCGGCCCCGGGAACGGGCGTACCGGCACAACAAACTTATAGCAGCCTGCGGGGTTATCCTGTGGGCTGTTGCTATATAGGGGCGAATGTTCCAAGGAGGCGAGGCGGTCTCCAAAACCGCTTGGGTGGGTTCGATTCCCAACCGTCCCTGCCAAAAGCCGGGTAGCGCCCGGACACTGTGAGACCGTTCGTCGTGGCTTACATGGAAATGACAATGGCCGCCGAAAACTGCGCTGGGAGCGTGTGACAATCTAAGCGGCAAGACGGCCAATATACAGGCGTAGCCAAAAGGTAAGGCGTGGGACCTTGACTCCCATATGTGTTGGTTCGACTCCATCCGCCTGTTTCAAAAGACATTGCCCCTCTGCGGGCACACGACAAAATAGGAGTGCCCTTTAGGGCGGGTAATATTGCTGCGTTTAGGCCAGGGCGGGGGCGGGCGGCAAAAGAAAAACGAAGAAGAAAGGCGTGGGCTGACTTGTGGCGGATTGGCTGGCCATTAAAACAGAATATGTTACAAGCAACTGCGACCTGCCGGTATTAGCGCAAAAATATGGTGTTTCGTACTCGACGATCCGAAAGAAGTCATCAAAAGAACACTGGGCGGAACAGAGAAAGGAACACCGGCACAATTTGGGAACACTCGCGGCACAAAAGACGGCGGAGAAGATAGCAGATATTGAATCCGATATTGCTGCGGTGAAAGCAAAGACAAGGCTTGCACTTTGGCGCGAAATTGGACGACGGATGCAAAACGACGCTGACAAATTGGAAGGGGCGGAACTCCGCCGCATGGTACAAAACTTTTGCGATATGAACGGAACAGAAACCGCCGAGAGCGTAACCGATGGAGTGAGGATTACATTTAATGGCAGAAACCGAAATTGAATTTTACGATAAGATCGGCCCGGCGTTTGACGATGTTGTGAAGGATATTATACAGCACGGCCACACGCATTACGATTTTTCCGGCGGGCGCGGCTCGCTGAAATCGTCCTTTGTATCCTTGATTGTCCCGGCATTGCTGATAGCGCATCCGGGAACTCATGCGCTTGTGCTGCGTAAGGTGGCAAACACCATCCGCGACAGCGTGTACGCGCAGTACATTTGGGCAATCGGTGAGCTGGGCATGGCGGCGTATTGGGAAGCCAAAGTATCCCCGATGGAGCTGATCTATAAGCCAACAGGGCAGAAGATTATGTTTCGCGGTGCTGATGACCCGATGAAAATCAAGTCCATCAAAGTCCCGTTTGGTTATATTGCCGTGACGCACTTTGAGGAAAAAGACCAGTTTGCCGGACGCGCAGAAATCCGAACCATTTTGCAGTCCACCATGCGCGGCGGCTCGGTGTTTTGGAATTTTGAGAGCTATAACCCGCCGATAAGCCGTGACAACTGGGCGAACAAAGATAGCTTGGAAGAACGCGCTGACCGGCTGTGCCACAAGTCAACGTATCTGCAAGCGCCGCCTGAGTGGCTGGGGCAGCAGTTTATCGATGAGGCAGAGCACCTCAAGGCCACGGACGAGAGAGCGTACCAGCACGAGTATTTGGGCATTCCTGTGGGTACGGGCGGCAACGTGTTTGACCGGCTGGAGCTGCGAGAAATCAGCGACGCGGAGGTTGCAAGTTTCGACAAGATTTATCAGGGTGTTGACTTTGGATGGTTTCCCGATCCGTTTGCTTTTATCCGGCTGCACTACGACCGGGCGCGCGAAACCATTTACTTGCTGGATGAGATTTACCAAAACAAACTATCCAATGAGCAGAGCGCGACAATAATCAAGCAGCGAGGGTATAAAACCGTGAGGACTATTTGCGATAGTGCGGAGCCTAAGAGCGTGGCAGACTTCCGCGCGATGGGACTGCCGGCACTTGAGGCGGTAAAGGGCCCCGGGTCCGTGGAATATGGTATGAAATTTCTGCAGCGGCGCACGATCGTAATAGACAGGAAGAGAACCCCACATGCTTATGATGAATTTGTGGGGTACGAATACGAAAGAAACAAAGACGGCGAGATTATCAGCGGCTACCCGGATGCAAACAATCACCTGATTGACGCGACTCGGTATGCGTTGGAGCCTGTAAGCCGTAGAATGGGAGTTATTGCATGAGCAGTGCTGTTATTCAAAAGTTGAAGGAGTTGAAATATGCCACTATCCCGGAGGAGTTTTATACACGGGTCGACCTGTGGAAATCGTGGTATGTTGGCAAGGTAAAGGGATTCCACTGTTACCGCCGATACAACGGACACAAATGGACAAACTGCGACCGGGCTTCCTTGGGGATGGGGAAAAAGGTGTGCGAAGATTGGGCAAATCTGCTCATGAACGAAAAAGTACAAATCACGCTTGAAGGAAAGAAAGAGCAGGAGTTCATCGACTATATATTAGAATCGAACAATTTTACTGTCAAGGCGAACGAGATGCAGGAAATGAAGTCTGCACTTGGAACTGTGGCATACATCCCCCGCGTGATTGGTCAGGCCGTCAGCGAAACCGGAGAAGTAATTCCCGGTCGCGCATTTGGCATTGCGCTTGATTATGTCACCATCGAAAATATCTATCCGTTGGCATGGCAAAATGGATATATCAGCGATTGCGCGTTTACATCCGTGGTGACGCGAGACGGGGAAGATTATTTGTATTTGCAAATTCACCGGCAAGACGAAAACGGAATCTACAGTATCGAAAATCGCATATACAGATACAGAAATGAGCAGTTGACGGACGAGCTTTTAACCAATGTCAAGGGGTTTGAAAGAATCCCGCCCGTAATACATACCGGCAGCGATAAACGGCAGTTTGTGATTGACAGGCCTAACATCGCAAACAACTATAATTATCTCCTGCCCGTTGGTATACCTGTTTATGCAAACGCGATTGACGTGCTTCGCGGCGTAGATTGTGCCTATGATTGCTACGTCAACGAGTTTGAGAACGGCCCTATGATGATGATGGTCAAAATGCCAGCTACAAACTACGATGACGGAGAGCCAACACTTGACGACCACGACCGGCGTTTTTACCTTTTACCGGAAGATACGCAGCAGGGGAACGTGGTGGAAACTATTTCCCCGAATTTGCGCACACAGCAGCTTAACGTCGGACTACAGGATCAGCTTAATATGCTATCCAGCAAATGCGGGTTTGGCGAAACCTATTATCGATTTGATGGCGGCAGCGTGGCAACGGCCACACAAGTTATCAGCGAGAACTCTACCATGTTCCGCACCATCAAAAAACACGAGATCATCTTGGAGCAGGCATTGAAGGAGCTTTGCCGCATTCTGCTTCGGCTGGGCAACACGGCCATGAACGCTGGGCTGGATGAAGATGTGGAAATCTCCATCGACTTTGACGATTCCATCATTGAGGACAAGCAAACCGACTTTTCCCGCGATATGCAGCTTCTCAGTGCGGGCATTTTGAACGATTGGGAGTTCCGCATGAAGTGGATGAATGAGGACGAGGCGACCGCAAAGGCGTCGTTGCCGAAGATGCAGGACATGACCACGGAGCAGCAGGACGAAGTGGAGTGAGGTGACGGGCAGTGCCGAAATACCCATTCTCCCCTTCTGTTCTGGATGCTATGCCGGAAGAGCTGGCAGAATTGTACCGAGGCTTTGAGGACACGCTGCTGATGGAGATATGTTCCCGGCTGAAGCTGCGGGACGAGCTGAACGAGGTCACGGTGCAGGACATCAAGGCGCTGCGGTCACACGGCATCGATTTGAAAGAGATTGAGAAAGCCATACGCCAGACTACCGGCATCAGCGAGAAAAAGCTGAACGAGCTGATAGACGATGTGGTGGAGCGCAACCAAAAGTATTACACCGAGGTCATAGACCTTGCCCGTGTAACACAGCCTGACGTGCTAGTGGATGCAACCGCCATTGACGCAATCAGGCGGCAGACGCAGGATGCGTTCCGCAACATCACCGCTTCGATGGGGTTTTTGGTAGACGCAGGGCGGACGATGCTACCCCCCGCAAAGGCGTACCAGTGGGCTTTAGATGCTGCTACGTTGAAAGTAGAAAGCGGGGCTATTTCTTATGGGCAGGCAATAAAGGACGCTGTGAGAGAGCTTGCAAGCGGCGGCCTGCGGGTGGTGGACTATGAGAGCGGACACCGTGACCATGTAGACGTAGCTGCCCGCCGTGCCGTAATGACTGGCGTATCGCAGTTGTGCAGTAAGTACACGGAGCAAGCGGCGGAATACCTGGAGACGCCGTATTATGAAGTATCTGCCCACGCCGGGGCGCGTGATGTGCCGGGGCGGTCGCCGTGGTCATCGCACAAGGAGTGGCAGGGCAAAGTGTATTCCACACGCAGCGGAGACATCTACCCGAACATCTACGAAGTGTGCGGCCTGGGGGCTGTTGGCGGTCTTGAAGGAGCCAACTGCCGCCACCGGCGCTATCCCTGGGTGGAGGGCGTGTCGGAACGCACCTATACCGATGAACAGCTTGCACATATTGATGATGGGCTTGGCTGCACATTTGATGGCAAGACCTACACGGCATATGAGGCCACGCAGATGCAGCGCCGCATAGAGCGCACTATACGCAAGCTCAAGCGTGAGAAAACAGCGTACAACGCCGCAGGGCTGACCGACGAAAAACAAGCCGTGAATATCAAACTACGACGTCTGAACGCAAAGTACAAGGCGTTCAGCAAGGCGGCGGGGCTGCCGGAGCAACGGGAAAGGATGAAGGTGCTGTATTGATCGACAACAAAGTCATACAGGCTATCGAAGCCATTTTGAAGCGCGGCAACAACGCAGAAGTGCGGCGAAAAGGTGACGGCGTTATCGTGCTGGAAGTCCAAAAGAAAATCAAATATCAATCCCCTGCGTAATTGGGCGCAGGGAAGGGCAATAGGAGCCGAACAGTACGCGGATTTTGCGTGTTGTTCGGCTCTTTTGTTTTAGGAGGGCTAAATATGGCAGATGAAAATGGAGTTTGGCGCACAATCAGCGGGCGGCGCGTGTTTATAAAAGATGGGCAAAGCCTAACGGACGCGATGCAACAAAGCGGAAAATTTGGCGAAACCGAACAAGAAAATAATTTGCCACTTAAAAACCAAGAGAAATATGGAACCGTGGTAAAGCTTAAAGATGGGACATGCGTTCAAATTGCGCAGCATGGGGAAATCTCAGAACTTGCAGGAAGCACTCCAATTGGGATCAGAACACTCCCATCTCAAACAAAGAGAAAATATTTGGTCGGAAGTCAAGTCCCAAACAGTTATGATTGGGATCACGAAGACGATGTATCAACATTTTACACGGATAAACGCAGGTTAAATGGCGCAAGCGCATTGAGCATGATGGATGAAAATGAAGTTGTAGATTTAGCAGATGTTGGGCAAAGAATTAAAGCGGCTTACGACAAAAACTATTCGGACTTTTACAAAATGAATTTAGGGTACGGGAAAAACGAAGATAAACACCGAATTATTGTTGGAGATGGCTATGAATATGGGGAAGACTACGGTGAGGTAATTATTCACAATCCAAGAGTTTGGGGAATTGTTTATAAATACAACAGCGAAAAAGATGTAAAAACGCTCAACGAGTTGGGCATGGGTAACAATCCAAAACCATCCCAAAACGCCAAAAGCAAAAAAAATAAGATCTCCGCTTCTGAAGCAAACGAAAACTACATGGCGTATAGAAAGCAACTGGCGCAAAAATACGATGTAAGTTTGTCAGCCGTTCCGTATCGAATTAATGTTGACGAAAGAAAAAAATTGGAAAAACTGGCTAAAATCCGGGATAAATCCATATAAACATAAAACGCAGTGGGGAATGACGCTGTGGGAATAGAAGGAGAATAAAAAATGGCAGACGAAATCATGACTTTTGATGAAATACTGGCTGACCCTACATACAAGGCAGAATTCGACAGGCGAATCACAAAGGCGCTTTCGACTGTTCAGAGCAAGCTGGACGCAGAAGTAGAAAAAAACAGGCAGTTTGCGGCAAGTGGAAACGCGGAAACGGAAGCGCTCAAAAAGGAAATTGAAGAGTATAAGACCAAGATTGCCGATTATGACTACGCAGATGTTATCCGAAAGACGCTTACCGAAAAGGGCGTGAAATTCAGCTCTAAGGCTGCCGAAAAGGCATACTTGGCGGACTTGAAAGCAAAGCACCTTGAAGTCAAAGACGGTGCTCTTTCTGGGTTTGACGAGTGGCACAAGGCGCAGGTTAGCGCAGATCCGTCCGCGTTTCAAGACAGCGTAAAAATCGACTGGTCCGCTGCTGTTGGCGGCGGCGAAAAAAAATCTGAAACCAATGCTGCGATGAACTCGCTGATTCGCAGCGCACTAAAGTAAAAAGGAGTTTTAAAAATGGCAACTATTGATCGATCCGCACTTTCCGGTCTTATTCCGGAACCCGTAACACGCGAAATCATGCAGGGCGCTATCGCCGAATCTGCTGTCCTGCGCATGGGCCGTCGTCTGGCAAATATGTCCAGCAAGACCCAAACCATCAACGTGTTGGATGCGCTGCCCTCCGCGTATTTTGTTAATGGGGAAGCAACTGACAGCGGCGCCGGCGATGCATGGAAGCAGACCACAAAGATAGCGTGGGACAAGAAAAAGCTGCATGCGGAGGAAATTGCAGTTATTGTCCCTATTCCCGAGGCCGCTTTGGATGATGCGGACTATGACATTTGGGGAGAGGTTAAGCCCCGTTTGACCGAGGCTTTCGGCAAGGTCATTGACGCCGCGATCCTGTTTGGCACTAATAAGCCCAGCACTTGGCGCGCGGGTGTTGTACCCTCCGCTATTGCTGCCGGCAACGGCGTACCCGTCGGCACCAGCGTCTTTGATGACATCATGGGAGAGAGTGGCCTAATTGCAAAAGTCGAGCTTGACGGCTTTAACCCCAACGGTGTGATGTCCGCTATCCAAATGCGCGGTAAGCTGCGCGGCCTGAAGGACACTACCGGTCAGCCCATCTTTAAGTCCGACATGCAGGGTGCCACCCGCTACGGCCTGGACGGCATGGACATGTACTTCCCCATGAACGGCGCTTTTGACCCCGCACAGGCTCAGATGATCGTCGGCGATTGGAGCCAGCTTGTTTATGCCATTCGGCAGGATATGACCTTTAAGATTTTCTCCGAGGGCGTTATTCAGGATCCTTCCACCAAGGCCATTACCTACAACCTCATGCAAAACGATATGGTCGCGCTGCGTGCCGTTATGCGCCTTGGCTGGGAGATTGCAAACCCCATCAACGCTTACAACGCCGAAATTGTCAACCCGTTCCCCTTCTCTGTGTATGGGAAGGCGGGCACCGTGTCCTCTGTAACCGTGTCTCCTGCCACCGCCACCGTGGCAAAGGGCGGCAGCAAAGCGTTTTCCGCTACCGTGACCGGAGATGGCATTATTAGTGGGGATGTAGAGTGGAGCCAGAGCGGCGCAAAATCCTCTATTACTGAGGGCGGCGTGCTGAACGTGGCATCTAACGAGACCTCCACCAGCATTACCGTTACCGCCAAGTCCAAGCAGGACGCCACCAAGACTTCTACCGCAACCGTTACCGTTTCTTAAATCGAAGGGAGCTGGCTCACATGACATACGCTGATTACGACTATTACTCCGGTAACTATATGGGCACCGTGAGCGAGGAAGATTTTCCGCGTCTGGCTGTTCGGGCCAGCTCCTTCCTCGACTACTACACGCAGAACCGGGCAAAAAACAACGCTGATATAGATGCCGTAAAAATGTGCTGCTGTGCATTGGTGGACAAGTATCAGTTGATCGAGACCGCACAGCAACTTGCCGCAACAAGGCTTACGGCGGCATTGACCGGGGATGAAATAAAAAGCGAAACGGTAGGCGGCTATTCTCGCACACTGGCCAGCGGCGGAGAAAGTGCCGCTGCTGCATTGAGCGCCACGGATGGCGCAAGAAAATTGCTGGCGGAAACGTGCAACGAATACCTTGCGCATACGGGCTTGTTGTATCGCGGAAGGGGGTGCGGCGCATGTACACTCCCCACACTGTAACTGTTTACAATGTCGTGCGCGAAACGGACATTACCACGTTAAAAGATGTCACAAATATATATGTAACCGTTCTTGATGGCGTGTTCTGCGAGGCGTCAAAGGGTGTTAACGTGCGCAAAAGCGGGCTGGAAGGCGCCGACGCAGTAAACCTGTATATCCCGTTTACGGTAAAAGCTGTGGATGGATTTAGCGGAAAGCCCAAGACATATACAGAGCCGCAAGCATTTTTTGCCTCAAGCGACAGGACGGGCCTATGGACGCTATCCACCACCGGCAACGGTGGCGATACATTTTTCGTCAAAGGCGAATTTGTAACGGACAACGAGGGCGTGGCATTGGCACACGATAATTGCTGGAATGTGACTAAGGTTGACGCAAAAGACTTTGGCAGCGCGGATATGCAGCATTGGGAAGTGGGTGGAAAATAAGTGGGCGTTACCTTTTCGATGCATTTTGGCGGTATGGAGGCCATCAAGGACAAACTGGCTGAGAGCTGCACCCGGGCGGAAAGCATTGTGGGGCAGCAGGTCATAAAAGACACCGCGCCGTTTGTCCCTGCGCTTACAGGATCATTAACAATACGCACGAGGTTAGACGGCAACAAAATTATTTACCCCGGGCCTTATGCGCGGTTTTTGTACTACGGCAAAGTCATGGTTGATCCGCAAACCGGCAGCACCTTTGCGCCAAAGGGCGGGACGAAGGTTTTGACAAACCGAGACCTTGTATTTTCCAAGGCGATGCACCCGCAAGCACAGAGCCATTGGTTTGAGGCTTCCAAAGCGCAGAACCTGGATAAATGGATACGCATTGCAGAAAAGGCGGTGGAAAAATTTGGACAAAGTTAAAAAAACCGTATCGGCAGCGGAGGAGGACAAGGTATCTCGCAAGCTGCTGGTTTGGCTGAACACATATCCGGATTTGCCGGTGGATTTGATCCGATTTGAGTTCCTGCCCGCCGACACCTCTGCAATGGCCATTTCGACCATCCAGGCGGCCTATATCGTTAGACGATATGTTTTAGGGGGCTACCAAGCGGAATACCAATTCAAAATCATTTACCGGGTTAAGCCGGGAAAGAGCGTGGACAAACGGCTGTCAGCGGATGAAACGTTAAACGCTATCGGAGATTGGGCGACCGGCAAGCGCCCCGACATTGGTACCGGAAAACGCGTTGTAAGCCTGGAGCCCACTACACGATCCTCTTTGTTCGCCGTGTATGAAAACGGCGACGAAGATCATCAAATCTTAATGAAAATGAATTACGAGGTGAATACATAATGCCAGATTTGACTTTTACAACACCGGAAGGTCAGACCATTGACCGCGAACTTCTGATTGCATACCTGAATACAGGGACATCCGAAACCCCTGTCTGGAGCGCCATTGGCAAGCGGGTGGAGGACACCAACGAGGAAATGGACTGGGGCCAGGAGAGCAAGCAGGATGTGCTGGGGAACACATTCACAACCATGAAAAAGCCCGTTATTACACAGACCTTTGACCCCATCCCCTTGGATGCTGGTGATGCAGCAGCCGTGAAGATGTGGAATTTGGCCGTAAAAGACCACGATGCGCAGGCGCTGGCCAACCAGGACATGATGATCGGCCACTTCTACGCCACCAGCGGCGACGCAAAGTTTGCCGAGCGGTATGATTCCTGCGCCATTGCCGTGACCTCCATCGGCGGCGAGGGCGGCGGCACACTAAACATCGCCAGTGAGATTACCTACGGCGGGACCCGCACTTTGGGGACCGTGGCGAAGGGCACTTCCGGCAAGATCGAGTTTACTGCCGCACAGTAAAAAATAGGGGCGGGGTTTCCCGCCCCATTATCACGCAATATACAAATAAATCGGAGGACACCATGAGCGAAAATATCATCAAAATTGATACCGGCGTAGTCACTAAAACTTTTGTGACTACCGACGGGAAAGAATGCGAATTTGCGTTTAACCCGTTGGATATGGGCCTGTCTCGTCGGCTTTTTTCCGCGTTTGAAAAACTCGACAAAATGAACGAGGGTTATAAGAACGAAGTGCAAAAAAACGCCGATAAAAAGGAAATTTTTGACATTGGCCAAAAGATGGACCGGGAAATGCGGGAGATCATCAACGGAGAAGTATTCGGATTTGATATCTGCACCCCGCTTTTTGGTGAGCTGAATCTTTACGCGCTGGCCAACGGATTCCCTATTTGGGCAAATTTGCTTTTTGCGCTGGTGGACGAAATGGATACTGCGTATGCCCGGGAGCAGAAGCTTACCAACCCGCGCATTAGCAAGTACACCAAAAAGTACCACAAATGAGATACAGCCTGCCAAAATCCGTAGAGCTGGGCGGGAAGGAATACGCCATTCGGTCTGATTACCGGGACATTTTGGACATTTTGGAAATGCTTTCCGATCCGGAGCTGGACAGCGCCGATAAGGCAGAGGCAGTGATGGTAATGTTTTACCCGGATTACGAGGATATCCCATACACGGAATACGAGAACGCGGTGCGGCAATGCATATCCTTTATAAATTGCGGCGAGGAAGAATGCCGGGATGAAAAGCGCCCCAAGCTCATGGATTGGCAGCAGGATTTCCCGATGATTGCAAGCCCCATAAATCGCGTGCTTGGCACAGAAATCCGCTCCCTTGAATATCTGCACTGGTGGACATTTATAGCCGCATACCAAGAAATAGGTGATTGCACCTTTGCCCAAGTGGTAAGCATCCGCAAAAAGAAATCCAAAAATCAAAAGCTGGATAAATCAGACCAGGAGTTTTACAAGCAAAATAAGCATCTTGTGGATTTCAAACGGCAATATACCAAGCGGGACGAGGACATTATCATCAAGTGGACATGATAAAAGCCGCCCCCCAAAGGGGCGGCTGCAAATCAATCAATTATGTAGCAGTTTGATAAAATTACATTTGTTTTATTATCAAATACAAGCAGAATCTTTCCGCTTAATCCGTCACATTTGCCGATGACCTTGATCACATCTCCCGGGTTTAATGCGGCAACAGCGGATTCATCAGAGCCCCTAAAATTAAGCTGTATTGCATAAAAGACCTGATCGCAACTCAGTAAAACCGCAAGGGTCGAACCCGTTTTATCTATTTTGCTAATAACGCCTGAAACAATTACAGGATTTCCTGTGATGTTTTTATCTGCGTTTACGACATTATTAATATATTCGTTCATTAGGTCTTCTGCCGAAAAATTTTGGTATTGGGCAAATTTGTCCGCAAGAAAATCTTGCACGCCGGCAGCAACATTGGTATTAGGATAAGATTCCTGAATACTTTTGCAAGTAGAAATTCCATCAATGTAATCGCCTTTTTCAAAGGAATTGCTGGCCTTTGTTAGCATTTCTTTGGCCTTTTCCTCATCGGTCTGTTCGCTCTGCTTGTTATCTGTATTCGGCGCAGGCGAAGGCGAAGAACTATCCGGCAATGCGACGCAAACCACAAATATCGTAAAACAGCACACAAGCGAAATTAATGGCGGAAGAATTTTCTTTTTTTTGATTGCAAATACAACAATCAAAGCAAGAGAAACAATAAAGCCTATAACACTCAATACTCCGATAACAGCATCCATATTTTCTCCTCCTATAAACAATTATATCTTTATTATGACTAAAAAATGCAAAAAGTCAAGCGAAATGAGGTGATTCAATGGCGGATGGGTCTGTCGTGGTGGAAGTAAACGTTGACGACAAGCAGGCGCGAAAAGAACTCAATGCACTTACAAGGAAAATCTCTGGGTTATCTGAAAAACTAAATGATCTGGAAAGAGAAAAGCTCCCGCTGGTAGAGCAGTCGGCACAGCTCGGCGCAAATCTTGATGCGGCAAAAGCAACTCTTGAACATATGAAAAGCGGAGCGGAATTTTTTACATCCGACTCGATTGCAAACCAGCAAGCACAAGTGAACGCCATGCAGAAAGAGTTTGATTCGGCGGCGTTAAAGGTGGAAACGATCAATGCAAAAATCAACAAAACCGCGGCGTCTCTTGACAATGCAAAGAGAAAGGCGGGAGAACTCAGTGGGCAGCTTGCTGGAGCAAAAAATGGCACAAGAGAGTTGTCCCCCGCTGCAGAGGAAGCCGGGAAGCGATTCACAAAGCTTGGAAACCGAATCAAGGGGCTTGCAAGGCGCGTGTTTGTTTTTACGCTGATTACAGCTGCACTGCGCAAAATCAGGGAGTATATGTGGTCGGCGATCCAGACAAACACCGATGCAATGGCGTCGGTTGCCAAGCTTAAAGGTGCGCTGCGCACACTGGCCCAGCCGATTGTAAACATCGTTATCCCGGCGTTTACGCTACTCGCAAATGTGCTTACAACGGTGGTAAACACAGCTGCTCGGCTGCTATCTGCACTGTTTGGAACAACTCTTGCATCTTCTCAGAAAGCGGCTAAAAGCCTTTATGACCAGCAGAAAGCGATTGATGGTGTTGGTTCTGCCGCAAAGAAAGCCAGTAAATATCTGGCACCTTTCGATGAGCTGAACACAATGAACGGAGATTCCGATAGCTCGGGAGGGGCAAGTGCAAGCGGTGGAATCGCACCGGATTTCACAAGCACAGTCAGCAGCGGATTGACGGCAGTTGCAACCTTGTTTACCGGAATTGCCCTTCTTGCATTGGGCGCAGTGTTGACTTTTTCTGGCGCAAATATACCGATCGGTATTGCTCTGATGGTTGCTGGTGCGTTGGCGGTATATGGCGCCGCCTCCGAAAATTGGGGCCTTATTGCAGAAACTTTGCAAGGATCACTTGCGGTTATAGTGACTATTGTCGCCAGCGCTTTGCTTGCTCTTGGCATAATCCTTGTTATGACAAGCGCAAACATCCCGCTTGGAATTGGAATGATTATAACTGGCGCTGCATCTTTGGCCGCCGTTGTTGCCGTCAACTGGGATACCATAACAAGGTTTATAAGTGACAACATAGATGTAATTGCCGGTATTGTTGGAGCCGCCTTCCTTGTACTTGGCGCCATACTTGCTCTTTCAAGTGCAAATATTCCGCTCGGAGTAGGATTGCTTTTGGTTGGCGCTGCATCTTTGGCGGCATCTGCAACCGTTAATTGGGAAGCAATCCAAAACGCAATGAAAGGGCCTATTGGCGCAGTAACTGCAATTTTGAGCGGCGCGTTGCTTGTGCTTGGCGGCGCATTGCTGTTTACTTTTGCAAATGTCCCTCTTGGCCTTGGGCTTATGGCTGCTGGAGCGGTTGGGCTTGCAACGGCGATTGTTCCAAATTGGGATGTTATAAGTAAGAAAATGCAAGGTCCCGTTGGAACGATAACAGCGATTGTCGGTGGTGCTTTGCTTGCACTTGGAGCAGTACTGCTATTTACCGGCGCAAATATCCCGTTGGGAATTGGGCTAATGGTTGCTGGTGGCGTAAGCCTTGTGGCTGCAATCACCCCAAACTGGAGCTATATTACCGATAAAATAAAAGAAGTGTGGCAGAGCATTAAGAACTTCTGGAACGCCTATATTGCGCCCGTTTTTACATCCCAGTGGTGGGCAAACCTTGGCAAAACCATTATGAACGGCTTGATCTCGGGTATTGAACGGGGCATCAACTGGGTGCTGGGCGGCGTAAGCGATATGGTGAATGGCATCACGGGCATCTTAAACAAGATTCCTGGCGTGAACATTGGACGGGTCAATTGGGGAAATGTCCACATTCCTCGCCTGGCCCAGGGCGCGGTGATCCCAGCAAACCGGGAATTTTTGGCCGTTTTGGGCGACCAGAAGCGCGGCACGAACATCGAGGCACCCGCCGATCTGATCCGCCAGATCGTCCGGGAGGAAGTCAAAAACAGCGGCGGCGGAGGGAATCATATCACAATCGTGCTGGACAGCGTTAACGGCAAGAAAATATTTGACACTGTTGTGAAGGAAAACAACGCCGTGGTGCGTGCCACCGGCGCAAGCCCGCTGGTGGTGTAAGGAGCAGAAATGGACGTGTTAAAAGTTACCAAGAATGACGGGACGGTCGTTGATCTGCCTGCTCCCGCTGAGATAAAATGGAGCATTTCTGACTTGGACGGCGACGGCAGCGGGCGGAACCAAAACGGCGACCTGTTCCGGGACCGCGTGGCGGTAAAGCGAAAGATCGAGTGCTCCTGGCTCCCAATGAGTGCCGCAAAAATGGCAACGCTTTTGTCAGCCGTCAGCGATCCGTTTTTCAAGCTTACATACCCAGATGCGCTTACGGGGACAAATAGAACGATCACCTGCTATGTTGGTGATCGTTCTGCGCCCATTTTGCGCCCGGAGGCGGATGGAACGTGGTTATGGGGCGAAATGTCCATGAACTTCATCGAGAGGTGACATATGTACTCTGTAACAGACGCATTTAACTCCGCTTGTGCAGCGCCCGGGCGGGAGATCACAAGCAAGATACTGTTTAACGGCACGAAAGAACTGGCCGCCTCCGAGGTGCAGGAAATCAGCATAACAGAGCAGTTTGGCTCCTCAGACGGTGTGACCATCGGCGCGGCGTTCTCCAGCCAGTGCAAGGTGGTCATTTACAAGCAAACACCTGCTTTGCCGCTCTCCGGCGGAAACTTTACCCCCTATGCCGGGATTATGGTGGACGGCGCGGCGCAGTTTGTGCCGAAGGGCAAGTTTTACATCCCATCAGACGGCGTGGAAAAGACGGGGGATTTATGGCTGACCATCACGGGTTATGACCGCATGGCAGGGCTGACAACGGAGTATGTGCCTACCATCCAATTCCCGGCCACGCCGACGCAGATGCTGGTAGACGTTTGCACCCAGGCCCATGTGACCGCGCCCAGTGTGACTATGCCGGCTATACAGATCGCCGCACCCTATACTGGGTCTCTGCGGCAGCAGCTGGGGTGGCTGGCCGGGCTGATCGGCTGCAATGCAAAGTTTGACGCCACAGGCAACCTTGTGTTTTTCTGGTACGCCGACAACGGTCTGACGCTCGGATGGGACGTCCAGTATATGGACGGCCTGGAGCTAACCGCCGACGGTGCATTTACCATCAACAGCCTACTGACCGGCACTGAAGAAAACCCCATCAGCGTCGGAACAGGGCTGGGCATCACATCTACCAACCCCTATATGACCGCCGAGCAGGCGACAGTGGTGCTGGCGCAAATATCCGGCAAGTCTCTTATGCCCTGCAAGCTCAAGTGGAGCGGCAATCCCGCCGTGGAGGCCGGGGACAGTGTGACCGTGACCGGGCGAGACGGTAAGGCGCTGACGGTCTACGTTATGGAGCAGCGCATGACCATCAAGGGCGGCATGTCAGCGGACATCACTTGCTACGGACCCGAGGACGCGGAGTACGCCGTGGAATCGCCCACTCAAAAAAAGGTGCAGCGGCAATACGATGACGTGCGCAAAGCGTTTCAGGACGCCACATCACGGATCATCGGGGCCAAAGGCGGATATTTTGAGATAACCTATGACGATGACGGGTTCCCCACCGGATGGGTTATACGGAACACACCATCGGTGGAAGATGATACTAAGATGTGGATTATGTCCGCTGGTGGTCTCGGATATTCTTCTGACGGCGGCAAAACCGTCACAGATATTGCATTAACGGACGATGGGAAAATACTCGGCTCTGCGCTGATAATAAAGCAGGATGATGTTGATGGGCTTTCTGCGGCATTGTCCGCTATCAACGGGGAACTGACCTCTAAAATTACTCGCGCTGAGGCTGAAAGTGAGATAAAGCAAACGGCAGACGCACTGACCGTCCGTATTACGGGGCTGGATGATGACTTGCAGCTCATTACCAAATCGTTCCATGTTGGAGACGATGGCCTGGTAATTGGAGAGACAGACAATCCAATAAAGCTAAGGCTGGATAACGACACACTCCAATTTCTCCGGGACAATGTGGCGGAACTGGAAATCACAGCGGATGGTGTAGTAGCTAAGCGCCTTACGGTGTCCACTATTATGATCGGTGAAGTGCTTATACAGGCAGACGATAATGGCGATGTAATTATAGCGTAGCGAGGGATGTAACAATGAGTGTAAATCAGACTCTAACACTGGAACAGATAGGCCAAAGCATAACCAATAATACCTCAAAAGTTCGCATAAAGTGGACATCGCAGCAGACCGGCTCCAGCTATAACAACGCCCCCGGTGATAAGGCGTATTACTACATCACCATTAATGGCGGTACAAGGACAGAGCATACAGTGGCGTTTACGCTGCCGCAAAATACCACCAAGACCATCTTAGACACCACCCTCACCGTTAACCACAAAGCGGACGGTACCGGCAGCATCAAGGTGGAGACGTGGATGGACACGGAGATTAGCGCCGGCGTAATCACGCAGACCAAGACGCTGGCGCTGGACACCATCCCCCGCGCATCTGTTGTGTCAGCACCCAAAACCGGCACCCTTGGCACCGCCCTTAAAATCACAATTGACCGCAAAAGCGCAAGCTTTACCGACAAACTATATTACAAAGTCGGCAGCAAAAATGCGGTTAAAATTACAGGTTACGATGGCAAGACGACTTATAACTGGACGCCACCTATCGATTTGGCCACCAACGCGCCCAATAGCACAAATCTGGCGGCAACGATTATCTGTGAGACTTACAACGGCACCGCCTATGTGGGACGCTCGGAGTGTACGGTAACGCTGGCAATCCCGTCAAGCGTGGTGCCAACGCTGTCAGTGTCCGTAACTGACCCAACGGGCAACAAAACGAAATATACCGGGTATTTCCTACAGCTGCGCAGTAAAATCAAAGTTGCAATCACTGGCACGGGTGCGCAGGGCAGCACCATTAAATCCTATAGCATTAAGGTGGGCTGGTCGGCTGGTTCCGGCACACTGTATATCGCATCTGCGGCGAGCGGGACAACAGGGCTTTTGCCTTACTACGGCACGGTGTATATCACATGCGCTGTAACGGATAGCCGTGGGCGCACGGCTACAAAATCGCTAAGCTATACGGTATCCAAATACAGCGTCCCCACTATCTCGTCCATCTCCGCCACCCGTTGCACGCAAAATGGCACAGAAAGCCGAACGGGAGAGTACGGTAAAGTCACCTTTACCGCCGCCATCACCCCGCTATCCAACAAAAACACGGCGGCTTACATGGTGCAGTATCGAGAATATGGTGGCACGGGATTATGGACGGACGTAACGCCGACGATACCGGAGGCCGATAAGTATGCCCCCAAAAACATCACCACCATTTTTCCGGCCGATACAAATAAGCGCTACACAGTGCGCGTGGTGGCAACAGATGCTTTTAGCACCAGCAATTCCAGCATGCGGGACATTTCGGCGTCCTTTGTGCTGCAGCACTTAGCAAAATCAAAATCATCCGTTGGGATTGGCCGACTGTGCGATGACGATAAAACCAAGGCATTCCAGGTGGGGCTGGATGCCTACTTTGACAAATCGATCTATGCGGATCGGTTTGTCTACATGGGCGGATACAAAAAATCAGACACGGAAAAAGATGTCTATTTTCAGACCACGGACGGAGCCGCAAATCCGCACAATGTGGGCGTATACGGCGGCAACGGGGAATCCACAGCAGCTTGGGGCGTCTACGACGCCCAAAACAGCCGCAGCGTGATTCGTTACGACGATGTGGCGGGGACCCTGACTCTGCTGGGCCTTGGGCCTACCAATCTGACGATTGGCGCATCCGGATCAAACTTGAAGGGCTTTAGCGGTATGGCAAAATACTCCGCTATGATGGGCCTCGGAATCCTGAGGGTGTCTGGAGAGACCAATGTTACGCTAACGGCGGATACGACATACGACATTGCCAGTATTACCGACCACAATCCAACGGCCACTTACCCTCTGAGCGTGTACTGCCAAAAGTCATTAGATGCGAGGCTGACCACCTCCGGCATCATACAGATACGCCCCAAAGAGGCTATAGCCGTCGGGTACTACATCTACATCGCCGGAATATGGATCGCAAGCTGAGCGAGGAGGTGCGCTGTATGGATCCCTTGTGGCTGCTATTAATTGTCCCTGCATCATCGTGTATAGGGTTTATGTTTGCCGCTCTGCTGGCGGCAGGAAAGGATGACAAATGACCGAAGCAATCATCGTGGCGCTGATTACCGGCGGCCTGTCGCTGTTGGGGGTACTTATCACCAGCAGCAAAACCACCCGAGACGTGGCAGCCAAGCTGGACAAGCAGCAGGCTGTCACCGATACCAAGCTGTCGGAGCTGACACGGGAAGTCCGGGAGCACAACAATTTCGCGCGGCGCGTCCCGGTGCTGGAGGAGCAGATCAAGGTCGCCAACCACCGCATCGCGGATTTGGAAAACAATCATTAATTTTTGTGGTACCCGAATCGGGCACAGAAAGGAGCAAACCATGAAAATCCCTGACAAGCTGTATGACATTCTCAAGTGGGTGGTCATCATCGTCCTGCCGGCCATCGCCACGCTGTATGCGGCCCTGTCCGCCGTGTGGGCCTGGCCCTACTCCCAGGAGATCGTCACCACCATCACCGCCGTGGATACCTTCTTCGGCGCGGTGCTGTGTATCTCTACGGCCACCTACAACAAGGGGGGAAACGAAAATGGCTAAAGTATATCTGTCCCCCAGCAATCAGACCGACAACCGCTATGCCTACGGGAACACCACCGAGGCCGTCCAGTGCGGCAAGATTGCCGACGCCTGCCGCGCCGCCCTGGAGCGCAGCGGCGTGACCGTGAAGGTAGGGCATATGCCCTCCATGCAGGATAAGTGCAAGGAGTCCAACGCCTTCGGCGCAGACCTCCATGTGCCCATCCACACCAACGCCTTTAACGGCAAGGTCAGCGGCACCCGGATGTTCTGCTTTAACAGCGGCGGCGAGGGCATGAAGGCCTGCAAGGCCATCTTTGCCCGGCTGGCCCCGGTGACCCCCGGCACCAGCGAGAATATCCGGGTGGATGCCTCCCTGTACGAGGTGCGGGTGCCCAGCGCCCCCACGGCCTATATCGAGTGTGAGTTCCACGACAACGCCACCACCGCCAAGTGGATCGTGGAGCACACGGTTGACATCGGCGAGGCCATCGCCCGGGGTATTTGCGACTACTTCGGCGTGACCCTCAAGGAGAAGGAGCAGCCCAAGCCGGCCGCCGCCACCGATAAGCTCTACCGGGTGCAGGTGGGTGCGTTTGCCGTCCGCGCCAACGCGGAGAAGATGCTCCGACGGCTGAAGGATGCCGGATTTGAGGGGTATATCCGGTAATGGTAAACACCTGGAGGGCGCAGAGGACATCGCTACGCCGGCCTCCCGCCCGTGCATAAACATCCGCACCTCCACGGCACACCGTGGGAAATGGTAGATCAGCACAAAAGGATCCGCAAAAAGCTGTCCACTATGGCACCCCGCCGCGCCGCAGAAACGATCCGCGCTGTAGGGCTGCCGGAAGACGAGGAAACCTGTGTAATTGACGTGGACGTTTTTGGCCGCACCTGCGTACAGACGGCGGCAAAACTCCATATCAGCGTAGATGGATTTTACAAGTTGCGCCGCCGTGCATATCAAAAACTGGCGGATGCATTCAATTCCTAAAAGTAGCCGTGCCCTTTTTTGGGTACGGCTATTTTTGTTTTTGCACAAAAAAATAATAAAAATTTGTGTATTTTTCCGCTTGCTTTGTGTGCACAAATGGTGTACACTGTAATCACAGTAAAGATAACGGACAGGCCAAAAGGCCGGAAAAGGAGAATGCAAAATGTTGATCAAGACCGAAACCAGAGTGTTGGAAATTGGGCTCTCCATTTGGAACGGATTCCCTGGGGTGGATTGCTTTGACGATTTAGGCGGCCCGGATGCACGCGATGGTCACGATGCATTTGAGCTCGATGATACTGGTTGCTCTACCGCCTACATCTATACCGACGAGGATGCTGATAAACTGATCTCTTGGTGGGAGTCCGAATGTGAAAGCGCCAACCGTGGCGAAGACGGCGACGGGCTCCAGGGCCTCACCGAGGACGAGATTGCCAGCGGCGACTCGTGGGTCCTCAGCGTTGAGGACGTGACCACCGAATGGGGTTTTGGTGAGGACTTGACGGGCGACAGCAGCATCCCGACGGGCCGCGACGCGAGCGCCGCGTATGAGCAATACGTTGATTCCCTGGCGCTGAAATACAATGTTTCGCCGGTCAATGTCCAGTATGTCGTCTACCGCCACCCAGAGGATCTTGATCAGTTCAAATCTATCTGTCTCATGTATGATAAGGCGCGGATCAAGGATCTCCAGCTGGATCGGAAGTCCAGAGGCGCCGATGAATAACTGCGGAGGTGGGCGCTCAGATGACAAAAACAGACCGTCTCGTAATCCGGATCACGCCGGAGCTCAAATCCCAGCTGCAGGCCGCCGCCGAAGCGGATGGGCGCAGCGTCTCGAACTACATCGAGAAACTAATTAAAGAGGCAATAAAAAAAGAAGATTAATCATTGCAGAATCCAGGCAGAATCCGGGCAGTTTATCTGCCCGGATTTTTTTTATTATAGAGGCAAGGAGGCTGGAATATGTACGAGCGATTAATCAAATGCGGGTTTACCGCGCAAATGGCGCAGGATATTTGCATTCTGTACGCAGACGATCCCCGGGGGCTTTTAGCGTATGTGGAAATCGCTGAAAGCCTATATAGGGATTGCAATCATGTATAAATATTTTAATCCAAATCCCTGCGGGAAAAACGTGTCAGATTGCACTGTCCGCGCAATCTGTAAGGCCACGGGAAAGAATTGGGGCGAGGTTTACCTCCGGCTGTGCATGCAGGGCTACTTGGACGGAGATTTGCCAAACGCTAACGCCTGTTGGGGGGCCTACTTGCGCAGTATCGGATACCGGCGGCATATTATCCCGGACACATGCCCCGATTGCTACACGGTAGCGCGGTTTGCGGAGGATCACCCAAACGGAACTTATATCCTTGCTCTATCCGGGCATGTGGTCTGCGTACAGGATGGCGTAATTTTTGATTCCTGGAATTCGGGCGGCGAAGTGCCCTTATATTACTGGACAACGGAAAGGATGGAATAATTATGGCTTTTACCCCTTACGGCTACCAAAACCCTTATTACCCGCAGCCTATGCCGGACACACTCATGCAAATGCGGCAGCAGCAAATGCCTATGATGCAGACGCCACAGGCCCCGCAAAATCCAATCGCACAGGGCGGGGTGCAATGGGTAAGCGGCGAGCAGGAGGCCCGGAATTGGATGATAGCGCCTAACGCGGCGGTTGCCTTATGGGACAGTACCGCGCCTACCGTCTATCTCAAGCAGGCAGATGCAAGTGGCAGGCCGACACTCAAGATTTACGACCTTGTAGAGCGCGCAGAAACGCCCCGTACAGCTCCACAGGAAAAGGGCGTGGAATTTGTCACTCGCAAGGAGTTTGACGCGCTGGCGGCTCTTGTGGGCGAAATAAAGGGCAAGAAGAAGCGCAAGGTAGAGGAGGACGAGGACGATGACTAATCCGTTCATGGCCGCACTGGGCGGCGGGCAGATGCCGATGGGCAATTTTCCACAGATGGTGCAGCAGTTCAACCAGTTCAAAGCAAATTTCAAGGGCGACCCCAAAGCCGAGGTTGAAAAGCTCTTGCAGAGTGGTAGGCTAAACCAGCAGCAGCTCAATCAGCTACAGCAGATGGCGAAGCAGTTTCAATGCCTGATGCAGTAATCATCAACATAAATCAACATCGTGGCCACGATTTGATGAATAAAAATTTTTCAAAGGAGTGATACTATGTCTCTTTCCGATGGCGGCGCTCCCATGCTGACTATGCCTGTTGCCCCTGCCAATAACTACGGCGGCGGTATGGGTATGTGGGGGCAGGATTGGATCTGGCTGATCGTTTTGTTCCTATTTGGTTGGGGCAATAACGGCTGGGGCAACGGCAGCGGCAATTCCGGCGGCGTGGTCGACGGCTACGTGCTGACCTCTGATTTTGCTAATGTCGAGCGCAAGATCGACAGTGTAAATCAGGGTCTTTGCGACGGATTTTACCAGCAGGCGCAGCTTGTCAACGGCACCAACATGGCGATGGCCAACGGCTTTGCACAGGCAGAGCTCTCCCGCAGTAACCAGCAGGCGGCTCTCATGCAGCAGTTGACTGCAATGCAAATGCAGGCCGCTGAATGTTGCTGCAACACCCAGCGCAGCATCGAGGGTGTGCGCTACGACATGGCTGCTCAGGCTTGCGATACCCGAAACACGGTGCAGAACGCGACCCGCGACATCATCGACAACGCCAACAGCAACAGCCGCGCAATCCTCGACTTCCTGACGCAGAGCAAGCTTTCCGACCTCCAGGCCGAAAACCAGGGCTTAAAGCTGGCGGCAAGCCAGGCGGCTCAGAACAGCTATCTGGTCTCGCAGCTGCGTCCCTCTCCCATTCCGGCCTACACGGTGCAGAACCCCTATTGCTGCAACCAGTTTGCCGGTTGCGGCTGCTGACAACTGCATAGCGTAGCTTTTCCCTATGGTGGGAAATGGTCGACCCCGTGCCGATACTAAACAAAGGCGGCGGGGCAATAGCCCTGCCGCTGTATTTTATGAAAGGACTGAAATTATGGCTGAATATGTAAATCCCGGAATCGTGACCGTCCCTGCTGGCCAGAATGTTCCGATGGTCTCCACAGCGGATTGCGGCAAGCCCTGCATCGTCCACCGCGAGGGCAGTGGACTTGTCACCCTGCGCGGATTGACGCAGCAGTGTAAGGCGCGCTTTAAGGTGAGCTTTGGCGCGAACATCGCCGTCCCCACGGGCGGCACGGTAGGCGCGATCACCACGGCGCTTGCCGTCAACGGCGAAGCACTCAACGGAGCTACGGCGACCGTCACACCGGTTGCGGTGGAAAACTATTTTAACGTCTACATCAGCGCCATCGTGGAAGTGCCGCGCGGCTGCTGCGTGACCGTGGCGGCGAAGAACACCAGCGCGGAGGCGGTCAGCTTTGCTAATAGCAATCTGACCATCGACCGTGTGAGCTGAGAAAGGAGAACACAATGGGTATGAAATCTATGTATGAACTGCGGGATATGCTCTGCAAGGAGCTGGACGAACTGGCCCGAAAAGGCGAGTTGGGTGCGGGTGACCTGGAAATTGCCCACAAACTGACAGCAACCATCAAGAACATAGATAAAATTGACATGATGGAATCAGACGGCTATTCTGGCGGCGGTGATTGGGAATCGGATATGCGCGGCGCCTATGGCCGGGGCAGCTCCTACGCGCGGCGCGGCTCGCACTATGTGCGCGGACATTACAGCCGCGCGGATGGCGCGGAGCATCTGCGCACCCAACTAAACGACATGATGCGGGAAACGGATGACGAGCGCGTCAGGGAGGCCCTGCGCCGCGCTGTCAGCCTTATGGAGAATTAAAGGGGGATTCCCCATGATCGATGAAACCGAGCTGAAACTATGGATCGCACGGCTGGAAACAGAAGAATCAAGCTGGCCCAATTATGAGAAACTGGCGGCGCTCTACATTATCCGTAACGAGCACGGCGGAGAGCAACTGCAGGCGAAAGCTCCCCCAATGTTGTATTCTGCAGAGCCTGCACCGGCCAAGACAATAAAACCCTCCGGCAGTGAATTTTTGGAAGCGGTCGGGAATGTGGCGCAGGATAGGGCGTGGGAAGTCATGGACGAGCTTATGGACACCCTAAAAATCGTCAATGAGAAAGCTTATAACAGCGTCCTAAAAAAACTAACCTAAATTGCTACTACTAACACGTTACTAACAAAGTCAATCTTGGCAAAAATAAAAAGTCCGGGAACCCTTGAGATTCCTGGACTTTTTGGTGCGCGGTACAGGACTTGAACCTGTGACCCCATGCACGTCAATTATAACCGTTTTGAATATATAAGCACAAAAGTTAATAAAAACAACAACATTTGTTGCGATTTTGCAACTTTTCGACGAGCAATTTTGCACAGGCCTGCCTTGGCTTCTGTCGGTAACTAACAAACTACTAACAAATTTTCGAATTTTTAACGGCCTGCACCAATTCCTCCGCTGACGTATGGACGTATATATTTGCGGTAGTGGAGTAGTTGGCGTGGCCGAGAATCCTCTGTAGCGTCTCCGGAGCAATCCCCGCTTTTCTCGCCCAGCTCGCATAGGTGTGCCGGGTGGAATGCGGCGTTTTGCGCTGGATTTTTAATTTTTCCAAAAGCGGGTAATAATCCCGGCGGCGGAAGTTTGCGGGGATTTTTTCACCAGCATAGCCGGATATAAGCAGCGGGCCAGTGGCCTTATTTGCAAAATAGGCAAAGTATGGGAGTCCTTCTGGGCGGATTGGTATGATCCTGTTCCGCCCGGCCTCCGTTTTTTCGCCGCCAATCACATAATCTTTGTGATAGTCTTTAATCGGTAGGGAAAACAATTCTCCTATGCGCATGCCTGTGTAAATCAGCATGAGGATAATTTTTGCGGTGTCGCTGCCGTCCGCTTCCAGCTTGCTTATTTCAGCATCGGTAAATGTTTCTTTTTCTTTTTTTGTGTTTTCGGGGAGCTGGACGAATTTTGCAAAATTTGTTGTGATGATCTCCTCACGCATGGCCCATGTGGACATCTGCGTTATGAGCTGCTTATACTTGGACACAGTGCTATGGGATTTATGCATATGGGCATCCAGCACGCCTTGGAAATCCGCCGTTTTTAATTCCCGGAACTTCCGGTCGTGCAGCGGCGCAAAAATTTTAAATGCGCCGTCATAGCCCTCTATACCGATTGGCCCTATTTTTTTGTAATGCTCCATTTTCCAAGCGTCGAACACCTGTGCAAAGGTTATGTTGTACCGCTCCGTTAAATCCTTGCCTGCAAGACGTTCCAGCGCCGCTATAGCATCTTTTTTAGTGGGGTAATATCCTATAATGATTTTTTGCTTTGCGGCCACCCAAGGCCTGCGACGGCGCCCGGCGAGCTTATACACTGCCCCGGTTCCGTTGGCCCTCCTCATTGCTTTTCCCATTTTTATCCTCCTGCCCTATATTTTTATCGGTTTGATGGTGCCTGTAATATCGCAGCGCATTAATCAGCGAAGCAATGATTACACCGACGCCCACCGCAAGCAGAGCAAATAGCATCCAGCCGATTGATGTAATCTGCCCGTTGCGGATAAGCCCTGTGTGCGGGACGCTTGAGTCAAACGCCAAATATCCAAATATTATGGATACGGAAATCGACAGCGAAAACGCCAGGATATACACCCAAATTTGCAATACGCGCTCCTTTTTTTCGTGCTTTGCCACTGATCCGGTCAGTTGCTCCATGCCGCCCTCCAAGTGCGCAATGCGTAAGGCTGCGCTATGCTTTGCATCTGCATCGGCCATTGCTCTGTTGGTCTCTGCCAGCTGCTCCTCCGTGGTTGGCCTCTTTACGATACCAAAATATTCATCTATAGACACACCGAGGGCGGCGCATATAAGCCCCATTTTGTATAGGCTTGGATCTTTTGACGACGCAGAAAAGTAATTGCTGATCGTGGACGATGACAGATCTGTTAAATCGGCTAAGTCTTGCGTGGTAAGATGCTGGTACTCCTTTGCCTCTCTGCAAATATCCTGCAAAGTTTTTTCCATTCCTTTCCCTCCTGCCTTATTTCGGGCAAACCTCTCCGCTTATTTTTATCGGCTAATCGTATATTATCCGGTTTTTGGATTGACTTGCCAAACATTAAACTGATACTGTGGGTATGCGGCCAAGAGCCGATGACGGCAATAGGCGGCAAAAAATCCCCACCGTCCGGTGCGGGGGCGGTGGGGATAAAATATACAGCATCCCCATAGGCAAACACTCCCAAAAAAATATTTTTTCAAATTGTTGCACACATCTATGCAACAATCGGGACTTTTTCGCAATAGGTAGAGATGTATAAATAGTATTATACTCTTAATCTTCAAAGAATCAAATTAAGAAGGGAAAAGAAAATGGGGGACTTTGCAAATGCTCCGATTTATTGTATAATTAATGGAGCCAGCCAGCATACGCAATGCGACATCGAAAATTTGAGGGATATAGCTCTTGAGAAAATTAGCTTACTTCCGGATGACGCTTGTGTCGAAATTCTTTTTATGTTAAAAGAAAACGGATTCTACAACAGAAATGAGGAGGCGAAAATTTGACATGAAACAGGCACCGAATATGTGGTTTTCAAACGCTAAAATGGTAAATGCAATAAATCTTTGTATGGAGATGATTGCAAAATCTGGCCTTACCGAAAGCGACGCGGAATATGTTCCGGCTTGCTTGTACCAGGCAATTAAGGCAAGCAATCAAATCAGCATGGGTAGAGCTGCTTTTTCCCCACAAAAATTTGAAGTCGAAGAAGAAGACGGGGGCTACAAAATTACCCCTCCGGAACTTGGGCCATTGCTTTTTCAATAACAGCTGTTGCCACACCTTTTGAAATGGTTTCAATTACGGACAGGGATACCGATCCAATGGCGCCTAATACTTTTTTCGTCTTTGCCCAGTTCTTTTTTTCTTCGATCGATGCGATAAACTCGTGTCCTTTGGGAGTTACATAGTATATTTTCGGCGTGTCACCATGCCTAAAATTTTTAAGCGGGTCAAAGCGGAAATCAGATGCCAAATAACCGCTTTCGACAAGCTGGATAATATGATAAATTAGCTCTCCTGCATCGTATGAATTTAGCGGTGGGAGTTTACGCATTTCGCTTGCGTACAGGACATGGTAAGATGCCCCTAATAAATTCCCGACCTCATCGGTTTTGATATATGTGTATTTTTCGCAAAATAACATAATATCTCGAATACAATCGGGATTTAGTTTCATAGGTTGCCTCCTGTAATTATTCCATTTCTTGTAGTTTTTTTGTGGCTTCGTTTATAATTGCAAGCAATGCGGCGCGATCATTAGTGGCGCTGATAAAATTTGATACAGCTTCCCTCCCGCCCTCGATCTCCGGATCGGGGGCTTTTTTTGCGCCCTGCGAAGCTGCGGGGGCATCTCCGTAAAGGAGGTATTCCACGGGAACGCCAAGCACTAAAGCCGCTTTTTGCAGCTTTTTAAGGCTGGGACTATGCATTCCCGTGTTCCATTGTGAATAAGAACCGGAAGAAATCCCACTTTTTTCATAAAAGACTTGTTTCGGCATCTCTATTTCTGCCAGACGAATTTCAATTCGCCGCAAAACGGATGAAGTGTCAATTTGCATAAAAAGTACCATTTAAATTTAGCAATATTTAACCCTTAACAACTATAAGTTTTTATTGACATTTAGGAAATACTTAGGTATACTTAAACTTGCAGAGGGCAATACAAAACCAAGCCCCCTGCACTTAGCGGACTGCGGAAAATATTAAGGGTTGTTGGCACTTCCATAATACCACAGTTTGCTAAGTTGTCAAGTAGAACTTAGTTTTTGTTGATTGCGGAGATAGAAAGGAAAACCCCGCCGCAAGTTGGGAGTTGCGGCGGGGGCTGGGAGAGAGGCTTACTTCTTTTCTAGGATGAATGACATCGCAGGATTTGAAGTGAAGAAAGCCATTGACAAGAGGGTATAACCCTTGTCTAACAACTTCTGAACCTCAGCCCAGCTATATGTGTAAGCCTTGATATAATCGCCTCCTCTCCGAGGCGGCAGCCTACGATGGCATTCTAATTCTTTTCTGTCCCGCAGTCAACGGAAACTAAGCAAGAATCAAACTGGAGGTGACAGAATGAGTTTTCGCAGTGCTCGGTTGGCCGCTGGGCTAAGTGTTCGGCAGGTCATCGAGAAACTAAAGGTGACGGATGCGGCGGTTTACATGTGGGAGACCGGCACGCAGGCACCGAGGGCCAGCCGCTTGCCGGAGATCGCCGAGCTGTACGGCTGCACGGTGGACGAGCTGTTGAAGAAGGAGGATGACAAATGATCGAAACCATGACGCTGCACCAGGCATCGAAGTATCTTAGAGATAAAGGCTTGAGCCTTTGTTCTGACACTCTGGCCGACGGCCTGGAGCAGGGCGTGTACCCCTTCGGCGTGTGCATCCGCACCGACCGCAGCCGGGTATTTCAGATTTTTAAAAAGAAGCTGGATGCGTGGATCGCGGAGCGGGAGGAGTAAGCATGGACGGTTACACATTGACGCTGGTCATCATCGGAGCCGCAGCGGTCAGCTATTGGTTTGTGCGGCTGGTGGACAAGCTGGATAGACCAGGCAAGTGAGAATTTGGGAGGAATGAAGATGCAAGGACATTACTACGCCATCGTGGCTGAAAGGTGCGGCGTCCGGGTAATTATGCGGTCGGAGCGCGATGTGGCCGAGGTGGGCGATCTGGTTAGCGGCAGCAACAAGGCAACCGTATATTCCGGGTACAAGGTCATCACAGCGCCACGCTTTGTTCTGTGCGGAACCGGTGAGGACGATTTCCTGAACGCCCTGTATGCGGGGGATATCCCCCAGGTTTCCAAGGTCACCCGGGATATTTGGAAGCTGGAGCCGGAAAAGGAGGATGCATCCGATGTGGACATCTGACCCGGTATGGGACGCGGAGTGCTACGCCGAAGAGCAGGACAGGCGGCTTGCGAGGATGCCTGTGTGCGATTGCTGCGGCTGCCGCATTACAGATTTCCCCGCTCTGCACTACAAGGACATTTGGCTTTGCGGCGAGTGCGTCAGCGACAACGAGGAGTATTACGAGGAGGCGTTGGAATGAGCGAGGGCGGAGGAAAAGGAATGCTTAAATCATTTGATGAACTTGTAAAACTGGATGTGCGTCCTTACTGCGATGTGCGGGATGCAAAGGACGAAAGTGGGAAATTAATTAAAGTCCCCTATCTGAGCTGGGCAAAGTGCGTGAAACTGCTGCACGAAAACGGCGCGGAATCCGTTTGGTATGCGCCCGTTGAATGCCCGGAAACAAAGACCTATCTTTGGCCGCAGGCAAAAGTAGTCACGAGCAAGGGGCGGGAAACCGAGTGCTGGTTTGTGCGGGTGCTGATCCACATTGACGGCATGGAATACACTTATGACACCCCACTGCTGAACGGATCACTTGTTGTATACACCGATACGCTGAACCAGCTCCGCATAAACAATGCCCTGGCGAGAGCATTTGTGAAGGGCGTGGCCGTCCGCACGGGGCTTGGATTTGACTTGTGGGCAGAGGGAGATACCGACGATGGCGAGGACGATTTGAGCCGCCATAGCATTTGGGCAATAAAAGAGCGGCTGGAAAGGCTCATCACCATTAAGGAAAAGAACGGCCTTGACCACCGAGATTTGCTGGCCAGTGTTGGTATTAGCGACAAGCAGCTAAATAACCTTATGGGATATTTTGCGACGATTGACAAGCTTGAAAAGGCGGTCAGCAAACTATGATACGGAACCACGATAGGAGCGGATGGTTTGGAGCGTCTGACACGGCTACGATTATGGGATCGTGGGACACAGAAACATTCCGCAGATGGTGGGCTGTAAAGCTCGGTATTCGGCAAGACCATTTTGCCAATGCGGCGATGCAGGCCGGAACGGCATACGAACACAAGATACTGGATGCCGCGAATGTCCAAACGAGAGATAGGCAGATAAAAGTGCGCCGTTTGCGTCTGCGCGTGAATTACGACGGGGAAACCCGCGACATGATACACGAGGTCAAAACGCACAGCAAGCCCGTTTTTAAGGTCACCAAGGGATATTGGATGCAGTGTCAAGTGGAGATGTACGCCAGCGGATGCGGAATCTTTAGAAAACGGAAAGCCTGCCAAATCATCGCATATCGGATGACACCGGCGGAATATGATAATTTTTTCCTTCCGATCGACATGAACAGGCTTTCCGCCCACAAGGTTGAGTATGACAGCGAGTGGGTAGAATCGCAGTATCTCCCACGCCTGCGATATTTGGCAAAATGCTTAAAGCGCGGGAAGTGGCCGCAGTCAGAGGAGGTAATATGCAGCAAGTAACCGTTGATGCCGCGCGGTGGCAGCAGGACAGCGATGGGGCGTGGCTGTGCCTTCGGGTGCAGTCCCCCCGGGCGGCAATGGCTGTGTGCGACGAGTTGCAGCCGGACAAGCAGTATGTGGCGCAGATCAAACGCAAGGGCCGGAGCCTTGACGCAAATGCGTATGCGTGGGTTTTGCTGGACAAGCTGGCGGCGCACTATGGGATTCCTAGGAATGATGTGTATCGGGAGGAGATCAAGATCATCGGCGGTGTGAGCGATGTTGTGTGCATGGTATCAAAGGCGGCGGACGAGTTCTGCCGCAGATGGGAGGCGAAAGGAACCGGCTGGATGGCAGAGCAAGAACCGAGCAAAATTCCCGGCTGCGTGAATGTGACCGTCTGGTACGGCTCCAGCACCTACGATGTGGAGCAGATGAGCCGCCTTATCGACCAAATTGTTTCCGATTGCAGGGAAGCAAACATCGAGACGCTGACCCCGCAAGAGCTGGATTCCCTGAAATCTCGCTGGGGCGAAGCCCAGCCGCTGGGAGGTGATAAAGGTGATTGACAATAGACGGTGTTTTCTCTGCGGCAGAAATGGCGCAAGTGACCCGCTGGACCTGCACCACATATTCCCCGGTGCATGCCGCAAGAAAAGCGAGAAATACGGCCTTGTGGTGTACCTGTGCCACAGCAGATGCCATATTTTCGCGAAAACCGCCGTACACAACAACGCCTTAAAAATGCGGCAGCTGCAAAGATACGGCCAATTAAGGGCCATGCGGGAGCAGGGCTGGACGGAAGATGACTTCCGGCGAGAATTCGGAAAAAGCTATTTGTAAGGAGGAAAAAGATGGTAAACAGAATGATTTTGCAGGGGAGGCTTTGCTCTGACCCAGAACGCAGAGCCACACAGAACGGGACAACGGTGTGCAGCTTCCGCTTGGCGTGGAGCGAAAAGGTAAAGGACAGAGAAACAAAGCTGTTCCTCCCCTGTGTGGCATGGCAGGGAACGGCAGAGCTGATCTGCACACACTTTACCAAAGGCAAGGAGATCATCGTGGAGGGCAAGCTCTCCAGCCGGGACTATGAGGACAAGGCCGGCAACAAGCGCTCCGTGGTGGAGCTGACCGCTGATAAGGTGCATTTCTGCGGCAGCAAGGACGCTACGCAGAAGCCTACGCAGACCTTCACGGAGATTTCCGAGGACGACGGCGATTTGCCGTTCTAAGGCGGTGCGCCGATGCCGAACAGAATCATACGCGAGAGCATCTGCACCAGCGACAGCATAGATGGGCTTTCGTGGTTCGAGGAGGTCTTGTTCTATCGGCTGATTGTTTCTTGCGATGATTTCGGGCGCTATGACGGACGGGCCGCAATTATCAAAAACAGGCTATTTCCTTTGAAAGAAAATCTTACTCTGAAAACTGTAGAAAACGCTCTTCATGGATTGGCGAGTGCTGGATTGGTTACCCTTTATACTTCACAGGGCAAGCGCTTCCTCTACCTACCAACATGGGGTAAGTATCAGAACCAGAGAGCGAAGGAAAGCAAATATCCTGAGCCTGTAGAGCCTGCGCAAGCAGATGAAATCATTTGCAAACAAATGAATGCAGATGTTCCCGTATTCGAGAATCGAGAATCGGGAATCGATATACGAGAATCGAGAAGCGAGAATAATGCGCGCGAGGCGCGCTTCTCTCCGCCTTCTTTGGCCGAAGTTCAGGCTTATATCTCCGAACGGGGGTCTGCGGTTGACGCACAGCAGTTTGTCGATTTCTACGCCAGCAATGGCTGGATGGTGGGCAAAAACCGCATGAAGGACTGGAAGGCCGCCGTCAGAACATGGGAGCAGCGCAGAAAGGAGGGAGCCGGTGAACATCCAACAAAGCAAGAATACCATGTCGGAACATGGCTGTGACATCTGCGGCGGGCTGGGCTACACCGTCCGGCGCACGGAAAGCGGCGAACTGGTGAGCAGCACTTGTAAATGCGAGATCATCCGGCAAAACAGAATTCGCATGGAGCGTTCCGGGCTGGCCGGTCTGCTGGATAACTGTACATTCGAGGCATTCCAAACGCGGGAGTATTGGCAACAGGCCGAAAAGCAAGCGGCGGAGAAGTATTTGACCGATTGGAAAGGCAAGTGGTTTTTCATCGGCGGCTCTCCCGGAACTGGGAAAACCCACCTGTGTACGGCGATTTGCGCCAAGCTGATGGACGGCGGAATCCCTGTCCGGTATGTGCAATGGCGGGGAGATATTCCCGCAATCAAGGCAAAGGTAAACGATGCGGAAGCATACGCCGAAGCCATGCACCCGCTGAAAACCGTCCGTGCGCTGTATATCGACGATTTTCTCAAGGGGAGCGTTACGGATGCCGACAAAAACATCGCCTTTGACCTGCTGAATGCCCGGTATATTGACCCGGATGCAATCACGATCATCTCCACGGAGTTGACCATTGACCGCATTTTGAGCTGGGATGAAGCAATCGGCAGCAGAATCAACCAGCGGGCGAGGGATTATATGCTTAACATCGGCAAAAAGCAGAATTGGAGGATGAAATGATTGATGGGGGGAACGGAGATGAAGCACCTGGGAGATATTACGAAAATCAACGGCGCAGAAATTGAAATCGTGGATGTTATCACGGGCGGATCGCCGTGCCAAGATCTGAGCATTGCGGGAAAACGCGCCGGATTGTTGACGGCATCGGCGGCTTTCCACTGGTGTTCGAACGGCACAACGGCAAGGGCACGGCACGCTGGGCAAGCGAGATCGAGGAATTTCCTATTGCCGTGACGAAACTGAGATTTGGGGAGGATTGACATTGCGGAACGAAGCTTTGTTTTCCAGCGATAAGAATTTCTGGGAAACGCCGCAAAAGTTGTTTGACGAGCTGGACGCGGAGTTTCATTTCACGCTGGACGCTGCCGCCAGTGACGAAAACCACAAGTGCGCGCGGTATTTCACGCAAAACGATGATGGTTTGCGGCAAAATTGGGAGGGCGAAACGGTGTTTTGTAACCCGCCCTACGGGAACAAGGAAACCGGACTGTGGACGGGAAAATGCTACCGCGAGGGACAGAAGCCGGGGACAACTGTTGTTCTGCTGATTCCTGCACGGACAGACAGAGCCAGCTTTCACGACTATGTTTTGGGTAAGGCGGAAATTCGATTCCTGCGAGGTAGGCTGAGATTCGAGCTGGATGGAAAGCCGATGGGAACGGCGCCGTTTCCCAGCATGATTGCCATTTGGCGAGGAGGAATGACATGACCACATTACGCATGATTCCCGGCATTACATACACCCGGAAAAACCTTGAAGCATTGACCGGGATGCCGGACAGAGCAAACAGGTACATGATCCGAGCCCAGCGGCGGCAGGGGGTGCCCATTGTGGCTCTGCCGGATGGCGGCTACAAACTGGCCGAGACGGACGAGGAGAAGAAGATGCTCCTTGCCATGTACCGCAAGCGGGCTCTGGACGAGCTGGCCACATACAGCATGCTTGCAAAGGCCATGCAGGTGCCGGGACAGATAACCGTGGAGGAACTGCTGGAGAGAGCGAGGGACGTATGACGGTATACATGTGAGTAAGCCGGGACAAGTACGAGCTTCCGGATGCCGTTTCGGAATCTATTATCGAGCTGGCCAACATTTGCGGCGTCAGCTGGCGGACGATCTACCGTGCCGTGTACGGCGGCAAGCGTACCAAAGGACGGCCCAAGTATGTGGCCGTACCGATAGGGGAGGGAGACGATGATTGAGATCACGGTGCCGCTGCCACCCGTCACAAAGAAAAACCATATGCGGATCATGCGTAGCAGCAAAACGGGGAAGCCGTTTATCATGCCGTCCAAGCAGTACCAGGACTACGAGGCGGAAGCTGTATGGCACTGCAAAAAGGCCAGAGTGCAGCGTCCCATTGAGGAGCCTGTGGAGGTCAAATGCCTGTTTTATATGCCTACCCGGCGGCGGGTGGATTTGACCAATCTGCTGGAATCCATCGACGATGTGCTGGTGAGGGCCGGTGTGCTCAAGGACGACCACAGCGGCATTATCGTTAGCCACGATGGGAGTCGGGTGCTGTACGACAAGGATAACCCCCGGACAGTATTGTTTATCCGGGAGATGGAGGACATGGATGCGACAACCCGAGATGCGCGTATGTAAGCGCTGCGGCATGGAAAAGCCAATCACAAGCTACAACAAAAAAGGTGAAAACAAGTGGAGGACAACTTGCAAACAGTGTGATGCAATCGTCAGAAAGATGCGCCGGATAAGCGAAAAGAGGCTCACAAACCAAAACAACACGGAAAGCAGGGGGACGCTCTGTTGGAGATGTAAAAAAGCTGTTGGGCGCTGCTCCTGGACGGGGCTGGATAGCTCCAAAAAGGTACGCTTTGAGCCAGTGCCGGGATGGGTGGCTGTAAAATCGCTCGGCATACCAGGCCGCAAGTCAGATTCTTACTTGGTGCTAAGTTGCCCGGAGTTCGAGGCGGACGAAAGGAGGCCGTGCGAGTGAATGATTTTAATTACGACTACATGCAGAAAAAACGCATAGCGAGGGGCGCATTTGCTCACATCAACAGGAAACGCGGTGGGTGCTCGCTCCCCAGCGATACCCTCACCGAAAAGCAGAGAAAGGAGAAAAACGGAGAAGTGAAAAGCTATAATATCACGCGGCCTATGCCGTGGCATGAATTTAAGGCTATGCCGGATGATCTGAAACGCGAGTTTTTCCGCAACATGCAATCTTTCGGTGGTACGGCCAAATGGCTGGCGGAGGAAATGAACGTTTGTGACGCAACAATACGCCGCGAGGCGGAATTAGTAGGTGCGCCATTCCGGCGCGGTGGCCGGAACGAAAAAATGTGGCAGAGCAAAGTTACAGAGTGGGCTAACGCGGATGCGGTGGACATACATACGGCGGATGCGCAGAGCGAGGGGGGGCACGTCACCGCCGATGTATTGGAAGGCAAAAAGCCACAGGTGGGAGCTAAGCCGCTGCATGCCCGGCTGGAGATGAGCGGTGACAGGGAACCCCTGCTTGCAAACCTACGGGTATTGCTGCCGGGTGAAGGGCAGGTGACGGTGGAATGGTGAAAAGAAGCGTGTTAATCGCGGCGCTGCTTGTAGCAATCTTGGGGGCCTTGGGCATTGCGTCTGTCGACGAGGGCAGTAAAAAGACATCGGAGCCTGTGGTGCTGCCGTCGGTGGTGGTGCTACCCCGCAATGATCCACAGGATGCACGGGAAACTCGGACAGACGTGTTTACCGTCACTGCATACTGCCCGTGCGAAAAATGCTGTGGGGCATACGCAAGTGGATACACAGCCACCGGCGCAAAAGCCACCCAGGGCGTGACGGTCGCCGCAGACCCCGCTGTGATGCCGATGGGCACGGAAATCGAGTTGGATGGCCATACATACACCGTGCAGGACACCGGCGGCGCCATTGCCGGGAATCGGCTGGATCTGTACTTTGACAGCCACGAGGACGCCCTGCGGTGGGGCGTCCAGGAAAAGATCGTGAGGTGGAGCGCATAGTGGTATATTTGAACGACCCTATATCCGCCGATAGGGCGAAGGCGCTGCTATCTTTACCGCTGGAGGAAAAAGTGATTGTATCCTACGAAAAAATAGATCAGTGGTATATGGCGTGGGGCGGGAAGTGTTATGTGAGTTTTAGCGGTGGAAAAGATTCCACTGTGCTTGCATATCTGGTAGCGAAGTATTTGGCAAGCTATAAAACTCCGCCGTGGCCGCTAAACCTTGTATTTGTAAATACCGGATTAGAATATCCCGAGATACAGAAGTTTGTCAACAAGTACGCCGACTGGCTGCGGAAGGAGTTTCAGCGAATCACCGTAAACCTTGTGCGGCTTCGCCCGAAGATGAATATTCGGCAGGTGGTGACGAAGTACGGGTACAGCGTCATAGGGAAAGACGTAGCGCACAGGATAGAAACCGCGCGGCGTTCACCAGATAGCCGAAGTATGAAGCTATTGCGAGGGGAAGTCTTACGCGCCGATGGCGAAAAGAGTATGTACAACTGTGAAAAGTGGGGGTATTTGCTTTCGGCTCCATTTCTCATATCAGACAAATGCTGTGGAATTATGAAAAAGTCCCCATCAAAGAGCTATGAGCACCGAGCGGATGTCAAGCCCACGACGGCAACAATGGCGGAGGAAAGTCTGCTGCGTATGCAAAAATGGCGCAAAACCGGCTGCAACGCTTTTGAGGGAAAACGACCGATGGGAAAGCCCATGAGTTTCTGGACGGAGCAGGATGTGTTGTGGTTCATCGTAGGCCACCAGCTTCCATATGCCAGCGTGTACGGCGACATCGTGGCCAGCGACGGCGAAAACGACTACGATGCAACGCTAACGGAATGCCCGCTGCACTGTACGGGATGTCAGCGAACGGGCTGTATGTTCTGTGCATTTGGAGCACACCTGGAAAAAGGCGAGAATCGTTTTGAGAGGATGAAACATACGCACCCGAAGCACTACGAATTTTGCATTGGCGGTGGGGCTTATGACCCTGTGGACGGACTATGGAAACCAACAGAAAAAGGCCTCGGCTATGGCCGTGTGCTGGACTACATAGGAGTGAGATACTGATGGGTGAAAAATTAAAAAGCCCCTGCGTACAGGATTGCCCGGACAGGCTCCCCTGCGGAGCCTGCCGGAAGAGCTGCGAGGCGTTCCGGGCGTATGAAACCAAGCGGCTGGAGGAAAAGCCCTGGGTGGATAGGTCCAACACCGCCGCCCGGGAGCGCTATTTGCGGCAGAGCGCGAGGTTTGCAAAAGCCGGGAAACGACATATGAGATAGGAGGTGGAGTGAGATGGCAATAAAAATTGGTTATATCATGGTGTATGACCTCGAGATGAACCCACATCTTACTGAAAAGTTCGAGTTTCGAGAGGCGACATTTACACGCCGTATTACAAGCAAAGGCGACCGCGTGTATTCTAAGATGCTTCTATTCCCTGTGGATTATGAAGAAATCGTAGACAACGCAAATATCATGAAGAAGAACCCACAGCTTATTTTGACAAGAGAGCCGTTTCTTCTTGACGACGAACTAAAAGAAAGAGTTACTAAATGGGTTGATTGGGCTAACAAGGCAGACCCAAGTGAGTACGACCCATTTGCAAAGCAGGAGGTGGAGTGATGGAACGACTGACGGAAAAGCACTATCTTGGCACCGACCATTACATGAAGTGTTCTGGTAGCTGCAATGTGGACATGGATTGCATAGATTGCCCATCGTTTGACCGCCTGGTTGAACGCCTCGCCGCCTACGAGGACACGGGGCTGGAACCGGAAAGCGTAGAGGCGCTCAAACTGTCCATGATGGGCAAGGCAATTTCGGAGATCACGGAATTTGACGGTTTGCCGATCGATCGCCTGCGGGAGCTGGCCAAGGCCGACAAGGCCGGTCGGCTGGTGGTGCTGCCATGCAAGGTGGGAGATACGGTGTGGATTACAGGCTCAGTTCGGCGCTTGTATAGCGAAAAAGTCAGAACATTTTTCTGCGGCAATCCGAGTTATGGTCGCGGGATGGCCGACAACAGCGTGCAGATGATTCGCACAACGGGATGCGATATTCCCATCCGTGAATTTGGCAAGACCGTATTTCTTACCCGCGAAGAGGCAGAGAAAGTATTGGAGGCGATGAAGAAATGAGTAAGGCTGTTATGCTGAGCATCCGCCCGAAGTGGTGCGAGAAGATCGCCAGCGGCAAAAAAACTATTGAGGTGCGAAAGACTCGCCCGAAACTGGAAACGCCGTTCAAGTGCTATATCTATTGCACTATGGATCACCCTTACATTTCTGTGTCCTGCGGGGAACTGGACAAGCTCAACTATCGCACAAATACCGTTGGTCGGTGTAATGGCAAGGTCATCGGCGAGTTTACCTGTGACCGGATTTACAAGATTGACAAGGATAGTACAGATTTTCTTTTTAAGGCCGGGGGACTATCCGTTTACAAGCAAGCTGCCGAAGAAAAGTGTGGCCTGCGTGTGGCTATGACAGACGATGAGTTGCACGGCTATCTTGGACATTGCCAGGGATACGGCTGGCACATCTCCGGCCTAAAAATCTACGATACGCCGAAGAAACTGAGCGAGTTCAAGACGCTATGTAGAGTTGATGCCGATTGCTGTGCCTGCCCTTA
>ERZ1034798.21-NODE-21-length-39052-cov-7.729518_pt1 | contig 39052 bp, 49 predicted proteins | sample MGYA00520690_ERZ1034798 | MGnify/ENA primary metagenome ERZ1034798 (study PRJEB33766, sample SAMN09781682) | gut metagenome | biome: gut microbiome | host: Homo sapiens | place: Madagascar | study: EMG produced TPA metagenomics assembly of the PRJNA485056 data set...
CGGGGCCGTCCTTGTCGAACAGAAATTCTTTTGCAAGCTCTCCGAAAAATTCCGGTGTACATACGCCGAATTTCATCGCGGTATTGTAGTAGTCGGAGTACATCATGTTCATGGTCGCGTTCCAGCACCAGGCAGATATGTGCTCTAACCTCACATCCATCGCAGCAGCAACAGCACTCGTCTGGTCAACCGTCCAGTGCCCGCCGGTCGTGCCGTCGTCGTTCTCCATCTTGGAGTACCAATGCATGATGTCTTCATGCGTCAGCGCAGCGGAATGATGTCCGCAGTGCTCCAGATGCTCGACAGCATCCAGACACTCTATCATACTCTTTACCGCCTCAGCGGAGCCCTCGGTAACGGGCAGCTCCATAAATTCAGCCAGCCCTTTCTCAAGCCGTGCTTTGTAATCGGATATGTGTTCTTTGTCCATCTTAATTTCCTTTCTCAGCTCTGCATGATATAGGCATATAAACTGTCCACATCTGCCGCTGTAAATGTCAGCGTCCCGATGATCGGCAGCGTGATCGGCGCTGCTCCTTTCTCGGCAGCAGGTTTGATATACTGATATATCTTTTCAACATCCACGTTGCCTGCCTCATCTACGAGGTTCAGCGCCGCGAGTGCTTTGTTCTCTTTCAGCTTCTTCACAAGCTTCGGGGCCTCCGCCACATACGCAGCCGCAGCAGCAGAGAAGATCCACCTATTCGCTCCGGACATTTTCGGCACAACTTCATTGTCGAGGTACCGTGAAACGCCAGACTGCACTCTGTCTATACTGACCATGTTTTAAAATCCTTTCTCATACACAGCAGGGGAGGCATGCGCCTCCCCCGGTTTGCTATGGCTCGTCAGTTCTTGCCGCAGTTGGGCAGCGGATTGTAGAGAGTCTGCGCCGTGGTCGTGGTGCCGGTGGTGACGTCTGCTACCTGCCTCGGATAGAACGTAGCATTTACATAGGTGACAATGGAGTTGTCGCCGCAGCATCTGCGCTCCGCTTCTATCTGGATCTCCTTAAGCAGCTCTGCCTTGACAGCCGCAAGGTCCTTCATCGCGACAGTGAAGCTGTCCTCCGTCTTCTGGTTGTGAACAGACTGTGCGCAGAGTGCGCCGCGGATGTCCTTGAGCTGGCCGTCGATGTACTTGTACATCTCCAGCATCTTCTGGTCGCCGTACGTGTTGGCGTCGCGCAGTGCGATCTGTGCGTCCTTCTCGGCGAGCTTCTGCTGGAGACTCAGCTCATAACGGTTGACGGTCTTGTCCTCACTGCAGCGTCCGCCCGCTCCGAGAGCGGCTGCGAGAGCAGCGCCGGCCGCCATGCCGGAGAGATCAGCTGCGGAGGCGTTGCCGCCGAAGAGATTGCCGAGTCCGCCGTTGAAGATGCCGGAGTTGAGCGCGCCAAGCGCCGTGCCTATGATGCCGGTGGTCAGACCGGCGTCAGCTGTAGCTTTGCTTGCATATTCCATTTGTGTCTCCTCCTTCTTGAAATAATGTTCACAGACCGTAGCGCTCCGGTCTGTTTCTGTTTACATTATCTCAAAAAGGAAACACCGCGGGGTGCATCCTCGCGGTGTTTGTGTGTGCGTATGTGCATTACTGCGGTATCTTTGTGAGTGACGCCGCCGCATGTTTTATCTGCGGCGTGATCTCCTTTAGTCGACGGGAAACCGTCGAGCGATCTCTGCCGACTATCGCGGCGACGTCCGAGTGCGGCAGGCGTTCTATGAAATACTGCATGGCGATCTGTTCGTCAAGCTTTCCCAAGCCCGCCTGCTTTATTGCCGCGACTCTTTCATTGAGCATCAGGGCTGCCAGTTCTTCAGGCAGCTTTCCTTTTGCCACACTGTAATATTCCATGACAGCACTCCCTTTGCTTTGCGCCGGGTGTACCCGGCGCGTGTTGCTTATTCGTTCTGGGTTTCGTCGACCTTGATTATTTCAACAGGCGGCTCGTGATCTGAATCTATTTTGTCTTTGTAATTTCTGAGCCACTTCTTGAGCCATTCCGGGATGGGCGCGCCGAGCTTACCAGCGTTCTCGATGATGCTGCCGAGCTCTGTTATTATGTACCAGAGCAGCACCACCGGAGTTATAAGTGTCCCGAACGTTATGCCGATATCTATGCCGGCTCCGTTGATAATTACACTAATTGCTATATCGCAGAGCGCCGCCACAAGCACGGCGACAATCTCGCCCAGCTTGTGCCACAGTCCCGCTCTTGCTACGGCGGACGACCAGTCCCCGGCGCTCTTCGCGGCCCATGTTCCCGTTGCATAGTCGAGGACTATACAGGCGACCCAGATTATAACCGCCCAGCCTACCCAGCCCCACAGTGCCGTGAGGAAAGCGATAGCGGCGACAATCCATGCCTTGAACTGTAAGGCTTTTTCAGGTGCATTCATTTTTGTTTCTCCTTCATGTTGTCAAAAATCATGGTTTTTCGTGCATATAGTTATTTGCCGCGTCGGTTCATGTCAGAATTTTCGTCATTTCTGTTCACCTCCTATCAAACTCTTGTACGTGTCTTTCCCACAGATGCCGTCAGCTTCAAGGCCGTGCTCCGCCTGATAGGCCATGAGCATATTGCGCGTCCTGTTTCCGAACTCGCCGTCTATCCACTTAGGATCATAGCCGAGATACTTCAGAGCCGCCTGAAGCATCGCAACAACCACGCCGGTCTGGCCGTCCTCCAGCATGGGCAGCTCGACGGTGACATAGCGTGTCGGCTTCTTTGTGGCCGGCACCGTGTCCGGTTCTGCCCCGGTGTAGCGCAGTACGCAGTCCCACGGATAGTTGTAGTACCCGCGCGTGTATATCTCGCGCCCGGTCTGGTCGCCGGTCCGGCCTCCGGTCGTGCCGCCGTACTCGTTGATGCTCGCCTGTACGAGCTGTCCACCGCCTATATATAGGCTGGTGTGGTGGACGTGATTCAAGAGCACATCCCCGCGCTCAAGTCCCGCCCCGGTCGTGAGATCGACGCTGCCGGTCACATCCTCGAAGCCATGCCTCAGCATGTCCCCGCGCATGTTGCCCGTGTAAGTGCAGCTGAGCGAAACTCCGGCTTTCTTAAACGCGGAGATCACCAGACTGCTGCAATCGTAGTCAGGCCCCCAGCGGTTGGCCTGGTCGTAGCCGTGACTGTCGTCCGCCGCTATCTCCATTGCGCGGGTCACGGCATTGTCAATGATTCCCATGGTGCCCTCCTCATGTCACTGTCGTAAATCTTGAGAGCAGCCACCCTGTCGGGTCTACGCTCTCGCGTGCGTCTTCCGTCAGCAAGCCGCTGTCGGTCTTATCGTCGTCAGGCATCACTCGTTACCTCCGTCCATCCATATACGCCGGGTTCCCATACATTCCCGTCGAGATTAGATATCCAAGTCTTTCCGTTGTGCTTGACCTTGTCGCCCTTGGCGTAGGGGTTAGTGCTGCTGGGCTGCTCCCAATCGGGTATCACTCCCGGCGTGGGTATCAGTACCTTTGCCCAAAGCGACGGTGCATCCGTGGGTGTCCATGTGCTCTGCGATGTGTGAGCTTGCAGGCATTTATAAAGTACGCCGCCGTACATTACTCTGTCGCCTGCGGCATAACTTATGCCATCGCCGCTCCACGCAGGAAAGATGATAGGAACAGTCAGCGCCTGTTCATCCGTCAGCATCGCTCCCGCGCCGTTAATAGCCACGCGGAGCTTCTGTGCGCTTGAAAGATAGCTCATTCGTCGCCTTCCTCATAAAGGATGGTGAGTCCATAAACTTCTGCTGCGGCATGTTCGATTCTGCATCCTCTGGCATTCTGCCATCCTTTACAGAAATACGCCGCATGGCAAAGGCTCATGTTCGTTATTGACCTCGCAAGGAACATCAGCGGAATATTGACAACACCGCGTTCCTTGCATTTTGCGTCGCTGTACCATTCATCCGTGAACAGTGTGTTCACTACCTCGTAGCCCCTGCTCTCAAGCGCGGCTATTGCCCGCTCTCGCGTCGCTACGATTTCCTCTTCGGTCTTGCCGTTCATCGGCTGTGATAACATTGCTTTCATTTTCATGTCGTCTCCTCCTCATTCGTCACGCCCAACAAATCAAGTGCGGCGCGCATGTCCTCAACCTCAGCAGAGCTGCCACCCTGCTTGATCTCAGTGATACGAGTCAAACACCGTTCTGCTCTCTCTTCAATGGTCATGTCGTTACCTCCAACGCGTTTTCGATGGCGGTCAATGCCGCTTCGTACTGTGCATTCTGTTCTGTCACATATGCCGCCTGTGCCATATATGCTTCGCTCAGGTCTTTCCACGGAGCTACAAGCTTGCAATCTGCTCGGACAAATTCGCCGTTTTCAGATACCCACCTGTACCCAACAGGTTTGCACCGATAGCTTTCTATAAACTCAGAGCATTTGCCGTTGAAAAACGGTTCTTCATATTCGAGTAGACCTCCGGTATCTGTGGGATAACACTTGAACCCGTCATTTGTGTCGATGTAGATTTTCATGTTATCCCTCCCTACTCAAGCCAGATCTTGTCTGTGACGATCGTTTGCTGCTGCATATAACCATATACGCGGATACCGAGAACGGCGGATGTGATTCCAGTAAGTGGCATCCTGAATATGCCTGTTTCGCCAGTAGTGACCGGAATTTCAAGTCTTGTAATCGTATTGTTCTCAGTGAAATTGTATTGGTCTGCTGCATAAAGCCACGCTTTATTGTTGGCGTTAGTTCCGGTATTCGTTATGATATTCGCGCAAAAATATTCGAACTCACCTTTGGTCACTTTCTTCTTGGTGTAAAAGTTGCCACTGTATGACCAATTGTTACTGCCCTCACCGAAATATGTCCTGTTACCAGTTATGGTTACGGTGCTGTCGCCTATCGTGACATAGTTCGTATCATTTGCAGCGAAGCCGCCTGTCAAGGACGTGTTCTGATCGGAGCCTGCCTCCCAGAGTATCGTTTCAAACATCAGTGTCACAGTCTCGACCTGTCCCTCGGCGGTGATGCTTACAGCCTTGCTCGCGCTCTGGCTGCCCTTGACCGCCTTGACCGTCCACGTCCCGGCGGAGGGGATAACGAATATCGCCTTGCCGCTCGTGTCTTTCGCCGTCAGCGTCAGTGTGCCGTTCGTGCAGGTGCAGACGCTCCCCGAGGGGTATGTCACTCCGATGGCCGCGTAGGGTGTTCCCCCGCCCCGGCGTGTTATGAATGCTTCGCCCATTCCTTTCCCCTCACTTTCTTATGCAGCGTATCTGCAAGGGTATCGAGACTGTCGGCTTTGCCTTGGCGTAGAACGTTATCTTGTTCGCCGCCGTCACTGCGCGGTACACGAGCGCCCATGCGTCCGCCTGCTTTTCCGCGTCCGCGAAGGTCGCCGACGGCACGATGTCTATCAGCGGCTTGTCCGTCGCGAGTATGCCGTTTATCGTCTGCTCCTTGGTGTACGGGGCAGCGTCACCGCTCCACGTTGTGTCGAGCGTTACCGTGTAATCGACCGATACCGCATGGTCTGCAAGCTTCGCCATCGTCACGGCCTTATCCTTTATCTTCGCCGTCTCGACTGCCGAGGCTTCAATGTTCCCCGCCTTTACCGTTATCGGGTCTGCCCCGTCAGGCAGGTGCCGCGCGTTGTGGTAGGGCATCGCCGTCAGCGCCGCATAGAACGTCGCCTCCGTCCCTGTGTACCCGGCCTCGACCGCCGCGGCGTATGCGCTCTTGCCTGCGGCTCCTGTCTCGCCCTTGTCTCCCTTAGCGCCGCGTATGTTCTGCGTCTCTGGGTTATCTAATCCGCCGTCGTTCGTCCAGCTCAGATTTCCATTGCCGTCAAGGTGCGGGGTAAAGGTCGTGCCTGCCGCGCCTGTGTCGCCTTTCGCGCCCTGTATCGTGCCGTTGTTGATCCACTCGCCGCTTACTCCGTCGTAGATATACACGTCGTAGGGCGCAGCACTTCCCACGCAGTAGGCGTCGCCCGGCGCCGGCGCCGGTACTCCCTCCTCCAGCGCAGCAGTCGATGCGTAGTAGCCCTTTATCTCGAAGCTCTTGCCGTCCTTGCCGTTGAACTTCCCGGCGTCCGCCGCAGCCTTTACCGCCTGCGCCGTCAGAAGCGCCTGCGCGGCCTTCGCGTCTATCTGCTCCGCCACGCTCTGCGGCAGCACGTGCAGCGGCGCATCTATAAGGCCGCTCTCCTTTACCGTCAGTATCACGACTATCGTTGTCAGCCTCGCCGCGTCTTTTGTGCCCGTCAGGTATATCTCCCATTCGCCCGCCGTGAGGTTCAGCGCATCCCCTTCGGTGATGCAGTCCTCCCCGTCAAGCTCTATGTCGTATACCGTCTCTCCCCTGCGGAAGTGCGCCCAGCGCGTATAGCCGTCCCAATCATTATCCGTGAAATGGAACTGCGCCGTCAGGTACTTCAGGCTGTCCGCCGCCGTCACCGGCGTGAACATCTTGAGGCTCTGGCCGCTCACATAAAACTCCATCATGCCGATCCGCCCTCCTGTCTCTCGTTGAGCTTCTGCGTCAGGCGCACCAGATAATCCCGCAGCTGCGCCAGCTGCTCCTCAACGCTCCCCGTGAGTATCGGGGGGTATTCAAATACTTCCATCACATATCACTCCCGAAAGATATTATCTTTGCCACGGAGAACAACCGGAACATCCCCTTGCCCTCGAGCCTGATCCTCATGTGGTCGCAGCGCCGCGGCCTTATGGGCACCGTCACCGTGTTCGTCCCCTTGAGCTTTATCCTGCCCTTGCGCTCCCATACGCCCGAGGAGTCATACTGGATGTATACGTCCATCTCCGCTCCCTCCTCCATCTGCGCGCGTATGTTGAAGCGCGAGATGTATTTCTTGTCCGGGTACTGGTAGTACAGTATCCCCGTCTCCGCTCTCCAGCTCACAAACGGCTCAGGTTCTCCCGCCGTCCCCTGGAGAGCGTAGAGACGCTTGCCCGAGATCGCGTACAGCTCATCGCCCACTCGCGCAAAGCTGTCGACCCCCAAGCTGTCCTCGCGCATCCACAGGCGCTTCCCCATGTCGTATACGAAGAGCTGCGGCTCTCCCTTGCTGTCCTTCATGGATATGTAGTACCTGTCGCGTATTGCCCCGGCCACGGCGTCGGAGTACAGTTCCTCGCCCAGCGCGTCGGATATCCCGCTCGGAAAGCCTCCCTGGTACGCGCATATATCCGACCGTGATTTATACAGCAGCGTCTCGTTTACGACGACAAGGCTCTTCCCGCTGCCTTTCTGCACGCCGCGGCAGGCCGTCTCGTTTATCTGGTGCGCCCCGTATGCGGATATGGACACGCGGTGTATCCTGTCCTCCTTGAAAAAGGTGGGGTAGCCCAGATAGTTCACCGCGCCTGTCCACGGCCCGTCCGAGCCGACCGACGCCGTCCATGAGTCTGTGCTCAGTCCCATGTACTGCCGCCAGTTCTTGAAGTCACCGAGCGCGCAGCAGTATATCTCGTTGAGGCTCTGCTCCCCGTCGTTTCCGTAGTAGCAGCCCCATAGCCTGTTCTGGCTCTCGCATATGTAGTCCATCTGCGGCACCGTGCGCTTTATGCTGACCGCGCCCGTCGTCTGCTCATATGCCGCTTCGAGGAGTCCGGTAACGACTATGTAGTCCAGCACAGTCTCGCTCCCGCCTATGGCGTATATGACCTTCGTCCCGTTCACGTCCTCGACGCCCGCCCCGGATATCTCCACCCCGTCGTATACGCTGAAGAGTCCCGGCAGCTCGCCCCCGGATATGAACTGTACCCTCGTGTACACCGTCGGCACCGATACCCACTCCTGCGTTGCGCTACTCCACTGCTTGAGCACGTGCTTCTCCTGCGAGGTATCTATCCACAGCGCCGCGTTCTCCGGCTGCTCGGGCGCTGCCGCCGAGACTGTCGGCTTTGCGTACTCCGTGCCGTCCGCCCGGCACATCGTGTATTTCACCGTGCCGGTCGAGGTGTAGTATGCCTCCATGCTCCCGTGATCGCCGGCGTCCGCGGTGTTATAGTATTTCTTGTCCGGGAACACGCAGATGTATGCCCCCATGCTCACAAGCTGCTTCTCGCCCGCCGTGAGCCCTGTCAGCGCCGTCGGCTCGCCGTTATAATAAAGCGTCCCGTTATCCACATATGCAAGCTCCTCCTTGCCGAGCAGCCCGCCCGGCGCCGTGAGCTGCTTTACAAGGCCGCGCTTCTTTCTCTCGGCCAGCAGCGGGTAGTATGCGCTCGTCAGGTTCTCCGTGTCGTAGAACTCCCCCGCGCCTATCTTGAGCTTGTGGTTATAGCCCGCGAATGTGTCCGTCACTTCTCTGTCCGTGTATTCATAGTCCAGTGTCGGCAGCTGCGGCATATCCATCCCTCCTAAAACACAAAGTGCCTGCGCACTCCTCCGTCCGTCACGTCGGACATACTGTGGTTCCTGTTGTACCAGTTCTGGTACTCGGCGTAGGCGTTGTTGAAAAACTGCAAACGCTTGTTGTATCGCTGCGTCTCCGCGTTCTCCAGCGCGACCATTGCCTGAAGATAGTTGAGGTACACGTCATCCCCGTAGGGAAACGGCACCAGCAGCTCCTCATTGCCGTTGACGTACTCCGTGAAGCCCTTGGGCTCCGTCTCCCTCGGGCGCAGTACCTCCTCGTATATTTTCCCGTCCAGTATCGACAGCCACCGCAGCTTCTGCTCTGGGCTGTACTGGTTCGGCTCCAGCCCGTCCAGCCGGTCGATGATCTCCATCGCTTTCATGGCTTAATCCCAAACAAGCGGCAGGTAATGCCTGCCGCTTATTCCTTTCCGTCCTTGGTGGACATTGTTGCTACCGTTTCATAGAACGCCTCGCGCGCCGCTTCGCTGCGCTCGTATTCCTCCTTCACGAAGTCCGGCACCTCTACCTCTTTCCCCTTCGGGATAAGGTAGTTCACGCCGTTTACCGCAATAAGGAAATTAGGGTCGTCGTTCGCGCTGAGCTTGGGGATTTTGATTTTTACTTTGTTTACCTTAGCCATTGTAATTCTCCTTCCATCAGAAGAGAGGGGGCTTCGCTTCTGCGTGCCCCCTCCGTTGCTTAGTTAACTTCGTCGGTTGCGCTGAAGCTCGATACGCTCATCACACGGAGCAGACGCTCCGGGTAAAGGATGGTCGCGCCGTTGGTCTCGAACTTGTAGCCGATGGTGCTGAACTGGTTCAGCGGGCCGCCGATCTCGCTCTTGTCATGGACGATCATCTCCAGTGCGCCGCCCTCGGGGTCGATGATGCCGAAGCTGTCCTTGCCGAAGAAATACGTCGCATAGGTGCGGCCTCTTTCCTGGTTGACATACGCATCATCCTGTGCAGCCTGCGTACCCTGCTTGCCGAGTATGGGAGCAAAGGTGTTCTCGATGAAGCGCACGCCGTGCAGCTCGCCGATCTCGCCGTTGAAAAGCTCCTCGGGAGCGGCATACTTGTGTGCCTCGATCCAGCCCTCGTCCTGTCTCAGGTCATGTGCAACAGACGGATGAATGACCGCGTAGTAAAAGCCGTTGATCTTGGGCACGCGGTTCTTCTTCAGGATGGTCACGGCCTTGTTAATCATCGCTGCGGTCAGCAGTGCCCAGCCGTGCGGAGTCGCGGCGCCGCCGCTACCGGCAGTGCTGCCGCCCGCTCCCATAGTCGCACAGCTGGTGGGCGTGCTGATTACCTTGCCGGTGTCCTTGTCGATGTTGTCGCAGTACATGACGTTGGTGCCGACAAGCAGCGCGTCACGGATGAGGGTCTCCTGAGTCTCGGCAGCCGACGCGCCCATCTCCTCGGTCGCGCCGAGAATGATATCATCGTAAGCGCGCAGCTCCAGCTTGTCGGTGATCGAGGTGTATGTACCGTACTGGTCTATCGAACCGGTGATCTTGGACAGGCCGAACTTCTGGCCGGTGGGGATAACGCCCTCGGTGAGCTTGGACGCCTTCGCGAAGGTGTTCCACTTGCGCCACTCGACGCTGCCCTTGTGGTTTGCGGGCAGCGGCTGACGCTTTGCGAACTGTGCATAGAACATCTCCGTGCGCGCGTTCTCCAGCAGCTCCGTGTCATAGAACGCCTTGAGCTCCGCGCTCAGGTCGTTCTTGCCGCTGAACGCCTCGGTCTGGCCGTCATATGCGTTAACGTAGTTGCCGGTTGCATTTACGACAGTACCCGCGTCTGCGAAGTACTGAAGCCAATCAATGTTATTCATGTTGTTCTCCTTCCTTACTGTCGGGAAGAAGTCAGAAGTCTATCGGCAGCTTCTTCCCGTTCGCCGCCGCAGCATTGATGCGGCGTTTTAATTCTTCTCTTTCTGCTTTGCTTCTCTGCGCCGGAGGGACGCGTGTGATCGTCGCCGGGGTAGTGCTTCCGTTCTCCTTGGGTCTGCTCTGCCCCGCGCGTACAGACGCCGTAGCAGCGGCCATGGCCTGCTGTGTGAGCTTCTGCTGTCTTGCTGCTTCGATCTCCTTGTGGTGGATCGCGTAGAACGCATCCTTGACCGACAGTCCGGAGTTCGGTGCGGTCAGTCTCACGAAGGTATCATTCTGCATTTCGCGCTCAAGGCTAAAGTCCGGGAACTCTGCGCGAAGCTCGTTTGCCTGCGCGTTCAGCCTGTCCATGTGGTCACGGGCCTGCTGCGCCCTGATGTTGTTTTCCCTGAAGTCGCGGAGCTTAGTCAGCTCGATCTCGTTCTGCGTCAGTTCCTTTGCAGTCTTGACGTCTACGCCCATGGTCGCGGCCTTTGCTTCATACAGGCTGTCGTCGTCAACTATGGCCTGTGCAAGCCCCTTGAAGTCGCCGATGTCCTTGCCGTACTTCTTGGCCAGCATCTCAAGTGCCGGGGTCAGTTCGTCGTATCTCTGCTCCCGCTCGAAAGTCGACTTGAAGCGTTTCTGTATAATGCCCTGCACCTGTTCGTCAAACGCCTGCTTGTACTCCGGGTCTTTGAGTATGTCGTCCCATGTGGACTTAGGCTGCGCGGGCGCGGCCCCGCTGTCGGGAGCGTCCGAGGATGTCACCGGGTCGACTGTCTGCGTCTGTCCCTTCGTCTCCATCCCGCGGCGCTTCATCGACGCTGCGAATTTTGCTGCCTTGTCTTTGGGCACACCCAGCTTCTCCAGAGTGCTCTGTTCGCTTTCCTGCCCGGCGGCGGCAGGTGATCCTGTTTCGCCCGCTGCGGCTCCGCCGTCTCCCTCGCCCGCGGGTGCGCCTCCCTCGGCGAAGAACTGGAGCCAATAAAGTTTTTCCATCGAGGATGCCTCCATAATTTTCTGCTTTGTTTCGGCTCGTGCCCGGCGGAGCGACCGCCTTTGTCATCCTGCCATTATTATAAACAAGCCCGCTCGTTTTTCTCTACGGCACTTTTTGTAGGAAAATTAAAATCTCCCCGAAAACTTTTCGGGGAGATTCCGCTGTTGGTCAATTGTTCCACGGCGCGTCTTTGAGCGTGGACTTCGAGTACATGCACAGGTGCAGAGCATCTTTCTGTTCATCGGATATATCCAGACCGTCAATGTATTCCCATACCTTCTTTTGTTTGCTGCCGGTAATGGTCTTCCCCGAACTGTCAGTGTCGCTCTTGAAATCGTTAGCTGTCTTTATTGCATTGTAGTAGTCCTTCTTCTTCATGCCCGTCGACGCTACATACGCATCCCATGTATCAACTTGCTTATCGCTAATGTTCTTCATGCTGCTGTCGCCTTCTGTCCAGCCCCAGCGTTTGACATAGCTTTTCGCAGACTCTTCAGACTTGCTGCCGTATTTGATTTGGTAATCATACAGTTGCTGGTCGTTGATTATCTTCTCACTGTAAATATCGTACAGTTCATCATAATCATACCCGGTGTCTTTTCGCATCTCCAGCTTGTTGACCATCTCTTGCGCTTCTTCTTTATCGACCTTTCCATACAGCGAGTACATTTCAATTGCACGGCTCTTTGTAATGTTCTCGTTGATATATTCGTCGCCGATATTCCAGTACGATATACCCGTGACCTTCTCGCACGTCCACTGTTCTACCAGAGTGTCCGCCGCCTTCTCTGCCTTGCCGCCGTACTTCTGGAGCAGGTCAAGCGCGTCCTGTTTGGAGATTGTCGCCTGTGTTGTGTCTCCGCCTTGGTACCAGTCGCGTATCTGGTTCTTCACGTCGTTCTGTATCTTGGTTTCAAACACGCCGTGATCCGTCAGCTCCTTGACCAGTGCTTCGTATGTCCCGGTGTCGCCCGCTCGCACAGCGTCGTATATCTCTGACATCTTATCGCTGCTGCTCCCGTCGCCGTTCCAGTCGTTGATGATCCAGAAAGCTTGGTCTGCATCGTCAGCCGCCCCCTGCTTCACGAGCTCATCCATCGCCTGTTCATCGGTCATAAGCCCGTTGACGTAAGCGTTCTTGATCTCGCGCTTGCTGTTCGGCTTATACACCGTGAGCTTCACGCCCGTCACATTGGAAAGTGTCGTGTTCCAGATTGCCGCCATGTCGCGGGTGAAGTTGTACAGTGGCAGACCGGTGACCTGCGATATGCCCTTGAGGATGTTTGCAAGCTTGCCGTATCCGGTCATGTTGCCGTACTGTGCGTCCTGTTCCTCAAGCTTCCCGGTCGCAAGTTTCAGGCATTCGCTCATGATTCGCCATGCCTTCCAGAGATTCTTCGCGCCTTCCAGATCCATACGGTTGACGTCATCCCCGGTGATTAGGGATATGATGTCCTTTACTCCCGGCAGCTTGTTCAGCAGGAACAGCTCCTGAAGCAGCGGCTTCTCATACCACTTGTCTTCCGCCTCGCCGAAGAACGCCTGTGCCCACTTCTGGAGGAATGTTTCGTAATCATCATCGTCGCGCCATGCGTCCCAGAACGATGAGGCTATCAGCGTAGCCGCCCCTGACGCCGCATATATGGCTATGGTCTTTGCAAGCTTTCCCTTGCTGTGCTGCAATGCTGCGGCCTTGTTGCCGGTGCGTCTCGCTTCCGCCTGATACTCTGCGTACGCGTCCAGCATGAGGTTATAGCTCAGCGTCGGCTCTGCCATGAACGATGTAGTGATTGCCTCCATCGTTCCTTGCGAGCGCATCGCTTGGCTGCGTGTCATGGTTGCGTCGACCACCTGCGTCTGGTATATGACCTCCTGGAATCTGTCTGCCGTCGCTTTGTTCAGTTCCTCGCCGTGCAGTCCGGTTCTGTCCTTTGTCTCCAGCTTGCACGCGCGCCAGAGTGCGGACCATGTCACACTGTCGCCTTTCTCCGCAAGTATCATCGTCTTGTCGGTGACTGAGTCGACCCAGCTTTCAGTGTGCATGATCTGTGATCTCATGCTCCGGCCTATATCCGTGCTGACAAAGCCCAGCCCTTTCCATGTCGCAATGCCGCTGTACTTCTCCATCTCTGCGGTGGACGCTGCTTTATGTCCACCGGGCTTGAGTGCCGCGGCAAGGTACTTGGGGTCTATCGCCATAGCCGCGCGGACGTATGCCGTCGGCTGCTGTATTGCGACGCGGATGTTTGCGCCGACAGCTGCCGCCTTGTACCGGGACACCATGCGCTTTGCGGTTCTATCAGCAATGCTCATTCCACTCTCGTGCACTCCGTTCAGGTCCTTGATGAACTTCGTTATGTACGCCTTTGCCGCATTCCCGTATGCTGTCTCAAGCGAGAGCTGTACCGTATTGGTGAACACTCTGCCGCTTGCGGTCTTTGTGGACTCCTTGTAGTTGTACCACTTGATCGCGTCGAGCAGCGGCAGCGCGAGCGCGTTGTACTTCGCCATGTCTGCTGAGTGGTTTGTGAATACCTCGAAGATATCACTGACCACCAGCGCATTGTTTGCCTTTACGTTCAGACTCTTGGTCTCCGACATATTCAGCAGGCGGAACATGTCGTTTGCTTTCGCCTCCGGGTCGACCGCCTTCAGCACGTTCGCATCGGAGACTATTGGGAAATAATTTGCCTCGGCGAACGCTCTGTACCCGAAGCGCTTCATGCTTACCTCGTTGCCCCACTCGCCGCATACATCGACCATGAACTTCTGGAGTTCATCTGCCACCTTGCGCTGCCGGTTCGTGAGTAAGCCGTCGAGCATTGCCAGCTCTTCAAGCGTGGGCTTGTACTGCTTCGTCTGCGCTATGTTGTCCTTGCCTATCCCGCTCTGCTTTATCACACTCACCTTGAAGCCGCCGCCCATGATATGCTGCATAGCCTGCGGGCGCTTCACAAGGCAGTGCAGACTCATGAGCTGTGCCGTTGTGATCTGCACGGTATTGTTCCCTATCCTGACGTTGTGTACTTTCTCCTGCCACTCTCGCGCCTCCTTGGCAGTGTACAACTTGTTGGTGAAGTCTATGATCTCCTTGGAATTGAATGCCATCTTGTCCCAGCCCTGCATCAGTCCCTTGAAGATCGACCGCGCGCCTGCCCCCAGCTTCTTGAATGCGTAGTACGGTGTCGCGTTGTCCCACTGGAAGAAGCGTCCCGCTCCGGTCGTCTCCTTAGTCTGCTCTCCGAGCGCGTCCATCTCGGTGATCGTCTTCTGCGCCACCTGCTGCACGCTGTTGTACTGCGCGTTTGAGAACAGCGTGTTCGCCTTGCGGATGCTGTGTGATATTGCCGAGAGCACAGCGTCCAGTCTGCGCAGCTCTCCGGCCGGCATTTGGTTAATGGTGTACCCGCCGTCTCTGGTCGTCAGCCTTGTTACCTCGCTCCGGATGTCTCGCAGTTCGTCGAGTATCTCTGCCGGCAGGTCAAGATACATGTCCAGCGGATCTTCTCTTGCGTTCTCATTGTCCGCACTGTTGAGGTAATCGCGCTGATTGCGCAGCATCTGTTCAAGCTTGTCGAGCCGCTGGAGGAACTGCCTGTCGTTGTATGTGTTCTCCCCGCCTTGCAGTCTGCTCTTGGATGAGAAGTCTATCGTGCTCAGGAACTCGCCGACTACCTGCTTGAGCACTTCGGGCACGTGCTCCTTGTCGCTGTTCTTGAGCAGCCAGTCACTCAGCTGTTCAGCCGTTGCCGCTACTCTGTCCCGGTACTTCTTGATGTCTGCGCTTTCTCTCCTGCGCTCTGCCGCTTGCTGCGCCATGTTCTGGTAGTACTGCTTCGTCTCTGCTACCTTTGCCCACTTGGCTGCTTTCTCTTTCGCCACAGCCTCTTGGCGGCGCGCTACGCCCTCTTGGTACACCTGCTCTATCCTCGCGTTCTTCTCATCACGCAGCGCGTTGTAGCGCGCCGTGTCCTGCGCTATGCGCTTGTCGAGCCGTGCCTGTGCCCTGTCCGCCGCGGTCATTGCAGTCTGCCGTATCTCATCGCTGAGCACGGTATCAAGGATGTCCTGCGCCACGGCTTCGCGCATCTCGCCCATGTACCCGACAAATGGATTGCCGTATGTGGGCTTCATCGCCTCGATCGTGTCGGCTATGTGCATGAGCATATCTGCCTGTGCCGTGATGTCTGAGGGGAACATACCCTCGCCGAACTTCTCCTGAAGCTCGCCCCATGCCGTGTCCACATCAAGTCCGTCCTCGCTCAGCTTGATCCTGCCGCGGTGCTGACGTACCCAGCCCTCGGGCAGATCGTTGAACGTGTCGTCCGTTACCCTGAGCTTGTTATCCTTGAGGTAGCCGTACAGCTGCTGCAATGATTCTGCTTGGCTGTCGTCAATGACCGTCTGTGAATCCTGAAGGACATAGTCCGCTATGGCAAGTGCCCAGTCCTTGACCTCGGTATAGCTCAGCTCGCTGCCCGGCGTCTGCACGATGTAGTCGCCCATCCGCTTGATCTCATCAGCCACCTGCTCCCGTGCCTCGGGGTTGTGCAGCTGCTCAGTCAGGCGCTTTGCGTATGCGTCTGCGTCCGTCTTGCGCACCGTCTTCTCCTTGGTGCGCTTGGTCTGTCCTTTCCAGTAATCCAGCTGCTCACGAAGCTTTGCGTTCTCCGCCCGGAGGTTAGCGTAGCTCTCCTGCCGTCCCTTGCGCTCCGCCGCCGTGTCGTCCGTGGTGTTGTCGCGCATGGATGATTTGCCGTCGTCCTCGAACTGATTAAACGGCACTCCTCTCAGTTCAGCCACACGCTTCCCGGCCTGCTTGCGTTCTATGTATCTTGCTGTGTCGCTGGTGAACGATGGGTCGTATACCCCATCGCCTATCCACCCGCCGCTACGCAGGTCGTCTACATCGATTCTGTTTCCCTCTATGAACGAGACATGCGTTGGGTATCTGTCCCTGTCCAGTATCGGCAGTACGCTTCCGTCCGTGAGTTCAACTGCCGGTACTCCGTCAAGTTCAGAAATATCCTCGTTCAGGTTAAGCTTCGGGTACTTCTTCTGTAAGTCTTCATCCCGCTCACGCATCGACGATTTCCCCTTGACTTCTCCGGTTGGTTGTGATATCTTGGATTCATAGGCAGAGTCTTTCGTCTCTTCACCGGTATTCACCGCGGAGTACATTGTAGACTCTGTCTTTTTCTTTCCCACATCAAATGTGAACTTTGATCCGTCCGGCATCAATACTCTGTGAACATGGTAATGGTTCTTGGTAGTGACAGTGATTGCCACCGCCATATTGCCGCGTACGCCATTTATAATCACAGGTGCAGCTATCGTCACAGAATCTCTAAGGTTTCCCTTGTGCTTCTCATGTGAGTCAATTACAATGCCTCGTTTTAATACTTTTGGCAATGCAGAAAAAGCGGCTACCTCTGCATCTTCGCTGAGATACTTTATTCCTTCTGCTATGTGCTTCGGCGTAAATTCAATGACACCAAAGCCCATTCGTTCAACCTTGTATCCTGTATTCTTTAGGATGTTTACAGCCCAGTCGCGAATGTTTCTGCCGCCTTTAGGCAGATTCGATGCACTTATTGTTGCAGCAGGTTCCATGTCATTCAGTTTATCCAGATTGTTTTTTATCTGGTTTTTGATCGTGCTGTTGTCTGAATCACTATTTTTGCTGTATGAAACCCCTACCCTGTTAGCAAAGACTGTGTCGTCGTCAGCTCCCTTTGGCTTCTTGGCGCGGCGCTCTTCGGCTGTCAGTGTGCGGCGAGCTTCAACATCTCGTGCTTCGATTTCCCCTGCCGTGTTGTAATACAAGTCTCTCGGTGTCCTGTCTGGGTACTTCTCTGCTTCGTGGTATCTATACATCAGCTCGCCGAAGTCGAACACCTTCAAGTCTCCGTACTTCTCTTCAAGGGCCTCGCGCCTTGCATCGTACTCCTGCCATTCCACCGGGTCTTCCTCGATCTGCTCCAGCGTATCCCAGTTGACTTTCCCACGCGGCACCGTTGGCGTCATGCCTTCCAAATCTGTCATGTCCCGGAAGAACTCCGGTTCGTTTACGCTGATGCTCTCAAGCTCGTTGCGTAGTTCCGCTGCGCGTCGTCTCTGGCTTCTCGTTCTGGTATCGTACCCGTTCTCAAGCTGTGTGTTCCAGTATGACGGGCTCGCCCCATCCGTGAAGCCTTCCCGTTTCTGTATGACATGCTGTATCTCATGCAGCACTACATCAGCTTCTTTTCCGAGCAGGTTGTCACTAAGCACGATGGTCATGTCTCGGGGGCTGAAGTATCCCATGTTTCCATCAGGTAGACTATCGAACGCTATGTTCACTCGGTTCAGGTATGGGTATGCCTCAAACAGTTCGTCATGTTTCACGAAGTCACGGAGCTGATACTTCTCTTCCCATACAGCGCCTCCATATTCTTTTTCCAGCCGTGACATTTCCTGTCTCTCTGATTCAGACAGCTTCGCTCCGCCGTTGACCTCCGCGCTCCACTTCTCTGTCAGCTGTTGTAGTCTCCGGTATCCCTCTTCTTTCAGCAACTGTGCGTCTCCGTCCCGGCGGAACTGCATACCGCTGTCGTCGATCTCGAAGCGCCACTTGCCGTCCATCCCCCTGAACCATCCAGTTTCTCGGCGTATTGTCTCTACGTCGGTATCCCGCTCCTCCATCTGTTCCGCGCGGGCAAGCGCGTCAAGGTTCGCAGTCTTTGCATTGCGTCCTCCGTATGAGGCCTTGCCTTTTTTGTTATCGGAACTGCGGTTTGCGTTATTGGCCTTAGTCTGTGCGTTGTTGCGCACGTTCTGTGCGGCGCCGGCAAGGGCGTTGTCCCACATCTGCTGAAGCTCTTCGGCGTACTGCATCATGGCCTGTGCCTCGGCGCTCCGTGCCTGCACTCCCTCAAACGCCCGGCGCAGCTTGGCCGCAAACTCTGCAAGCCATTCCCTGATCTGCACAAACAGACCAGGGTTTTCTTTTGCCATCATCTGCGGCACCTGCGTGTTCTCAAGCATCATCTCGCAGCTGTCGGCTATGACCTCCTCGACCGCATCCTCCATGGAGAGTGCGCCGCCCTCGCGGTCTGTCTTCCTCTGCGCCAGCGTCTCTATGTCCGTCCCGCTCTCTATGAGATGGTTCGTCACAAAGTCGCGCAGTCCTGCGTATGCCATGGCGTTGTTCTCTCTGAGGTAATGCGTCAGCTCGTGCGCAGCAGTCAGCAGTATAGCGGACTGCTGCGTCGTCTTGGTTGCCCCGGCGTGTACGTCGAGGTACACCGTCCCGTTGCGGTAGAATCCGTTCGCGCCCTGGTACTCGCCGTTCTGCTCCTCGGTCTGGTACAGTACCATGTCCACACCCACGGCCTTGGACATCGTCTTGAGTACGCTTAGCTCTGCGTCACTCACCATGTCCTTGGTTGCCGCCCGGTATGTCATGCCCTGATACTGCACGCCCTTGAAACCGACTGCACCCTTGCTGCTCTTGCGCGTGACGCTGTTCTGTATGCTGCTGTCCTTGCTGTTGCGACCGGCGTCAAAGGCGCGGCTGAACTGTTCGTCTGTGAGTATCGCCGCAGCTCCGCCGTCTCTCCTGCTCGCCTCCTGCGCCTGCTGCTTGGTAAGGGATGTGGACTTGCCGTAGATATCCGCCACCGTATTGAAAGCCAGCGCGTAGGTCTTCGGTTCTACCTGCTCGTCAGTCAGCGCGTAGGTCTTGAGCATTTCATCGGCGTAGGCAGACGGGCGGAATGCGTCGAGTATCCCCTGAGTGTCGGGGTCGAACACCGCCTGCCATTCCATCACGTTTGAACGCTTGCCGTTCGGCTGTTCTATCGTCGCTGCCCAGCCCTTGTCCGTCTTGGTGAGCGATACCACGTTGCCGACCTGTCCCTTGTAGATAGCCTCCATCGCGCCCGTAGGCCGCGTCTGCTGCGCCGTGGTCTGCGCCCCTGTCTCTGTATTGGTCTGTGCTGGCGGAGTGCTCTGCGTCTGCGTGTTGACCGGTGCAGATGAATCTGTCTGCTCATCTGCCGCAGCTGTGCGATAGCGTGTGCCGCCGGTCTCGATGTCCCGCTCCACGTCGTGCGCATTGGTCGTCTCTCCCGCCGTGTCTGCTGCATTGGTAATGGCAACTGCGATCTGAGTGATTGCAGTGTCGCTGTCGCTGTCCAGCTTATCCCCGGTGTACTCCTCGAACTTCTTGCGCAGATTTTCGCTCTCAGCTATGCGCTGTGCCGCCTTGTATGTTGCAATGTCTGTGCCAAGGTTCTTTGCCTGCATCCAGTTCCCGACATGGGTCTGCACACCGCCGCCCATACCTGCAAGGCCGCCGAGCAGGCCGTCATAAAGTATCTGCCCGTCGCCCCATACTTCCTGCCAGAATGTCTGGTCTCCGTCACTGAGTTGGAATATCCTGTCCGCTAACGGGTTAAGGACATCCGACATCATTTCCTCTATGGCCTCGCCGGTGAATGCCTCGGTGAGAGTACCAAGTAATTCGCTGCCCGTCTTGGAAGACACCCAGCTGTTCAGTGATTTGAGTACCCCGTCACCGTAGCCTGTGCCCCTCCATGAGCCGCCGACGCCTCCCATCAATTCAGTCGCGACCTCGATACCACCGCGGGTAAAGCCGGTCACTATCTGCTTGCCGAGACTCTCACCCTTGTCCTCGGCTTCCTGTGCTCCGGAGCCGAATACGCGCGCGCCCATCATGCCAAGACTGGCCGTTCCCGCTCCCAATACGCGATCCATAGTCTGCTCGACGCCGGTCTTTTCAAGGTCAAGCACCAGCTTGCCGAGCCAGTTGCTGCTGTCTCTCATCACCCCGAAGGCTTCAGCAGTCAGCCCGCTCCCCGCGTTCTGTGCGAAGTTCAGCAGTGAATACACGGACGATGCATCCCCAAGCTCTCCGCGTCCAAGTTTTCCCCCGGTCAGTGCATCCGCTGTAGTTAATCCGGCGCTGTACATATCGAGCATATAGTTTGCCGCGGTGATCGGGATGTTGTGCAGCATCCTCTCTCCGAAGTTCATGTCCGCGTACTTCTGCTCATAGTTCAATGCGTTGCGCTGTGTCCGGCTGTCCTTTATGCTGCCGGTCGATACCCCGTACGTCTCGGCGAGCAGGCGCGCCGCGTCAGTCTGCGGCTTCATGTACTCGGCGGTATACTTCTCCGGGAGCACGTACTCCGTCTTCGTCTCCTGCGGGTGCTGCGCTTCCAGCTGCTTGTACAGCTCTGCGTCGAGGGCTATGTCCTTCCCGCCGAGCTTTATTGTCCTGCCGCCCGCATCCTTATACGCATCCATGGTGTCGCGGCGGATTGCTCTCTGGTCTGTGCGTGTCTCTCCCCTGAGGTCTGCGTCCAAGCGCTCCCCGGCTTCTTTGGCCTTTGTTTCTTTCAGCAGATCCTTTCCGCCCTGAACTGCATTGAGCATCGTCTGCCAAGCGTTGAAGCTGCCGTCCTCGTTGTATGCCACCATCGACTGTGCCGCAGGCTGCTCATACTTTTTAATTGAGTTCTGGTATCCCATCCAGAAATCGTAGTCGTCCGCGTCCTTGAACTGTCCGTAGAAATCTACATCGTTTTTTGTGGCGTCAAGAATTTTCGATAGTCCCGTGTCATTCTGTTTGACGGCATCAAGCAGTTCGGAGTAATCCTCGTAGCTGAAGCTTCCGCGGTTCTCCTTGAGCCAATCAGTCAGGGCACTACCGCTGGTCTTCGCTGCCGTCGTCGCGGCCATGGTCTTATCATAGAAATCCTGCGCGTCTGCCTTGTAGCCGGTGTCCTCCGTCCTTGCATTGTAGCTGTCGTAGATCCCGCTCACATCAGATTCATACTGATTGTACAGGTTCTCAAACTCGCTGTACTTATCTTCATCCAGTGCAGTCTTGCTTCCGTATCCGCCTATCTGTTTAAGCAGCCGGTCTCTGCCGGCTGCTTTGCTGTCACTGTTGGATGTTGTCTTTGTGGTCGAGCTTCTTGACGGGCTTCCGCTGCCTGAAGCTATCTGGTTGAGTAACTGTTCTCTTCCCATTGGTGCACCTCCGTTTACTTATAGAGCTGATCGTATACGTACTGCCGTGCCTGTGATGGTGTCATACCGCCGAGGTCTGCGCCAGAGTTTACCAGATCCCCAGACGCTTTCCATGCGTCGCCGCTGTCTCTCGCGACCCAGCTTGAATCCTTGGCCGCTGCGCTGATCGCTTGGTCCAGCGTCCACTTCCCGCTGCTGCCTTTGTCGCTTCCGCTGTAGCCGCCTCCGCCGCTGTAGCCACCGCCTCCGCCGCCGCTGCCTTCCGGTGTATAGCCGGGCGGGTATTCGCCGGTCAGTGTGTAATACTGATCTGCGGTGATTACCCCGTTGATGTATGCAGCCCCAGGGTTTGCCGCCGCCCATGTGTTCCGCATGCGGTCTGCAACATCCTTGCCGTAAAGTTCCTCGTAGCCCGTGAAGTCTCCGTACTTGGCAAGGTCGTCCGCTTTCTGCTGCTTCTGCTGCGCGTCCCATGTCTGATTGTACTGGTAGTCGCCGAGCTTGTCGCGGTACTGGTTGTACTCCGTGTCGCGCAGGTTGGCCGCAAGACTGTACTGTTCCTTGAGCCTGTCGCCCTCGGCGTTGTACTGGTTGTATGCCTGCCCGTACAGTTCGGGCAACACATCATTGAGCCGCTGGAGGTATGCATCGTACTGCTGCTGCCCGACGGCGCTGCCGTAGCTGTTGCCGTAACCGCCGGTCAGTGCGGCAGTCTGCCCCATGCTGTCCTTCATCGCCTGCCTGCCAAGCTGCTGGTACTTCTCCGAGTACTGCCCATACAGGGGGTCGGACGCGTAGTCATACTTGAACGGCTCGCGGTTCGTGATCTTCTGGTAGAGGTCTTTGATCTCCTGATCGTATGAGCCCGAGTATGTAGGCGCTGTGGTCTCCGCTTTCTTAAGCGTCTCCATGGTCTCGGTGTATGACTTCTCCGCCGTGCCCGTGCTCTGCGCCGGGGTCACATTCTCCTTGGGTGCAGACGTGTCCTGCTTTGGTGCGGTTGTCTCCTGCTGCGTAGTCTGTGCGGCACTGGTCACTTCCTCAGTCGGCGCGGTCTCCTGCGTCTGCCGCTTTTTCTCTTCACTGCTTCCTGTCAGCATTGCTTCTCCCTCCTCATATCGTGTATGCCGTCACGTGCTCCGGGTACTGCTGTGCCAGCAGCTCATAGCCCCGGAAGATCGTTCGGTATATGTCCTCGCATCTGCGCTTGTTCCTCTTCGTCGGCTCGCACTGTATCCGTGCGTAGCCCTTGCGCTTGCTGACCGACGGCTGTAATACCGTCTGGTTATCCATCACCGTAGCCTCAAGCGTATGCATCAGTATAGACGCAGCGGCGCATACAATGTCGTGCCCGTACTCTCCCGCTCCCGCGTGGCCATCCATCGTCATGCAGTGGTTGCCTGTCTCATAGCTTACTCGTATCATGGCTCATCCCTCTGGCTGTGAATAGCTCTGGCTCTTGGCTCTTGTGTTCTGCACTCTGCTGTCCTCTTCTGTGTCGGGCTGGAGCTTCACGTCCTCGCTGCTCCCGCTTGGCTTCGGTGCCTGCCCGCCGTTGAATGCAGCAGCCAGTCCCCCCACCTTGTCCGGCTCGTACTTCGCCGTCAGTGCCAGCGCGTACTGCTGGAGCTGCGCCAGCTCCTGCCGCATGGTGCCGTTGTAATTTATCATCTGCATTACGGTGTCCTTGTTGTCGAAGTCCATCATGTAGCAGCACGCCAGCGCCTGATCTGTCATATCCGGGTTGAAGAAACCAAGCCTATAGAACTGCAAGGCCATTTCGTTCTGTGTGATTCTGCTGTAGCTGCTGCGCTTCGCCGGGCTGACCTTGATGTCGAACTCGGGCAGGCGGGCATACATGATGTTCCCGCTCTGCTCCATCTGCATCTTGATGTTCTCATTGCTGTACCGCACAAAGGTTTCCGCGCCGAGCTTACCGGTGATTCTGAACTGTCGAGGCATATCATAGAACTGCCGGATAAGCTCAATGCACAGGTTGACTATGCGGCTGTACGCGCGGTAGCTTGACCTGCTGCTGTCGCGGCTGCCCTTGCCGCTCGCCTCCTGCAATGCTGCGATAGCCGACGCCGCTGTGACGCCGGAGGATATCACGCCGTTGCTCGCCTCGGTGTTGCCGCTGGTCTCGCGCAGCTCGTTTATCATGCTGGTGCGCATGTCCAGATAGTTCCCGCTCAGCGCCCTGTAATCTATGGGTCTGATGCTGTCCTCGCCGAGGTTGCCGTTTACATGCACTACAGGATTGTCCAGATTCAGAAACTCCTCTTCGTTTATAGCCCCGTCCATTCTCTGGAAGTACCTCGGCATTGCCCCGACCATCGTGTTCTTCAGGAACGCCGTCTGCATAATGTCTATCTGCATCTGGCTGTTCTGGCACAGGTCAATGAAGCCATAGCCGCACGGGCTGCCTTCGATCGGGAACAAGTTGTCAAACACGAACGGGTAAAGTCCGTGGTCGTAGAGTCCATGGTGCACCGGCTGCTGCGACGTGGGCATTGCTCCCGCTCCGGGCATGGGCGGCATCATCCCGAGCGTCGTGCCGCCTGCTGCTTCTATCCCTGCCGGTATGTCTCCCGCTCCGGGTTCGGTTTGCATCTTCTGGCGCGTCATGCCCCCGACAGTTGCGATCTCTCCCGTGTACTGCTGGTTCGGCACGGGTTCATCCGGCACAGGCTGTGTCCGCGTCGGCTGCTGCATCATTGCTGCCGTCTGCGCCGCCGCGCTGTTCTGCATAGCCTCCTCGTTCTCAGTGCTGTACAGTATCTCATCGCCGACATACTTACAGTAGTGCAGCACTGTCTTGCCGTCCTCGAACGACTTATAGTACACATCAATGACGACGGCCTTGTTCTCTGTTGATACTGCGTCGTCCGTCTGGAACTTTGCGGGTGTGAAGGCCGTGGTCTTGAGCTTGTCTTTGAGCTGCGGGTACATCCCCTCCAGCGTGTCCTTATCCACCAGCGCAGTGTGGAACACATACTTGCTGTCCTGTATGTCAGTTATCCCCGGCTCCCAGAAGATGTTCAGAATGTTCACACGCTTTATCGCTATGTCACCCAGCCCGTTGAGCTTGTCCGCGTCCCAGTACACCTTGTAGATTCCCGTGCCGGTCTTGAGCTTTTGCCACTGGGTATCCGAGTAGACCTCCTCGAACTTATTCGTCTCCAACACGACGGGGATTATCTTTGATAGCATCCCTGCCTCCGCCACGTCGCCCGGTTCCCTTGCCAGTATGTTTGGCTCAGGAAATGCTTCGGTCGCGTCGGCGTGCTTGGCGACTATGACGTTGTGCAGCCACGCGCTCTTTGCTTCAAAGCCTGTCAGTCCCTGCGTCTGCTTTCTGATCTCCGCTTGGTTGCGCAGCTTCCACCAGTTTTCCGCGGCGATTGCTCTGCTCTCGACGCTTGCTTTGCCTGCCTTGTACTTCTGAAGCTCGACTGTAAACTTCCGCAGTCTCTCGCCATCCACCGGCAGCCCGCTCGATATGCCGGTGTCTATTTTCTTTTCGTCCATAATTACCTCCTGTTATCTCTTGCTGAACTGGTTCAGCGGATCTATGAAGTGTGTCTGCTTGTCTATCTTCCTGATTGGTTTGACCGGACGCGACATGCACATGTACCGCCACTCATCGCATACGTGATCCTCAAGCGTCGTGTCCAAGTCCTCCGGTCTGTTCTTCGAAAACATCATCAGCGGCACCGTGCGTATGAATGCCTTGCAGTTATCGAACACATACATACGGCTGTATCCTTCTTCGTCGAACTGCAATCTGCAATGGCACTGCATCCATCCTGCCACCCGCTCGTTGTCGCCGGGTGAGAAGTACACCCGGTACTTTGCCGCCGTCTCTGCTACGCTCTCGCCCCTGCTCGCGTCCCATATGCTTGGGTCTGCCACGCCGTCTATGTGCTTGCCCTTGAGCCACGGATGCTCCCGCTCGATGCGTGCTATCTCCGCGAACTGCTGGTCAGGGTTCCAGCGCAGTCCCTCGTTTGGCGTCTCCGTGCAGCCGTAAAGCTCAAGTATGCGGTATATCACGCCGTCGTAATCCACCGCCCACCATGCGCAGGAGAAAGGTGCACCGAAGCCGAAGTCGTAGGAGCGTACGATGTTCCATCCGCGGCTGCTGCCTGCATTGAGATCAAACGCCGGTATAACGTGTGTCCATCTGTGCTGCTCTCTCAGTTCGTCCGGCGTCAGCTCGCAGCCATGCGCCGCCGCTGCCGCCACATCCGGTTCTGTGCGGAAGTCGTCGAAGAACATCCCCTCGAATACATCCCACTTGCCATACCGCCATGCCTCGCGCAGCTTGGGCGGCAGTGCATCCAGTGTCTTAATGTAATCGGGGTCGCTCTCCATCAGCGCCTTGTTGTCTGTCACGAGCGATTGGATGAAGTTATAATCTTCCGGGTTCTCCCCGTCTTTGTAGCGCCGGTCGATGAACAGGCGCTTGACCCACGAGTGACCCACGCCGCCGGGGTTGCAGGTGTAATAAATGCGGTGTGGAAAATCATTGACGCCTCGCACGCTGGCCTTGATCTTATCCATGCGCTCTTCTGTCTGATGCGTTGCCTCGTCTACAAACAGTACGTCGGTCTCGGTGCCTTGGAACTGCAGCGTATCCTTGTCATTGTCGCAGTAGCGGAACAGTATTCTGCTCCCATTGCGCAGCGTAATGGTTTTCTTCTGGTCGTTATACCGGCCTATCCTCTCCGTCTTGTCCGGGTGATAGCAGCGGAGCATTTCACACAGCGGTACGATGTGGTTCTCGTTAAGTTCCGGGTATGTTCTTCGGACTATCATCACCTTTATGCCGGGGTAGTTCAGGCACAGCAGCGCCGCTTTGACGCGCACCGCCCAGCTCTTCCCGCCGCCTCGCGCGCCGCCGTAGGCTATGTACTTGTGCTGATCCTGTATGAATAAACATTGCTTTTCACTTGGGTCTGGTATGTTCAGGTCTTTCACTATACCCCCGCTCCCTCGCATCTGATGTTCACAGTCAGCTTATTGCTCTCGGCATCCGCTGCCGCCGCGGCCTCCCGCTCAAGCTTCTTGTTGCGCAGCTCTGCCGCCTGACGGTCCAGCTCATCCCGTATCATGTGTATCTCCTTCACATCCTTGAGCGCATCCGCGAGCAGCTTTACTTCTTTCGCGTCCGGTCTGTTCCGTGACATCTCATCTATCCGAGAGAGAAGCTGATCGGCCGCAGAGAATACCCGGCTCGCGCGCGTGATCGTGGCGTCCGTCGGGACATATCCAATGGGTCGCGCGTCCTCTTTATGTGAAACCTCTTTCCCGGCCTGTGGCGTGGCGTCCGTGGTGTGGTGTTGTGGGGTTACTGTGACGACCGCTATGCCCAGGCTCTGCCGGTACTCTGCGCGTGATGCGCTCCAGCCCTCGCGCTTGGCTTTGTCTTTCATTGTGTTGAAAGATACCCCGCGCGCTGCTGCCAGTGTTCGCAGCCCCATGTCCCCGGTGATGTATTCATTCCTGATTCTGATCCAGTCCGCCATGCTTTCCACCTCCTCGCATTAAGTATAAACAAGCCCGCTTGAATTTCTCTACGGCACTTTTTGTAGGAAAATTAAAAGCGCCCGGTTTATTTTCCGGACGCTTGGTTGTATTTCCCCATCGTGCTTTGATAGATCGGGCAGTTTTTATACGGGCCGACGCAGCAGTGCCCCATGTGTTTGTTCTTCGCTGCCGCCGATGAGAAGTGCATCTTCACCTTCATGCCGCTGGTGAATCCCTCGCACACTATCTCCTTGCCCTTGGCGGATTCCCCGAGGAAGAACGGGCACTGCACATCAGCCGCCCGCCAGTTCTCCTTGTACCTGCTCCCGCTCATGCAGTCACCCCCTGCGCAGTGCAGCGGCGCACAAGCTCAAGCCTGTGCGTGAATATAATTATCCCGTCTGCCATCATCTCCCCGCCCTCCCGTCAAAGCTTATCCAGCGCAGCGAGGTCGAGGAAGGTCTGTCGCGTGAAGCCGTAGTCCTTCGGTGCCGGCGCCGGTTCTTCTTTCCGCCTGATCTCCTCGCGGGTCTTCGGCGGTGCGTTCAGCTCCGCGCGCAGCCGCGCCCGCTCTTCCGGTGAACGCTTGTCTTTCACTCTGTCGTACTCGACATCTGTGATCTCCCCGCGAAAATCACAGATGCCGCACTTGCCCCTGCCGCCGCGCTGGCGGATGGGCGGAATGTCGTGCAGGGTGAACAGCGTGTTTAGCTTTCGGTAACAATCTGCGCAGAGGTGATCGTAAACCATGTTGCTTTTGTTCTTCATGTCTCGCTCCTTTCTGCGGCTTATTCCTGCCGCCGTTTCCGTCCGCCTCTCTTTGGCGGACGGGGTAATATGATCTGCCGGCCGCGGATGGTCGGTTTACAAGGCAATACGCAGCGGATGTATGTACTCACGGGGCGTCCGTCCTCATCGTCCAGGCGCTCAAACGCCGTCTGATTCGCTGTCGGTATGACCTGAATATCCTCGACGTCCTCAACGGGTTCGGGCTCTGTGTAAATAGGCTTGGCAAGATTGCCGCGGCTCGTGCTCCATGAGCATTGCCCCGGCTCAAGACCGTGAACGTTGTGGACAAGGTAGTATGCGAGGGCGCTGTGATCGGCGCGCCCGTCGATGGGCTCTATGCTGACGCCGTTCGTCGTCGGCCAGATATCACGGAGCATATCCCAACTGCATTTCTCAATGACCATGTGGTGATGGAGGCGAGCCTCGCGGTCTTCTTCCGGGCTCCAGTTTGCGTTCACAAATATCATGCGGGGATTGCGGTCATGCTTTGCCTTGAACGCAGCGCGCAGGGCGCGGCAGAACTTCTTTCCGTTTTCCTTGAGGGCAGCGTAGTCGGACGGGAGATGTTCGTCATCGTATTTCAGAGTGACGAGGATCCATCCCTTTTCAAGATTCGTGTTCAGTATACGGGCGAGCTGCTTTGTTCTTTCTATCTCGTTCTGCCTGATCTTTCTCTCAGAAGAGTTCCCTGCTATGCGTGTTCCCCTTGTCTTCTTTTCGCTCGATCTCGCAGACATCCATGTCCGCTTGATCTCCACGACGGAGCCGCTTATGATCTTGTATTCCATTGGTATCCTCATCCTTCTTATTCCTCGTGTCCTTATGTTAGGCCTGAAAAAGTCTCACAAGAAACGCACACGCGCGTTTCTCGTTTCGGTGTCCGTGACACCGGCGATATATGCATACAAAGGTTCATCATTCTTGGGGTATCCAAAGTGGGCTCTAAGGTGCTGCCGGTCCGCGGCAGCACCTTACAATCTACTTTGTGCTTGCGGGGAGGGCGGGCGCGTTATGCTCCCGCTCCTCCGTCATTGCTTGCTCTCCTGTTCCATGCTTCGGTTGCTTCTGCGTCGCTGGAATATCTGTGCGACATCGGGTAGTAGTTGCTTTGTGCATAACATGAGACGCACTCCACGTATGACCCTTCTGCTTTGTGTTGAAGCCGTGCTACTCCGCCGCAGAACGGGCAGGGTTTTAATTCAGGCATCAATTCACACCCCCAGCTTATCCATTATCTCATCGAGCTCGCACGCCGCTTCGCTAAGCACCTTGAGCTGATTAGCAAGAACATCCCGGAAGCACTTCGGAGGTGGTGTCTCTTCTCTGTCGGGAGCGTTCACACCGAACATGTGAGTATTTATCTTGTATGCCTTGATTAGGATTTCTTGTGCCATGTTATCGCTCTGACCCATCATACTTGAAAGCGGCATTATGGGATTCGGGCTGTTCGACGGTGCACAGCCGACGCTATTTCCGTTGTCTTCGTAACTCATCATTTTTACCTCCTCCATTCTGAACAGCCGCCGTTGTTTTTCCACACGCAGCGGTCACATTTGCCGTAGCACTTTTTATGTTTGGTCACCATCCCGTCACTCCTTTCTTGAGGAGAGACTCTATTCTTCTACTGCGTTCAGCATCTTCGAGTTCTGCGAGATTACTCGGTGCATCCATCCTCGCTCCGCAGTGAGGACAATATCGGAAAGAATATGCCCCGGTATCAAAACCGCATCTTGAGCAGATGCACAGCATAGAACCCGGAACGCCGCTGCTTCTCCAGTTTCCGTGAATCTCTGGTACTACATCCGCCGCAGGAAGCTCTCGAACAGAGTGTGAACATTTGAGGACAGCAATCTGCTCCTTGCCGGTCGGGGGCGTCTCAAATAGAACGTCGCTTATAACTCGAAGCGCTTCTTCTTTTCTGATATATTCATTATCGCTTACCCTCAAGTCCATCTTCGCCCCGCAGTTGGGGCAGTATTTCATCTGTGCAGCAAATCCAATTTTGCAAGCAGAACAGTACCAAATATCCCCCGCGGCCTGACTGTGGAACGGAACCCAGCTGCCATGCACCACGGGTGCGGCATCAGCAGGGTGGGCAGGGTTAACATTCTTTCCTTCGGCGATACACGTCAATGCCGCAAGGATATTGCCGCCGTAATAATAGCTATGTCCTGCAACAACTCTGTAAATGTCGTGTAATGATACCCCGCGTGGTGCCGGTTCAACATCCGCCACCGGCGCGCTGCGTATGATCTTCTTCAGCACGCTCTTCGTGCTTGGGGTTATCCTCGGCGCGGCATCTATCGTCCGCTCCAATGCTTTGGCTTCGTAGTATATAGGCATGGTCAATCCTCCTCCGTGCCCGCGTCTGCCCGCGTCTCGGCAGCTACATAGAGCTGGAACATGCGGCGCAGTTCTCCACGCAGAATGTTGTTCTCCGTCTGCTTGCAGGCAAGGTTATGCTTGAGGTTCGCGGCGTTCTCTTCTGCTTCGTCCTCCCTCTTCTCATTCTCTCTTGCCAGCTCTACCAGATTCTCAAGGGCAGATGCGGCCTCGGTGCACAGTGCGCCGCATGCTTGTTCAGGTGCCAGGCATCCGTCGCACTCTCCCCTGCCGCAAACGCGCAGGGCTTTAATGATTTCCTCGTTTGTCATGTCAGTTCCTCACTATCGTAAAATCGTTCTTGAGTATTCCGTTGGATAATACAAAGCAGTTGGTGCGTGGCTTGTTGAGCTCTCCGATCTCCGGGATTATAAAGTGTATCCGCTTCCGAAAGAGTATGATCTGGTGTCCATAGTCAAGCGGTACGCCATCATTCAGAAACAGGAAAGGCAGGATCAACGCGAACGGCAAATTCAAATCCTTCAGATGCCGGAGGACTTCTTTCTTGCGGCTGAACGGCGGGTTGCTGACGACAGCATTGCAGCCGGGCGGCGGCTCCGTTGTGAAGAAGTCGCTGCTCGTTGCCGTCACGGTGTGGCCGTACTCCCGCAGCACGTGCGGAAAGTGGCTCTCCTCTGTATCGAACGGGCACCAGATATTCAGATCCGGAATGAGATTGTCTGCAATGGTGCGAACGTCTTTCTCAAGCGTGAAGTATTCATCGCCGCGCACTGAGTTGATTGCCAGCACATCAGCGTTAATGTTGGTCACGGTCCAGTTCCTCCTTTAGTGCTTTGAATATCGGGTACGCCTGCTGCGGTACAACAGCGTTGCCTAAGCATTTAAGTCTGTCCACCCGATTGGGAAGCCCATTAACCACTCTACCCACGTCGGGTTCAATTGCCCAGCAACATCCGTCCGCAAGCTCCTGTGATTGTTCCCGCCCGTGCTGCCCTGGCTGTCCGCTGCACATGGGGTGGTGTATAGCTTCACGGCATTCGCCAGCTGACCCACGTGGTGGATGTTCCCCGGTGTCTTCGGCTGCAGCAGATGCTCCAAGCTGTTCGCACCCTTGTAGTCCCTTGCAGTTGGCGTCGGCCATAGCTTCGCTTCCGCGCTCGCATCCTCGTATGCCTGACACATCAGCGGGTTCACCTGCTCCCTCAAATTGCTGGGCCGGCGCCGGTTCTTCCTGCCGCCGTTCGTTGCCTGTCTCTTCATTGCCTCGTAGCTGCGGCAGTCCATGCTGTCCATCGTGTTCGGCGTAGCCCACAAAGAAGACCCGGCTTCTTCTGTGCCAAGCTCCGACAGCCGCAGCTTCATAATTGAACACGACGACGTTATAGCCAGCGTGCTCCAAATCCTTGACCACTTGCCCGGCGGCAATCTTGATGATTCCAGGTACGTTCTCACCGACGACGCAATGCGGGCGCAGCTCTCGGATAACTCGGAGCATCTCAGGCCAGAGGTAACGGTCGTCCCCTTTGCCTTTTTGCTTTCCAGCCACACTGAATGGCTGACATGGGAATCCGCCGGAAATAACGTCAACTGTTCGTAATCCTGTTCTCTCATAAAAGCTCTCCTTTGTCAGGGTTCTGATGTCTCGCCACCGCGGCACATCCGGCCAGTGCTTTTCAAGAACCTTGGTCTGAAAGTCCGCCCATTCGCACTGGCCTACGGTGGTGAATCCTGCCCACTCGGCAGCGAGGTCAAGCCCCCCTATACCAGTGAATAAGGATAGGTGGGTGAGTCGGTCGCTCATACGATCTCGCCCGTCTCCGGGTCTGTATCGGGCTCGGTGTTCACCTGCTTGTCCACCTCGTTCAGCACTTGCGCCAGCGCGTGTGAAAGGAACAGACCGCGCCCGGAATCGTCGTCCCGGAATCTCATAGGCTCTATGATTGCCGTGACAAACATCCCGGATTTGCCGATCACATACCCGAAGTCGCGGCCGATCTTACGCCGGACAAACAGCCGCGTCCTATCATCATCCGCGAGCAGCGGCTTTGTGTATGCCGCATCGAGGAACACTATATCTCCGTCCGCTGTGTTCCATGCGTCTACTGTCCTGCCGTAGTAAAGGAATCTGAGCAGAACGCTCGAAAGCTCTTTGTCTCCCTCTACATATTCGTCGAGCTCGTAGTCTGTAAAGGTGATGTTGCAGACCTTGACTTTCTTCCTGGTATCCTCGTCGAAGTCAAGGCAGACGCCCACGGTCTCTTCATCCATGAACGGCATACCGAGTGCGGGGAAAGCCGCGCCGAGGTCGCCGATCCATTGCGTGCCGCCCACCGGCGTGAGCGTTATTATCCCGCGCGCTTTGCACAGCTTGGCAATGTCTTTAAGCTTCATAGTCTCCCTCCATATAGTCTGTGATGATCTGAGCTGCCTGCTCCCAGCCGTAAGCTACGGCAGTCGCATAGCCCTGCTCGCGTAAGTCGGCAAGCCATGTGTTCTGGTTCTTCGTGGTGGTGTTCCCGTGCTGGCGCTTCAGCTCTATGAACAGCCCGTGATAGCCGCCGCGGGCTACCGGCAGGCAGATGTCCGGCACGCCGGACTTCACGCCCTCGGCGCGGAAGCGCCCGGCCTCGGCCTTACTCCGCTTCCCGCCGTTCGGGATGTGGAACATCAGGTTAAGTTCCGGGTACCAGTAAGTACGCATCTGCGCCCAGGAGAAAAGCGTAGCCTGTTCTACTCCTTCAGTAGGGCAGGGCATCTTCTTCCGGGCGCTCGCTGCTGTCATTGTTGTTTCCATTCATCTGTTCCCTCCAGTCGCCCTTGTACTGTGCCCGCGTGTCGCGGCTGCGCACTGGAGCGCTGCGCTGCCGCTGACGCGCGAGCATGTACTTGGGCATGTAACTGTACTGCGCTCCCGCTCTTCCGCAATGAAAGCAGGGGCTGTTGTCTGCAATGTGGATCATGACGTACTTGCCGTCATGGGTGAAGTTCTGGTAGTGCTTTGGGCAAAGGCTTATATACTGCCGAAACGTCTCTTTCTTCTTGGTGCTCATCCTGTCTGTACAAAGGGCTTACGCCGTGGCTTCTTGCCGGTGCGCGGCTCGTACAGCATACAGTCCGCAGGCTGACGCTTGTCTGGGGGGGTGCTGCGCCGCGCGGGTGTGGCCGGTCACAAGAGCGTAGTCGCAGTTGTACACGCCGTATGCGTTATTGCTGGTGGCGCGGTACTTGCAGTTCTTATGCTTGCAGGAGCGGAGCTTAAACTCTTCCTGCTCCGCCGCTCTTTCTTCCTCCGGCATGCCTCTTCTCCTCCTCTCTGATCTTATTCTTGAGAGCCTTGACGCCGGCTACAAGGCCGTCATATTTGGCGCGCAGCTCCGCGTTCTCCTCTGCCATGTCGGCAAGCGCCTTGCAGAGCCGTTCATTCTCACGGCGCAGACGGTCGTTCTCAGCCTGAAGCTCTGCGTCGGTCATGGTGTAAATGGGTCTGCTCATCTGCGCCTCCTTATCTTCTCGCCGTCTGGCATGGTGAAGTACTGCGCGTCCATCACTGCCGGTGCCGGCGCCGGTCTGCCGCGGCGGTGCGCGGCGCGGCTGCGCGGGCGTTTATCCAGCTCCTGTACCTTGGCCGGGTCTGCCCAGCCCTGCTCCTCCGCAATCTCCTTGATCTCCGCCACCTGCTCGCCGACGATGTCAAGATAGACCGTCACGATTATCATGATGCCCGCCGAGATCAGCAGGCATATCATCCCTGTGCTCATTGCTGTTCTCCTCCTATAACCGATACCATGCTGACCAAGTGTTGTCCGTTTTTGTATTCATGCGACGGCGGGTAAAGCGGGACGGGTCGTACTGATATCTTGTATCGCCGTCTTCCCAAGCCACCAGATACCACCCGGTGAGTCGGTTGACCATCAGAAACGCTTTGTCTTCAATCTCCGGAATATACTCGCGGAATCTCTCTACCTGCTCTGGGGTCAAGTCGATGTATTCAATATTGCCTCTTTCAGTCTCGCTCATAGTCCCTCCTCTTTCCACGCGCGTTCACTCGCCGCGTGACGCTCTTCGATTTCATACGCCGCCTGTCTGAACAGGCAGCCGATAAGGTACGCGGCTGCCGCCGTCACGGTCAGCCATGATAAAGGGTTATCCATATATCCCGCTCCCCTCATATTCCTTGAATATCCTGCCGGGCGGTATGCCCAGCCCTTTGGCCAGTTTCATAACGGTCTCTACTTTCCATTGCCATGTGGGCGTGGTCTTGAGCATCTCACGAAACCGCGTCTCGCCGTAGCCGCAGAGCACAGCCATCTGCTTTGTTGAGAGATCCAGCGCGTTCTGCCGCTCAAGGAACATCCCCTTGACAGGATCAACTACCGGCGGCTCCGGCTCTTTCTTCTTCGTCGGTATGTACGTTACTCTCGGCACCGTCTGCGCCTCCTCTCGCAAGCTCCGCCTTGACAGCGGTGCTGATTCTCTGGAAAGCTTCATTGTCGAGCTGCCTTATGAGTCCCGCCAGCTCGAACATTTCTTCCGTGCGCTTGGTTATGAGGCGCTCCGCCTCCGCTGCACACTTTTCTAAATCGCGTAGTCCCATCCGCTGGAACTGCGCCTCCGTCGCTCTCAGGTCACTCACTGCTTCTGCTCCTCCTTCTGCTCATATTTCTGTGCGGCCTTGGTGAGGCCGACCATGATTCCCTTGATGTAGTCCTGGTCCCCTGCCGGGATTGCCTTGCAAAGATCGGCCAGCTCCTGTGCCTTGGCCTGTTCTGCTTCGCTCATGCGTTGTCACCTCCTTCGTAGTACTCGATCGTGTGCGGGTTCTCCTCGCCCGCTTCGCCGTAGAGAATGTCGTCTACTGCTTTGCGCACCGCCGGGTCTCTCGTCAGTGTCCTGAACTTGAACCCGATTATTCCCATGTACTCTATGTTCTCTTTGATGCACTCCAGATACTCGTTTGCATCCGTGAATGTCATGGTCTCGCCCGTGTCTGCCCATGACACCGTGCCGACTATTGCCTTATACTCGTTCATGTTTGTTCCTCCTTTGGCGTATGCTATTGTTTTTCTTGTGTTCTGTGTGCATGTTGTGATAGGATAGGATTGCCCCGGGGCGGGAGGAGGTGATATATATGGAAGCCATGGTCAGCTCCCTCATGTCACCGTTCCTGTTGCTCCCTAAACCGCTCTCAGTTCACGGGGGATTTCAGCCCGTGAAGCTCGCACACTGAAAGATCGGGGCCGGCCTAAGCACCTGCTGTAACAGGTAGCGCTTCCGCATGGGGACGCGTCCCATCGGCGCTGTGCAGCAGCACCGTAAAAGTGCGTAGCGGAAACGCTTGCGGCTGACCGGGAGCCTGTGCAGTGGAAGTCGGATGAACGTTACAGCGCCTCCGGCTTTCACTGTCCTACCCTACCAGAACATACACACAGTATTTGAAAGGTTGGTTACTATGAATGTCACTATGTCCCTGCTGCGCTGCCTTCACAGTGCCACGGTCGCCGACCTCAACGCATTGGTCGCCGCTTCCGGTCTTACTTATCGCGACGCTAAGGCAGCTGCTGAAGGACTCGTAGCAGACGGCCTCGCCCGCCGCGCCAGTCCCTATGGGTCATACTCCATCACCAATGTTGGGATATGGCAGCTCATCAAGTTAGAAGATTCTGCCCAACATGTGGCCGATTACCAAGCCAAGAAGGACGAGCAGCAGCGTATGGTCGATGCAAAGGATGTCCGTGATAAGGCCAAGGAGCGCCGCCACGACTTCGCGGTATCTGCGTTCAGCGTCATTCTTGCCCTGTCTATCGAGCACTTCGCCGATATCCTCCAGTTCCTGCAAAAGCTTCTCGCGCTTTTCTTTGAGTGGGTTTCTCATTCTCCGTCTCCTTTTCATTGACTGCGTGATATTTTTTATCGACTGTGTGATAATAATACATCGCTCCGTAGTGTTTGTCAATACTTTTCTTAAATTTTTATTGACATCGTGATATTTTTGATGTATATTGCCACTGTAAAAGGAGGTGACATTAAATGAACGAACGAATAAAAGTGCTCCGAAAAGCTCTTGATTTATCCCAATCTGCTTTTGGCGACCGACTCGGTGTAAAGCAAAACACTGTCGCTACGTGGGAAGCAGGGACGCGTACGCCGTCCGATGCCATTATAAAATCAATTTGTCGTGAGTTCGGCGTTGACGAGGTGTGGTTGCGGCACGGCGAGGGTGAGATGTTCAAGCGTCGCTCTTGGAAAGAGGACGTTTCTGCATATATGGGTCAACTTCTTGGCGACCATCGCAGTGAGCTTGAACAGGATATTATAGAGTTCATGGCGAATACCCCGCCCGAGTTCTGGGACATGCTCATAGAGGAACTGCGTCCGCTCGCTAAACGTATCGTAGAAAAGAAACCACCCGATACCTAATGATTGGTATCGGGTGGCTTCAAACCTTTTATGAATAAAATAGTTGACAAATGAATAAACTGTGGTAGGATGGTATTGTAACCAGCAAGCTGGTTGCCAATGACAATGAACTTTTGTTCGTCTGTCACCGTCCAAGAGGAAAACCCAAGCCTTAAATTGGGACAGAAAAAAGCGGATAACCTGAGCCGCAAGTCAGGACAGAAAAAAGCGGTGAACCCTTACCGTAAGTAGGGACTGAAAAAGCGAGGTAGGTTCTCCTATCTCGCTTTTTCATTGAGGAGTTGTATGGAATCACTTAGGATTTATAGAGTGTCTGATAAATACGTTGCTTTCCTCCGCAGCCGAGATTACCGAGTGCAGCATAATAAAAACGCTTCGCGTCCCTATGTCGGCATCGTTCTGAGAGTTGGCGAGTTCAAGTACTTCGTCCCCATGGAATCGCCCAAGCCTAACCACCAGAACATCAAGGCCGGTCCTCACATTCTCAAAATGGACAAGGGGCGGCTTGGTCTGCTCGGTTTCAATAACATGATTCCCATACGGGATGAAGCTTTGATTTGCTTCAATATCGCAGAAGTGGACGACCATGCATACGCTGAGCTGCTGAGGAAGCAGGTGTACTTCTGCAATCGGAACAAGACTGAGATTTTCAACAAGGCTTCCCGTACATATTATGAGGTCGTAAATAAAGAGAATACATTTCTTGAACGGATCTGTTGCGACTTTAAGAAGCTTGAAAGAGCGTGCCGACAATACAATCCTAACCGCTGAACAAAAGCGCTGCCAGATCCCTGATGGTATCTGGCAGTGCTTTTGTTCAGTTCGGGATCATGTTGTCCAGCAGGAGCACTATGTATCGCAGCTGTTCCTCTGTGGCTTGATCCAGCTTTGCTTCAATGATCTCTCGAAGCATAGTGTTCTCCTCCTGTCATTGTGGTAGATTCTTCAGGTGCTTCTTGCGGATGAACCGGATATACGCCGGACAGTAACCGCGGCAGCAGCATAGTATGCAGCTCCACGGGCAAGTAAGCCTGTACACTTTTTTCCTCCTCTCTCCGTTCATGTTTCCCCGCTTGTTTATGACATTGTTTGTCACCTATATATATATATATACCGTTCTGCAAATAATTCAATCCTTTTTTGTCAATTCTTGTCGGAATATTTATAACTTTATTGTTTTGTAATTGACAGACGCACAGAGGAAAGTGTATAGTGGCTTTACCACACTTGCAGGAGGTGATTGATTTGAAGTGCAAAAGCTGTTCCCGCTCCATTGATAATGACTCCATCTACTGCAAGTGGTGCGGCACTAAGCAGCTCCGGGAGCGCAAGAAGAAGGACGTTATCAAGGTCCCCAAGCCCCGGCAGCTCAAGTCCGGCAGCTGGAACATCCAGCTGCGCGAGGAGGGGCAGAGCGTCACCGAAGCGACGGCGGCGCTCTGCATCGCCAAGGCCACCGCGATCCGTGCCGGTTTCCTCGAAGCAAAGGCAAAGGTTGAAGTGATAACTCTGACTAAAGCCATCGACAGATACATTGAGCAGAAAGACGCCGTGCTGTCGCCAGAGACTGTGCGCACATACCGGGGCTATCAGCACAACCGCTTTGCAGAGCTGATGAACATGGACGTGTCGAAGATCACTCCCACTGTTGCGCAGGCCGCTGTCAACGCTGAGACTAAAACCAAATCCTCAAAGACCGTGCACAATGCTTGGGCTTTTGTAAACACTGTAATTGAGTCTGTCACCGGGCAGCGCCTTGATATCACCACCGCGCAGGTCGTCAGCGATGAACGCGCGTGGCTCATGCCGACGCAGATCACGGAGTTTTGCAAGCACATTGCCGGGCAGCCTTGTGAGATAGGTGCATTGCTTGCCCTCTCCTCATTGCGCCGCTCTGAGATCATGGCGCTTACATGGGAAAATATAGACCTCGTGAATCGCGTGGTTCATGTTCGCGGTGCAATGGTGTACAATCAGGATAACAAGCTCGTTGTCAAGAAGCAGAATAAAAATAAAACATCCCGGCGGGATGTTCCGATAATGATGGATCAATTGTTCAACGCGCTGAAAGCCGCCGAGGATAAGACCGGGCGCGTGGTCAATGTTGCCCCCAACACTCTCCGCAATCAGATCAACCGTATATGTGAGGCAAACGATCTGCCAAAGGTTGGGACGCACGGCTTACGTCATTCGTTCGCCAGTCTTTCCGCGCACCTGCGAATACCCGAGCCGGTATCGATGGAGATAGGCGGATGGGCAGACTCAAAGACCATGCGAAAGATATATACGCACGTCTCGAAGCTCGACATTAAGAACAGCCAGAATGACATGGCGAAGTTCTATAACGGCATTTTTACTAACGAAATTACTAACGCGTAAATTTGCCCCTGTGTTTTCAGTCGGTATAGCGATTTCTTCCCGAGTTCAAATCTCCCCACTCCGACCATTTCAAAGAAAGTCCGAAGTCATTGAAACTTCGGACTTTTTCTTTATATACCAATGGATTGCGGTTTTTCGTTCCACTCACTTTCGCGTTGTGTTCATCGCTTTTCCGACGCCGTCAGCACTATCTTAACGTGCATTTTTACTAACGGATTTACTAACGCTCTACGATGCCGCGGTAGTATGCTGCAAGCTTTTCTTTCGGTTCGGGGCCGTCCTTGTCGAACAGAAATTCTTTTGCAAGCTCTCCGAAAAATTCCG
>ERZ1034798.23-NODE-23-length-38009-cov-75.209596_pt1 | contig 38009 bp, 49 predicted proteins | sample MGYA00520690_ERZ1034798 | MGnify/ENA primary metagenome ERZ1034798 (study PRJEB33766, sample SAMN09781682) | gut metagenome | biome: gut microbiome | host: Homo sapiens | place: Madagascar | study: EMG produced TPA metagenomics assembly of the PRJNA485056 data set...
CGGAGCCCGTGAACGCTTCGGAGCCCGAGCCCGTGAACGCTTCGGAGCCCGAGCCGGAGCCCGTGAACGCTTCGGAGCCCGAGCCCGTGAACGCTTCGGAGCCCGAGCCCGTGAACGCTTCGGAGCCCGAGCCCGTGCCCGTGAACGCTTCGGAGCCCGAGCCCGTGAACGCTTCGGAGCCCGAGCCTGTAAACGCAGGAGAACGCCGCAGAATGCCTTTGCCTAAAGGTATGAAGTGGGACGACAATAACCCGGTTAATCACCAAACAAAAATTGTAGAAATGAACAAAAAGTATTCCGAGATTCGGTGCGACGAGGCGTTTAACGCCCGTATGCATCAGCTCAATGCGGCGTTTCGCACTGGCGCAAGTGCCGCTGACAACACCCCTGAGAACGTAGAAACCGTTCAGATGCTCGCGTGCTCGATGCTGGCCGACGAGCGCATGGTGATCTTGGCTTCGGCTATGAACTTCACCAACGGTGTAACCCGTGAACGCACCAACGGTCTGCGCTTCCTCGTAGACTGCGCCGCTGGCGGAGCCGCCGCCGCAACGCTGGCCGCCGCTGACCTCGGCGTCATCAAGTGGCTATCGATGTTCTACGAACGTCTGTTTCCGAACAACACGTTCATGCGTGGCATCCGCTTCGTCCCCATGTCGGACCGTGAGGGTGCAATCTACGTTGAGAGCGGTATCAACCCCGCTACCTACGTAGGCTCGATCACCCCGGTGAACGCTCCGCGCTACTTCTACGAGGACATCAAACGTACCATCGCGCGGCAGGTGTTCTCCATCCAGCCGATCACGTTCCAGAACGCCGAGCTCGCAATCCTTGCGTACGACAAGCAGAGTCTCGGCTGGTCCACCGCTATGGAGGCCCTCATGTCGGACGTCTGCACGTTCATCCTCCAGACCATCGCCAACACCCCGAGCGTGTCGAAAGTGCTCACGACTGGTGAGACCGTTTCGTCGTCGGGCCTGTTCCCCATCGAGGCTCCGAGCTCGAACGTGAACATCAAGAAAGTGACCGCCGACGACATCATCCGGACGGAGGGCGTTTTCCGCGTTCAGAACTACGTGCGCGACCGCCGCGTCGAGATGGTTCTGCCGTCGAATCTGTACACGCTCCTCGCTACCGACCCGTATTTCAAGACCATCCTGACGCCCCAGCTGTCGGGTTCGGTGATGAACGGGTTCGAGTACTCCGGTACCCGCATCACCGATCGCAACCCGGTAGCGCGGTACAACACCACGTCCAACGCGCCCGAACTCGACCCGTCGCTGTACGCTGACGGCAACGTGGACGCTACTGGCAAGATCACCGACATCACTCCCGCCGTCACCACGGCCAACCACGTGGGAGCAGGTGTGGCGTTCGTCGAGGGCGAAGTCATCGCAGGTGTGGGTGCCATCGACGTTATCGTCATGCCCGACCCCGTGAACTACGGTATCACGATGTCCGGCTGGATGTCCACCGGAGCAACGGTTGCACGTCAGGACGGCAAGGGCGTAGCCCTGATCGTACCCAGCGTGGTAGCCGGAGCGTAAACAGAAGTCAAACAACGGAGCACACCCATAGTGGTGTGCTCTCTTAAACGTTTAAGATGAAAGCAAATTTTAACCTTGCGATGGTTCGAAACATCGCATTGAAAGTACGGCACTACAAGGAGCTGTACGTGACGACGAAAGGCGTTATGTTCCACAAGGAGGAGGATTGCGCCGAATCGGTCCGGGTGCTGAACGTGATTATCGGCGACCCGGCGGATTTCGTCGGGTACGTAAAGCTGACCGAGAATCACTTCGGGGCGGAGGAGCTTCGGGCCTACGCGAAAGACGTTGACAAGTTTAACGTTCTGTTCGACGACGCGATCTACCCTCGCCAGAAAACAGGTCCGGTCAAAGAGGGTCGCAAGCACGAGGCCGCTCACACGGACGACGCTAAGGCACAGGCCGAGATCGACGCTCTGCTGGGTATGGCCGCCGAAGTGGACGCAGAGCCCGCGAAAGCCGCAGAGCCCGCGAAAGCCGCAGAGCCCGCGAAAGCCGCAGAGCCCGCGAAAGCCGCAGGCGTCGAAACGTTCAAAAAGTAAAACGTTATGGCAAAAACAGGTATTAACATTCAGGTGTCCAACACCGTAATGGGTTCGCCCGCGCAGGTGAACGCCAATACAATGTTGGTCGTTATGGGAGCCAAAGCGGAAACGGGCGGGAATATGCCGTTTAAACTCAACACGGCGTATATGCTTCGTTCCGCCGAGGAGGCAACCGAAACGCTGGGCCTGACTGAAACGAACAACGCCGCGCTACTCAAAGAGATCAACGATTTCTACGCGCCGAAGTCCGGGGTTAACAACTCCGGTACAGTCCTCTGGATTTACGGGTGCGCAGAGCAGTTTACGCAGGACATCAAGATGGTAACTGCTACCGTCGCTAACGGTTTCGAGTATCGCCCGCGTACGATTCTGTTCAGCATCGACCCGGCTAAGACGGCGCAGGCGCAGAGTGCCGACCCCGCGACATTGCAGGCGTACAATGACAAACTGTATGCAAACGGGTTCGCTACGGCTATGGTGACGTGCTCCGACGTGCTGGACCGCGACGATCTCGCATCGGCGACCGACATGTCCAAACTCATCGCTCCGATGGTAGGCGTAGTCGCTGTCACCAACAAACAGGCGTCCCGTGCCTGTGTAGGTGCGGTTGGCGGCTATCTGGCATCGTTGGCAGTAGGTACGTCCATCGGTGACGTTTCTCTCGGTCCGTTCGCTACGCAGATGTATCTGCTCGACGGTACGATATCGAGTGGTAGCGTATCGTGGAAGAACACCCCGTGCTCTACGCTGATGCAGATCGAATGCGATCAGCTCGGCGAACTCGCGTACATTTTCGCGCGTACACGCCCGCCTCAGAACGGCGTGTATTTCAACGACGGTGCAACCGCAGTCGATCAGGCCACGGCTCTTTCGTCGCTGGAAAACGTTCGAACGATCGCCTCTATGGTGGACGATCTCCGTGCGTTCCTCAACCCGTACCTTAACACTAAGGTTCCTGTTGACAACGCCGGTAATATCAACTCGACGTACAAGAACGTTGTGGAAAGCAACGCCCAGTCGGTTGTTATCCAGCCGTACATCGACAACGGGGACATTTCGAACGCTCGCATCACCATCGAAGCACTTAACGGTGACTTCCTCGGAACGCGGACGTGGAAAGTCACGCTCGAAATTCTCGACGCCGCAACCCTCCGCTGGGTTGAGGGCTATGTGTTCTACGTTAAAAACCTCGACTAAGCATGGCACAGAAAGTAATAGCCGCCAGAGACTTTGACCTCTACGTCAATTTCGAGGCAATCGGTCTTGCCCTCAAGATCGAAACAGGCGCGAATTTCAGCGCGTCTATTACCGGAACGACTGACGACATCGGGGCGTTTTCAACGGACGAACCGATCGCTACCGACAACGGTGGTAACACGTACGATATCACGTTTGCTCTCCAGCAGGCAGAAGCGAACCGTATCAAAGACGCGTTGGCGGCCGCTACGGCTTCCTTGCCGACGGGGTCGGTCGTGCATATTCGGCAGATCGTCGAATCGGCTACGATTACCGCCGTATGGCACAAACGGCGCGACGTCCCGCCCACCTCGACTTACGAAACGTACACTCGTTGTACGGGCGTAGAGGAGAGCGACGACGTGCAACGCCGTAGCACCGAGACGCTCAAAACGTGGCGTTTCCGTGCTCGTGGTATGTCGCGCAAGACTGTTGCGATCTAAACCACGACTTTGGTATACGAGGTTTGACCGCCTCGTATACCCCTATTTAACACCAAAACCACGGGAAAATGGAAAAAGAAATCGTATTGCGTGAAGTATCGTTGAAAAACGTACTCACTCCCGACGGCGAGCGGGACATCGTTGCAAAGGTAGTACCTTTCTCTCGCCGAAACGAAGATCACGTTCAGTTCGCGTTCGAGTTCGCCGACATGCTCGGCGGGTCGCCGTCTCGGTTTAAGAACCAGTCGGAGGCCGCAAGAGGGTATGTGGAGACTTTCATGGCGCGAACCGTTGAGGAGGAAAAAGACCCGAACAGCGACTACTCATGCGTTCACAGCGATCTGCGGGCCGCTCGTATCCTCTTCTTTCAGACCGAAACGCGAAAGGAGCTCGACGATTTTTTCGGGAACGCCTAACGTATCCTTTAGAGGATATAGAGGGCATTAGCGAAAAGAAACAAGATCGCGCGAAACAACTGGCAAACGAACTACGCATACTAAATAGGGTTAAAAAGGAGAAACCGTACTTTATTAAGTACGTTTTTATCTCGCACTATCTCCACATACCATACGAAAATCTCGACCCAGAAGCATCGGATTGCGTAAAAAGGTATGGCGTCTACCCTAAAACGTTTGTCGAAGAGCTATTCGCGGCATCGAACTACTTAATGAGGCAATTCGAGTTGGCACCGTTTGCGAGTGACGACTTAGAGGACAAAATTATTCAGTACATCCAAGATGGCAAGTTATAAAATCGTTCTGAATATAGGCGGAAATGCGGTCTCAAACGCCGAGCGTTTGGCCACCGTTCTTGCAACTGCCAACGCTAACGCACAGGCTCTCGCGGCTTCGTTGCGTAGCGTTGGAGTTGCCGCCTCGTCCATACCTAAGACCCCCGTAGTTGTGCGAACTGTTGGTTCGGCTCGTCCCGCTACGGTGGGGTCAACAGGTATGCACCGGAACGACCCTCGATACACTCGTCATCCGTATACTCGAATAGCGTCCTTTGGGTACGGCTTTAGCCTCGGCGGATTTAGCGGACGTTTGTCTTCTATTCTCCAGCCCGACGCGAACGGCAAACTTTTCGGTATGGACGCCGCGGCGTTGGCTAAAGGGCTAAACGTTACGGCTATTGCCGGAAACGTGGTAGGTGCCATCGGCAAAGCCTTGTTCAGGGCTACCAAAATCTCTACCCTTACCCCTATCATAGGGGCCGGACTTCCCATGATGGCCGCTACGAAGATGCTGATGTCAGAGGGGTTTGCCAGCGGCGTTCGCCTTATCTCTCGTCGGCACCAAGCCCAAATGGGTCTCGGAGAAGCGTATTTGCAAGTCAACGAAAACGCGGATTACTTAGCCGGTAGTTACGGTTTAGACCGTTCTACGGCGTTGAGTAGCATCAACGTTTTGACTGGTCTCGGAGTAGGCGGTAGTGGTCGTCGTATCAATATCAACGAAGCCACGGGTCTTACGAAGATCGGCGGTCTGATTTCACAGCACGCGGGTGTCTCGTTTGAACGAGTTATGACAAACATTCAGCAGTTACTCGTACAAACCGTTCCTAATATACGAGACATCCGTGAGCTGTTGAACCAAGCCCCCGTTTTGAGTAAGTATGCGCTTCGGGAGATGGACGAAAGAGGGGTCACCGGGACGGACGTTCGAACTTACCTCAAAGACCAGCAAGCGTTGTTGTCAGTCCTCAAACGATACGAACTGGACAACGCATCCAACTTAGGTATGCAGGCGCGCGGCCAGATTTCGTTGGCCATGCAGGATTTTTGGGCGTCTATCGCCGGAAACAACTCGTGGGGATACGTCGGGTCGTCGGCGTCCAAGATCATCGGGTCGGCGTCTGGTGCTATCAACATGTTGCTTACGTCTCTTTCGGGAAATGAGAACTTCCAAAAGTGGGTAGAGAACCTTTCTCTCACGTTTGAGAATATCGCAAACAGCGGTGACAAACTGGTTAACAAGATCATCGACATTACCGATGCGCTCGCGGCGCATTTTGGGATTGACTTTGGCAACGAAACAAAGTCTCGGTATAATGTAGGTGTGACCAACACCATTAAAAACGCGCTGGACAAAGAGTACACGCGTGAAATGCTGTTTGAGAAAGCCAGAGCTGCCGGAGCGTTTCGTACCACCACACCTGAGGGCCAAAAGGCGGAGTTCGAAGCGATTTATCGTCAGTATGCGCAGGAAGCCGAGAAAAGTAAGCTGTTGCGTGAGAATCTTACGATTTACGGTACTGCTTCCAACTATCTCGATCTCCCGATGCGGGAGCGTGCTATGGACGCCTTTATGGGCGGCCAGCTCAAAAGGGGCTCGATAATAGCGAACGAAAAAGCGTTTGCGGACTTTATGCAAAACGCAAAGTCGAGCTATCTTAGCCCGTTGTACATTCCTGAGGGCGTTAAGAAACTCGAAAACGGAAAGACTGCACACCCGAACGTGCCGTTTTTCGGGGCGTCGCTTAGCACCGCTTTGATTGCGAGCGATTTCCAAAACTACCTCGAAAAGACCGCAAAAATAGGTGGGCTCGACCCGTCTCAGTTTAAGTCCAATGCAGGTGCATCGGGTGATGATCTAACGGGATTCAATCGTGATCGTCGTTCGTTGGAGATACACTTCCACGACAAACTCGTGGAGTGGAACAGCGAAGTCGTAACAAACAACCCGCAAGAAGTTGTGGAGTACGTTGCTGATAACATGGACCAGATTATGTCTGCGGCTATCCAGCGTGCGTTACTCGGTGCAACGACTAAGATGGGACAACGTTTCTAACTATGGCAAAAACATTAGCTGGCCAAATAATCGAGGGCCGCACAGAGCATATACGAGAGGTTGGTTCGCTTAGCGTCGATAGCCTTAAATGGGGAAACTTAGGTAAGGCTATCGACACCGTGCGGAACGCGATAACCGAGCCCGTTCTGGTGGCGTTATCCGATAAGTGGATAGCCATTAGCGCGTTTAACCCGGCCTCCACGGAAAACGGTTACGGCAAAACTACCGACACCACGGCGTGGAGTAGCCGTCTACGCGGCGGGCAGACCTCAGCTAAGACGCCTGATATTGACCGCTTCGACTACAACAAATTGTGGTCTGTACAGTTGGAGGACTATTTCCTCCCGTTGTCGCAGACCTTTACGCTCAAAGCCAAAAAGAAGTTGAAAACGTCTACGCTGGTAGACGGCCCGGACGTTATTCAGCAGACACGGAAGCAGGCCAAGACGATTAGTTGCTCGATGCGTATTTCTTTACGCGAGGAGCAATCTAATCTGCAAATCGTCGATGCGCAGAACAAAATAATCGAACTGGCCTCTTTCCTCCAAGCGTTCTACGAAACGGATGCGGTTATCGAGATCAAGAACCGCATGATTAACGAGACGTTCGGAGTAAACTACGTTATTCTGTCAGACTACGAGTTCGCACCCCGAGCAGGTATGAACACGTACGTGTTTAACTTCATACTGACCGAGGTATTGTACGGCGCAAACGTTATTACGTTTAACGTTCGAGAGATGGGCGGCGACACGTCGAAAAAGGATAATTACGTTACGCGATGAACACCAACTACTTTATTTGCAGAAACGAGGTGTACATAGAGGGAGAGAGCGTCGGTGAATTCGAGAGTTTCAGCTATACGGACAATTCTCGTATTCTCGGAGCCTCCGCCGAACTCGTCCTACCTTTGTACGCTATCGGTGCGGGTAAGAAAGGCGAGGCGGGTTCGCGTATGCGCGCTATCTTCTCCAACTCGCCGATCAAACCCTGCGCAAAAGTGGACGTATACGTATGGTACGAGGGGTACGAACGGCAATTGAAATACTCTGGGTTCATTGAACATATCGGCGATGGCTTCCCCACGAGGCTGTACTTAAACGATAATTCGTTTATCCTACGTTTCGGGCAGATTCAAAAAGCGTGGGACGGTAACGCTACTCTGCAACAGATCGCAAAAGACTGCATACCTATTGCACAAAAGGCGTTCAAAGAGGAGCGTAAGAAACAGGGTTTGACTATGGACATCCCCGATCTGACCTACAACGTAACCGACACGAACGTTCAGGCGGTTACAACGTCTTTGAGCTTCCGTAACTGGGGTGCCCGAAGTCCGTACGAAACGGTACAAAAGTTGATGCAACTGTTGTGCCTGTACGGCGGAGTGACGCAGGACTACAACCTCTATATAGGTGCGGGCGTCGAGAACAGCACCCGACCTATACACGATCTCGACACCCGTGTCAACGTGATCGGACGTGACATCGTACCAGTTGATGGGCGTTTCGTTGACTACGACGTTAAGATCACCGGGATTCTCGCTAACGGCAAAAAGTACACCGCAACGGGCGGGTACGGAACGTCGAAAAGCGCAAAGTCGAACGACGGTTTTGACAAGAAATACGGACAGCCGTTCCGTGGGTACTGCACGTTAAACACGCCGAAAGCGATACAGGAGTTCGCTGATCGTCAGCTGGCCATGCTGAAAGGTTTCCGCAATAAAGGTAAGTTGGTATGCCTCCTTTACCCGCGTGTGGAACTGCTGGACCAAATTCAATACTACGACTACTCGTTTCCCAAACTTGGGGGACAGTACTACGTTTTGGGCTACTCGTTTGTAGCGAACGAGGAGGGCTACTATCAGACACTCGAAGTAACAGATCAAATATTTTTGATTTAAATGTGGCGGCAATTCGATGACATAGAGCGACAAGGCGAGGAGTTCGGCGACACGATCGCCGACGCGGTTATTCGTATGTCAACGCACGCTATGACCGTTGCGAGTGTTGATGACGATTTCGCGTACTGCTACATATACGAGGATGACGACCCCATACCTGTCTCCCTCTCGTTTCTCGGGTCGGAGGACGCGACACTCAAAGTCACCCCATCCGTCGGGTCTACGGTAGCTGTTGCGTTTTTGAACGGGAATAACATCACCCCCATATTGGTAGGTGTGGAGCAGGTAGACAAAGTTTCGTTTACGAGAAGCAAGACGGCTATAAGCGTTTCGGTGGACCCGGAGGACGATACGAAAGACGTTGCGAGTATAAGTGTCGGCGATTCGTCGGTTACGATGACGCAGGACCTTATTGAGATGAACGGCGGGAAGTTAGGCGGTTTGGTCGTCGTTGGCGATCTTACCTCTCGGCTTAATAGGTTGCAGTCCGAGATCAACCAAATACAATCGGCTATTGCGTCTCACTCGCACATGTATATCGACAGTAAAGGAGCCGCGGCGACACCGACGCCCTCCCAAACCACGAGTACTATGTACTCCCGTGTGCAACTCACGGAAGTAAAAGATGAAGATTACGTGAACAAAAAAATAACGCAATGACGGGTATTAAGTATGATTTCGATGTCAACGACATAGTTATCGCGCCGAACGGTACGATACAAAAGGCGATAATCGACAACCAAAACGTCGCCCTTATCGCGTTGTGCCAAGTGTGTCGTTTGAACTACCCCGAGGTAGGTGCGCAGATCGGGGCGCGTATCATCGAAACGCATAGCGTAGATTCGGTGCTTGCGGACGCCAAGGAACAGGCGAAAAGAGACGGGGCAAAAAACCCCGATATCCGAATAATTGATGGTCAACTTTCATTCAGCGGAACGTATGAAGATTAACGAAAATACCAGCGTCGTAGACGTAGCTTTGAACCTCTCCGGCTCTCTCGCAGGGCTTCCCGTGGTCGTTGAACAACTGCCTGTGGGTGAGCCGGTAGGGTTCGATGCTATGCCCGCTCCCGGCGAAGACGTAGAGGACATAGGGCAAACTTGGACCCCGGACCTACAAGGTAAGGAGGTCGATTTGGATGTACCTGTGTACAACCCGTCGGCCCAGCAAAAGGAGCCGTATACGACTAACATGTCCGAGATCACCCCTGTAATTGCGGAGGGTGAGGAAATGATAAACGGGCTTCTCTCGGGCGAAGATGGTCGAAAAATCATACGCGTGTCTGACCTCCCAGTAGGTTTCAATCTTCGCGGGTGTAAGATACACTTTACTATGACGCATTTGAGGCCTACGGCTAAGAAAGGCCAGCAGAATATTTGGTATGGAATAACCGCGGCTTGGGATAAAGGCGTGACATATAAAGGTAGCCTACTGCGCCACTATACGGATAAAATAGCAAAGCCTAACACGCTAACTTTTTTTACAGAGTATTACATCAATATAGACGTAAGTCGGAATGCGCAAATCGTCTATATGGATGATGATGATGGATGGCAGACAGACGTAATTGAGTTCAGTATTGAACATGATTGCATAGTCACCTCGAATACGTGTAATTTAGAATCTTTCGAGCCCGGTGCGTGGAATTGGAACTATGCGTATGTAGAGGCGTACCAATTTCCTAAAGTGAAAAAAAGTGTCGCCGACATACCTGTCGGTTACAACTTGCGGAACAAGACTATCTACTTTCACGGCACAGAGTTACAAAGGGACGATAACGCAGTAGGTAACGTATTAGAAGCTACGACTGGTGACGGAAAAACGCATGCGATCGTTGATTATAGGGCTCGTGCTGAAAGGTCTTTTGGGATAACGGTTGAAATTTATGGACAGTTTCGTGACATATACTACTCTGACTATTCCGGCAAATTTTTAAAGTCGAAGTATACGTTTCCCGATATTGACATAATTGTCACCAAGAACGAGCTATCAAAGATACGATCTAAGGGATTTTTTTGGGGGTTTGATTACGCGGAAATATCCGACGATTCAACATTACCGGCTCCAAGTGTACTTCCCAGTAATTTAGTACGCCCGTATTTCAGATACCTGAACGCGATCCCGTGTAATCTCGATAATTGGATTCCTTGGAGAGCTGGCGAAACGCTTCCAACGATTCAACCCGAGAAATGGATTCGATTCACGACTAACGGTCAAGCGAACTCACTAAACGGTGGAGGGGTGTTTAATGTCCTATTGTTTAACCGTACCACAGGGCCGGAGAATATTGTTTTAGACGGCAATATCGTTATTATACGGGCAATAGCGAGGACGCAAGGACCGCCGGAGATACGTTTCTCCATCTGCTTGCCGAGTGACAATCAGATATCCACTATCGGTAAGACGTTCACCGAAAAGTTCACACTATTCGAGGGACAACTTACCTACAACGTAGCCACAAGTGCAAACTCTGTTTTAATAGCGAAAGGTTACGGCGACGCAACGCCGGGTACCTACGACGTACAAGCAATAGAAGTATTAGTTTATAAACTACCGCCTAATGGAAATAAAAGTAAATAGAATAGCGTTCAAGCCGAAGTACACGATTGGACGCCTGTCGATCAATGACGCTTACCTCTGCGACACGCTCGAAGATACCAACCGGGACATTAACCGGAACGGTATCTTCGACGGAGACGAGAAGAAAGTATACGCCGAAACGGCGATTCCTTTTGGAACGTACAAGGTAACGTTGGCAATGTCCCCGAAGTTTGGGCGCGTGCTTCCGTTACTTCACGACGTCCCTCACTTCTCCGGCATCCTCATTCACCGAGGCAACACCCCCGACGATTCAGCCGGGTGCATCTTGGTAGGTGAGAACAAAGCAGTAGGTAAGGTGCTCAACTCGACCCCCTACGAAAAACGTATCGTCGAGTTGTGCCAAGAAGCCATTAACAACGGTGAGGACATCACCATAACTATCGAGTAGGTATGGGCAAAATCATGGACGCGCTTAATGTTATCTTGCCGGGTTTCATTAAGAGCAACGCGCAGATAGAAGCAAAGATAATCGACGCGACGGAAGCGTTTGCCGCTTCGGAGGCGATAGAGCGTCAACGGACTTTGGACCTTATCAACTCCGCGCTCGCAAACCAGAAGATCACGACGGTTGAGTACTACCGCCGGAAAGCGGTAGCGTTTCAGAAAGGTGACATCCTCATCTACGACCCGATCAATCAGGGCGGCTACTACGACCCGGTGGACCCCGAATCGCAGATCATCAAGCAAGCGTATATTACAGGTACGTACCCGAATTTTACGCTTCTTGTGAACGCCGTAGACAGCAACGGGCATTTGCGTAAACTCGACGCAGACGAATTAGCGTCGTTTAAGACGTATTTCGAGGCGTTTCAGCCGATCGGCATGGAGATTAATATTACCTCGTTGTCGGTTGCCCAAGTGACAGACCCCGGGTTATCAATCTACGTTCGGTCAGGTACGGACGCAGGGGCCGCCGCTTCGGCAATCCAAGCAAACCTTACGGCCCACGAATCGGTGTTACGCACCTCAAATGCCGTCACGCTTACAGAGATCGAGGATGTTATCCAACAGTATTCGCAGGTGTTGGCTGTCGGGTTTGGTAACATCCAAGCGACGGAGCAGGCACTCGACGGTTCGACGCGCACGGTCACACCTGTAAACGGTGTGTTTGACCTGACGAACGGGGCGTTTACGTTCGCTACACCTATTACAACTTCAATGATTAAAGTCTTGCAGTAATGTTTAAATACATTGATATGCCGAAACTCGTCGCGTTTTTCCTGCGCGAGTTTAGCTACCGGAAAGACGGAACGACATCGACGTTATACAAATTTGTATTTTGTCTGTGCCTACCATTTGTTTCGTACACGTTTCGACGTGCTCGTCTGATAGCATTGGCGATAGCGCAATGTACGAACAGCCGGGACCAAATCACGCGATTGCTGGAGAAAATAACAGGTGCGACAATTACCTGCGTTACGCTCGACGAAAGCTACTATTTGTCCTACAACGGAACGGGCAATACGGCGGACATCCCGTACAACGTTTTGACCGACCCTATCATGCCCTACTCGACGGTTGTCAACTCGTTGTACATGTACATCCAACTCAACGGCGCGTCGGAGACCGAGGTCCGGCAATACTTACAGCTACTTATCCCGTTTTATGTAAACGTGAATATACGAATCAACGAAAACCCCCATTCTTAACATTATAAAGGTATGCCTATTCTTAAAATTAATAACGCAAATCCGGGCGTTAAACGTCCGATTAAAGTGGAGGACCTTGCCAATATTTGGGAGGGGCTCGATAACGCATTGGCAACGGGCGTATACGGAACGCCGCGTATCATCTGCGGGTTCGACGTAGGTGATGACTATAATCTGACTGCCGGCGTCATCGCGTTCCAAGGTAAGTTGTACCTTTACGATGCGACCACCCCTATCACCGTTGATGCCTTTTTATACGGGGCTGAAATCTCAACGGGTGACAACCGTATCATGGGTGATGGTACCACTCAGCTTTTCTCCTACGCTCGAAAAGTCGTTACCCAACCTACCGGTAACGTACTTATTGGCGAGGCGACATACGAAAACCTTGGTTTGTGGAAAGCCGCGCATATACCTACTGGAGGAGTAACAAGCGACATGATTGCCGACTTTGCGGTTACTCCAATCAAATTAGCGAACAACTCCATCAGCACCCCTAAACTACAAGACTTTTCTGTTACAACACAAAAGATTGGCACGGATGCTGTCACGTCGAGTAAAATAGCAAACGGGGCGGTTACGGAAAATAAAATAGCCAGCGAAGCCGTCGGGACAACGCAACTTAAATACGGAGCGTCTCGACGCAATTTCATCGCTTTCAATGACGATACCACGCTTTCGAAAATACCGCTAACACCCGAAGTGATACGTTCTTATTACTTCTCGTCCGGGTCATCCGTTTCGTTGCACAACTTCGATGTATCGCCTTTATCGAACGAACCCGGGTCAAACACGGAGTTGTACATAACCAATGATACTACGGGTTCGTTACACATTAATTTCTACAACGGCACAGCCAGGCTCATTCAGTACACGCTTTTGACGGGTAAGGGTGGGAGATTTTTTATCGTAGCATCTGACGAGAACACGTATCTTATAGCCTACACAGACCTGTTAGCAGTATACATCGGGACCAATTAAAAGTTCGATTATGTTAAAAATCAAACCTTTGTTCGTCTACTCGAAGTACATCCCGTTTGGACGATTCGACTACGTCACCATACTGTGGTGGGTGATTATCAAAATGCACTTCAACCCCGTAAAGCAGGGGTGGGAAAAACCCGTCATGTCGAAACGATCGGAACGCCACGAAACGTGGCACGTTTGGCAACAAATGTGCCTGCTTGTCCTCGGCGTATTCGCTACGCTCGTCGGGTGTCTCGTTACGTTCAGCGTTGGAGCGATACCCCCTTGGTGGGTGTGGACGTTCCCGGTATCTTTTCCGTTAGGTTTGTACGTCTTGTGTTGGCTGATTGAACTCGTGCTACCCCCGTATTCCACCGCGTATAAAGATATTTGCTTCGAGGGAGAGGCCCGGTATCACGAACTCGATACCTCACCCGACTACGTTCCATTTTCATTCCTCCTGTTCATTAAAAATAAGGACTGGAGGAAACTCGGAGAGGAACGATTCGGGAAAGTCAATTAACCGAAACGCCGTCACTACCTATCGTGACGGCGTTTCGGTTATAATACGTCCAATATTTCGGATTCTACTAACAGCACGTCTAACGTGCAAAGAGTGGGTTGTGGGCAGTCGAGGCACACGTTGTAAAGACAACAACTCTTACAGCTTTTTTGCTCATCATTCTCCATGTTTTACTCGTGCTATTTTACATACCGATATAATATCAGCATAGTAGGCCACCGCGGGGAAATCTAATATCACCCCATTAGCTGTAATTCCCACAACCTTTGCAAAAGTGCTTCTCCCAGGTATGAGTTTCACAAGCACAAAATCGCCTACTCTTAAGCCGTTTTTAATCCCCAAATAGGTACGTTTTTCCGGCCTCTAAAGCTACCCCCAATACGTCTTCCGCGTCACCTCCGTAGTCGCTCCGCAGAAAACATCCATCCCCCGGAAATTCAAGGTCATAGCACATATCCTCGTTATCGATACATATGCCCACCTCTTTGCATAGCGGCCTATCTTCGCCCCAAATTAGGACGGGCATTTTCCGCTCCTCTTCGGACATCTTAGCGATATGCTCGTAGAGGTCATCCCACGTTGCGTTTAATTTAACCATCTTGTTCAAATCGTTTTGCATGATCTTCTTTTGCGCGTAGTATTTTTAATAGCTTCTCGTCTATCGTTCCCTCGGCGATCAGGTGAATCACGCTGACGGTATCACGCTGCCCGGGACGATGCAAACGTTTATTCAACTGAGCGTACAACTCAGCGTCGTAAGTCAGACTGAACCACACCAACACACACCCACCTTTTTGTAGGTTCAACCCATGGCCGCAACTCATGGGATGCACCAGCCCGATAGGTATGCGCCGGGCGTTCCAATCCTCTATGTCGGCATTGGTCTGTAAGCGACGAGCCGCCGGAAAGGCTTTGAGTAACTCCGCATACTCGCTCTGGAATTGATACGCCACGAGGATAGGTCCGTCGTGAGTTTCATGCAATTCTCGGAGGGCCTCGATTTTTTCTCTATGCACCTCTATCCACGTTTCGTGCGAATCGTCGTTATACATAAAACCGGACGCGAATTGCCGTAACTTCATACCAAGGGAAACACGAGAAAACGCTACGATATTCTCAGTTGTGCTGAACGCCGACTTGCCTGTTTCTCTCTCGAATTGCACGATGTAGTCTTGTTCGAATTGCTTATACTGCTTCTGACGCATAGCGGGCATTTTCACCCTAACCGTTTTTTCGAGAATCGGCGGTAAGTCGATCTCGTCCGCTACGACGAAAATAAGGTGTCGGCAGTCTTCGATCAATTGCGATATACGTCGAGGGTCGATCTTATAAATCGACACCACGCCGTTCACCTTGTACGCTTCGACCATGTAGCGTCGGCGAAATTCGCCAAGCGTCTTACCGAGTGCCTTACCTCCGTCCAGCAAAAAGCACTGATGCCACAAGCCCTCGTACCCGTTGTGTATGGGTGTGCCTGACAACTCTACACGACAGGGCACCTTGTTGCAGATACGCCGTATCTCTTTACTGCGCTTGGCTTTGTGGTTTTTGAACAACGTGCTTTCATCCATAATCACAACGTCCCAAAACCCGTGCGGCACCTCCTCGATGCGCGTCACGCTATATACGCATATATGGTGTGACGCCCCATCGTTGAGGAACAGCAGTAGGTCTGCGCGATTCTTGCAGTATTTGATGTGTAAACCGAGATTAAACGCTTCGGCTTCTTGCTCCCACACACTACTTGCTACTCGTTTAGGGCCGACGATTAGGATATGCTTCACCCTCTCGGAGTAAATCATAGAGGCGATAGACGCTAAAGTAGCTAACGTCTTACCTGCCCCCATAGGCGCAACCACGAGCACTTGTTTACGTGTCGTGATTGCGTCCACTATTTTTAACTGGCGGGGAAGTAACTTTAGCATAACCAGAAAGCAATACTTGCGGGTATGCCAATCAGGAGCCCGAGCAAGGAGAACATAATTCTCTCTTTGACGTCCAAATCTTCGACTACCCACCAAATAAAAACAACGAGCCACACTATCAGTAGGGCAAAGAATATTGCGGCCAATTGGTTAATCGTCATCATCGGATAAAATGTAAGTAAGTATGGTAATCCCTACACAAAGAGCGATTACTATAAAAATGAAACCGTACATATTATTCATCCATTTTTTCGAGCTCGTTCATTTCGCACCCTCCCATTCGCTGATGATACCGTCGAAGAAGAGAAGCCAATGGCGCAATTGGCTGGTGATGTTCAAAACATCATTTTCGGTAGTCGGGTCGAACACTTTGTGCTCAACTGCATCGTGAAATTGGTCGATGAGACGGTGAATCTCCTCGGACGTTTCACGGCAGTACGTTAGGCCGTCCGATACCTTGCTCATCTCCAAAATAAGAGAATACGCCGTGAAATCGGTCATACGAAACAGCGGCAGACCGCCGATCACACGCACCGTCTCGGCCAGTTTATCTGCGCCGTCGCGCAACGTTTTCCACAAATCGTCGAGGAGGAGATGCACGGACCGGAAATTATGGCCGTACGTGGTCCAATGCCGACCTTTTGCGTTGGCCGCGGCTACCTCCAACGTGGCCAGCATGATGTTAAGTTTCTTGATCTGTTCGTCCATAGCTTATACTTTTAATGGTTTGTAATGAATACCCGGATACGTTGTATACGAGTGAGCAAAAATGTCGTTGTAGTTGTCCACTACGACATCGAGTACGTACGTTTCGATCTCCCGCAAATGCAACATGCGGTGAAACTCGATTTGAATAGGTGTGCACCGCTCACCTGTTGTCTTGGTCTCCACATAGAACGTTCTGCCGTTGTAGGCGTGAACTATGTAGTCAGGTATGCCCTTGTCGGTTAGGGGGTGCATCTTAAATATAAGTCCCCCAGACGTCTTAATCAACATGCGAAGTCGGTCCGCTACCGCCTTTTCGGTGTAGCGTTTACCCGGTTTAGGGTTACAATGGTGCACACCTGTGAACTTCTTTTTGCGTTTTAAATCATCAATCATCGGATAGAGGGTTAAATTCCACAAAATTGTGGCGTCCCGTCGTTGCGTCGATCTCTACGTCCAGCGTGACGACGGGACAATGCACGCTGTTCGCTATTTCGTTTGCTACTAAAACGTCCTCCGGGTCAACGATGACCGCGCGCACCACGGCTCGATGCTCGTCATAGTATTGAATGAAAGTGTCGATATCCGATGCGTCTTTCGAGATCGTCAATTGACCACGCGTTGCGAGCTTTTGCACCGCATTGAACGCAAAGTAAGGTTTGCAGGTTGTGTTAAGTATCATAACTCCGACCCTTTTTTATCTATCACTCGTTGTAAGTACCTCTTACGAACTCGATAAACTAACGCTTGCGATACGTTCAGTTGCCGACAGATATACGAAACGCGTGCGTTCTTCTCTACCATCAGTTCGATAGCTACTCTTACGCACTCCCACCAGCACGTGGGCATGACGCTTTCCCAAAACGCCGAATCGTTTAACCGTCCCATGAGGATGGCGTAAACCGCTTCAAAATTTTCCTGCGTTGCAATCAGAGACAGAGACGTAGTGGGGTACGAATAGTAGTAGTACCGGACTTTCGAGAAACTGATCTCGTTTTCGATTAACGCCGTCGTGGCGGATAACCGGCCCGCAATATCTCCTCTTAACCGTTTACTTTCGGGGTGACAAAGACGGCGAATAGCCCATGCGTACATCCCCGATTTTCCTTGTACCATGAGACGTTCCATCAGATCGAGGTCTGTGCTGAACTTCTCAAACTCGTGTTGAACCAACTCTATAAGTTTCATTTCTTTTTCTTGCTTTTAATGCGCTCCCAAGCCAGCGCGCTCCCATAACAACCAAATCGTTTTTTATAGCCTGTTTGAATGAATAACCCTGTTCGACGAATAGCTTCGGCCACACGCTTTCCGTTCATAGTAGTCATGTCCCGCCGATCGTATTCAAAAAACTCACGTGCCACCTCCTGCGTACATATCATCTCACGCGGTTCGCCAGTCCATCGAGCCTCGCCGTCGTTGTAATACTGCTTGTGCTCGAACGTATCTTTCGTGTACCAGTCCTCCGGGACTGGCATTAGTAGGTAGTCCATAAGCGCGCCTAACTCCAAGTCCTCGGTTTTGTGGACAACACGCTGTAAACGCGCCTCGGCTTCGGCGGCGTCTGATAATACAGGTAAGACGCCCTCTAAATAGTAGTGCATAGCCTCGGCCCAATACATGTCCACACGTTCGAGAAAACTCTCTTCATGAACACTCACCCTTACGTTCTCGCTGTTACAGACCATGCCCCACCAACGTCGGCCCTCCTCCGCGGGGTCGTCCAAGAAAACCATGTCATTCGACGAAGCGATAAATACGCATTGTCGTTTGTATGTTTTCGTGTATTTGAGGTACGCCGCACGGTAGCGATCAGACCCTTTGGTGATAAATGCTTTACGGCTATTCGTGCTCCTCTTTTGTACGCCGTTCAACTCCGGTATCTCCATTAGCCAAACGCCACGTAACTGTTCGTACGCCTCCTTGTTACCCGTGAACGTATAGAACGTATCGGAGCCCCAAATCTTCGCCATACGACGAATGAATTTCGACTTACCGAGTCCCTCCTCCGACACCAAAACAGGTACGTAGTCCATTTTGGCCGCAGGTATGAACACGCGCCGTACCGCTCCGACGAAAAACTTAACACCGATCTCACGCGCGTACAACGTGTCCGGTACGCCGAAACAGTCTATAAAAATAGTGTCGAGGCGTTTAATGCCGTCCCATTTCAGCGAATTGAGGTAGTCGCGTATAGGGTGGAACTCGTTCTTGTGCTCGATAATCCTCAAAGCGTCATCGAGTACCGGACGCGAATCAAAACCATACTTTTCGTCAAAATGCAAGCGGAGGTAACTCTCGTCGGTGTCCGTCATTTCGAAATTCGGTTTAACGTTTTTGCAGTCCTCGTCCATCGGCACTATGTCGATCGTTCGCCAATAAGGCACACGCTTGAGAACGGGTGCTTCGGTAAACATATCGTAAGCGAAGATGTCTTTCAGGTCCGGGTCGTATTCGAGTATAAGCAAAGCGTTTTTAAGCGACTTAATAAGGTTCCCCTTAGCGTCGATTTCTAAACGCTCATTAAGTATCGCGCGAGCCGTTTCATCCGTCATCGAATCCAAGGTGAGCCGATGCGGCTTGTTGGTGTCTGGCTTTATGCCCAGCGATTCACACAAGGCCGCCATAGCGGCTTCGCCGGACGGACCCGACCCGAATTTGTATAAACGGACGGCATCGTAAGCGTTATGGCACCTACCTAAAAACTGGTCGGAACTGTGATTGGAGTAGAGAAATTTCTCCTCGTATATCACACCTCCACCAAACGTGGTAGCGCCGATAAGCGTGTATCGCCCGCTCGGCTCCGGTCTCCAGACGTCAGACAGGTACGTTTCGATGGCTTCACGTATCGTAAACATTTTACAGAAAGCCCCGATTATACCGCCTTTCAACAAGGGGTCTTGTACTTGTATCTTCTCCGGCACGCCTACTTTTGTGAGATCGCGCCACGTATCTCCGTCGCCTATAATCTCAGAGACGTCGAGCGGTTCGCCCTCCCCCTCCTCGAAAAAATACTCTGCATCTTTCGGGATGCTTGGTAGGAACATTACACGGTTGAAGTCAAACGTCGCAACGTCGAGAGGGAGATTAAACTTTTCGTGCAGTATGCGAAGCACCGCCCCGTATTCGTCCGCAACGACGATTCGGTTAAGCGGAGCCACGACCCTGTATCGCGGCTCCTTTGGTGTGGAGCTATGCGTAGAATGGAGAACATAGGTATGTCCTTTGAGCCACTCCCGAAGTACGTTTAATGTTTCCTCAGACGCTTCGTCGATGTCCAAAGAGAGTAATTGACGATAAGCGACTTTTCTTCCCGTAGCCAAACCACCTATGAAGAAACCGATATCTTTAGCTTCTACACGTTGGGATTTGGTCATTTCTGAGTACTCCTCCAGCGTTTCGGCTGTTCGTTGAACGTTTTTTAGACGTTCAACGATCTCGGGCCACTCCAACTTTTTTTGGGTTGTGGTACGAGCGGAGCGTTTAGCACCAAATGCAATATCGTAAACAAACATTCGTTTTTTTTTACGATTCTCTTACAAAGCTATACGTCAAAATTTCATCCTTGTACTCCTCCGCTCCGAGTAGGAGTGGGCACGTTTTAGAGTTGAAACGATCGCAGTTAATGCGTAAGGAGCAACCCTCACAAGGCACGTCATAGTCGAACTTCTTAGCGACATGAACCTCCCCGTCGATAATTATTTTTAAGTCTTTCATACCTATTTAATATATCGCTTGTTAGTAAATCCGTCTCCTTTAATCACGAGCCCCGGTGCCCACGTCGGGGCAACGCGCATCTCGTCGAGTAAGAACTCGCACGCTCTGTCGGTTGCATCCGCCAAATACCAAACCTCGTCGTGAACGGTGCCGATACACTCGAAGCCGTATTTCGTTTCTACGCGGCGCATAATGTCCATAAGTACGTCACGAGCAATTGCTTGTACCACGTTCTCGGTAAGAACGCCGCCCCATATCTTCGTGGTTATGCCGTACGAACTACCACGTGAGTAGTCCCGATACAATATCTCACCGTCTGCCGCGATCACCGTTTGGCGGTAATACAAACCTCGGCCACTCGGCAAGCCAATATACATGGTGCGCCCGTCAAACTTAAAAACGATCTCCACGGGGCCAAGCGTTACACGTTGCACCGCGCGGGAGTATGCACTTCGAAACGCACGTTCCAACGTTCGCCACAATTGGCAAACCTCGGGGTTGGCGTTCCGCCACCGATCGACTATTTCCTGCACTTTAGCGTCGCCCTGTTGAGCGTAAAAGTCAGGTGCGACGCGTGCGATCGCTCCGGCACCGCCCCCGAAACCTAACCCAAGTTCGGCGCACTTACCCATCTGCCGCTCGGGCATCGACTTGTCCACGTGCGGTAGTCCAAACATACGTTCAGCACTACGCGAGTAAATATCTTCCTCGTTCGCAAAAGCATCTTGCCGCCACCTACAACCCGCCAGCCACGCTGTGATACGAGCCTCGATTTGGGATAGGTCAGCGCACGTAAACATCTGCGATCTTTGGGCGTGTATACACAAACGAAGATGTTGGCGCAAATGGTCGTAGTCACGCACGTTTGATAAGTCGTCGCTTACCTCGGAGAGAATACGGGGGAAGTTTTGCGCCTGAACGCCGCGACTACTCCACCGTCCGGTATGCGCACCGAACCCGACGAACTCCCCGTGGAGGCGAAAATCCGCACAAATGCGGTCTCGGGCAGATTCAATTTTCGAAAAGGCGGCCCCTGTCGCTTGATCTCGCAGGTCCAAAATAGGGTGTGTTACCCCTCCCCTTTCTTTCTTGTTGAGGCTCTTCAAAACGACCCCGTTGGCCGCTAATGCCTTGAGGACTTGGGGGGTGGACCGCAGGTTAGCGATTCCATACTCTGCCAACGCTTCCGAACCCGCACGTCTTGAATAGTCGTCGGCCATCTCTTTAATCTTAGTGGCCAGTTGCAGATCGAACGGTATGCCGTTAAAGTTCATCATAAACGTGAACCGCATGGCGTAATCTTCGAACTCAGGGAGCGGCTTCATCTTATGGTAGCATTCACGCATAACCTCCGTGTCTACGCGTGAGTACTCAATAAAACGATCTCGTTCCTCCGGATAGTCGTCCATTTCATTATAGACAGTAGGCGTGTCCTCCCCAAACAATTCGTTCGGGTCGGCTTTAGCGGCCAAACGTTTCGGTGCCGAGAAAAAGTGCATTTCTTCGGGGGACGCCTTAGCCCCTGTACCGAGCACACCCGCAAGGTCTGCAAGCGCACGCGGATATCCGTAGTAAGCCGCTTGGTACGCTGTATCGTGCCAGCCTTGGTAGGGGTTGTTGCACACGTTGTCCAAGTCTACACCAAGAACGTATTTTGCAATAGCCATATCGAACTCAGCGTTATGCGCTACTTTCAAAATGTCCGGGTCCTCCATCATCTCAATGATCTGCTCGGGTACCTCGCGGCTTACCTGTACGGGTCCCGAATTAAACGCATAAGAGATAAGAAGTATCTCAGTCGAGTGGTGCGTCGCATATTTATGCGCGCCCACGTCTTTTAGGTTTAACTCGCTACGCGTTTCGAAGTCAAAGAAAAGTATATCCATATCAGTAAATGATTTGTACGTGGTGCCGTTCCGCCCGGCGTGTCTCCACTCTATGCCACGTTCCCGCACAACTACTTAATTAGGTGTGTGCGCAACCCTAAAACGGTAAGTCACCTTTATAGTAACCCGTATCGCTTCACTCGAAGTCGATGTAATCGTCCACGTTGTTCGACGCTCCACCGATACGCTCGCCGGGGGCTACACGTACCAATGCGTGGATGTTCGCGCCTATGCCCTCAGCAGTCGGGTTCTTGTACGTCCAGAACGAAACGTTACATTTGATGTAGTCGCCGTCGCCCAGTTCCTCGTCGGAGAGGCTTTCAACGTCTACGCCCGGAAGAGGTACGCCGTTAATGATGTGGCGTTTCTGGGTGTCGCATACGATCGGGCGGAACTGCCGCGACCCGACTTTGAGAATCATATACCCACGAAACGCTTCCTTGCCTGATTCGTCGGCGTACTCGTCACCGTCCTGCCAGCAGTTGTTTTTCGGGTTGATACCCTTAGGGGTCTGTTTCGAAAACCCTTTGTTTTTGAGTTCCTGAAACGCTTCTGCGAACTTCTCGTTCAACTGCGACATCTTCTCGGCGTCGTTTTTCGGCACGAGAATGATTGCGTTATACTTGGGCTCGCCCTCCGAACCTTTTACGCGTTTCTTTTCGAACAACCCCGCAGGGTACACGACACGGCACGTGGGTGCGCCTTTAATTTGAAATCTTTCCATAGTTGTTTTTGTTAGAAATGGTTAATTTGTGAAACGTTTTATAACCTATCGAGTATTTCGCACATGCGGCGAATACTTTTCTCTTGCTCGTCGAGTAGCTTGTCCATGCGGTCTAATGACCGTTCCAAACGTGTTTTCTCGGGTTTGTTCTCTGTCTTTGATTCGATCGAAGCGTCTTTTTCTCTCGTCTCTATAAGGAGACTCGAGCACTCGTCGGTGGACGTAAAATCACACGTTTTGTACGCTCCGCACCTCGCGCAATGCGCGTGTAAAAATTTAATCGGTAAAATCTTTTTCATCTTTATTAGTTATTAATTGGTAATCTCTTGCATGAAATTCGAAACATAGCATCGTACGACCCTCCGTCTTAACGTATATGCCGTACGGGTACTCTCCCTCCAAACAGCAACATCTACGTTGCGTCGCAATAACTCCTCCCGGGTCCTTAAATGCAGGATGGCACTTTATGTGTGACTTCACCCGCACGCGTTCACCCACATGATCGAACGGGTTTATTATTTTTTCTCTGCGTGACATTCAGGTAACGGGTTTATTACGTTCGCAATCGTACAAAGAGTAAGTAATCGCTCCACGTTTGCGTGATAGTAATACGTGCTCTTATGAATCAGCGTCACCGGGTCCACATACCTTTTTTCTTTCGTGAACCCCGCACGTGTAAACAACGATTCGAGGTAGCTGATGTTACAATGGTTCTGAAATGATTTGCGGCGGTGGTACTCGTCACGGGGTAACGGCGTATCGTCGTCCGAAATATAGCAGTCCAATATATCCGTCTGCGTAAGCGTGTTATTGCACTCGATATAGACGTGATCGTATACGCGTTTACGTAAGTTCTCTATTACTACCTCCTCGTTAACGATCTGGCAAAAGTCGGTTAACCAGAGTATGCGCGTTTCGTCTCCTCGATCAGGTACGCACGTAATGTCAAACCCTACACACGGAACGTCGTGCTTCAATTCAACGGGTATGACGTAATACGTTGCTCCGATGCCCCGCCTCAGCGTTAAGGGTTCGTTAGGGGTTAAAATATTAAACCCCATATAAGGCCACTTTTCCTGCAATTTGGCCGCTGTTGCCGCCGTGGCATACAGAGGTATGCCCCCTAACTTCGGAAGAGCCTTTGTATGGTCTGTGTGGCTGTGGGTAAGCAATATCGCTTCCCCTCTCGGGTTCTCCGGTAATCCGGCGTCGATAATCAGAAAATCGTCGATAACGGTTATATTGCCGCTACTACCCGTCCCGTATATTTGTACGTTCATACTTTAACGTGCTTTTCGCATACCTGATATTGCCGCTTTGATCGCTTCGACGTTGCGTGCTTCGATCATCGTGAACAAGGTTTGTACTAACTTGTGTCGCAACGTACTCGGTACGTACGTATTTTGTAACGATTGCGCGAGGTCCTCGCCTCCTCGTGACGGGTCAACGTAACGTAACTCCATGACTGTAAAGTTACGTAAATCGTCCACGTTTTCAAACAACAGATCAACGAACAGATACCCAGCAAACCCTATCATACCCTCTTTTACGGGTACGTCTTGGGCTTTGTAAAGAAGAGCCGCCACAAACGAATACAACGATTCTCCCGTTTGTATACGCATGATCTGCCCCGCGTACGATGCGCCGCCAAACGCGAATTCTTGGTATTCGAGCGGTGTATAGTTAAAACGTACTGTCGTTTGGATATAGTTGGCATGAACACGCACGCACAAACGTATAGACGTCATTTTCATAATAAACCGTATTTTTCTGCTAACCGTTTCAAACGTTGTAACTCCGACGTTTCGGCGCATAGTTTGTCCATAAACTCGGTTACAATATTACTTGTGTACATAGTAATAACCATACGTGACGTGAAACTTTCACCGTACCGCACGACATATTCCGAACCCTCACGTGTTACTGTGCCTCCTTCTCGTTGCAACGTTTCTGCCTGCTTGCAAAAGCGTTGAACAGATAGCGGCAATTTGGACCACAAATATTTTTCCTTTACCTGCTCACCGAGCGTGCCCACCTTTGTTACCAGCCATTCGAGTGTCGCTCCGGACTTGGGGTACTTTATTACTCGCGTACCCTCCGTAAACGTAACTTTGACGCTGGCGGAATTTAAGATTACGCTCTGAACGTTTGGTATTGTAACGGCTAATCGGTCATTCGTTTTTGTATACTCCGCTCGGCTTTCCGGGCTTGCGTCCACAAAAATCGGATTGCCGCGCATAGCGTATAATATCTTCATGTTATCGCCAGTATTCGTAAATCTCGCCGTCGTACTCCACGATAATTTTATGCGGCCGCACGTCGATTCGTTGGTTTTGCATTACGTCTTTAATCGTTAATTGACGTATGGTGTACGATCGTCTTTCGGAACCGCTTTTAAACCCGCCTTGATATGCGGCCATAGCTACGGCAACGGTTAGGCCCGTAAAGGCGATACACGTTGTGACAACCGCACAAACTGTGTTTTGTGTAATCGTTTTCATATCTCCGATACGATTTGTGAGTTTTTCGAGTGCAGAACCTCGGTGCCGCTTTTAAACCAGTACCCGCCGAGGATGATTACAATATCGCTTATTGTGTTAGCGTTGGATTGCGTCCCGAACCGAGCGGATTTTTTGATACGATCGGCAAACTCCTGCGCGCTTACCTCCTCCCCCGGTTCCACCAAACGACCGTAAGCCTTTGCGATATCGGGGGCGGTGTCTCGCACCGTTTGCAGGACCTCCGCACGTGCAACGGTTTTGAGCGTGCATATCATGGTGCTGAGCGAACATACTTCGTCCGCTTCTTTCATACGGACGGTGTCGAAACGACCGGGGAGGCTAAGCGTTTCCCACGATTTTAACGCAGGCCGCTGTACGCCGTTCGCTGGGCCCGGGTTATTAAAATTGCCGTTCTCGGCATACATGCGGAGCAACAGCGAGATGTCGAAACGTTCGCGCACGGCTTTGTACGTGTAGAACGTGGCGAATTGGAGAAAATAATCGTCGTGCAATTTCGATGTGTTAGCGAGATACTCCGCACGCGTAATCAATTGATTCATAATTCAAACGTTTTAATATAGTCGCACTATTGCGATTCGTGCCCGCACTGTCGTCGCCGACTACACCCCGCACGTACGAAAGCGAAATAAACGTGCGTATGATACGGGCAAACCTATTAATTTACTTTCCCGGGATTGCCACCGAATAACGTTTTTAAGAACCCAGTAAAGGGGTCGTCTTGGGTTTTAGCCGCTTCGACCTGCTCGTCGAGTAGATCGTATAGACGCTGGAATTTGATACCCAGACAGAACAGCAGAACGTCCCGCGCGGTTATCTTCGTCTCGTCCCCGGCAAGGTGTTTTGCGAAACTTACGAGGCGATCGACCGTTACGGAAAAACGCATAATATCTCCGTCTTGGGTCATAATGTCGTACGCCACCTCCGAAAAACGATCGGATAGATTTTTGCGTACTCCGTCGTAAGGATCAGCGAAACGCTTGGACACCATGTCGATAAAAAAATCGTCAGTCACTACGTCCGGCCTGTCCGGTGCGGCGTCCCAGTCTACCGTCTTAAACTCGTTTACGAGTTCCTCGATGCTCTTTTTCAGTCTCATTTTAATTAACTTTAAACGTTATAAGGTTCACTACTCCGTCAATTCCCTGCACGCTCTCCGCGTTGTCCACGAGGATAGGGGCCGTATATGTTAACCCGCGATTGTCTCGTGCCGTTACCATCATGCGCACGCACAACTCTATGCGTTTGCCCCGGTTAACCGATTTGAGGGGCACACCGTTATAATACAATTCTATTTGCGCACGCCCCCCGGTGCGCATCTCCATACCGTCGGGCAACTCGGCCGCTATCGCCCGCTCGTCCGCAAGTCGTGCCGACGTTTCGAGCGTTGCGACCTCGTCGCGTAACCGTACGACGTCCTCCCGGGCACGTTTTGCAGACTGCACGATATACTCGGCTTGTTGTATGTCTTGAGTCTCTTTGCTATATGCGTTACGTTTGTCCGCGATACGCATATACTCCTCCTTGCCTGTTGTCACCACGAGGTCCGCGTCTGTGACCTTTTGCCGACGCTCGCGCATAACGTCGTCGGGATAGGGTCGGTGACACGTGGGGCAGGCCTCTTGTACGCCGTTATTGGACGTGATTAATGCCGCTTCGTACTCCTCGGCGAACAAACGTTCTGAAAGGGTCAACGGTTCGACGGTTCGGGTGGGCACCGTTACGAGCGTTAAGGCGAATTGCTCGGCCTGTTTGAGATCAGCGCGTGCCTTTTTGATCTGCGCACGGAGCGCGGCGGCCTCCCCGCCATCGTACGCACCAGTTGCGGACAAGAAGCGGCGCAACTGCTCCGAGGTCAACGCTGGGTCCGTCAATACGTTCACGTTCGCCAGCGAAGCGCAAAAAGGTATGTCTATATTCGCTTGCTCGGCGAACGCTTCGAAGTCGGTTTGCGTCATCGTATCGCCGTCTACGTACAACTGCGTACCTTTTGAGGTGAGGATGCGCCGGATGACGCTGAACGGCCCGAAGCCCTGCAACGCCACTTGCGTGTCGGCGTCCTCGCACGCATTTACATTTCTTGCGAGAAACCCGGATAACGTTTTACCCGTTAACGCGAACACGTAAGCGTTTATTATAGTAGTCTTGCCAAACCCGTTCGGTGCGGCTACATTGTTCAACTCCGTAGAAAAACGACCGTCGAACCCGCCAAAGGCATAGATATCAATAAACATAATTTTTCATCGTTTTGAGGCCGTCCAGCGGCGGACGGTATAATTATATTTAAGGTAAAAAGATCGGCGACGGTAGGACACGAAAGCTACACCCGTAAGCCCCGGCACGAATGAAACGGCGTACCTCGGTTCTTCTAAGACCTTGCGCACGTACTCGTCGATAGGCTCGACCTCATCGGCCCGCCCGTCGGGTGCGAAGCGGTTAAACGCTTCCCCTAATGCGATCACAATATCCGTATTACTGATTTTTACTGCCATGCCTCGCGCCCCTCCTCGACGATTCGCCGGGCAACCTCTCCGACCCAGTACGTGTAACGACACCACAAATTAAAGTCCGAAATACGATCTATATTTGTATCTGAGTACCCAGCCTCACGTACGCTTTTCCGTACCTGCTCCACGTACACCCACAGACATCCGTATTGTGCGATATTGTAATCCGGTTCGTTCGGGTACGCCTTAACGTACCTTTCGATCTCGTCGAACCCCATAATATGGGGGTCTAACATCATTTCGGCAATGCCTTGCAAAAGCGCGTTGCGCTTCTTGCCGCAACTCCATTTAATCATTTTCATATCAACCCGTTTTAAGTATAGCGGCAGACGTCTGCCGCTTTGTGAGTGTGGTGTGTGTGGGGTTCGCCCCCTACGCCGATATAATCACGTTCACACACCTGTTGATGCCTAAGAGGCCGCCGATTCTGAACTATTAAACGCGACCCGCATAGGCGGCGCACCTACTCGGCTTTGTCCGGGTCGATGCCCATAGAGATGAGCAAGTTTCGCAGACGCTCGGCCTCGTTCATCGCTTTCTCGGCCTGCTCTTTGAACATGGCCGCGCTTACGCGCTCGCGCTGGGCTTTCTCGGGCAGGTTGAACGCCTCGACGATCGTAGCGGCGGCCTCGATTTCGGCGTCCAGATCGGCGGCTTTCTGCGTCGCCTTGGCGAGCGCGTTCTTGGCCTCCTCGACAGCCTTAGCGGCGGTTTCGCGCTTCGATTCAGCCGAAGCGATCAGAGCGGCGGCACGTTTGGCGGCAACCTCTTCGGCTACCTCGGCGGGAATCTCTTCCGGCTCTACGACGGTCCGGCGCATCTTCTCGATCTTCTCGCCCCTTTCGTCAAGTTTGGCGTTGCCCTCGTCGTCCTTGATGGTCTCCATCGTCGCACGGAAGAACGCCCCGGTACGCTTTTCGAAGTTGAGGCCGTTTGCCATCAGAAGCGGCAGACGTGCGCGGAGGATGGCGGCGGCTTTCTGCTCGACAGCGGTCTGCTCCTGCTCGACAGCGGTCTGCTCCTGTGCGTTCTCGATCTCGTTGATTGCATTTTCGTTTTTCATGGTCGTAAATATTTTAAATGATTAATAGGGTGAATTAGTGGTATGCCGTGAATTCGCTTCTACACCAACCCGTCCGGATTTCGGGTTATGTCGGCATACCTTATTATTAATAAAGTCGGTATACCTTATTTCTAAGTTTTTTAAATATTTCACTTGTTTTAAGTACTAAAGGGCTTTGCTATCTCTCCCCCTTTTCGTTACACAAATATACAACGTTTTTTTTATCCGTACAAACGTTTTTACAAAGAAGATTGTCCTGTATGTCCTTAAAAGTATCCTAAATTGGAACTACTGCCGTAATATCATGATTTTCAGCGGTTTGCACTCGGCATACCTTCTTGGGGTGGGGCGAAGCCTCTCAAAATCTCGTAACTTATTGATTATCAGGCGTTTCGACGATCTCTTACCTTGTGGACTACTGGTCCATTTCGGCCCTAAGTGGCTCAAATCGCCTAAAAATGGCCTTTGCGGGCATGCTCTTATAACATACTTTAAATCAATGCGTTATAATAGGCTCTAAATCAATGCGTTATAATAGGCTCTAAATCACTTCGTTATAAAACACGTTTTGCAAGTGCTTGTTAATCAAACCTTTACAAGCGTGGGCAAAAGAAATGACCCGTTTTTCCGCCTAACCGATTGATAACCACCGTGTTATGACGTTTTTCGGCGCGGTCAAACGAAAATGCCGTTTCACCGCTGTAAGTCGTTGATAACCACAACGATAGACCCCGAATCGCGGCAGGGCATTCGTGCGGGGCCGGTTTCGATTGCAAAACCCTGTAAACCAGTACGATAGAGCGGCGAAACGGCGAAAAACGGGCGGGAACTTACGAATTGGTTTCATCTTTGTAACGACTTGTAAATCAATATGTTGTGCAGGGGGGGCGTGGGCAATAAGTGGGCAAATAAAAACGTTGATTATCAGGCTGTTAGGGCTGGTTTGGTAGTAAAATAATATACGTAATATATGAAATTCTTCCCACGATCAGATAGGCAAGTAAACCGGGCCGAAATGCCTCTTGCAAGGGATGTTTCTATAAAAAGTTTTGAATGTGCCTTTCTGTTGACCAAACATTCGATTTTGATAGGTAAGCCGTTGATAATCAAATAGTTGTTTTGCCCACTCGAAGGGGCTTTATTGTCCCACTTTTTCGACCCCTGAAAGGAGAAAAAACGTAAATACAGCCCGACGGCTAAACGATCTCCGAAGCGGTGGATAATTTACCTAATTAATTGAAAATCATCGAAATTTGGGCCACTTCCCGGCGTCTCGGCGGCTCGGCGGAGCGGGGGGTGCATGGTCGGATTTTTGAAAAGTCAGAAATCGCATCGCCGAATAGGGCCTATCGCACGGGGGGGGTGCACCCCCACTTATTTAAGAATTTTAAAAACTAATCAGAGAGCCGCCGAACCGCTGACCCGAACGCTTCGACGTGCCGACGCTTCGCCGAATCGCCGAGCCAACGCAACGTGTTCGGAGGGGTGACTTTGCGACTGCTCGGCGGTTCGTCGTCTCGATTCTGAGGCAAACAGGCGGCACGGGGTCTCGGCGCTGACCGACCTCCGAGACGCAGAAAAATTTTTTAAGGAAAAAATCGAAAAGCCGAAACGTTTGCTCGGGTCCCAACAGAAATACCACGAAAAGACGTTGAGACGGCTCGATTATTAGCTCGAAAAGCCGACCCGGCGACAAAACTCGCTCACAAAAGGTACGTTAGACGTAAAATCGGTAAATCTAAGAATTTGCAAAAAGACCTATTGCAAATCTCGAAAAATTTGTTATCGCGCGTGCACGCGAATATATTATAGGTATGCTGTATAAGAATTTGAAAAAAAAAGTGAGGTGAGATTTGGAAATGTGGTTGAAATTTTGTATCTTTATCGCAGGAAGCAGAAGTAGTACGACCAGATGAAAAAGATTAAGAAACGGTTAGACGATCTGACGCGTTTAATCCTCGAAGCAAAGGACCCGACCTCCGAGGAGTGCGCCGCGTATACGGCGGAATTGAAGATGTTGCGCGAACTGATCGCTACGTGGAAAGCGTTTGGCACGGCGGAAGATTTCGTATTTGACGACGAGACCGAAACGCGCGAAAAACGTACCGCCGCCGGGTCGTGGGAGTAGGTATGCGTGAGGCTTCCCGTAGACAGGTATGACCACGAAAATAAAAATAACGGAGAAGCAGGAAGTGGCCCTCGATCTTATGGACAATAAGATTCAGGACCTCATTTTGCTACTCGGTGGTTCGGGGTCGGGTAAATCGTTCATTGCAGTCTATAAACTTATACGTGATTCCTTGCGGCATAAAGCCCCGTGCTTAATTGCACGTGACAAGTTGATCGACTTAACGACGGGTATCATAGATCAGGTGGTCCCCGTTATCCTGCAAGCGATCGCCGTTGCAAACGGAGCTGAGAGGTGGGACACGTGGAAGATCGACGGGATGAAGTTCGCCGTGTGGAGCGACAAGCATACGAAACTGTCATTTGCTACCGGCGGGTACATCAGGTTTGGTGGTTTGTCGAAACGTGACTTGTCGGAGAGCGGTTCGGACAAAATTCTTTCGCCGTCGTGGTTGCATATTCTGGTGGAGGAGGTGTCCGAATGCGATTGGTCGTCGATTGAGCTACTTATCACACGTTTGAGGCATCACACTCCCGGAGTGACGAATAAGTTCATAATGACGGAGAACCCGCCGTCGATGTACCACTTCACGTATCGGCGGTTCCTGCAAAACAGACGGGAAGACGGTTCGACGCTTTCGCATGACGAGATGGCCAGACAGGCGCACCTCTTTATGCAACCGAAAGACAACAAGGAGAACTTGTCGAAAGACTACATACGTAACCTATCAATGCTGACCGGAGCTAACCGCGAACGTTTTTACGAGGGTAAGTTTCAGGACAGCGAACAGGGCGAGATATTTAAGAAGATAACGTGGACGCGTGAGTTGCCGCGACCGGAGGACTGGGAGAAGTTAATCATCTACACCGACCCGACCCCGCTTACAGGTAAGGAGCACAGCGTTTACGCCGACTACAAAGCGAGCGTGTTGATGGGGCTGTTTGATGGCATTTCGTTTGTCATCGACGTGCGAATCATTAAAGGCTCTACGTTGGACATGTTGCAAAACATGAAGCAACTTTGGGACGTCTCGCCGAACCAATCCATAACTGAGTTGTGGATGGAGAAGAAGCAAGTGCCGTCGGACTTCGATCAGGTGATGAAACGTTTCGCTACGATGACTGGGTGGATGTGTCCGATCATGTACGACACGCGAATCTTTGGGGATAAAAAAGGTGCGATCGAAACGTTCCTCGAACCGCTGTTCGAGACAGACGCGATACAGTTCAATGAAGCGTTTCGTGATACGGACCGAGGACGGCAGACGCAGTTCCAGATACTCAAGTTCTCACGTAAAGTGAATAAGAACTTGCACGACGATATCCCGGACGCAATTATGCGAGCCGATACCAAAATGAGAGGTAAGGGACGCCGCCACCGCGGGACGAACAAAACGCTTGTCGCTCTGGTTAGACCGGGGTTCGTATTTGACGATAAGATAGCAAAAAGTACAACGACCGTTTTTGACAGGGACGGTAAATTTATATCCTGATGGAACAAGTACAAGCATATACGGAGGAGCAGTTGAAGACGGCTGGCTGGATATTCGAAAAGGATAACCAGCCCGACCCGACTATGCCTCGCTATGCGTTTGTTACTATGACCAACGGGTCAGCCTTACTGACCGAAGACGACAAGGCGATTCTCGCTTCGTGTGACGGGCTATTCTTACGCGGTACGGGTCTCGGTAATACGCCGGGCAGGTGCTTCTCGCCGCGTATTATACCAAACAATCAGATACAATGGTACGCCGTCTATGCCCCAAACTTATTATTGTATTTAGTACAATCTAATACGGGAGTACTCAGTATAAGCGGCCAGCACCCCATTATGGACCCGAACGCAGTTAGGTTTACCACACAGTCGCTCACCGACACGCAAAAGGCAACTGCGAGGGGTAATATGAACGTTAAAAGCGTTGATGAATTATTGGCAGACGACGACTTCATCACGCAACTAAAAACCAAACTCGGATTGTCATGAGACTGATACTCGCGTTGTTTTTGTGTTTGACCTCTTGCACGAAAACGGTCTACGTTCCGGTCGAGCGGACACGAACGGTAACGGTGACAGAACGTGATACCATAGTAGACGTGAGATTGGAGAAAGAGGTCATACGGGTCAAAACGAGGGATACTATTGCTCACGCAGAGACGCGCTACGCATTTGCGTCGGCCTGGTGGAGCGCGGAGCGTGAGCAGTTAGCCCTCAACCTCGAGAACAAACAGGTGAGCATACCCGTGGAGACAAAGTACATAGAAACGGTTAAGGTTGACAGCATCCCGTTTCCCGTTGAGGTACCCGTCCCCGTAAGGTATGTCGCTTGGTACGATAAAGTGTTGCATTGGTTATTCGGTGCGTTTGGGATTTATGTTATTCTACGACTTTTATTGAAACGTTTCGTATGAACGAATTTATGCAAATTTTCTCGCTCATATTCGGGGTGCTCGGCGGTAGCGGGGCGTTAATCACGTTCTTGCTATACCGCAAGCAACTCAAGCGTTTTAAAAACGCCGAAGCGTTTGAGAAAGAGGTAGAGGCTCTCAACAAAACGGTTCTTATTCTCCAACATCAAGTGGAGTGGCAGGGCAAGCAAATCGAAACGATGCAGCATACGATTGGTCAGAAAGACGCGTATATTGCGCAGCTGACCAGCGATAAGCACGTTTTGGAGATTAAGCACGCAAAAAACAAAGGTGCGATTAATCGGGCATACGAATGTACGTTATGTACTGACAAAGCCGAATGCCCGGTGCTCAAGAAACGTGCGGAGAACGAAGAGGATTATTTACGTAAAATAGAGAAACAAAATGAACGGAGGGCAGAATAACCCCGGAACAGTACGTATCGAGGTAACCCCGAACGGGTCTAATCCTATTCAGCTTTCGAAGCAGGAGGTTGACAAAATCGTTCGCTGCAACAAGTTGGAGATGATTATACTTAACCCGATGACGGGTGCCGTTGCGGGTCGTGGTACGTATTACCCCCAAACTCCCTTTATCGGCGAAGAGAACGTTACCGGGACATTTGAGATGTTCAGCATCGCAACGGCCAGCGCAACGGGTCTGACGATCAACAAGGTCATCCTTGATACCGTTACGAACAAGCTGTCGACCGCTTCGTTCACTTACGCACCTAAAACTGCAAGTTAATGTTTACCACAACCGTACAGAAAACCGTATCCGACCCGTCAACGGGTGACGAGGTACTTTACACGTTTAGCGGCAACGGGGATACCGAGGAGGAGGCCACGTCGATTGCGTGTATTTATGCCTCTATGGTTGAGTACGGCATGGCGGCGGACAAGTGGCAACCCGGAGAGATGGCATTTCCGCGGGAGCAGTTGTATCAATTCATACAACCGGCTCAGCTTAACAATATCGAACGTATGTACCCCGACGCCGTAGCGACGGCTTATCAAAACGCAATCGCTTACGTATCGTCGTATATGGGGAACATGTTCGATCTCGAAGCAATGCTTAACTCGGGTGATACGTCGTCAACGGCTCTCACGTTGCGTCTCGCTTTGGCAATTAGCACCGTAACGTTTATTCTGGCCTCGTCGCCTCAGTACGCTGACACGATCGAGCTCCACAACCGACAACTGCACATGCTTTTGAGAGGTTTGAAGTCGGGACAGCGCAACTTTGGCAAGAACGGAATCGCGGCCGAGCCGAACGTACGAGTACAAGTAGTAACATTGGAAAAAACCGGAGCAAAACCGTAAACGTATGCCGTGGCAAAACCCATATAATTTCCTCAACTTTCAGGGTGTGTCTGGGGCGCGCATTCAAGCGTTACCCCAGAATTACCACTTTGAGTTGACTATGGACACGTGGTGGAGTGCCGTTCAGCGTGCACGTCTGTTTTCAGACTTTACAGGACTGGACGCCTTGTATTCCTACGTGCTCAAAAGTAGCACCCTCGTACGCTCCGCCGTGGATAAACGTTTGCGGCCTTTGAAGTCGCGTACTTTCGCCGTTTATATCGGCGACAAGGAGGATGAGCGTCTGACAAAACGTATCGCCGACGAACCGTTTATTCGGGAGCTCATCTACCAAAAAGGCCTCTCGAACTTTACCTACGCCCGTGTGGTAGGCGTGGGGCGTGACATGGGTACTTACGTTTACCCGTTGCGAAATCTCGACACGGTGAATCGTGCGGTTCGTAAGATGACGTATAACATCGGGAACATCTATTACGTGCGTAATCACGTAAACCTGTTCTGGATGCAGACGCCGTATCACTCGGAGGACACCCTCGGGTTGCTCGAACCCGTTTGTCGGGATTATATCAACATGTGCAACGCGCAGAACAACTGGCAAACCGCCTCGCAGTTCCTTGCGTACCAGCAAATGATGATGTACTTCGAGAACGGTGACGAGAAGATGGAAGAGGCCGCACAGATCGGAGCGAGCCAAGTAGGTTTGGGAAAGGTTATCATTTCCGGGAAGTCTACCGACGAGCAAACTGGTAAGGTCATTAAAGACTTGGAGTTGGAAAACGTTTATGGCGGCGCGTCCGCTGACACGTTCCGAATCTTTAAGGAGAACATCGAGCAACTCCGCGGCTCCATCATGCAACTTATTCTTGGGTCATCCCTGCTTGGTATGTCCGAGAAAAACACGAACTCGGAGCGTTTGGTGCGCGCGCATCTCAAACTGTTCCGCGATATTACCGAGGCCGACGCAATCGACGTCCAGGACTGGTTCAATATCCCGGAGAACCGCGTAAAGATCGCGTACCTGCTGGACGAGCCGGACCTTGCTCGAAGCGATTGCAAATTTCGCGTCAAACCTGCGAACTATATCGACATCGGAGACATCGAAGCGTATACGAAGATGTTGAAAGACCTCAACATAACCCCGACCGAGGGCTTCGTAGTAAAAACAGGTCTGAGCGTTGATGATGTGAAACTCAATGAAAACGTTAACGAAACTGGTACGGGAGGTCAGGGAGCTGGCGACATACGCGAGAACAGGTCTTTCGCGGGACGTATCAAAGACATGGCTTTGGACTTCACAAAACGCCTTTATCACAGGAGTTAACCCTGAAACGGGTAAACCTTGGCCCGATCGTTACGGCTTTGTTCGAGACAGACGTGGTCAGCATTTCGAGAACATTGAGCGTTTTTTGAATTACTCGAAGTTGCATCGGACAGGGCGACTTTTACGCGGGTTGAAAGTGAGGCGAGTAATGACCGGAACCGGGACGCAGATCGAGCTATACAACGACGTTCCGTACGCGAGTGACCACGAGTTAGGAGAGATGTCCAACTCAGCGATCGTTAAACCGCCGCAGATACGTGACGCGAGTAGCATTAAGATGGGAGGCGATATCGAAGCGCGTCCGGCTATGCGTCCGAGCAAACAAGTACTACAAGCACCTTTTCGCGGTCTGGTGAATAAGATCGAGGAGTTTGGGTGGGAAAAAGAAAATTAAACAATGGTTGGTTACATTAGTGATGCAGTTGCAAACGCAATAAGAAACTGGGAGCCTTTACAAAAAGTAAACGCGTTTCCCGTTCGTGCTACCGATGGACCCAGCGTTGTTGTAGATACTCCGCTTCCGGCTATCGCGATACACGTTTCCGGGGATGCGGGACACGGTAATACGTACTTCGGCGGTGGCATACGTTTTTACTTCGATTTGGAGTTGTATGTTATTACCCCCATAACGAACTACTCGTTCACCGCCGATGGAGGTGCGCAGGCAGAGCAACTGGACATTATGGAAGACGTCGTACGTTGCATGGAACAGACGAAAGATTTTGATCTATTGCGGCAGAAACACGACTGGAACATGCAATACGACCGAACCGACACGGAAACGACGTATGCAACGCAAGGCGCAATGTCAATTGCGGCAAGCGTACAAAAAGTCGTTTACAAGTGTGACGTCGAGTTTGACCCGAAATACGCAGACGACAATTACGTTGTCTTGGAGAAAATAATTATTGAACCGAAAGAAAATGCGCAGAACAACTAAAGAGCAAATTCTGACTACCGGGGCGGTAGACGCTAACGGTAACCAGATCAAAGCCGAAGTTATCGACTGGTCGCGTTTCGACAAGAATCCCGTACTTTTGTACGACAAGGCAAGGGAGGGGCATGACGGCGTAGTAGTCGGACGAGTAGTCGAACGTAGAAAGATCGACAACGGTTTTGTCGGAAAACTCGAATTCATGGAGAATTTCGAGGACGCAGACATCGCCTACGAAAAGTACTCACAAGGTGTGTTGCCTTACGTATCTATTGGTGGCTTTGCCTCGGGTCACGTAAACGCAGACGATGTGTTTGTTGCCGACGAGTACCATATCCGCGAGGTCTCACTCGTTCGGTACCCGGCTAACATCGAGTGTTGCGCCATTGAGCAGGGCGTTGCGGTTTCGGCCGACGAAAAGACCATGATCGAAGAGCTGAAAGCAGAGGGCAAAGAGGTACGCTACCTTACCATGTGTGAGGGAATCGTGAACGCTTCGGAGCCCGTGAACGCTTCGGAGCCCGTGAACGCTTCGGAGCCCGAGCCGGAGCCCGTGAACGCTTCGGAGCCCGAGCCGGAGCCCGTGAACGCTTCGGAGCCCGAGCCCGTGAACGCTTCGGAGCCCGAGCCGGAGCCCGTGAACGCTTCGGAGCCCGAGCC
>ERZ1034798.25-NODE-25-length-37111-cov-28.160001_pt1 | contig 37111 bp, 46 predicted proteins | sample MGYA00520690_ERZ1034798 | MGnify/ENA primary metagenome ERZ1034798 (study PRJEB33766, sample SAMN09781682) | gut metagenome | biome: gut microbiome | host: Homo sapiens | place: Madagascar | study: EMG produced TPA metagenomics assembly of the PRJNA485056 data set...
GGCGCGTTCAGAGGCTCCACACATGGCGTCACACGCGTCACATTCCGCGTCCACATCGCCCGAAGATGCCCTGGAGTGTGTTCTGTTGGGGGTGGGCGCGTTCAGAGGCTCCACACATGGCGTCACACGCGTCACATTCCGCGTCCACACGGCGCGAAGATGCCCTGGAGTGCGTTCTGTTGGGGGTGGGGCGTTCACACGCCTCCACACATTGCGTCACATCGCTCAGATTTCGCGTCTTATAGGCCCCATTTGCGCGTTATACTATCGTGGCATTGTCTCAGCCCCGGTGACCGCGCCATTCGCGCGCTGAATCCTTCCAGGGCGCGCCTTACATTGCTTACGTTCAGCGCCATGCGTGCGGCGGTCATGCTCGGATAGTAGCCCCTGCGGGCCAGCAGCGCGATCAGCAGGTGGCGTGCGTCCACTATCTCCTCCGTTCGGCTCCTGGATATTATGTCGCTTTCGGGCAGCTCCGTGGCCTCGCACACGTCCTTGAGGACGCTTGTGAATATATCTGACTTTATCATGTCGCAAAAGGTTTTAGGTTTTAGACTATGTGAAAAGGTCGCGGTGACGGGCATCACCGCGGAATAGGCGCCTTAAAAGGCGCGTTACGCTAAAGTCTGAGATAGAAGCCGCCGGTGGCCCCGATGCCGCCGGTGACCTTGCCCGAAGGCGCGATCAGGACGGAAGGCCCGACCGCGATTCCGATGCCCCAGCGTTTCGGCTCCGTGGCGTAGCCTTTTGTTATGATTTTCGTTTGGGGATAGATCTTGACATACTCCAGCTCGGTGCGGAAGCCGCTTACCCCGATGTCGTAGTTGTCGCCACGGTAGCGGCTGAGCAGGATGGGAACCTCGACCTCCACCGTGTCATGGATGATGATCGTGTCGGAAGGCTGGACTATGGCCAGGCGCACCGTGTCTGTCCTGACGGTCCTCACTTCCCTCACAATCGGCCTGTAATCGGTGACGGTATCTCGGACGGTCAGTGTGTCCACCCGCTCCAGAAGAGGGCGCGTGGCGCCGTGTCTGCCCCCGTAGAAGCCAAGGCCTAAGGCGAGAAGCAGCGTGGCCACGAACAGCGCGGTCGTTTTCGGTCGTTTTCGGTCGTTATCGATTGCCATAATGCTCGAATTAAAAGGCCCCCGCGCCTCCCGGCGGGGAGGGCCGTAGAATAACAATATGTGAAACAACGGCCCCGATTGAAGGCGGGGGCGCGGCCTGTGCTTTTCGGCTCAGATCCTTTCCCCCTTGTAGCTCTTGTTATACAGCAGTTGCCTCCGTTGCGGCCCTCCCTTGCGGTGGCTGATGTGTACGAAGGTAGGATAGAGGATCATCTGGTCAACCTCGTTCCAGATATCCGGCGCGCTTCTGACCACCTTTGCCAGCAGGTACGGATCAGCCGCCGCTATGTCCGCGGCCTCTCCTTTGATGTGCTGCGAGTTCGGCACTCCGTTCACCTCCCTGTTGAGCTCGGGGCACCTGTATCCGCTGCTTATCCGCAGCGGGTGTCCGACCGTGTTCCTGAGAGGCTGGAGAACCGTCTCCACGAGCTCCTTCACCGCGTCGCGCACCGCGAACGAGGTGATCACGTTGCAGATTCCTTTGCGGGCCGCCGTGGGCGACGCCTCGAATTCCTTATAGCTGAAGTCCTTGCTTATCGTTCCCATCGCTGATGTCTGTCTTTACGGAGCCGAATGGCGGCTCCCGGTCAATGCATTGTATTTTCTTGCACCTGAACGCGTTCAGGTAGGCCACGCGGCTGCTCAGCTTGTCCCCGCGGTCCCTCAGCGCGCCTATGCTCTTATAGAGCTGGTCGATCTGCCTGTCTTTCGCGTCCACTTGCGCCCTGAGGGCGTCCGCCTCCTCCTTGACCTCCTTCAGAAGGCCGCGCCACTGCTCTATGGTTTTGGCCACGTTGTCCAGGACGGAGGAGGTCTTGCGGTCTCCAATGAGGTAGATGGCGGTGAACGCCCCGGAGGTGATCAGGGCCGTCATTATATTGGTCCAGTCCATGTCAGAACGCTATTATAAGGCCTCCTATCATGGTGGCGATGTGGGTCGAGAAAAGTGTCAGGATCACCGATCTATGGCCTGTGCGGGCGGCCTCCGTGTCGTCATTGAGGCGCGTGTCCGCGGCCATTATCACCAGGGCCAGAACGTCTCCCGGAACGGGCGCGATGTACGCCCCAAACGGATCCATGTTGCCGCTCCTGCCTATAATGACCAGCAGTATCACGGTGAGCATCGTGCTGGCTATTATGGCCAGTCCTGAGAGTGTCTTGCGGTCCTTGATCCACTTCTCGATTGCTTGCTTTAGATTCATAATTGTTATAGATTAAATGGTTATGACATACAGCCCCACGAGCGCGGCCAGGTCGTGCGAGAGAGCCTGCCCGCTGTCCCTGGTGCACTTGTAGAGGACGCCGCCCTGCGTGTAGTACTTGCCGTTGAATATCTCCATAGGCGGCGTGTACGGGATCGGGTCGTCCTGCGTCCCAGCCGGCTCGACCTCGATGACCTCGTAGAGGGCCGCGGTGTCCAGGCTTGGCGGCTGGTTCTCCAGCACTGCGGACAGGGCCTGCCGCACCCTCCAGAGTTTCCCGTCGTGGGACACCACCTGTCCCTTGACTAGTGACTTGCCGACATAGGTGTCCCATGAATACACCAGCAGCGGCCTTTTCAGCGCCTCTTCGTCGGAGATGTCTGTACGCCCGTTGTACTGTTCCAGCAGCAGCTCCCGCAGCTGGTCGTCGATGGTCGGCTGCGGTTCCTCCGGCTCCTGCGGCGTGTACGGCTGCCAGCCGTCCGCCAGCACCATCTCCTCGGTAGGGTTGACCGTCTGGAGGCCGTCCTTGACAATGACTATGCGGTGGCGCTCCCTGATGATGTTGTCCTTGATGTAGAATTGAGTGTTCATATTATGATAGTTTTTTAATTATGAATGTTCCGGCGGCGTTCTTGTAATAGCGAAAACTATCGATAGTTTTCACGGTTACGTCGCACGTTTTGCTAACTTCCTTCGTTCCATTTATATAGAGTTCCACGTCCATTGTGTAATAAGGACTGGAGGTCGATACAGTGTTGACCTTAAACCGCAGCTCCAAGGCAATGCCTTTACCTGGAATGGCCTGCATACTATATAGCGAGGTGCCTAAAAATCCGATTTGAAGAGCACCATAATAACCTGTTGCGTAGCATCTCTCTTCAAACACATTGTTATCTTCGTATATCTCGAATAGAGAGAAGACGCTGGAAGATGGTATCGTTCCAGTATAGCTTACTGAATAAGACGCCCCTACCTTAAAGTCCATCGGTGGCGTTATCGGTGCATTTTTAGTCGCGGTGGTGGTATTCACGAGCGTCCTCCTGATTGGTGCGGCGCCCATCATTAATTTCCTCATCATGTCCATGTTCTTTCCTCCTGTTATGATGACGCCTTGAATACGCCGATAGTGGCGCAGTTGTTGACGATGACCAGCTGGCAGCAGGTGTTGCCCTCGAACGTCGGAACCTCGCCGTTCTGCCAGCGCACGTCTGCCGGAACTGTCAATGTGTATTGGGAATTGGCTACATAGAACTGGCAGCAATACTCCTGCCCGTCCATATCCGCCCCGGCGGGCAGCGTCAGCGTCAGGCCCGTACACCTGCCTATGATGTGAAACTTGTCGGCGGCCAGCTCGATGGACGGTGTGTCCGCCACCTCTGAGGTCCCGTAGCCGATTGTGCTCGGGATGGTCTTGACGACCTCCCTCTTCCTGGCATACCCATCGAGGCTTTGGTGCTCAGTCAAAAACCCGCTGTCGTTGGTCAGCTGCGATGTCTTTTTCGGGACATCGGAGGCTTTGGCGAAGCCGCTCAAGTCATTCTGCGTGGCGATTTGTTCAGCTCTTAAGCTTGCATTATATGTGCCGTTCCGCGAGATTACGAAAAGCGTGGTTACGGTGCCGCCGCCGCTCAATGTCGCTAATACGATAGAGGTGTTGCCCCCGTCAATGCTAATGCCGGAGGAATAGACATTGCGGTAGGCCACGAATATCTTGCCCGCGTCCACGGCTGCCTTGACCTCGTTGAACTGTTCCGCGGTCAGGGTTACGATGCCGCTTCCCGAGGTGGCAATGAGATTCAGCAGCCACCCGATGTCGTAGGTCTCTATCCCCGGATCGCCAGGATCGCCCTTCGGTCCCTGTGGCCCCGTGTCTCCAGGGTCACCCTTTGGCCCTTGCGGCCCTGCTTCTCCTGGGTCACCCTTTGGCCCTTGCGGTCCGGTCTCGCCGGGGTCGCCCTTCAATCCCTGCGGTCCGGCCTCGCCGGGGTCGCCCTTCAATCCCTGCGGTCCGGTCTCGCCAGGGTCGCCTTTCGGTCCCTGCGGTCCGGTCTCGCCGGGATCGCCCTTCGGTCCCTTCGGTCCCTGTGGCCCCGTGTCTCCAGGGTCACCCTTTGGCCCTTGTGGCCCCGTGTCTCCAGGGTCACCCTTTGGCCCTTGCGGCCCCGTGTCTCCAGGGTCACCCTTTGGCCCTTGCGGGCCTGTTTCTCCAGGGTTGCCTTTCAGTGATAGGAGAAAATCTGCTTTGGTCCCAACATTCCCCGCTTCGAGCCAGAGATCATAAGCGCTTTTACCTTGCGCTCCTTTGTCGCCAGTGGTACCAGGGTCGCCCTTAGGACCCTGCGGTCCCGTTTCCCCTTGGTCGCCTTTCGGTCCTTGCGGCCCCGTTTCTCCCTGGTCACCTTTTGGCCCTTGCGGCCCCGTTTCTCCCTGGTCACCTTTTGGCCCTTGCGGCCCCGTTTCTCCCTGGTCGCCCTTCAAGCTCTCTATTGTTACGACTCCTGTCTTTCCGTTCACCGATGTCACGATGCCGGTCAACTGCGAGCCGTTTCCGACGAACTTTGTCGCCTGGACGTCGGCGGGGAACTGTGCGTTGCCTTCCATGTCCCACGAATACAGATGATCATACTTTGATATAAAGTTAGGAGTTGTCCAGGCGTCCGTGCCATACAGTAATATGGCACTGATCATTAATCGGCTACTATACTGTATGTTTGGCGAGACACCCCCTATGGAAAAGGTAAGACGAAGATTATAATATCTACCCGGTAAATCAGAGCCGAAATGTATGGATGCAACCGGAATGCTGTTCCACCCACTCCATCCGTTTATTATAAACTCCTGCTTTTCGATATATTCATCCGGGGCATCCTGTTTGGAATATTCTAGGACAACCTTGCAGTTTTGCGCGCCGGACGTACTTATGTTGATTAAAATCCGTCTTAAGTTTATATATAAGCCCATTTTATACCCGCATAACGTTACACGAACTAATGCCTTGGTATAATCCTTGCATAATTCAGGGCCCCCTATATAGATGCCAGGGGAGCCTTGTGAGGATAATAGGGATTTTTTATATGAATCGCTCAGTTCATAAGTCGCCCATGTTATGCCGGCGTCCCTGCTGTAATCGACAGTGATGCCTGCTGCGGAACAGAGCTCACCGCGATTTGCCCTAAAAGGGGCTCCCTTTGCGGCATCTATTAAGGTTACACCACCCTGCAGGCCGACGCTGCTGGGCCTTATTTGGTGTTCATAGACTTCCCTCTTCGGATGCACATGGTCGCTTCTGGAGAATGTGTTCTGGGAGCCTGCTGATGCCGTCCCTTCCACCCTCGGTGTTGCGTTGGAAGCCTTGGGCACATCGACCAGCGCGGCTGCGGCCTGCTCGATCTCCTGCTTGTCAGCCTCTGTGAAGTAGTCCGTCCCTTTTACTGGCGTGTAGCCGGGCTCTCCTTGCGGTCCTGGATCGCCAGTATCACCCTTAGGCCCTTGGATCGCCCCGTTGTTGACCCATTGCTTGCCTACAGCGTCCCAGACATAGATATCGTAAGGAGCCGCGGTCCCAACGCCGTAGGCAACGCCATCTTCTGGGGTCGCCACGGCTGCCTGCAATGCTGACAGCGATTCATAATAGCCAGAGATGGTAAAGGCCTTGCCGTCTTCACCTTTGGCACCTTTGGGCCCTTGAGGCCCCGTTTCGCCTTGGTCGCCCTTTGGTCCTTGCGGCCCCGTGTCTCCGGGGTCGCCCTTTGGCCCTTGCGGCCCAGTGTCTCCAGGGTCGCCCTTTGGCCCTTGCGGCCCTGTGTCTCCAGGGTCGCCCTTCGGTCCTTGCGGCCCCGTGTCTCCAGGGTCGCCCTTCGGCCCTTGCGGCCCTTGCGGCCCTGTTTCTCCTTGGTCACCCTTTGGCCCTTGCGACCCTGTTTCTCCAGGGTCACCCTTTGGCCCTTGCGGCCCTGTTTCTCCAGGGTCGCCCTTTGGCCCTTGCGGCCCTGTGTCTCCAGGGTCACCCTTTGGCCCTTGCGGCCCCGTGTCTCCAGGGTCACCCTTTGGCCCTTGCGGGCCTGTTTCTCCCTGGTCGCCTTGTGGCCCTGTTTCTCCCTGGTCGCCTTGTGGCCCTTGCGCCCCTGTTTCCCCTTGGTCGCCCTTCGGGCCCTGTGGGCCTGTCAACTCCTTGAGCTGCTCCGGAGTGAAGTCAGCATAGGTGAAGGCGTCTCCAGTGTCGCCTTTCGGCCCTTGCGGCCCCGTTTCGCCTTGGTCACCCTTAGGCCCTTGCGGCCCCGTTTCGCCTTGGTCACCCTTAGGCCCCTGCTGGCCGGCGATGACCGTAGGTGTGTTGTCGGAATATCGTGATTTTCTCCGTTGTTGGCATCCGTCCAGTGTCCTGATGATAGTGCGGTTCGCCTTGAAGGTCTTGGTTTGGTATTCCGGAAACATGCATGCGTTCTGGCGGAGATAGTCCAGAACCTCCGTCATGTAGCCATCCGCGGCCGCGAACGCCTCACGATATTGCCGCATACGCTCGCTGCGTTCAGCGTCCGCGCTGTTGTCCTCGGTCTTGACCACCGCGCCGTAGCGGGTGCTCTGGATGTTGCCGTCTCTGATGATTCGGGCGTAGGCGTAATAGGCCGCGGCCGTCCGCAGACCTGTGAGCCATCGCGCTGTGCCGTCAGATTGCGCCCATTCGCCCCCGTCCAGCAGTGTGTCGTATCCGGCGGGGGTGTCGTCTTGCGTTATGGCTATGAACAGTGCGTCACCGATTTTAGGCTTGATGTCCTGTCTTTCGGCTTCGGCGATGAGCGAGGCCGCGATACTCCGGTCCGCGTTGCAGGCGCGTGCCAGGCGTGATATGTCTTCCAGAGTGATAAGATGTCTCATGCTCCTTGTGTATTGGTTTGTCCGGTGATGTAGGTAAGCCGTAATATGGCCAGAGCCTCTAGCGTAGGTTGCTCCGGCAGTGGCTTGTCTGGGGTCCAGTAGCTAAGGATTTCCCTGTAGATCCGTGTGAGCACTCCCTGAAGCTTGACGCATCGGTTGGCGTAGTCGGTGGTGATATCGGTCACCAGTGTGCCGGAGAAGCCCACCTTGCCGTTGCGCAGGCTCAGGAAGCCCTCTTGGCCGAAACGGCTGTAGATGCAGTCCTTGACCTCGGTTGCCGTGGCCGTGAACTCCTTGTCGAGGTTATCACCTTGTATGGGGATGAATTCCGGCTTGTCCTCGGAGTTCTCGATGGTCACGTCCATAATTTTCATTGCGTTCTTGTCCCCTTGCAGGGTCCGCAGCTCTTCTGCGTAGTAGCCTTCCGCATCTCCGTAGCCGTCGATGTCCTCACCGTCGTTCGGCAATCCTTGGCTGCGATAGTGCACCCACGCGCCCGCCGGGAGAAAGTTCATCCGCGCATTCCGGAGCATCAGGTTGCTGAGGCCTTCGTCGGTGCTGAGGTCGGTAAGTATTGAGTCGTATTCGGCCAGCGGGTACTGCAGATGGCCCGCGCGGCTGTAATAATAGATCTGGCCTTTGTAATGCAGGGGCCCGCCCGCGTCCATCATCTGGGTGGCCGCCCGTTCCGGGTTGAAAACGTCTATATAGTCGATGTTTTCCCTTTTCACCTTCACTGTCTTGCCGCAGCGTGTCAGCCTTCCGGTCCAGTCCGGGTGTATCGCCACCTGCAGGATGTTGCCGTCCTCGTCCGGCTCGCAGAGCCTTACGTTCTCGAACGGCACGTGCTGGAGCTCCGTTATATGGCCAAGCGCGTTATAGTTGACATGGATCGCGAATCCGTTGAAGCTGGCGAGATCGGCGGCCACCAGGGCGTGCAGGTCGTTCATCTTTTCGCCCTTGTGGTTGATGACAAACGCCGCGATGGCTGGAGACTTTATGCCGTTGCCCTCCAGGTAGTCGGCGTAGCGTTGCAGGCACCCGCTGCCTGTCTTGGAGTTCCCGATGATGGTTTGCGCGTTCTGGGGATACAGGTTATCCTCATCATAGGATTTGACCCCGAGCGAGCTTAGATATCGCGGGGTCAGCGAAGGTTCGGCGAATGGCAGATCTCTTGTCTTCATAAATGTCGCTTGTCTAATCGTCTATCGCTTTCGGGACGCGGTCGAATTGTGTGGTGGCGTCAGGGTGCGCGTTAAGATATTCGATGGCCAGTTCGTCAGTCAAGGTGTGGCGGTTATAACAATCGCTCCCTATCCAGACGAGCAGTCCTGCCTTCAACAGATATTGTTTATCCTCTTGCATCTTCTTGTTAATCCTTAATTGATGATAAAGTTCCATGACCCCGTCCGTGTAGCGGTGCTTGCAAGAACATTCGCGCAGGGATCGCCCCATCTCGTTCCTGTAGAGGCTTTCGATAAGGCTCCGGTCGTCCCCGTTGTAAACGGAATCGTCCCCGCCGCCTGCTATGAGCGAGCGGAGACGTTCCAGATGTTCAAGGGCCTCCTTGTACGTCATTGCTTTCAGTCTTTCAGCCCGTCATACAATGTCTTTCCGGATGTGTAGTTGTCGCCAAGATAGACCTTGGCCATAGGCGCGCCTGTCTCGGTGAGGGTGAGAAGGCCGCCGCCGAAGGCGTCACCATACGCGTCAGCCTCGTAGGCCGACATCTGGAGCCCGTTGTGGAGTCCCTTGATGATGAACGCGCTGGCGTTGCCCGCGCCTTTGTCCTTGCATTCCATGATGGCCACGAAGTCGCCGTTGAGCGCGGGGTCAAGGAACTTGTTGGCGACCTCCTTGTCGTTGGTCAATATGGCGACCACAAGGTTCTTAGTCACGGTGTTTATGTAGGTTCCGGCCTCCCCGGAGTCCGTTGAGCCGCTGAACGGCTGGCTACCCCTTTGCCATACCACAAAGGCGGTCTTGCCTGTCTTTAGCGGCAGTGCGGTGACCACATTGGGGTTGGTCGTGCTGTAGGTCACTCCCGACCAGTCTATGTCGGCCCTGTTTATCAGAAGGGCCTCGTGCTCGAAGCCCTTTACGGGGCGGTTGGAGCAGTCTCCCTGCTCCAGCCCCTTTGAGATTAATCCGTCGCACCAGCTCATAACAAGCCCTCCCTGTTAATAAGCCACCGCGATGAGGTTCTCGTCGCCGATGAGAGCCCCGATGGTGTCGCGACAAAGGATGTAGTTCTTCTGGTCCTTCTTCTCGAACCAGGCCTCGATTTCGGCGATCTCGTTCTCGCTTTCGGATCCGATGATGAGATTGTCCTTGATCGTGTAGATCGCCCTGTACGGCTTGTCCCATGCGTCCGTGTTGGTGGTGTTCTGCAGATAGGACTGGATGATCTCGTCCATGAACGGAATGGCCCTTACGGTGACACCGTTGTAGGTAGTCTCGGTGATGCCCATGAAGAGGGACTTCCACTGGAGTTCGCTGCCTTTGTTGTTCTTCTTGATGTCCCTGGACACCGCGTCAGCGAGGGCCTGGGTCACGTAGATGATCTGGTTCGGTGCCTGGCGGAGGTTCTGCGGCGCGTCCTCGATGAGGTCGTCAAGGATTCCGGTAGCGACACCCGAGGTCCTGATGGCCGCCTTCTGGAGCGCGATGGTGGTCTTGGTGTTGGCGTCAACGGTTACACGAGTGATGTGTCCCGCGGTGCCCGCGGCTATAGCCACGCCCTCGAAGATGCGCTTCCAGAGGCCCGTTGTGACTGTGAAGTACTTCTTGTCGGTGCCAGCCTTGAGGGTGCCTGTGGAGTTGGTGGTCTTGTCGTAGGTGCTCGCGTCCGGATCTCCGAACAACGCGAGACGCAGAACAGTGCGCTTGGTGGCCTCCTCCAGCAACGGCATAAGAATCGAGTCCATATAGTCGGTGCCGGTCAGATCGGCCACCTGTGTCTTCTTCTTCATTGCTGTCTTTGCGAGGGTGGAGAGCAGATCCTTGAAACAGAGCTGTTCCGCTATCTCCCAGCGCTTGATGCTCCAGGTCTTCTCCCTTGTGGCCACAAGGTCGTTTCCGTAGGTAGGGTCGCAGTCCTGTGAGGCGGCTCCGAGAAGGCCGAACTGGCCGATGAGGCCCAGTTTCTTACCGTCGAGTTGCCCAGGCATAAAGTTGAACAAACCGCCCAGTCCTTCCGCGTCCACAAATGAAAGGAAGATGAGCTCTTTGAGATCCTGCACCGCGCCATTGGGCGGGGTGAGGTTGACGAAATTAAGTCCTGATGATGCCATAGTCGTCTTGATTTTTTACTGGTTCTTTTTGCGGAGAGCGTCAAGCCTTTCGGAGAGCTTTGAGGATTCGGCCGCCGTGGCCGCCTGCTTGGATCTTGTCTGGCGCGGGGCCGGTTGGTACTGGCTGGAGATGGCCTTGTCGAGCCATTCCGCGCCGCCCGCGGCCTTGACCTTGTCGAGGATGGCCTGCTCTTCCGGTGTTTTGGCCGCTGCCCTGAGTCGCTTGATCTGGTCGGTGATCTGCTGCATAGCCTCGTTCACAGCGTCCTCGTCTTCATCCTCTGACGGCTCGTCCGCCGGCCTGATCTCGGTGATCACCCCATCGGCTACCACAATGGTTGTACCGTCCGGCATAAGATGTTCGCCGTCCGGACTTGCGGTGTCGCCGACCGCTGGGTCTTCTCCTTCAGGCTTGTCGATGGTGAGGGTTCCCCCGTCCGCTGTCTGGAGGTCGTAGCTTACCGCCTTCGGTTCGTCCAGCCCGAGGGCGGCCTGTAGCGCCTGCATCGCCTTGGCGAGCGCGCTTTGCTTTTTGTTTGGTTTTGACATGTTGAATAGGATTGATTTGTGATGTCTTGCTAACGCTGATATGGGTGGGAGTATCTCGGTTATGAAGCCCAGTTCCTTGGCCTCTTGCGCGTACATCGGACGGTCCTCGTCCATGATCGCCTCCAAAACAGCGCGGTCGGATCCGGTCCTTTCCACATAGAAGTCCAGTATCCTCGCGCTTTCGGCCCTCAGGCTTTCGGCCAGCTTGTCAAGATCCTCCGCTCTGTAGCTCTCATATAGGGAATATTCGGGATAATAGGGATCGTGGATAAGTATCTGCGAATGTGGGTAGGCCTTGCGTTCTGAGGCCGCCAGCAGCACAACGCTGGCCATGCTCGCCGCCGTACCCTCCACCGTAGCCGTTATCTTCTTTCCGGAAGCTCGCAGCTTGTCTACAATGGACCACCCCGTGGCCACATCGCCCCCGCAGCAGTTCAGCCGCAGGTCTATCTCATTGTCGCCGTCCGGAATGGCCCTGAGGAACTCGTCAATATCCCTGAAGCAGACCCCCTGTTCAATGCCCCAGAATCGTAGCTCTCGGGCTTGGTTGTCATCTATAATGTCGTCAAAGATTTTCAGCTGCATAGTGGTCTAAGATGGTGTCCTTGCAAATATAGGAATAATGCTCAATATCTGAGCACTTTTGCGTAAAAAAAAAATTAGTGGGTCGCCAGTGCCTTGACGCGGTTGGTGTTCGCCGACACCCTGTCTATCGCCTCCACGCTGACGTATATGTCCGCGGACTGCATCCCCGCCGCTATGGCCGAGGCCATAAAGTCGAAGCCGGAGTCCGAGCCCTTGAGGCCGCTGAAGGCCGCGCCGCCACCCGCCTGGTTCAATGCGGACAGGACGGGGGCGAACATCGATGTGCTTCTGGCGTTCATAACGCTTTCCCCGTTGCTGAGGCGCGCTGGGATCGAGTCGCTTGTGGCGGTTCCCGGGCCGGTCACGATGCCGCCCGTGGCGAACTTGGCCGACTTCACGCTGGCTATGGCCGAGGCCATACCGGATACCACGGTGGCTATGGTGGTCGCCACGGCCGCGAGGTTGGCGGGAAACGGCGCGCCCATCGCACTCTTGATTCCTTCGGCGGTGGCCACGCCCGTGTCGATGGCTATCTGGGCGAGCCCCAGAACCTTGGACAGCTTGGTAAGCGCGCTGTTGGAATCGCCAAGGTCGGACAGCGCGCGTGAGGTTGTGCCAAGCGCGCCGGCTATCGCACCGGCCGCGTCAAGCTGCATGTCCTTGCGCGCCTGGGCCAGCTCCTTTTCCTTGTCGTGTTCCGCCTGCCATTGGTCCAGCATCTTTTCCGTGGTGTCCATAATATCGGCCACCAGCGCGTCCTCGTACTCCTGATCGAGTTCCCGCAGTGACTGCAGGAGTGTTTCGCGCTTCAGCCTTATAAGCTCGTTAGTCCCGTCCATCTGGGACAGCTTCTGGATCTCCAGTTCAGCCTCAAGCTCCATCTGGTCGCGCCTCAGCTGATATTCTCTTTGTGTCCCTTCCTCCACTGTCTTCAACTCTTCGGCTATCTCCTTCGACCTCATTTCGGCGCGCTCAAGCATCAGCTCCTTTTCCGTCTTGACGGTCTCTTTCACGGCCTGTGTCTTGTCGCTTTCTGCTTTCACTGTCGCTTTCGCCTCAGCCTTGGTGGCCCCGAGCAGCTCCTGCCTTGCGGTGACCATCTGGCCCGTGAGCTCCTTGGTCTTGTTGAAGTAGGACGTTTCCGCCTGGCGCATCTTCTCGTAGGCGGAGGCCAGCTCGTCATTCTCCTGGGCGGAGTTGTCCGCGAGCTTGGACTTCTCCTGAAGGATACGGTACTGCTCCTTTGCTGTGTCCAGGTTTCGTTTCGATATCCCTTCTTCCAGATCCGCGGCCTGCTGTAGGAAGGCCAGCCGCTCCTTTGCGCTGTACTTGGTCTTGTCGGCCGCCTGCACCTTCAGCTTGGCGATCTTGAGTTCGTCATCTGCATTCTTCATTCGGTTTTGGCGCTCAACCTTGCTGAGGGCTATCTGGTCGCGGGTCAGCTGCTGTTCCGTCTTCATCGCGTCCGTTATAAGCCCCAGTTTGTCCGCGGCCTTGCCGAGCCATTCGGCCGCTTTGGCTACGACCCCTCCTAGCTTCTGCATGATTTTGGTGACTATCGTGCCGACCCCGCTCAGGGCGCTGAAGGAGACGGTGACCGCGTTGATGTTGTCCTCCGAGCTCTTCAATGCCTTGATGACGGCCGCGATGATGTTGGCCAGCAGTCCTAATATGGCTATCACCGGCGTCTTGCTCAAAGTCTGAAAGCCCATTGTAACATTCTTGATCGGGTTGATGGCCGCCCCCGCCGCGCCCCCCATACCTTGGAACGCCTGTGTGATGCTGTTGGTGTAGTTTCCCACGTTCCGGTAAAACCGCCCTGTGCCCTCCTCGGCATTCTTGAGTTGCTTGGTTACATCGTTGATGTGCTGCTGCAGGGCCTGTCCTTGCGCGGCGTTCCGTTCGGCCGCGCTGAGGCTGTCATACTCCTTCGTTGCGTTGGACAGCTCGGCTCTCAGGCCCGCGAGGCTGTCGGCCTTCTCGCTGTCTATCTTGACGCTGTTCTGCACCTCCTTGTTGAGCGCGGCCATCTGCTTGTTGTAGGCCGCCACCTCGTTGCGGCTGGCGGCCATCGCCTTCTGGTAGTCCTGCTCGCTCATCGTGCCGTCCTTGCGCGCCTTCTTGAGCTGCTGCTGCTTTTCCTTCTGCTCGTCGATGAGCTCGTTCCATTCGGCGATTTGGGCGATCGCCTTGTTGTTGTCCACGATCACCCGAAGGATGGTGTCCTTTGTGGTCTGTACACTAGCCATAGTATGTGAGTTTTAATAATTCGGCCTCGCTGTTCCCCTTGCTGTCGGTTCGCAGGGATATCAGGGCGAAATGAGCCCCGTATTGGCGCAGGTATATCGCGCGGCTGTAGTCCAGTCCCTGAAGGTCCAGAGGACTCAGATTCAGCCTGCATTTGATGATCGTCGGGCTTGCCAGCGCGTCCGCCATAGGCAGATAGTCTGGGTTCTCCAGCTTCTGGCTCCAGAGCTCCTCGGAACTGAAGCGGAGTGCGCAGTTGCCCCCGTCGTTGGTCACCTGCATTAGAAGCGGCTCGTTGCTCTGTAGCGCCGGCGACCATTTCCCGCTGGAGTACTTCTTGGCATACAGATCGGTCTTGCCCGTGTAGGTCTCGGTGGCCGCGAACGGCAGGGTGTACACGTCCTGTTCGGCCGGCAGCGTTGTGTCGTTGATGTCTATAGCCCCGTCAGCGTCCGTGTCCCTGAACTTGTTAGCCTTCCATCTGAACCAGTTCTTTTGCGCCTCGTAGCCCTCCACCGTGAAGCCCACCTCTGTGGGGTCCTTGTCGCCTATGAGCTTGTCCGACCAGTCAACGGACTTCTGCGAGCTTATCGCCTGGTTGAACAGGTCCTTTCGTGGCGCGAATGACACGCCGGATTCGCCTGGTGTCATCGCGAGGTTGTAAAGGGCGCATACCGCCTTCACGAGCGCGACCTGCGATATGTCCGGAAGGTTGTATGTCGTGAACTCCTGGCCGAGATACACGGTGTTGTATTGCGGCGTTACGCTGAAGGCCGACACCCGGTTTTTGTCCCATGAGTAGCTGTTGGTCAATTTGAAGTAATAGTTCTTGCAGCCTGTCAGCTTGACGGTGTCGCTTACGTCCAGTGTGCTTGGCGGCCCGCTGTAGCCCCCTGGCTTGTTCTCTATGGTCACATCAATCGGCCAGCTTGTGATGTCCTGCTCTGTGCCGTCCTCAGCCACCCCGACTATCACCATATCGTTGCCCTTGCTTGCATCCACGCGGGCGTTGACGGTTACGCCCATTATAAGCGATATATTGACTTGTACCTCAGGCGCGGCCGTCTGGACGATGAACATCTTGGCGGCGCTGTCATAGTTACCGCCTTTGTCCTGATATGTGGCTGGGATCACCTTCACGTCGAAGTTCTCGGTGGACAATACGGTTGTCGTGAAACTCTGTAACGTGAAGGTCTTGGCGCTGTTGTCGAACAGCCGGTTGCGCGTTGGCAGCGGCATCGCCATATATTGCAGGGCTCTCTTATAATCGTCAGGCATGGTGTACGCCACGCCTATCTTGGTGAATATCGCGTCAAAGAGATAGAACAGGCTGACCGCCGGGTGGCAGGCATAGTCCGTGAAACGGTCGAGGTCTATCCCCGCGTCATAACTCGGCAGGAAGATGGACTTGGGCGCGGTGGCAAAGTCCGCGTAGGCCGTGTACTCCCGACTCCAAACAATGCCTATCTTGGCGAGGTCCTTGATGCTTGGGTCGCTCTCAAGCCATTTGGTAAGAGCCCCTATCCTGTCCCATAACAGCGAGACCTCGTATTCATCGCCGACCGACAGCAATACCGCTGTCGCCCCCGTGCCCAGAACGTCCGTACCGTCGCAAATGAGGGCCGCAGGCAGCGTTTTGTGTGTCCATTCGGACTCGTGTGCCACATTGCCCGGATCATCGAGAATACGGGCGTTTCTGGCGGTTTTCGGCAACTTGAATGAATAACTGAATGAGTTCTGGAACTTGGAGATATCTCCCAGTATGTTGGAGCGGTATTGCAGCGTTATCGCCGGATTCGCCGGCAGATCCGCCTTCTGGTTGTTGATGAACAGCTCTATCCTCATAACCTTACAGGTTTATGCAGTTCAAGGTAGGCAGCGTCACTGTGATCTCGAAGTCCTGAAGATTCGGGTTCGCCCGCCGCCTGTTGCGCGTGTAGGTGCCGGCGGCCACGGCCACCCGTGTCCAGGTAGGCGAAGTGACGCTCAGCCCCGTAAGAAGGTCCACGACGGGCGATACGGCCATATCGGTGAGAAGCTCGAACTCCTCGTCCGTAACGGCTGGCGCGCCGAGGGTCAATGTGCGGCCCGCGACCATATTCGCCTTGAACTCGTTGCGGTAGCACCTGTTGTCCGGCGTGTTCGGATCGCCCGTGTACCGCCTTGTGAAAGTGTTGGCGGACGAGGCCGCGAACTTGTAGTCCCCTCCGTAAAAGAGCCAGTAGCGGACACCTCCTGAACGGCTGAGCCATCGCAGGAAGTACCGCCCCGCCGCCATAGGCGTGGCGTCCACCGTGAAGGGCCGGACGGCCCAGCCGCTATATTGCAGCCTGCCGGCCTCTTGGATAGTCTCATAGCATTGCAGGCCCGGATCTACCCCCGCAAGTAATTTGTTCAGGTCGGTAGTCCCGCTCTGTGTTCTGATCAGTTGCACCAGTGCCGCCTCGCTTGTCGGACCCGTCATACCTGATGCCGTGTAGCTTTTAGCCCCTTTGGCCACCGTCGTGCCGCTGAATGTGTCCACTGCCCCCGGTCGGCCTACAGTCACCGTCTGCGGCCAGTTGGGATATAGTCGGACACGCCTGTTGCTGCTGTAGGTTTCGCCCGCGTCCAACGCGCCCGGAAGCGCCCAGATCGTAAAGTTGTGGATGCTGTGAAGGCTGCTATCGCGGAGCTGGACTCCCAGTTCGGTGCCTAATGACTTACAACCACTGTAGTCCAGTCCGTGCAGTAGGGTGTCTATATCGGGCGAAAGCTGCTGCAGGGCGCGCGATATGTCGAATTCTACCGTCACCTCATCGCCCTGTGAAACAGGATCCGGGCATCGCCGCTTTTCCCGATAGAACTTTTCGGTGGCGTCGTTGAAAACATCCAAATAAAGCAGTTCCCCTTGGCTGGCGGTGGTCTTGTATATTACCGGCTGCGGGCTGTGCATGAAGACGACCGCATTGGGATATGTCAATGTGGCGTTGCGTGAAATCAATGTGGTAGTTCTCATATCTCGATAATCTCTTTACTGTTGGTGTTCAGGCGGTCGGTGACCAGATAGCCGTACCGGTCCGCGAGCCGCGCGCCTATGTTGCGGAGTGTTCTGGGGATCTCCTCTGTGTAGACATCGGTGGCGCCGCCGCCGGCCCTGTAAAGATCCGAGCCTTTCCGCATGAGGTTGCTGGCCACCGCGTAGGCGTTCAGGTCAAGCCGTTTCGCGTCGATCCACTGCTGGATCAGTTCTGCGAACCACCGCGGCGGCCTGCTGTATTGCCGCGCCCAAGGCCGCGATCCGCGCTCAAGTGTGGAGAACGCCTGGCGGCCCGTCAGCACCCCGCTCAATTGTGACACCTGGACCTTCATGCTCCTGATGGTCTTGCCTGTCGCCTGGCGCCCCGTGTTGATGATGTTGGCCGCGATCCGCTGCTGAAGCCCCAGCAGTTCCTCCCTGAGGATCCCGGCGATGCTTGCCTGTGTCCTTGCCGCCATTATTCGTCAAAGCAGAAGCCGTCCTTTTCGGCCAGATCGAACTCGAAGAGTACAACCACCAGATTGGCGTCGAACGCGTCGAACATCACCGTGTAGAGTGTTTCGCCTATTGGCGTGAACGCTCCTGTGGCCTCAAGGCCCGCAATCAGCCGGAGCCCCGTGTCCTTAAGGTCGGCCACCAAGGCCTCCACGACCGTGGGGTCGTAGTCCAGCGGTGTCTTGTGGCAGAATGCCAGCCGCATACGCTGGGTCTCAACGCCGCGCCTGTAATAGGGTCCGTCGTCAAAGAGGTAGGTCCCGTCCGTGACCTGTATGCCAAGGCACACCGTCTCGTCCGTGATGGTGGTGGCCACTTCGTCCAGAACCTGATTGAGGTAGGGGAGTGGGCCGAACTTGTACCGTAGGCCGAGCCTCTCAGCGGTCTGCCTTACTATCGTCTCAAAGTTCATAACTCTATCGTTTCATCTGCATCTCTCTTCTCTGTATTTCGGCCAGACGGCGGCTGAAGGCCGCTGTGGCCGCGTCATTAGCCCTGCACTGGTAGATCCTTACCCAAGGCGTTGAGAAGGCCTTGTCGTGGTCGTGGAGCCCCATCCTGAGGGTGTACCAGTCCGCCAACCCGAACGTGCCGAAGTCCAGCGCGTCGCATCCCGCCATCAGTTCCTGGGCGGTTGGTGGCGTGTTGGCCGCCTCGAAAAGCCGCGCTATCCGCTCCAGTTCTGCCGTGACGAAGTTCAGGACCCCCATCATCGGAAGGGCTTTCGCGGCCATCGTCCGTTTCCGCGTCCATCCGAAAAGAGAATGGCCCGCGGCCTCGAAAAGATCCGCGGGTGTCCTGGACTGCCAGAAGCGGTCCAGTTCCTCCAGCGTCAGCCCGTTCAGGTCCTTGGGCACCTTATGCAGCCCTACCTTGGCAGGGCACTCGATGGACCGGAGTTCCGCCTGGTAGGCGTCGGGCAGATATGGCTCCCATCGGAGCAGGTCCGCCACTGTCTTGATCTTTGTAAGTCTCATCGCGCTCATCTCCTGTTGGTCCTCCAGCCCGGCGCGGTTGTAGGGCGGTCGCCCCGGTGCACCTGGGCGAGATGGACGAATTTCGTGAAAACCCCGTAGCGCACCGCGTCCAGGGCGTGGTTGAACATGTCTATCGGGATATTAAGCAGCTTGCCGTTGGCGTCTTCCGCCCATGTGTAGTTGCGCTGCTCCTTGATGAGGTTGACGCTGCCTTTCGTGACGTAGATCTTCCATCCCTGCACCTCGCTTATCTGCGACGCCAACTCTTTGCCCTTATAGCTTGGCCGGATGTTGTAGCCGGCGTTCTGGATCTTCTTTATCGCCTTGGGTTCCGCGCAGTCCGCGAATATCTCCGGGCCGTGCGGGCGCACCCCGTTAAGGCGCATCGTGCGGATGATGTCCTCGTCCTGCATCCCCGTGTCGTAGGCCAGCTCGTCCAGATAAAGCGATTTGCGGCCCGTATCGGCCAATATACGGATGAGGGCGGTGGGATCGTTGGTGAATCCGAAATCAAGGCCGTACAGCTCGATTAAGCCGTCCTCGTCGGGCATCCGGTCTATCTGCTCGAAGTTGTATATCCGCCCGCGCAGCTGGCCGAACTTGCCAAGTCCGTACACGCGCCACCAGTTGGCGTTGTGCCTGTTCGCCTCTATGGCCCTGACCTGTTCCGCGGTGAGGAAAGGGTTGTCAAGGTAGGTGCTTGTGACCAGCGATGTCCCCGGCCGCCCGCTGACCTCGTCCTGTATCCAGAATTCGTGCGTGGGGTTGTAGTCCAGCATCTTCAAGCCCTTGGTTCGGATGAAGAGCTGGTTCACTGTCTCCCAGCGCAGGTTCTGGCACTCGTTCACGAAGAGGCGGTCACGGGCGGGGCCGTGCACCTTGGCGGGCGCGTCCGCCCCGAAGAACTCGATGATGCTGCCTGACGGGAACGTGTAGATCCGGTCGGTGGCATTCCACCGTGCCTCGTCCCAGCGGCCGTCCTCGGACATGATGGCCTTGTAGTCCCTGATGGCCCCCTTCTTGAGGTGTGGGAGGGTCTCGGAGACCACGCTTGTCACGGTCGGTGTCTTGTCGTATTCGGACAGAAGGCTGAGAAGCTGAAGCGCGCTGTAGGTCTTGGTCGAGCGCGTGCCGCCCCGGCTCTCTATGATGTCGGAGCCGAGTGTGTAGGCATGCAGAAGCTCGCTGAAGACCCGTGACGTGCGCATAGGCTAATCCTCCTTGATCTTGGCCAGCTCGTCGGCCGTCCGCTGGTCCCCCACCACTATCTCGAAGCCGCGGGCGTTCACGTCCGCGGTGATCTCCTGCTTTTCGGCGTAGCCGCGGTTGCGGAACCGCGTCTTCAGGACGAAGATGATCGCGGTGGTGTCGCCGCTCTGCACCTGCTTGACCAGGGCCGCCTCAGCGACATCGCCGAAGTCCGCGGTGCCTTGCGCTATGGCCTTGGCCTCAGCCTCGGCGAACTCGGGGTCCTGACGCTTCCAGAGCTCTATGGTGTCCCAGTTTATGGAGCCAACCGTCCTTCTGGCGGCATATTTGAGGCCCGCCTTCTCGACCAGCGCGGCGAGATACAGGTCCTTTATCTGGCGTTTCTCCTGGGCCGTGTAACGCTGGCCCTGGGTCCTTTTTATGCGTTTCGGTTTATCCTCTTCCATATCAGTTCATTTTTACCGCCTTGCGGCCCGTGAGCCGCTCCCAGCGGGTTATTATCACGTCGCAGTAGTGGGGGTCAAGCTCCATCATAAGGCACTTGCGCCCCAGCTGCTCGCAGGCTATCAGCGTGGATCCGGAACCTCCGAAAAGGTCCAGAACCCTTTCGCCCTTGCGCGTGCTGTTGCGCACCAGCCGCCCGATTAGCCGGATCGGCTTCATCGTCGGATGATCCTCGGAGGCGTTCGGTCTTGCCTCGTTGACCACGGTCGTGCTTACATCGCCGCTGTAAAGATCCCGGAGAAGCGCCACCAGTTCCGGCTTGCTCATCCGCGTGAAATCGGCAGGCTGCTCCTCGTCCCATACGGTGGTCTCCGATCTGGAGTCGCAGAAGTAGTGCGTCCCGTCCTTCCAGCCGTACAGACACGGCTCGTGCTTCCACTGGTAGTCCTGGCGGCCCAGCACCAAGCTGTTCTTGTTCCAGATGAGTTCCTGTTTTACCTCCCATCCGGTGTCCCTGCAGGCCGAATGGACGCAGAAGGCCTTGCTGCTCGCGTGCCAAAGATAGAACGCGGCCCCCTTGCGCATAACGCTGTCAGCCGCCTTGAACGCGGCCGCGAGGAACTCGATGAACACCGTGTCGTCCATCCTGTCGTTCATTATCTTGAGCTTTGCGGCCGTGCCCCCCTCATAGTCCACGTTATATGGCGGATCGGTCATCAGGAGGTCCACCGGCCCCGCCTTGGCCAAAAAGCCCACGGCCTCCCCGTTTGTGGCGTCCCCGCACATCAGGAGGTGGTCGCCGAGAGCGAAGAGATCGCCGGCCTTTGTCACCGGCGGCGCGGTGTCGGCCACCGCCTGCGAGAAGTCGTCCTCGGACGGTTCGGCTTCAGCGCCCGTGTCGCTGCCCCCGACCGCTATGCCGCAGGCCGCGAGGTCGAATTCCGGATAGTCCTCCAGAAGGGCGGGGAGGTTCCATTCGCCGAACGTGCCGTTGTCCTTCAGGACTATCTCCTTGAGCTTGGCCGGAGGCGTGTCCGCCGGCAGGACTATGCAGGGCAGGTCCTCGTAGCCGTCCGCCTTGGCCGCCGCTAGCCTCATGTTGCCGCCTATCACGACCGCCTGTTCGCCGTGGGGGACGACCAGCAGCGCCCTTGCCGCGAGCAGCTCCGGCGTGTCCCTGAGGCTTTGCCGGAGGCTGTCGAGCTGTGTGGCGCTCCAGCGCCGCGGATTGGCGGGGACGCCCTGTATCTGCCCGGTGTTGCCCCGCAGCCTCCAGAGGGGAAGCCGCGCGCGCAGGACGCCGCATCCGCCCCATTTGAACGGAGCGGGGTCAAGGCCCTGCAGCCATTTCGGTAGTCCGCTTGTCGACATAATCCTGTGGTTTTTGCAAATATAAGAAAACCTGCTCAGAAATTGAGCATCTTGTGTGTGAAAATAATTTTTTGAAATCGTTTGACGTTTTCAAAAAATTGCCTATATTTGCATTGCGGTTCGGGTGAGCCGCGAAGGAAGAGTCCGAGTCGCCTGAAAGGATAAAGGAAAAAACCGCCAAATTTCTGTAGTTATGAAGATTACGATACTCAGACTCAGAATTTGGAAACTGGTGATAACGCTCGTAAGGTTATCATTCTAGTTCCACGGCGGGGGCGGACGGGCCCCCGTTCGTTGGCGGTTTTGGCAAAAGTAAAACTATTTTCCGGATTATGAAAGCGAACGCGAAACAAAATCAGGCCCGCGGCGGCGCGCGCCCCGGGGCAGGCCGCAAAAGGACGAGGGGCAAGACCTACGGGTTCAAGGCCACCCCGGAGGTGGAGGCCCTGCTGGAGTCCTGCGAGGGCTCCAAGTCGGACGTGATCAACCGCGCCATTCTGGCCTACTTCGACCCCCTGACCTTCTCCAGGACATAGTCCTGAAGTGTCCTCTTGCCGTCAAGCGCGCCCAGCACGTCCGTGTCGACGGTGCCTGGCGCGCTTATCCTGTACACCCTCACGGGCTCCCCCTGTCCCTGGCGGTGCAGCCTCGCGTTCGCCTGCTGGTAGAGCTCAAGGTTCCAGGTGGCAGTGTACCAGACGATGATGTGGCCGCCCCGCTGCATGTTCAGGCCGTAGGCCACGGACGCGGGGTGGCACAGGAGGACGCGTATCCCGCCGGCGTTCCATAGCCTCAAGATGTCCGGTTCCCCCCTGAAGACCACGGGGCCGTATCCGGAGAGCTCCTCCGTGATCATGTCCCTTTCGCCCGTGAAGCCGTAGAAGACCAGGACGGGCGACCCGTCCGCCGCCTCGACAAGGTCCCTCAGGGTCTCGACCTTCGCGTCGTGGATCCGGTGGTAGCCGCCCTCGGTGTCGTACATCCCGCCGCCCGTGAACTGCTGGAGCTTTACCGTGAGGGCGGCGGCCTGCTGGGCGGTGACGGTCTGGCCGTCCAGCTCCATAAGGCATTCCCTCTCGAAGGCCTTGTAGTCCCTCATCGTCCTTGCGTCCAGCCGCGCCGCGGTGTCGATGACGATCATCGGCGGGAGGCGCAGGTACTCGTCCGCGGACATACTCAGGCACAGGTCGGAGACGCGCCCCGTTATCTCGTCCGCCGCGCCTTTGTTCGGCCTCCACTCGTAGACCACGTGGCCGCTCCCGTGGCCCGGCCTGAACCACCGCGTCCTGTAGGCCGTGAGCGTCCGCCCCAGCCTTTCGCCCCCGTCCAGCAGCCACATCTGGGCCCACAGGTCCATAAGGCCGTTGGGGGACGGCGTGCCGGTCAGCTCGTAGATCCTGCGTATGTACGGGCGCAGCCGCCTCAGCGCCTTGAACCGCTGGGATGTAGGGTTCTTGAAGCTGGAGGCCTCGTCAAGGACCACGGTGTCGAAGGGCCACCGCGCGCCGCCGTAGTTGGCCTCCAGCCATACGGTGTTCTCCCTGTTGATCACCGTGATGTCCGCGCCGCCCTCGACCGCCTTACGCCTCGTCCTCTCGGTGCCCACAGCCACGGCCACCGTCAGCTCGGAGAGGTGCTCCCATTTGGCGGCCTCGTCGCTCCAGGTGTTCATCGCCACGGACTTCGGGGCGATGACCAGGACGCGCGCCGCCTCGAGGCAGCCCAGCAGCTCGGAGACGGCCGTCAGTGTGATGACGCTCTTGCCCAGCCCCATGTCCAGCCAGAGGGCGGCGCTCCTGTGGTCGAGAAGGTGCCTCACGGCCCTTCTCTGGTACTCGTATGGCTCGAACCGTGTCATCCCTCGAAGATCATCTGGTCGCGCCTCAGAAGGCTCAAAAACGCGTCGAGGCCCTCGGTGCCGTCGATGACCACGGCCGGGAAGCCCAGGCGGCGGAGTTCCGCCATCGTGTCGTCCTGCAGCTTGGTGGGCTTGCGGCCCGTGCTTTTGAGTTCCGCGAAGTAGGTGAGCCCGTGGGGCATCAAGACTAACCTGTCGGGGATTCCCCTGTGATACTGGGCGGTCTGCTTCACCGCCATCCCCCCGAGCCTTCTGACCTCGGCGGCCAGCCTGCGTTCAAGGGTCTTCTCGCTTTCGGCCTTGGGCCGGTTCTCTGTGTTCGTCTTTGCTTTCATTCTGCTTTTTGCTTTCCGGCGGTAATAGAACAATCGCGCGTACATACGCATACATATCTGTGGGAACGCGATTAGGCTGTACACCTCTAATTTTTCACTTGTCTAAAGTCTTTTTCTTGAAGTCCCAAGGCCTTTTATTGTTCCATTGTTCCATAATTCTTATAAATAATTGTTATATTGTTATTTAGCGGAGAACGATAGGACCGAACGATGCGGCGAACAGCCGTTTTTGTGCTTTGTTCCGCCTTTTGGAACAAAGATTTTGTGATTTTCTCTGTTCACCGCGTCGTTCAGCCCCCCGTTCTGGCCGTCATCTGGCATTCCTCCGTATCTCATAGACCCGCTGGCGGCCGTAGCCACTGATGTAGCGCAGCCCCGCGTAGGTGACGTTGTCCATATCCCGGAGGATCTGGTTGATCTCCCTTGTGCGGTAACGCGTTCGTTCGTCCATAGGCTGCCTGATGCACTCGTTCAGTACCTCGATGGCGCTTATGGTCTCCCTTAATATATAAGGCTCGTTGTCGCCTATCTGTGGGCCCGTTCTGAAGAACTCCTGCCTTTGCGAGGTGGTCAGGCTTTCCCAGTTTGTCGGGAGCCGCCTGTCCAGGAATTCCCCGATGAGCCCCTTGCGGTCGTCAGACATCAGCTCGTTGTGCGTCTCCTGCCTTGCCTTGGCCGCCCTGTCCAGAAGGCCCTTGTCAAGGTAGAGGGGTTCGCCCTCCCTCCAACGCGCCACGGCCTCTGCCCAGATCTGGTCCACGTTCGTCTCCAGCTCCGTGAACACGTCGTGGCACGGGATGTCCGCGCCGCACTCGATGATCCAGAACCGCCTGTTGCCCGTGTCTCCCTTCAGGAAGGCGGCCTCGTTGGTTGTGGCGAAGAAGACGCACTGCCTTGGGAAGACTTCGGTCCTGCGGCCGTAGGCCGGCCTGTACGCGTCCTCCTGCTTGCTCAGGAAGGCCTTGTAGGCCTCGGCCGTGCTCTTCTTGTAGGAGGTCAGCTCTCCTATCTCTATGAGCCATTTTCCCCTCAGGCACTCCATACCCTCCTTGCCCTCGATGGTCACGAGGCTGTCGTCGAACCACTGCCGTCCGAGTTTCCGGATGAGGGTGGACTTGCCGATCCCCTCGGGGCCCGTGAGGGCGAGGGTGTAGTCGTATTTTATCCCCGGCCGCATCACCCTGGCCACGGCGGCCGTCAGGTGCTTCCGTGTCATCGCCCTTGTAAGCTCGTTGTCCGCGGCCCCGAGGTAGTCTATCACCGCCGTGTCCAGCCTCGGTGTCCCGTCCCAGACAAGGGCGTTCAGGTAGTCCCTCACGGGGTGGAAGGCGTTTCTGGACACGGACAGGTCGTGGGCGTCCAGAAGGGCGGTCTTGTTGACGAGCCTGTAGCACCTTGAGACATAGTCGATGAGGCCGCCGTCGTCGCTGTTGTTCCAGAACTGGTCGTCCGCGGCCTTGCGCCACGGCAGGTCTCGGGACACGATGTCCCTGCTGATGAATATGTCGCGGCGCACGGTGCCTTTGAGCCTCGGGTCGTTGTCCATTATGAGGCCGAAGTTGTAGGGCGAGGCTATGAAGTTGCGCCCGCGGTCGTCCATCTGCATCTTGGATGTCCAGTCCGCGTCGGACCCCTCCAGCACGTCCCCGAACTCCTTCAGGATCTCCTCGCCCTTCTCCCTTGCCCGCCTTTCGGCCGTCCGCCTGTCGCTTTCCGCCAGCTCCTTCATCGCGGTGTATGACGGCAGCCTGTTCACCGGCGTGTCCGGGGCGGCCCCGGAGTCCATCCCCCCGAAGCGGTGGATCCTGACGAGGTCCCACGCGTTCACCTCGCGTCCGAAGGCGGGGTCCGTGCCGTGGTTGGAGAAGGCGAACCGGCCGCTGTCGTACACAACGAGGCCGGAGGCCGTGGAGCCCGCCGCGTAGGTGTAGCGGTCCGGCCTTGCCGTGGCCTTGTAGACCCCCGGAAGGAAGGCCTCGATGGCGGCGGGGATGTCGTACTCGCGGCAGAAGGCCCCGATGATCCCTTTCTTCTCCTCCGGGTTCTCCATCCGCTGTGCCCTTTTCCTCCTGGGCCCGTCCTGCGGCCCCGCCGGCCATTCGTCCGCGTCCCTCCAGTCGTGGTAGGTGGCGAGGGCCTCGTCCGCGTCGTAGGGCGCGCCCTTGCCGCTCCTGTAGACGAATTCCGCGTCCCTGCTGGCGGACGGCCAGTACATAAGGCGGCAAGGCTCGTATGTGCTGGGGTCGAAGAGGGCAATGCCTATGTCGTCCGCGAGCCTGCGGGCTATGGGGATGTACTCGTCCGGGCTGACCTCCCTGCTCAGGGGCACTACCAGCCTGTAGCGCGGCGTCCTGGCCGTGTGGCTGTGGGTGGAGTAGAGGCACCACGCCGTGCCCTCCATCATGTCCTCCACTATCCCGACCGTGCTGGCGTTGCCGTGGTCGATGTCGAGGGTGATGAGCGACCTTGCCGCCACCTCGTCCGCCTTGCGGCTCGTGCCGCTGAACCGGCCGCCCACGAAGCCGCCCACGTCCTTGGCGCGGCCCCTGGCCTCGTGGCTCATCCTGTTGTACTCGGAGGCGCTCTCAGGCGTCCTCCTCACGTCCGCGAGGCGCGCCGCGAGGTCGTCCCACGTGGCCGCCCGCGCCTTCCAGATCTTTTCGGCGCGCGAGCGCCCCACTGTTATTATGTATGTGTCCATATCGCTTATATGTTTGTTTCGTCCGCGCGGGCGTGGAGCAGCCCGCCCAGCGCCAGTTCGGCGGCGCACTCGCTGTCAAGCTCCACGCTTATCATATCGACCTCAAGGCCGAGGTCCTCGATGAGGGCCGTCGCCTCGGAGTGTGTGTCCCTACCTTTCGTTTTAGTCATGCCCATTTCCGAACAAATTAAGTTGTGTCGCTTTCTGCTCTTTCCCAAGGATGAAGTCGCAGATGAAGTTCCGTGCGTAATCCGGGCTTATCATGCTGCGTTCCTCACTGCAAACCCCCGCCCTTTTCCCCGACTTTGCCTTGTTAATAATTTTCTGTGTCTTGTCTTTCTGCTCTGTGAACCCATACGTCGGTTCACAGTTGATAAACCAATAGGCCGTGGGCTTCACAAAATAATCGCCTCGTAGCATTCGGTTCTTGTCGATGATTGTGGGGCGCGGAAAGTTCTGTGTGCCTATCAAGTAGTTCGGTGTCGTATAAGGGTTCTCGATTATCAATCTCAACCTACGCTTCACGACAATTCTGACCATCTTGTACAACAATGCGTGAAATCTTGTGCGCAGCTCCAGCCGTTCTACCGCGTCATCAATCCTCTCGTATAAAGGCTTATGGCGGTTGTTTATGGTCGAAAAGTCAAAATACATGCAACTCATGGTCTCAAAGTATATGCAAGGGAAAAACGCTATAATCAAATCATCGCAAGTAATTGAATCCCAAACTTTTGAACACCCCCCCGTAAGCCGTCTCAATCTCTGAGAACAAATCGACAACGTGGTCGGTCTGGCCGAAATTGTTTTGAATGTCGTAGTCCTCAGCCGGAATCCCCAGCTTGATGAACTCGTTCTTGAAAGTTCCCGACTGCTCGAAGAAGCAGTGCACTTTGCCCTTTATTTTCATATCCTTTTATTTTCTGCGAACAGTCCTTTCAGGCCTTGTGGGCCGAGCATCCACGCGTCGTCCTTTCCGTAGCCGGAAGGTATGTAGTCAGTTTCCCGCCGCGCGGGAATCGTGGAGCCCTTTTCGGGGCCGCAGTAGTTCGCGCCCCCGACCCTCTTTCCCGACGGGTATGATGTCCCGTCCCTTCTGCTGCAGCCACAGCTCTGTGTCAGTCCTGAGATCAGGTTTTGGGACAGCAGCACGCGCTCCGTGCCGCAGTCGCATAGGCATACCCAGGACGAGTAGTGCCTGCTCGTCTTTCCGCAGGCCCTGAGGCCCGCGTAGCCCACCACCGTCCAGTGGCCGAATCTTTGTCCTGTCAGGTCTTTCGGTTTTCTTGCCATAATTCTTAGTCTTTTTTATAATAAGGTGTGATGTATCCGGCCCCGCAGAGCGGCAGTCCGTGTGCCCATTCGGGCGCGTCCGCGAACGCCTTGCGGATCCGTTCTAATTCCTGTGTCGCGGTGCCGGCGGGCACCTCCGTGATGATCTCGTCGTGGACGTGGGCCACGATGCCGGGGACGGCCAGCATCACGTGGCCGAGGCAGTCCCTCGCTATCGCCTGGACGATGTTCTCCGTGATCTTGCCCCCGTAGGTCTCCACGTCCCCGTAGCGGCCTGTCTTCTGGCTTGTCCCCCTGTAGATGAGCCGCCTCTTGCCCTGGTGGTCCCCCAGCCTCATTTTCGGGTATACCAGCCGGCGCCCGCTCGGAAGCGACACCGTCAGGCTGTCCTTGACCCTGACTATCCTCAGGCCGCCCACGCGCTCCACCGTGTCGTAGGCGGCGCAGCGTATGAAGGCGGACTCCAGCGCCTTCCAGAGCCTCACGATGTTCGGGTTGGCCTTGCGCCAGTGCCCCACGATCTCGCATTCCTCGTCCTCGGTGAGCCCCAGGCGCTTTCCGCCCATAGCCTCAAGGGCGGCGACCCCGCCCCCGTAGCCGAGGGCGAGGACGGCGATCTTTCCCTTCTGGCGCAGATCCGCGTTGCGCCCGTGCTTCTCAACCGGCACGTGGAACATCTGGCTGGCGGTGGCGCAGTATATGTCGCCGCCCTTCCTGAACACGTCCAGCACCCAGTCCTCTCCTGCCAGCCACGCGGTGACCCGCGCCTCGATGGCGCTGAAGTCGCAGACCGCGAAGGTCTTGCCCTCTGGGGCCACGAAGGCCGTCCTGATGAGCTGCGATATCGTGTCCGGCACGTTGCCGTAGCAGAGCTGGAGGAGGTCGGTGTCGCCCTCCATAAGGGCCTCCCTTGCGAAGTCAAGGTCCTCGATGTGGTTCTGGGGCAGGTTCTGCATCTGCACCAGCCGCCCCGCCCATCGGCCCGTCCTCGACCCGTGGAACTGGAAGAGTCCGTGGACGCGCCCGTCCGCGCAGACACACCGCTCTATCGTCTCATATTTCTTGTTGCTGGTCTTGCCCAGCTCCATCCTTATCTCAAGCGCCCTGCGTTCCGGCGAACCCTTGGCGGCGGACTCCATAAGCGTGGGGATCGTCTTCTTGTCGAGCCTCGCTATGGGCGTTCCGAGCCGTCCCGACAGCCATTCCCTGAGCTGGGTGACGCTGTTTGGGTTGCCCAGCCCAGTCAGTGCCTTGGCCTCAGCGCTGAGGTCCGCCTTGCGGAGGGTGTCCGCGCGGGCGGCGTTGCGCACCAGCCCCATATCCACCAGCACGCCGCGGTCGTTGATCCGCTGGTCTTCCGCGTAGAGTTCCCGCTCCTTGGGCGGCACCTTCAGCCATTCCAGCCTCCTGCAGATCTCGTACTCCACGTCCACGTCCCTTACGCAGTAGGCCTTGAAGGTCTCCCACTCTTCAGGGAAGTCGGCCGGCTCGGCCCTTTTGCCCCTTATGAACAGGCCGCTTTGCGGTTCATGCGGGGTGCAGAAGAGCCTGATGAGGTCTCGTCCTTCTGTCATCTTCTGGTCCTCCAGCTCCAGTTCCGCGCCGGCCTCCTTCAGGGAGAGGGGCAGCCCCGCCCTGGCGCAGAGCACCATCGAGCACTCCCATTGCGCCGGGTCGAGCCATTCGCCTTGCGGCAGTACGCCCGTCCTCCTCAGGATGACCGAGAGGCACACCCGCTCGAAGGCCGCGTTGTGGGCGTGCTTGGTGACCCCGGGGTCGAGAAGGGCGTTTGCGAGCCATTCCGGCAGACGCTGGTCGTCCTGGACCTCTGTGATCATAGTGGGGTCCTCATCGGCCTTGTAGGCTATCAGGAGAACCCTGAAGTCGGGCGCGTCCGCGTATCTGTACAGGCCGCAGTCCGCTATGCTTTCCGAGCTGTAGGTCTCGATGTCAATATGCAGGTGTATCATTTCGTTTTGTCTTTTTTGGCCCCCGCCGCGGGTTCGAACCGCGGTCCCGGCCTTTGACCGATCCGGGGGCGGGTCGCTTAGAACGCGTCGTCAAAGTCGTCCGGCAGGTCGTTGAGTTCGCCGACAAGGTCTCCGAAGTCGGATTCAGCGGAGGCGCGGCCTCCGAGGTAGTCGCCGTCCTTGGTCTTGAGGATGTTGTTCAGGCCGGCCGCGACCCCCTTGTTACCGGTGTTGGCGTACGGGAAGAAGTTGACGGAGGCGTAGCCGTAGCATCCGCTGTAGACCTCCTCCTCGGAGGCGGCCACGGCGGCGGGCTTGCCGTCCACCATCCCCGGCTTCACCACGCCCGGCTTGGTCTTGCTGCTGGCGTTGATGAACCACGAGTCCCTGTAGGCCTCGTCGTCCGGGCGGTCGATGTCCCCGTCCCTGAGCGGGTTCCTCCAGTTGCCTGCCTTGCCGCCCCACTTGGACAGGAGCCCTTGCTGGTAGGCCGTCTTGATGGCCGCCTTGATCCGGTCCACGAGGGCGGTGTCGCCCTTCGGGATGATGAGGCTTACGCTGTACTTTGGCTCGTTGTCGTCCACGCTGTCGGGCGTGAAGACGTGGAGATAGCTGAACCTTACTTCTCCGATGCGGACCTTGGTGTCCGCCATTGTCGTTGGATTTGCCATAACGTTTAGTTTTTTGTGTGGATTATTGTCTTGGTTGTCTTCTGGCCCGCATACTTGGCGGGTCCGGTGGTGATTGTCTGGACGTACTTGAGGCGCCCCTTCGTGTGGGCATTGGAGTAGCGGTACGGCTCCTTTCGGAACATACTGCTCTCGTCCTCTTGCAGTCTAAGGTAGCGGTCAAGGCGGCCGATCAGGCGCATAAGTTTATTGATCAGCATAGCTATTCGGTATTGATGATGTCGTTGAAATCGTCGCCGGCGTTGTTGATCTCCGGCCTCGGGTCGTCCTCGGGGACGAGGGTAGGCTTGCCTTTGGGCTTGATGACGAGGTCTCCCAGAAGCTCCTTGAAGCCCTTCTTGGTCAGGTTCTTTTCCAGCTCGGTGATCGTCCGCAGTTCCGGCGCCTTGAGGTAGACGCTTTCGCGGTAGTCCCTGCTTGCCAGTCTTGCGATTGCCAGCGCCTTGTCGCTGATGGATCTTACGCTCCGGCCCTCGACCAGCTTGAAGCCGGGGAACCTTTCCCCGTTCAGGGCGGCCTCCAGCGCGCGGCCCTCCACGGCGTCCAGCCATGTCCTGACCACCGGGGCCTTGCGCAGGTAGTCCGCTATCCCGTCGTTGTCCAGCGTTTCCGCGTTGACGTCCACGCATTGTGTGGCGAGGTCCGCCAGCGCCTTGCACTTGTGGGCGACCTTGCAGAACCGGCAGTGTGTCCCCGGCACGGTCGGTCCTATGCCCTGGTAGGCGAGGGCGGCCTTTGGCCTCAGCTCCTTTTCCGCCCACTCCAGAAGGGCGCAGGCGGCGAAGGCGTCGGTGGACACCCATCCGAGCCTTGGCTGGATGATCGTGGCGCGCAGTGTGGCGATGTCGTAAAGTTCGCCCTGGGCGAGGTACGCACCGAGGGCGTAGAGCCTCATCTGGGTGTTGCCCCCGGCTGACACCTTCACCCCCTTGCCGTACTTGAGGTCGTAGACGGAGAGGGTGTCGCCGCTGATGATGACAGCGTCGGAGCTTCCGAAACTTTCGGGGACATATTCCCGGAGGCTGTACATCTGCTCCACCAGAAGTATCGCGTCAGGGTCGGACGCGCGTGCCGTCAGGAAGTCCTCGTAGACAAGACGGACGTAGTTGTCCCAGACCGCCGAGGCCATCTCCTGCCAGTCGTACCCGTCCTTGGCACACTTCTCCCTGAGGGCGTTCCTGAGCCTTTCGGGGCATTCGCCCACGCTTTCCGCGTTCGTCTCCTTGAGCCAGTCGAGGCAGCGTTCGGCGAACGCGTGGGCCGTGGTACCCTCCCTGGTGAAGACTGTGTCCTTGTTCGGCTCCCTTTCCTCCAGCCTCGCGGAGGCCGGGCAGGCCAGCCATCTGGCGGATGAGGACGGGGCTAATATGGCGTGTCTGTCAGGCATTGTCCTGTCCTCCCTTCTCCAGAACGGCCAGCCTCCTGAGCAGTTCCGGCCTTTTGTCGTTGGGGCACTCGCTTGACGCGCCGATGCCGAACTCGTTGAACAGGGCGCGGACGGTCTTCACGTCCGTGCGGTTCTTGGCCAGCTTCACGGCCTCCCTGAGGGCCACGTCCGTGATCGTCTCAGGCTCTTTCGCGTCATTTTCTTTCGCGTCCGTGCCGATTCCGGCCGTTTCCGGTCGTTTTTCGGCCGTTTCCGCGCGATTCGGGGCCTTTTTCGTTCCGGCCGGCGTGTTGCTTTCCTTGGCTGCCGTTTCGCGCTCGGCGGCCTCTTCTGCGGCGGCGCTTGGCGCGTCCGCCCTTTCCCGAAGGATCAGCTCCTTGAGCGTCCTTCCTGTGTCCTCGGTCAGTCCGACCTGGACGTTGATGTTGATGTTTATAGGATCCATAATGCTTAGTGGATTTGTCTTTGGCGGGGCGGGGGAGTCGAACCCCCGAATCGTCGTGTGCTTTGAAATGTGAATATTCCGGATCCCCGCTTCGCCGCCGTCTCAGCGGCTGGCCCTCATCGCCTCCAGCACCTTTTCGGCGTCGAAGAGGATGGTCTGGCCGTATCTGTAGGTCGCCTTCCTGAGAAGGCCTGTCTTGGCAATCCTCCAGGCCTGTGTCTTGGAGCACCCGAGGAGTTCGGCGAGGCCGTCCCACCCCTTGACGATCCATCTCTCGGGGCCCTTCTGGGCGGGTGTCTCCTTCTGCTCCGGCTTGGCCTCCACGGGCTTGAATCCGGCCTCCCTGAGCCATTCGGCGAGCTGGCCGAACGTCAGGTCTATAATGCGTGTGTCGGCGTCCATGTCGTCTTATTTTATGCGTGTGACTGTTATGCTTTTTCCCGCGGGGGCGTTGACCGTGAACGCCTTTCCGGTGTCCCTGCCTACGGAGCAGGCGGTGGCCCGCAGCACGGAGGCCTTGGCGGCCCTGGCGAATGTGACGCTTTCGCCCACGCCCAGCAGGTCGATCGCGTTCCGGTAAGAGTTTCTTTTCTTTGTCATGAGTGTCTGTTGATTTGGTTCATTTCAATGTATGTGTCTATATAGTCGTCGACCGCCTGCTCCCAGAGGTCGTGGGCCTGCTGGTACTCGTCCTCGCTGTCGTATTCGGACGGCTCCGGCTCTCTGTATGGGTAGAAGCGGCTCATACGTCGTCCTCCTTCCATTCGGGGTGGTTGCGCTCCATCACCTTTGCGGCGGCGTAGAGCAGCGCGGCCCCGGCTATCTTTGCGGCCGCGAGCGAGGCGAGGTTACCGTCAGGCTGCTCTCCTATCAGGAGAAGCAGGGCGGCGGCCGCCGCGAGGGCAGCCACCGCGTCCTTGATGATCCTTACCATAGGGCCTTGATGATTATCTTCATCCGCCCGAGGACGGTGTTGAGCTGTGTGTACAAGACGGAGGTGACCTCTTCCTGGCTGTTGCCCGTCTTGGCCTTGATGGCCTTGGTCGTCCCCTCCAGCCTCCAGATCATCTTCTTGATCTTGGCGTAGTCGTCGGTGAGGGACTCCATCTCGTCCTCCAGCGGGTTGCTGGATATCACCTCCGTGAAGTGGTTCTTGTGGATCTCCTCAAGGAGCGGCTCCACCTCGTTCCTGATGAGGTCGCCGTCTCCCTCCGTGCGGAGGGTCCAGTCTCCGTTGGCCTTCTGGCTGAGGACGGCGATCCTGCCGTCCTCGTGCTCAAATAATCTTGCGTTCTTTTCCATATCTGTGATTTTTTATTGGTTGCTCAGTTCGTTTTTGATTCTGTCCCGTACCAACTGGATGGTGTCGTCGTCGAGGGCGTTGGTGTTCTCGAGCGCCACCTTGGCGATCAGCAGGACCTCGCGGAGCTTGTTGTTCCTGTCCACCAGCTTGTGGTTCTCGCTTACCAGCTCGGTGTCCTTTGCGACGAGGCTCTTCATCCTTTCGGAGAGGTCGTCCCTTTCGTTCATGACCGTGAGTATGTCGGCGGCCACGCTCGCGCCCACCAGGCGCGCCCAGTCGTAGGCCCTCTGGGGGCCGCCGTTCCTCAGCCATTCCTTGCAGAACTGGTCTTTTCCCACGTTCTGTCCGGCCTCCATATACTCTTCATGGATGAGCGCGAAGTGGCCGTCTGTCGGGGTGAACCCCGTTCTCTCTGTGAACTCTTGCTTTGTCATATCCGCTTGTTTTTTAGTTGTTTATTCCTATATTTGTTTATTGATATGTTTATTTATTCATATCTTTTGGGGACAAAGGTAAGAACATTGTTCCTAATTAGCAACAATTTTAGGAACAATTTTGCGGAAAATTTAGAGCAAATTATGCAAGATACTGTAAAAGAAAGGCTTATGGATTTTATTAAGTCCCAAAAGTTAAGCATTAATCGATTTGAGCAGGAATGTGGACTATCAGGGGGCTATGTGCGCAATATGCGCCGTTCGATATCTCCTGATAAACTTGGGAACATTATTACTAATTTTCCCGAGCTTAACCCGGGCTGGCTTATGACGGGCGAGGGCGATATGCTTCGTTCCGGTGCTACTAATAATCAGACGGCGCGGGTTGGTAATGTCACGGCTACTGCCACGTCGTCCGGCCCGGATTCGTCCGAACTGGCGGCCCTGCGTGCGGAGAACGAGAGCCTGAGGGCGCAGGTCGACCGCCTCACTAAAATCATAGAGAACCTCACTTCAAAATAGCGGTATTATGGGGCTGTTCGGGAACGAGGTGTATACCGAGGAGGGGTACAAGGCCGAGATCAAGCGGCTTGTGGGTCTGCTGGAGGCGGACGGCTACAAGAGATGGTGGCTGGGCGCGTGCCCCGGCGTTTGGTATCTCATCGAGTGGATCATCGTGGGCTTCGTTCCGGTCATTGGCGTGTGCTCCGTGTGGGTGCTTGGCTCGTTCGCCTGGCCGTGCCTCAAGGCGGAGGACGTTTACCGCAAGAAGGATGTCGTGGCGTGGACTCCCGGCTGGTTCGGCGGGGGCTCGTACCGCAAGAGGAGCGACCTCCGTTCCTTGCGCGCCGGCCATTACGGCGTAGCCCTCTTCCAGTCCCTGCTTTGGGTCGCACTGATCGGGTTGCAGATCATCTGGCGGTGGGCCGCCCTTTATTATTTTGCCTATGACCTTTAAGGCCTATGTATAATTAAAAACACTTTTTATGTCTGATGATGATTCGATAGGCAGGCTTTCGGGATTGATAGCCGCCTTTTTTGCCCAGTGGGGCGAGACCTCAAAAAAGCTGCAGGAGAGCAGCGATGAACGCCTTGACCGCGCCAACGCCATAGTGCAGACCCTTGGGCGGTCCCTTGACAAGCTTACCGAGATAGCCGGCCGGAACGCCGAGCTGGCCGCCTCGCAGGGTGAGCTGAGCAAGAGAAGCCTGGACGCGATGAACGACCGGCTTGTCTGTATCCGCAATGACCGCGACAACCTCCGCGACCGCCTTTCGGAGGCGCAGGACGAGATCCACCGCCTGACTGATCTTTGCGCCGGCTTGCGCCTCGTTATCGTTGATATGTATAAGGCAGGTAGCACCACCGTGTCCGCCACCATTGGCGATATTAATACAAGATCCGATGTCAGATAGGGAAATAGCCGGCAGGTTTACGACCGCCCTTGACATAATCATAGACGACGGCCTTATCCGTGGCCGCAAGACCTTCTGCGACCGCTACGGGATCAGCCGCGGCAGCCTCTACAACGCGGAGCACGTGACGTTCCGCGTGTCGCCGGTGTGGCTCTATTATCTGGCCGTGGATTTCGGCCTGTCGTCCGACTGGCTGCTCACTGGGAGGGGGCTGCCGTAATGGTCAGGTTCATCACGTCTGTGGTCCTGGAGGATCCGGGGCCGCGGGGCTCGCTGCTGCGTTTCCGCGTCAAGTGGGACGGTTCGCGGCGCGTGGTGTCCGTGAACGTGGGTTACCGCGTGGATCCCTCCGGCTGGTCGCCCGCCACTTGCCGTTGCCGCAGGGGCACGGCCCACGGGCCGAGACGTGTTCCCGCCTGGGAGATCAACGCGGCCGTTGACGCGGTGGAGGCCGCTTTCCGCGCCGCGTCCGCGCCTTTCCTCGCGGAGGGTCGTTCGCCCTCCGTGGCCGAGTTCCGTTCGGCTTTCCGCGCCGCCCTTGGCAAGGCCGCGCCCGTCCGTTCGGGCGACATCATGCAGGATCTGAATGACTTTCTGGTTGACGGCTCCCGTTCCGGGTGGACGGACTCCACCGTTCGTGACTTCCGGTCCCTGCGTAAGCATCTTACTGGCTTCATGAAGGCCGGAAACGCTCGCTACGGGCTGGACGACTTCACGACCGAGGTGTTGTCCTCTTATGTCTTGTATCTGCAGGACGCGGGCCTTATGGGGGCGACGGTGGCCAAGAACGTGGGATATCTCCGTTGGTTCCTCGGATGGGCCCTGGAGCATGGCCGGACATCCCGCGCGGATTTCCGTGATTTCCGCCCGAAGCTGAGGAGGATCGACCGCCCGGTCATCTGGCTGGAGTGGGACGAGCTGATGCGTGTGTGGTCCGCGTCCTTGCCGCCCGATCTGGCGCGTGTCCGCGACGCGTTCTGCTTCCAGTGCTTCACAGGTCTCCGTTGGTCGGATCTGGCCGCCCTGCGGGCCTGCGATGTGTCCGATGAGGCCGTGACCGTGACGACCCGTAAGACCTCGGACCGCCTGAGGATAGAGCTGAACTCTTTCAGCCGCGCCATACTTGCCCGTTACCGCGGTTATTCGGCCGCTACGGGCCGTCCGTTGCCCGTCCTGGCCAATCAGGCGATGAACCGCGCGCTGAAGGCCGTGATGCGTGAGTGCGGCGTTGACGCGCCTGTCCGCGTGTCCTTCATCCGTGGCGGGCGCAGGGTGGACGAGATCCGCCCGAAGTGGGAGCTGGTCGGCACCCATGCGGGCCGCAGGACCTTCATCTGCATGATGCTCCAGCGCGGTGTTCCCCCGACCGTGGTGATGCGTTGGACGGGACATTCGGACTATCAGGCGATGTCCCCTTACATCGCCGTGTCTGATAAGGCGAAGGCCGAGGCGATGGGCGTTCTGGACTCCGTTCCGGTTCCGGTCCCGGATTCCGAAATTCGGGACTGAATCGGTGAGTCCGTGGTGTCGGTGCGTAATTCGGTTGAAGTTCCGTTCCGGCCTTGGGGGCGCCTGGGCGCACCTTTGTCCGCTGTCGTCAATTCTCTGAAAGCCCCTGATTATAGGCGTAGTAGTCCTATTGGGACTACCTTAGCGGCTGATTTGTCGCTAATTGCAAGCCCTCAGGACTGATTTCAGTACCTGAGGGCTCTGTTTTTACGCCATTTTAGCTATCATTTCGTCAATAGGCGTTCAGAGGCCCCGCACATCGCGTCACACGCGCCACATTTCGCGTCCACACGGCGCGAAGATGCCCTGCGGGCCTCTCTGTTGGGGGTGGGCGCGTTCAGAGGCTCCACACATGGCGTCACACGGGGCACACACCG
>ERZ1034798.26-NODE-26-length-35843-cov-46.790153_pt1 | contig 35843 bp, 58 predicted proteins | sample MGYA00520690_ERZ1034798 | MGnify/ENA primary metagenome ERZ1034798 (study PRJEB33766, sample SAMN09781682) | gut metagenome | biome: gut microbiome | host: Homo sapiens | place: Madagascar | study: EMG produced TPA metagenomics assembly of the PRJNA485056 data set...
TGTCGGGCATGGCGCTTGGGCGGGCCGCCTTTTGCACACGCAGGAAGATTTTTTGGGGGAGTGAGATTTTGGGAAGGGCCTGTCGGGCATGGCGCTTGGGCGGGCAAGGAAATTTATCACGCCTGCGGCATAGAGCGGGGCGCGCCCGGGCGGCGCTGGAGCGCAGCACGGATGCAGGGCGCAAACAGGATCACGGAGGTGGCAGCATGAGACAGCCCACAGTGCTTGAGCAGATCGCCATCGGCGAGCTCAGGCCAAATCCCGATAATGCGAGAACTCACTCGAAGCACCAGGTGGAGCAGCTGCGGAGGTCTCTGCGCGAGTTCGGCGCGGTGGCGCCGATCCTCATTGACGGCGAGAATAACGTCATCGCCGGGCATGGCCGTCTTATGGCGGCGCAGGCCGAGGGCTGGCAGGAGTTTCCCTGCGTCCGAATCGAGCATCTGACGCCAGAGCAGCTGCGGGCCTATGCACTGGCAGACAACCGGCTGGCCGAAATGGCCGACTGGGACATGGCGCTGGTCAGCGCTGAGCTGACGGCGTTAGAGGAGGCCGGATTTGATATCTCTCTGACCGGCTTCCGGCGCGAGGACGTGGCCTTTGGCTCGTCCTCCGACGTGGAGGAGGACGATTTTGATGGCGCTGCCGCTGCGGTTGAGTCTATCAGCCGCAGCGGGACAGTCTGGGAGCTGGGTGCTCACCTGCTGGTGTGCGGTGACGGCACCAGCGTGGAGTGCGTGAATCGCCTTTTGGGCGGCGAGCGCGCTGCCTGCGTGGTGACGGATCCTCCATACAACATGAACTATGTCGGCGCGGGCAGGGGAAGGCGAGACCCGATCTTGAACGATAAGATGCCCGATGATGCGTTCGCTGCTTTTCTGACGGCGGCCTACGCCGCGGCAGCGGATGCCCTGGTGGATGGCGGTGCGCTGTATGCGTTTTACAAAGAGCTGGGCTCCGGCGTATTTGTGACCGCCTTGACGGCGGCTGGCCTCACCTTCCGGCAAGAGCTGGTGTGGGTCAAGAATCAGCCGGTGCTGGGCGGCGCGAAATACCAGAACATGTACGAACCGCTCGTGTTTGCCACTAAGGGCAACAGCTACGCCGTGTGGAATGGCGGGCGCAGGGAGCGATCTGCAATGGAACAGGTCGATCTCATGAACGAGGAAGAGCTGCGGGCCGCTCTCAAGGCATTGCTCGACCAGGAGGCGACGGACGTGCTGCGGGAACCGAAACCACAGAAAAGTGACCTGCACCCCACCATGAAGCCTGTGCGGCTGTTGGCGCGGCTGATCCGAAACAGTACGGACAAGGGCGACATTGTCCTCGATCTCTTCGGCGGCAGCGGCTCGACGCTCATGGCTTGTGAGCAGATGGGGCGGCGCTGCCGCATGGTGGAGCTGGATCCGGCGTTCTGCGACGTTATTGTCCGGCGCTGGGAAGCCTTTACCGGCAGAAAGGCGGTGCGGCATGAAGCGTGATGTACCCCCCCCCTATGGCGCCCAGGTACCTGCAGGCGGCATTGAAGCAGCGGTTTGACGAGCTGGCGCCCAAGTGCGTGGCCATGGGGACGCTGTCCCATCTGGACGTGGATGTGCTGGCCAAGTATGTGCTGGCGGAAGACGAATATCTTGTGGTCACGCAGAAGCTGCAGCGGGCGCTGAACGACGGCGACGCCGACAGCGCCGGAAAGTGGCTGAGCCTGCAGGGCAGCGTCGCCAAGCAGTGTCTGACGCTGGGCGCGGAGTTGGGGCTGACGCCGGCGTCCCGGCGATCGCGGGGACTGATCGTCCCGTAGAAATCATGCCGGCGGGAGTGTGCCGGGCGGCTGACCGGGTTCGGGGCCGGGCAGTTCGGCCATGGATACCTCCTAGTCGGGCGGCGCTGGGTGCGCCGTCCGGCAGACTCCCGCCGAGGGAATACGGTGCCCGAATTGGGTACGGAAATGAGGTGATGACGTGGCGAAGGAAGATACTTACCGGCAGGAGCTGATCCGGTTGGGGGTGTGGCAAGACGCCTTTGAGGGGGAGCTGCACCAGCTGTGCATATTGGAGCGGGAGCTGAGCCGCACCATGAAGGCGTGGAAGGCCACGGCCGCAGACGGCAAAAACCCCAGCGTGCTGGATCCTCACTACAAGGTCATCACCCAGCAGCGCAGCGACATCCTGAGCCACCGGGAGAGCCTGGGGCTGACGCCCAAGGGCCTGCAGCGGCTGCGGAAATCCTCGTCGGAGCAGGGCAGCGCCGGAGACGGCATCGGCCAGAAGCTGGACGACCTGATGGCGGCCGTGGGCGGCTATGACGTGGTGGGCGGCGGATGAGGGCGCCCCATCTGGATCAGGTGCTGAACTACGCCAGGGCTACGGCGGCGGATGAGGGCATCTGCGAGCTGATGCGGCTGGGCTGCCAAAGGTTTCTGCGTGATCTGGAGGATCCCCGCTTCGTGTTGGATCCGGCGCTGCCGGAGTTTTGCATCGGGATCATGACGAAGCTGTTCGCGTTCATGCAGGGGGAGCGGCTGGACGGCACGCCGCTGCGGGGCAAGCTCTTTGAACTGATGCCGTGGCATGTATACTGCACCTACGCGGTGTGCGGCTTTCAGTGGGCCGACACGCGGCTGCGGCGGTTTACGGAGGCGGACATTTTTGCCCCGCGAAAGACCGTGAAAACCTGCTTTTCGGAAGCGCTGCTGTTTGCCATGTGCCTGTGGTACAAGCGCAGCGGCGCCAAGGAAAAAACGGTGGCGGGTTCCATGAAGCAGGGCATGGAGGGCTTTGAGTTCCTCAAGTACAACCTGGTGCGGCTGGGGCTGGCCGCGCCGGACAATCCGGCAGGCGTGCCGCTGCGGATGCTGGACAGCTCCCTGGGACACAAGTTCTCCGGTGAGCTGGGCGGCGGCTTTCTGGACATGGAAACGCTGGCCTACAAGCCCGACCTGTTCGACGCGTTCAATGCCATGTTCGTCCATCTGGACGAGCTGGAGCTCTACAAAGACGCCAGGCCTTACACCCGACTGCGCGACGCCATGAAGGCCTACACCAACAAGCTGGTGCTGATCACCTTTACGGCCGGCGACGACGGGACGGGCTTTGCCGCCACCCACCGGAACTATCTGGAGGCGGTGCTGCGGGGCACCATCAAGGGGCCGGACGCCGACCGCACCTTCGTGTTCATGGCGGAGGCCCCGCAAATGGAGGACGGCGAAGTGGACTACACCAATCCGGCGGTGCACCGGGCGGCCAACCCCAGCTACGGCATCACCATCCGGCCGGACGACATGCTGGCGGCGTCCCTGCAGGCGAAGCGCAACCCCACGCTGCGGAAGGAGTTTCTGACCCGCTCGCTGAACGTGTTTGTCAGCAGCTTCAAGGCGTGGTTTGACGTGGCGGAGTTCCAGCGCAGCGACGGCCGCTATGGCTGGAGCATGACGCAGCTGGCTAAGTTGGTAAAAAACTGGTACGGCGGCGCCGACCTCTCGAAGCTGCACGACCTGACGGCGGCGGCGCTGGTGGGCGAGGTGCCCGCCAAGCTGGCGGCCACGGAGGACTGGACGCCTCCGGAGGACGTGCTGGTGATCGTACCCCACTGCTGGTTCCCCGTCACGGCGGCGGCGGAAAAGGCGGATCAAGACCGGATCCCGCTGTTTGGCTGGAAGGAGGATGGGTGGCTGGACATGCCCAACGAAGCCAGTATGGATCCCACGGAGCCGGTGAAGCAGTTTCTGGCATGGAAGAAGGCCGGATTCCACATCCGGAAGGTGGGGCACGACCGGAAATTCGCCCGGAAGTACTATGAGGCCATGAAGAAGGCCGGGTTTTCCGTGGTGGATCAGCCCCAGATGTACTTGCAGAAGTCCGAGGGCTTCCGGTACATCGAGCACAAGGCGAAGGTCGGGTGTCTGTACTACTGCCACGCAGAGCCCTATGAGTACTGCGTGGCCAATGTCCGGGCGCAGGAAAAGGTAGACGACGCTGTGCAGTATGACAAGATCGGGCCCACAAGCCGCATCGACGTGTTCGACGCGTCGGTGTTTGCCACGATCCGGATGCTGATCGACAGCGAGAAGTTGAATCAGGCCGCCAGGTGGTTTGGCGGCGAGGAAAAGGAGGTGTGACCGATATGGGGCTATTTGGTAAGCGAAGGCAGAAACGCTCCGCTGTGGGGGCGATTTTGCTGACCACGCCGGGCGTGGTGCTTCCTGCCGGGTATCACCGGTTGGCGGACACGCCGGAGGTGGCCGGGGCCGTGTGGTGCATTTCCGATCTGATCGCCAGCATGACCATCCACTTGATGCAGAACACCAGCAACGGAGATATCCGGGTCCGGGACGAGCTGGCCAAGAAGGTGGATATCGCGCCGTGGCGCATGGGTACCCGGCAGACGTTGGTAAGCTGGATCGTGACCACGCTGCTGCTGGAGGGCGACGCCTTTGTGCTGCCGGTGACCTCCGGCGGGTATCTGGAGGATCTGGTGCCCATGCCGGACGCCTACGCCATGGCGCAGCCGGACGGGCTGACCTACACCGTGCAGTGGCAGGGCGTGCCCTTTGGTCCGGATGACGTGCTGCACTTCGTGCTGCACCCGGATCTGCGCCAGCCTTGGCGGGGCACAGGATTACAGGTGCAGCTGCAGGACGTGGTGGACAGCTTGGTGCAGGCCACGGCCACCAAGACGGCCTATCTGAGCAGCGAGTACCGGCCGCCGCTAATCATCTCGGTCAACTCCGACAGCGATCTGGCGGACGAGGACGCGCGGGAAAAGTTCATCCAGAAGCGGCTGACCCGGAAGAACCGGGACGAACCCTGGATCTTCCCGGCTGACCTGATGCATGTGGAGCAGGCCAAGCCGCTGAGCCTGACCGACCTGGCTATCCGGGACGGCGTGGAGCTGGACAAGAAGTCCATCGCTTCGGTGGTTGGCGTTCCCGGTTTCCTGGTAGGTGTGGGCGAGTTCCACCGGGACGAGTACAACACGTTTATCCGGCGGAAGGTGCTGCATGTGGCCCAGATCGTGGAGCAGGAGCTGACCAAGAAGCTGCTGCTGAGCCCGGAGCGGTATTTCCGACTGAATAGCCGGTCTCTTTACTCCTACGACCTGAAGGAGCTGAGCGAGATCGCCGACGAGCAATACACCCGCGGGCTGATGACCGGCAACGAGGCTCGGGACTGGATCGGCCTGCCTCCCATGAAGGGACTGGACGAGCTGGTGATCTTGGAGAACTATCTGCCGATCGACCGGATCGGCGACCAGAAAAAGCTGAAAGGGGGCGGCAAGAATGCCGACGAATGACAAGAACCGCCTGGTGCGGCAGGTGCGCTCCTGCGGGGCGGAATTTCGGGCCCGCGACGAAGGCGGCCCCGTGATCGAGGGGTACTTCTCGGTTTTCAACCGGGATTATGAGCTTTGGCCCGGCGCGGTGGAGCAAGTGGCTCCTGGGGCTTTTCGGGAGACGCTGGGGGGCGATATCCGCGCCCTAGCCAACCACGACACGCGGCTGGTGCTGGGCCGGACGACCACCGGCACCCTGACGCTGCGGGAGGACGACAAGGGCCTATTTGGCACGATCAAGATGAACGAGCAGGACAGCGACGCCATGAACCTCTACGCCCGCGTCCAGCGGGGTGACGTGAGCCAGTGCTCGTTCGGTTTTGATATTCTGGACGAGGAATTCACGGAGCGATCCGATGGGAGCGTGCTGTGGACGATCCGGAAGGTAAAGCTGTACGAGGTGAGCGTGGTGACCTTCCCGGCCTATGTGGAAACGGCGGTCAGCGCGCGGAAAGCGGAAGTGGACACCATCCGGCGCAGAAGGCTGGATGCGTGGAAAAACGAGATGAAGGAGCGAATGAAAAAATGGCATTGAAAATTCTGATGCTGCGCAAGCGGCTGACCGACGAGGAGAAGAACAATGCGGCCCTGCGGTCCAAGCTGGCACCCTTTGCCCAGCGGGAACAGGAGCTGGCTCAGTCTATTGAGGCGGCCAGCACCGAGGAGGAACGCAGCGCCGTGCAGGCGGCTGTGGAGGCCTTTGAGAATGAGCGGGACGCGGCCCAGCAGGCTGTGACTGCCAGCGACGCGCTGATCAGCGAGCTGCGGGGCAAGATCGAGGCCGCGGAGCGAGAGCAGCAGGCGGCCGCCCAGGCCGGCGACGAGGGCCGCGGCACGAATCCCAGTCGCCAGGGCGGCGGCATGGAACTGCGGGAAGCGCAGGAGTTCCAGCGCACCGGCCGCCACGTCTACCGCGACGTGCGCAGCCTGCTGCGGGCTACTCCCCTGCTGACCAGCGCCACCGGCGTGGTGGGCCCCACCGGCGTGGGCGGCATCAACGACGGCTTTGTGGGCGTAAGCAGCCTGGTAGACCTGCTGAAGGTCACGGACTGCACCGGCATGGCCAGTTACAAGGTGGTGTATCTGGCCGGCGACGCGGCGGACGCCGCGGCCATCACCGAGGGCAGCGCCCCCACTGAGGGCGAGCCCACCTTCGGCAGCGTGGAACTGACCCCCAGCAACTACGGCACCATTGGCTATGTCTCCAACGAGATCGCCAAGCAGACGCCGCTGAACTACGAGGAGAAAGTGCGGGAAAGCGCCCGCCGCAGCCTGCGCCGGAAACTGAACACCGTGGCGGCCACGGCTATCCTGGCTTCCAGTCTGAACAATTCTCTGGACTTGAGCGCCGCCGCAGCGGCTGCTACGGGCGCCGCCTTCTTTGACGGCGCGCTGCTGAGTAACATCATCCTCAGCTACGGCGGCGACGAGGACACCGGCGGCGTAGGCGTGCTGTTCCTGACCAAGGAAGATCTGAAAGCCTTTGCCGCAGTGCGTGGCAAGAACGAGTATCTGCCGGTGTACTCCATCACCCCCGACGCGGCCAACCCCAGCACCGGCATCATCAAGGACAACAACGGCCTGAGCTGCCGCTACTGTCTGAGCAAGGACATCAAGTCCCTGTCCACCCTGACGCTGACCACCACTGCCACCAAGACCATGTTCTACGGCGTGCCCTCCAACGCGGAACTGGCGCTGTGGGGCGGTTTTGACGTCCGCGTGGACAGCAGCTACAAGTTTGCTGAGGGCCTGCTGGCCATCCGCGGCGAGGTGACCGCCGACGTGGACGTGACGGTGAAGAGCGGCTTCACCGTCGTGACGGCCAAGAGGCCGCCAGCTGATAACGGCCAAGAGGCGGCGGACTGAGCGGGAGCAGCAATCAGTCCGCCGCCTTGCGGCAGAAAGGGACGAAACGCCATGGACATGGAAATTTTGCTGACGCGGCTGAAGCTGAGCCTGCCGCTGACGTCCTGCGCCTATGACGAGCTGCTGGAGGGCTTTTTGCGGACAGCCATCGACAAGTTCGGGGCCGACACGGAGGACGAGGGCGACCAGACATTGGTGATCCTCTACGCCGGGTGGCTGTGGCGCAGCCAGAAGGAGCCGGGTTTGCAGAAGCCTCCGGCGCTGCAAATGGCCATCAACGACCGGGCGGTGCGGAAGGCAACGGAGGGCGGCGATGTTTGACGAGCTGTATCTGATCGTGCCCGAATTGGGCACGCAGGACGAGATCGGCGTGTTCCGCAGGACCGGGCCGGAAAAGCGGCGGCGGGTACTGTGCGAGGCCGGAGGCATCCGGCGCAGCGAGTGGGCGGCTGCCGGCGCGGCCGGGCATCGGCCTGAGCTGGTGGTGACCGTACCCTTCGTGGACTACCGAGGCGAGACGGAAGCTGACTACCGCAAGCAGCGTTACAGCATCTACCGCACCTATCCCGTCAACGACGGGTGGGATATTGAGCTCTATCTCGAAATGAAGGACGGTGTGCGGGGATGAGCGGCAGCATCAACATCGACCAGCTGTCGGACGCCGTGATGGATGTCCTTGAGGGATACCGGGACGTGACGCTTGATGTCATGAAGGACGCTGTGGACAAAGTGGCCAGGGAGACCGTGGCCGAGGTCCGTAACGATATCCCGGCGGCGGGTATCGGCGGCACGGGCGACTACCGAAAAAGCTGGGCGTCCAAGCTGGACGCCGGAGCGCGCGGACGGTACGCCTACGCGAAGGTCGTGTACGCTAAAGCGCCCCACTACCGGCTGACGCATCTGCTGGAGAAGGGACACGACCTGATTGTTAGAAAAAAACCGCTGGGCCGCGTCAAGGCGTTTGTCCACATCCGGCCGGCGGCAAACGCCGCTGCCGATAAGCTGGAGCGGTACATCAAAGATGGCATCGAGCGGAAGGGAGGCGGTTAAGCGTGACGCTGGCGCAGGTAGACGCTGTGCTGAAGGGCACGGGGCTGCCGGTGGTATATCACCAGTGGCGGCAGGACAACGCCAGAGGGCCGCGGCCTCCCCTGCCCCGGATCACCTATCAGGTGAAAAACGACAATCCGTTCTACGCCGACGGCGTGGTGTACTACACCTGTCCGGCCATCGAGGCGGCGCTGTATACTGCCGAGAAGGATACGGCGCTGGAGGCCGCTGTGGACACCGTGCTGCAGGGCGCGGAGATCGCCTACACCAAGACCGAGGGCTGGGTGGAGGACGAGAGAGTATACGCAATCATCTATGAATTTGAGGTGTGATTATGGCAAACGAAAATAAAGTTCAGTTCAACCTGAAGAACGTGCACTACGCCGTGCTGACGGAAACCAAAACGGGCGGCACCACCGCTTACAGTTGGGGCACGCCGGTGGCGGTGCCGGGCGCGGTGAACCTGAATCTTGAACAGCAGGGCGAGATCACCAAGTTCTACGCCGACGGCATCGTGTACTACCAGAGCCCCGTAAACAACGGCTACGAGGGCGATCTGGAGATGGCGCGCATCATCGACAAGATGCTGCAGGACGTGTGGGGCATGACGCTGGGCACCACCAGCAAGGTGCTGACGGAGAACGCCAACACGGAAGCCAAGGCCTTCGCGCTGCTGTTCCAGATCGACGGCGACGCGGACGAGGACTGCTACGTCCTCTATAACTGCACGGGCACCCGCCCGGCCATCGCCGCTAAGACCAAGGAAGACACCAAGGAGCCCCAGACCCAGAGCAGCACCATCTCCGCCGCCCCGCTGGGCAACGGCAACGTGATGGCGCGCACCACTTCTGAGACGCCAGAGGCCACCAAGAACGGTTGGTTTGACCAGGTCTTCGTGGAGGGGGCTGCGTAATGGAAAAAACGGTGACGATCGACGGCAAGACCGTCACGCTGCGAGCCTCGGCGCTGGTGCCGCGGCTCTATCGCCACCTGATCGGCCGGGACATCATCCGGGACATGGCGACGCTGAAAAAATCCTATAACGCCGCGCTGGAGGCTCAAAAGGCGGGCGCGGACGAAGAAGGACAGAACGTGGCAGCCATGACGGCCATGGATCTGGAGATCTTCGAGAACATCGCGTGGGTGATGCTGAAGCACGGCGCGGAGTTCCGGGACACGGAGTCCGGCCGGGTGCTGATGAACGGCGACGTAGTGGTAGGTCAGAGCCCGGACGAGTGGCTGGATCAGCTGGACGGCGTGTTCTCGGTCTACGACGTGCTGCCGGTGATTCTGGAGCTGTGGGATGTCAACCAGCGGACGACCAGTACACCGGCAAAAAAGTGAGACAGACAACCCGCGAGCCCAACGGGGCGCAGTTCATGCTGCGCTGCGCTCAGTTGGGGTTGTCTGACGAGGCTCTGACGGGGATGACCATGGGCATGGTCTACGATATGTGCACGGAAAAGGCCAATGACCAGCACGAGTATCCCTACAAGGCCACTCAGGCCGATATCGACGCATTTTTTCCCAAGTAAGGAGGTGGACGCATGGCAAATAGCAGTCGGGTGAAGGGCATTACCGTTAAGATCGGCGGCGACGTGTCCGGGCTGGACAAAGCGCTGCAGAAGGTCAACAAGGAGATCAACGACACCCAGGCCAAGCTGAAGGATGTCAAGCGGCTGCTGCGGCTTGACCCCGGAAACACGGAGCTGCTGCGGCAGAAACAGGAGCTGCTGTCCAAGGCCGTAGGGGAGACCAAGGACAAGCTGGAGCAGCTGAAGGACGCCGAGAAACAGCTGAGGGACTCTGGCATTGACGAAAACAGCGCCCAGTTTCAGAGCCTCCGGAGAGAGGTCATCGAGACGGAAAGCTCGCTGGATGATCTGACAAGGGCCGCCAACCAGTCCAACACCGCTCTTGAGAAAATCGGTGCGACTGCGGACAAGGTGGCCAGCGGGGCGCAAAAGGTGGCTGACGCTACGGCGGGCATTTCCCGCACGGCGCAGGCCGGGCTTGCCGCCGCTGCTGCCGCGACCGTAAAAATCGTGGACAGCTATGCCGACTACGAGCAGCTGATCGGCGGCGTGGAGACGCTGTTCAAGGGAGACGCCAAGACGCTGGTGAACTACGCCAACAACGCCTATAAGACGGCGGGCCTGAGCGCCAATGCCTACATGGAGACGGCCACGGGCTTTGCCGCGTCGCTGGTCAGCAGTCTGGGCGGCGACACCAGGAAGGCCGTGGAGATGGCGGATATGGCCATCACGGACATGGCGGACAACGCCAACAAGATGGGCAGCGACATCCGGAGTATCCAGAACGCCTATCAGGGCTTTGCCAAGCAGAACTACACCATGCTGGATAACCTGAAGCTGGGCTTTGGCGGCACCAAGGAGGAAATGCAGCGGCTGCTGGAGGAAGCGGAAGCGCTGTCCGGCGTCAAGTACGACATCGGCAACTATGCCGACATTGTCAACGCCATCCATGTGATCCAGACGGAAATGGGCATTACCGGCACCACGGCCAAGGAGGCGGAGGGGACGATCTCCGGCTCTATCGCCGCTTTCAAGGCCTCCGTCAGCAACCTGCTGGCAGGTATGGGCGACGCCAACGCCGACGTGGGCCAGCTGACGGACAACATGATCGCCGCGTTTCAGACCATGGCGGACAACATCATCCCGATTTTGCAGAATATCTGGGACCATTTGCCTGGCGGGGCAAAGTTCGCGCTGATTGGCATGGGCGCCGTGGCGGCCATCTCGCCGGTGGCGGGGGCTGTGGCCAACATCGGCAATGCGGTAAACTCGCTGACCACGATCATTCCGAAGATCGGGACAGCGTTCAGCTCGATGGCGTCTTTTGTAATGGCGAACCCTATCGTGCTGCTGATCGCGGCCATTGTGGCGCTGGTGGTGCTGATCGCCACCAAGGGCGATGAGATCCAGGCGTTGCTGCAGAAGCTGGACGACTGGCTGCAGGGCGTATTTGCCAAGGACTGGACGGAGCTGTTCGGACCGGTGCTGGGCGAGCAGCTGAACGGCTTTTTCGCCAGCGTGAAAAACATCTGGGACAGCATCAAGCAGGTGTTTGACGGCGTCATCGACTTTATCCGGGGCGTGTTTACCGGGGACTGGCAGCGGGCCTGGGAGGGCGTGAAGGAAATCTTTCGGGGTACTTTCAACGCCTTTGCAAGCCTCGCCAAGGTGCCGATCAACAGCGTCATCGCGCTGCTGAACGGGGCTATCAACGGCATCAACATGATGATCGACGCGCTGAACAGCATCAGCTTCAAGATCCCGGATTGGGTGCCGCTGCTGGGCGGCAAGAGCTTTGGACTGCATCTGGCCCGCGTTGGGAGCATTCCCTATTTGGCCAAGGGCGGCATTTTGTCCCAGGGCAGCGCCGTGGTGGGCGAGGCCGGGCCGGAGCTGCTGACGCTGACGGGCGGCAAGGCTGTGGTGCAGCCGCTCTCCGGCAACGGGCCGAGCCTGAAGGGCGTGGAGGGGCTGCTGGGCGGCATCTCCGACAAGCTGGGAGCCGGGCAGCCGGTCACCATTGTGGTGCAGAGTGTGCTGGATGGCCGGGTGATCGGCGAGACGGCCTATGACTACGCCATGCAGAGAGCGAGGGCGCGAGGATGATCTCTTTCAAGTTCAAGGCGGCCGGGGTCGACCTGGCCCCGTATGTGGAGCGGGACAGCTACACCACGGCGGTGCAGCCGGTGTTCACAGAAACGGTGACCACCATGGACGGCGTGGACCACGACAAGCTGCTGCGGCTGCGGGGCAGCGTGACGGTGAAGCTGAACCCCCAGAGCGCCGGCAACGCGGCCAAGATCAGCGCGGCGCTGCTGGGCCACCCGGTGGAGGTGGAGTACTTCTGCCTGCAGCGGCAGGCCGTGGTGGTGGCCAGCATGCGGGCCCCAGCGCAAACAGCACAGTTTTTGAGCCGCTGCCTGGCCGGCGGCCAGCAGTGGAGCCAGGCGGAGAGTATCACGCTGAAGGAGATGTGACATGCAGACGACGAGCGCACTATATCAGGAGCTGCTGGCGCTGCCCCACACGGAAGAGAGCCGCCTGCTGATCGACGGCGCGGCCTACGGCACGCCGGAGCTGGTGGAGGGCAGCCTGAAGACCGAGGGCTCCCTCTTTTCCGGCACCACCCCCGCCGTGGGCGGGGCGGTGGCCGGTGAGGTGTCCGCGGCGCTGCTGGGGGTAGCGTCCGGCAGCGTGGCGCGGATGGCCAAGCTGCAGCCCCAGGTGCGGCTGGTGGGCGCGGACGGACGGACCAGCGAGTGGATCGCGCAGGGCGTGTACAACGTAGACAGGCGGAGCTACAACAAGCAGACCGGTGTGCTGACGCTGCACGGCTATGACAAGATGCTGGCCACGGAGCAGTGGTACACCGGGACGGACGCGGTGGACATCGACATCGTCAACCGGATCTGTACCCAAGTCGGGATCACGCTGGACGACGAGACAGCGGCGTTTTTCGCGGCGTCGGGGCGCAGCTACGTGATCCCCTTCCCTACAGACTACACCTGCCGGGAGCTTTTGCAGACCATCTCCGGGTGCTACGGCGGCAACTGGTGCATGACGCCGGTGGGTGAGCTGCGGCTGGTGCTGCTGAAGCTGACGGCGGAGGAGACCAGCTATCTGGTGGACGGCGTAGGAAGCGCCATCACGTTTGGAGGTGACAGAATTCTTGTCGGGTAAGACATTTGTAGGCAATCGGGCCAGCAGTTTGAAGGAATCGGACAAATTGCAGCCCTACACCAAGGTGACGGTGACGGACGGGACGAATAGTTTCTCCTCCGGCGACGACACGGGGCGGGAGCTGCTGGTGGAGGTGCCGGTGCTGCCCAACGGAGACGGGGCGGCGCTGGCGGCCAACATCCTGGCGTCGGTGTCCGGGTATCAGTACCGGCCCTACGAGGCCGACAGTGCCCTCTTAGACCCCGCCGCCGAGCTGGGCGACGGGATCACGGTGGGCGGCTTATACGGCGGCATACACGCCAAGACGACCACGTTCTCGCGGCTTCTCCGCACCAACGTGAGCGCCCCGGCGGAGGAGGAGATCGACAGCGAGTACCCCTATCTCTCTGCCCAGGAGCGGGACGCCGTGCGGCAAAAGAAACAGACGGCCAAGAACACGGCGGACATCGCCGGGAACACCGCCAGCATCGGGGCGCTGGACACGCAGGTGGCGCAGATCGGCAATTTGGTGGCGAACAAGGCCGACATCTCCAGTCTGAACGCCGCTGTGGCGCGGATCAGCACGCTGGAGACCAACCAGATCACCACCAGCTATCTGCAGGCCAACTACTGCGAGATCAACGGCGCGACGATCAAGGGCATCAAGGCAGATGTTGCCAACATCAGCAAGCTGTTCTCAGGCGAGACCTACACGGGGCTAATCTCTACCCCAAGCCTCTATGTCAACGGCGCACAGTATGTAGGCACGGTCATTCGTTATAAAAACGAAAACGGCGTCACTACGTCAAAGCGTGTGCTGGCGGCCACATAGGGAGGGCTTCATGAACACAATCGAAAGAAACACTATCCAGTCCGTCCGGCTGGCGCTGGATCGGATCGAGGTACACGGCAGCGGCAATCTTGACTTGCTGCTAGGGTGCATGCAGGTGCTGGACCGGCTGCTGGCGGAGACGGAGGAAGCAAGCGATGGCTGACAAAAACATCAATCAACTGCCGGAGGTGACGGTCATGGGCGTCACCGACCTGTTCGTGTTGGAACAGGCCGGGGCGGCCAAGAAGCTGACGGGACAGCTTCTGAAGGCCACGCTGACGGCGTGGCTGGACGGCCACGGCGGCGTGAAGAGCTTCGCCTATGACGAGGACACCGGCAAGGTGACCATCGTGACCACGGACGGCACCACGCTGACCACGGACGATCTGCGGGGCGCGAAGGGCGACCCGGGCATCAGTCCGACGGTGTCCGTCACCCGGATAGAGGTGACTGGAGGGCGCAGCTATACGCAGGTGACGTTCACGGACGCGGACGGCGACCACACGGCGACGATCTTCGACGGCGAGGCGGGCAAGAAGGGATCTCCCGGCACCCACGGTAACGACATAACGGTGACAGGTACGGCGGCAGAGGCTACTGCAGAGCACCGCAACGGCGGCACCAAGCTGGTGTTCACGCTGACACAGTACAACGCCAGCGGCGCACCGCCCACCACGCTGGAGATGCCGTTCACCGTGTGGAACGGCAACGACGCGGAAGTGTCGGGCATCGCCGTCTCGCTTCCTGCTTCCGGGTGGGACGCGGAGGCGAAGACCCAGACGGTGAGCGTGGCGGGGATGACGGAGTCGGCTCTCGTGATCACGTCGGCGGCGCCGGTGAGCTTCGTTGCGTGGAGCGACGCCGGGGTGCGGTGCTCCGCCCAGAGCGGCGGCGCGCTGACCTTCGCGTGTGAGACGGTCCCCACGGCGGATCTGACCGGGAATGTGGTGATCCTGGCATGATCTTTAACATGACGCCATATCGCCGCCCCATCACGCTGGTGCCGGTGCCCACACTGGGGAGCAGCAACTACACCTACACCGGGGCGGCCATCACGCCAACGGTGACCGGCTACGACAGTGCGCTGATGATCCGGGCGGGCAGGATCAACGCCATCGCCGCGGGGACGTATACCACCACCTACAAGCTGCGCGATCCGCGGCATTACCGGTGGGCGGATGGGACGACGGAGGACAAGACGCTGCAATGGTCGATCAACAAGGCGCGGTACAGGCTCTATCTGGCCAAGACCGGCACGCTGCAATACCGGGTTGGAATAATGGCTCCCGGCATGCTGTCGGCTTCCGACGCCGCCAGCTTCTCACTGGGCGTCAAGATGCAGCAGGGCAGGTTCAGGGCATCTGTGGGGAGCACGACGGGCGACGCAGCGTCCGGCTTCAGCGCGATTATCAAGTTGACCACAGACATCTCAGGCTCAGTAACAGACTACATGACCGTCACATTGACGTACAACGGCAGCAACAGCAATATTAAGACGACGGAGACCGCATTCGCAACCGTCAAAGCCACGGTGTGAGGAGGTGCACGATGGCACACAGACTGGACTATTCGTGGCTGGATCTGGAGTACCCCAGGCGGGGCAAGCAGGTCTGGCGCAAGCTGATCCCCCTGGAGGGGCTATTGCAGGACGATTACGGCAAACGGCTGGACTGCACGCTGACGTCGCTTGCCTGCGTCTTCGGCAAGAAGTACTACGGCGACATCGAGGGCATTGCCCTCAAGTATGGCTACAACGGCGACAAGCGGGGCACAAATCCGCTTGTCGTGAAGGCTATCATGCGGGAGTTTGCGCGGCGGTGGAATATCCCCGGCAAAGCCCGCAGCGCCTACGGCAAGGGCGTGGGCTGGACGTGGCGCATGGTCAAGGGCATCGTGGAGCGGGGCATCCCGCTGGTGCTGAACCTGTGGGAGGACGGCAGGAGCTACTATCACGACCACAGCGTGACGGTCATCGGCGCGGAGGAATACGAACAGGCGCGGTTTCTGTTGGTGCTGGACAACTGGCATCAGACGGTGAGCCTGATCGACTACGACAAGCTGTGGATCATCAGCAGCGTCAACTGGATGGAGGGAGCGACATGATCGAGCCTATCGTGATCAAGGTCACGGACAAGGTGCCGGAGCTGGTCTCCGGGCCGGAGTATGTGGTCTGCGACAACAGCGATTATACTGTGGTCTGGCAGCTGGACGAGGAGTGGGCCCAATTTGAGCACAGGACGATGCAGGTCAACTACCAGGACGGCACCTATGAGCGGGTGCTGTTTACCGGCGATACCTGCGCACTCCCGGCCATCCCTGTGCCGGGGCCGGTGCATGTGGGCCTGTTTGCGGGCGATATCCACACCACGCGGCCCGCGCGGCTGCTGGCGGTGCGTTCCGCCACCACGGACAGCGGCGAGGAGCGCGACCCCACGCCCGACGGCTACGCCCAGGCCATTAAGGCGCTGGACGGCAAGCTGGACAAGAACCAGGGCGCGGAGAATGTGGGCAAAGCGCTGGTAGTGGATGAGGGGGGGGGCGTGGTGCCCGGCGAGGGCGGCGCGGGCGCTGACGGCAAGAGCGCCTATGAGATCGCCGTGGAGAACGGCTTCGAGGGCGACGAGGCCGCCTGGCTGGCGTCGCTGAAGGGCGCGGATGGCAAGCCCGGAGCCAACGGCAAGGACGGTGCTGGCATGGACATCACCGGGGCCACCGTCGGCCAAATCGCCAAAATCACCGCCGTGGATGATAGCGGAAGGCCTACCGCGTGGGAGGCGGTGGATATGGCAGGAGGGGGCGACGAGTGGGAGAAAGTAGGCGACGTGACAACAACCGAAGATGTCCAATCAGTGCATCTTGCACTAAGTGGCGCATGTAGGCGGATATGCGTTGTAGATAACGTCCCAAATGTGAGTGGAGCAACAGCGAGCAACGCCAAACCTTTGCGGATATTGGGCGACGGTAATAGCAAACTGTTTTACGGTGCCGGTTACATATTGACCGCGGGCATATACCCACGCGTCCGTAGCTATTGGATCATGCCATTAGGCGACATTACATGGTCGTTTGCGACAAATAGGGATATTAACAATGCCTCCAACTATTTTAATGTCATTGGTGGGTATGAAAACTATACAAAGTCCACCATATCTGAGATAACCTATTTGGCAGTGGGTGAAGATGCGGTAGTGCCTGCGGGCACAAAGATCACGGTGTACGGGGTGAGAGCATGAGAATCTATAAAAACGGCGTCATCCGCGACATGACTGCGGAGGAGATCTCCGCCATGCAGGACGCGGCGGCACGCTACGAGGCCGAGGAGAAACGTCGACCTCTGTCCCTGACCGAGGTGCAGGAAATGCTGGTGCGGCAGCAGATCAACACGCTGGCGGTAGACGACCAGACGGCGCTGCGGATGCGGGACTTCTATCCGGAGTGGGCTGACCTCGCCGCCGCGCAGTACAGCACCGACAAGGCGGGCTACAAGTTCACGCACAACGGCGAGCTGTACAAGACCATTCCCGCCGTCCACACCTTTGGGACGCAGTGGGTGCCGGGCGTAGGTACGGAGAGCCTGTACACGCGCATTGACGAGACGCACGACGGCACGAAATACGACCCCATGCCGTACAGCGGCAACATGGCGCTGGAGGCGGGCAAGTACTACTCGCAGGGCGGCGTGACGTACCTGTGCAACCGCGACACGGGCAATCCAGTGTATCACGCGCTGAGTGAGCTGGTGGGGCTGTATGTGGAGGCCATTAATGGATAGGTGCATCTGCTGCGGGGCAATCGTCCCCGAGGGGCGGATGGTCTGCCCCATCTGCGAGAAATACGAAAGGAGAGCGGGCGATGGAAGCATGGGTAAGTCAGATCGTCGTGCCGCTGGCGGTGGCTGTGCTGACGAGCGGCGGCCTGTGGGCGCTGATCGCCAAGCGGGCGGACAAAAACGACGCGGAGCGGAAGATGCTGGTAGGTCTGGCGCATGACCGGATCATCCATCTGGGCATGACCTACGTCCAGCGGGGCGAGATCACGCAGGACGAATATGAGAACCTCAACGATTATCTGTATGCGCCGTATGAAAAAATGGGTGGAAACGGCAGCGCCAAGCGCGTCATGGAAGAAGTGCGCAGGCTGCCGATCCGGAAATAATGGACAGGCTGAAAAGCCGGAAAGGAATTACATCATGAAGCTGAATGACAAAATCTACGATACCCTCAAGTGGGTGGTGATGATTGTGCTGCCCGCCATCGCCACGCTGTATGCCGCGCTGGCGCCCGTCTGGGGCTGGCCCCGGCCCGATGATGTGGTGCTGACCCTAAACGCCGTGACGGCCTTCGCAGGCGCTGTGTTGGGCATCTCCACGGCCCAGTACAACAAGGACAAGGCCAATGAGGGCAGCGACAATGCCTAAAGTATTCCTGAGCCCCGAAGACCGGGCAAGCAACGTCTACGCCAGCTCCGCCCTGTGGAACGGCAAGACCACCAACGAGAAGGAACAGATGGGCCGGTGCGCCGACTATATGGAGATCGCCCTCAAGCGCTGCGGCTGCGAAGTCATCAACGCTCAGTACGGCAACATGTACGACCGGGTGCGGGCGTCCAATAACTGGCCCGCCGACCTGCACATCGCGCTGCACACCAACGGCTTCAACGGTTTCGTGGCGGGTACCCGGGTTCACTGCTACCCCAGCGAGAAGAGCCGCAAGATTGGCAAGCTGATTCAGGATCGCATCGCGCCCATGTCGCCGGGCACCTCCGAGCGGCTGATCGAGGACACACGCCTTTACGAGCTGCGGGCACCCACCATGCCCGCCGTGCTGCCGGAGTTTGGTTTCCACGACAATCCGGAGGAAGCTCAGTGGCTCATCGACAACATGGAGGCCATCGCGGAGCAGACCTGTCAGGCGGTGTGCGAGTTCTTCGGCATCCCCTACATCGCGCCGGACAAGCAGATCGACCTTGAGCCGGAGCCGGTGCCCGATTCGGGCACGATCTACCGGGTGCAGGTGGGCGCGTTCGAGAGCAAGACCAATGCCGACATTTTCCTTGACGCCGTGCGGGCCAAGTTCCCGGGGGCGTATATCGTTAAGGTGTAGGGTGTGAGGAACGACAACAGCGCACCCGTATGGGTGCGCTGTTGAACAATAAGCGTCAGTCTCTCTCGTACAGGCCGACGGCCTGGGCCAGCAGGAGGCGGACGTAAACTGGGCAGGTGTTCGTGCCAGATTCCCAGTTTTCCACCGTCCGGCGGGGGATGAGGAAGCGCTGGGCAAAGGCAGCCTGGGACAGGCCGGTGGCGGCACGGATCGCCTTGACCGTCAGGTGGGCAGCGTCCCATAGCTGGCCGAGCTGCCGGAGACGGTCATCCGGGATCGCAGCGTCAGGCGCGTCATCCCAGATGGAGGACAGGGCCGCGTCGGAGAGATAGGCGTCGCGGTCGGCGTAAGCCAGAGCCTCGGCCCAGAGGATGTTGAACTGCTTATCGTTCATAGTCGGCCTCCTCTCTGTCAGCGGACTTCGAACGCGACGATCTCGCTGTCGCGGTCGGCGTTCTCCTCGTCAAACTCCCGGCCCTCAGCCTGGAAGCGGTAGACGGGCCACAGCTCGACTTCCTGCGGGTTCTCCGTGTCGAGGTCGTAGCGGTTCAGCACCCGGAAGGAGTGCAAGTAGGCTTCACCGTTCCAGCCGTCGGCGCAGTACAGAGCACCGTCGATATCGTAGATGGGCATGTCGTTGGAGGGCTGGGCGTTCCACCAGGAATCAACCGGGGCGATGGCTTTGATGTTCTCGTTCATGTTGTTCTCCTCTCTGCCGCGTGGCGGCGATCCATATCTAACTTACGGGTTTAGTATACCACCGATTCGGTGGTATGTCAAGCACAAATCGCAGAATTTTTTCAAAAAATCTGAGCGAGGCGTGAGGCTACGATCCGCCGCCCTCCGCCTCCGTGAATAGCTCCGCAAGCTCACGGCGTGGGAATCAGCATGAATCCGACACATCGTGATATCCGGGCAAAGCTACAGTCTATGGCACCCCAGCGGGCGGTGAAGTTTATCGCTGGGCTGGAGTTGCCGGGCGACGAGGCGTACTGCATCATCGAGTGCGACGTGCGGCGTCAAAGCTACGTCCACGTTGCCGACAAGCTCCACTTGAGCGTGGACGGTCTGTGCAAGCTCCGCCGCCGCGCTTACCAGAAACTCGCAGACTACGTTAAGAACACATAAGCAACCCGCCAAACAAAGGCCATTTCTGGGCGTTTTGTTTGGCGGGTTTTGCTGTACAATTCTAGCAACAAGGAGGTGCGGACGATGAATGAATTCGCAATCGCCGGATATTCCGGCAGCCCATGTCTGATGTGCCTTGTCGACGGAAGCGACATCTGGCAGGCGGACTACTTTGGCAACAAGCAGCAACTCATCGGCAAGACCTGCGCGGCCTACGCGGAGCTGGAGGGCACTACGCAGCAGTACTATGACAAGCTGGTGGAGCTGGGGATCATCACCCCGCCCAAGACGCAGGAGCAGCTCATGAGCGAGATGCAGACCGCCATGGCAGACATGTCCGATATCATCAAGGGCCTGACGGCCCAGATCAAGGAGATGAAGGAAAATGGGAATGGAGCAGATCCTGGCGTCCATCGGGAAGATGTTTCCCGGAGTCAACCTTCAGGGCGCGGTGCAGCGAGCGAAAAAGGAGATCAACGGAACGGCTGACACGCTGGAGGGCTGCCAGAGCACGGCCCGCCGTCTGGGCATCGACTCCGGCGTCGTGAACAGCATTTTTCAACGCTACGGCAAGACCATGCAGGCAAGGGCCATCTGTGGCCTGCTGGGAACGACACCTGAGGCTCTCAAGGCGGACGCCGATAGAATCGTTGGGGCCGGGCAGAACGGCTCACAGCGCCCTCAAAACGCGAAAGCTGAGGGTTCTTCAAAGTTCCCCCGGCTCAAGTAGCCGCTGGAATAAATATTTTTTGAGAAAGGAGGGCGTAGTATGGACGATCGTAGTTCCGGTATGAGCTGGATCGCGGTATTGTTCGTGATCATCGTGATCTTCGCCATCTTTGGCAATGGCTTTAGCGGTTGGGGCCGCGGCAACAACATGCCTGTCATGATGCCCGACAACGGCTGCAGCCGTGTCAGCAACTGCCAGGTGGAGAAGCAGGGGATCATCGACGCCGCCCACACCCAGTACCTGATCGAGCAGAAGAGCAACGACACCCGCATGGCGATCAACGCCAGCACCGAGGCTATCACCAGCCAGGCCAGCCGCATCTATGAGCAGCGTCTGCAGGAGACCATCTTTGACCTGAAGATGGAGAACCAGAGCCTCAAGAACGGTATCTTCACCAAGAAGCAGACCGATGCTCTGAGCGAGAAGCTGTCTGCATTCTGCTGCGGCGTTGACCGCCGCCTGGATGCCATTGAGGGCCGTATGCTGACAAAGCCTGCGCTGTACGGCGTGGCGGCCACCGGCGCCGGTCAGTTGATCCCCGCGACTTGCGGCAGCTGCAACAGCGGCACCCTGTAAGCGCAAACGCAAGGCCCTGCTTGGGGCTAACGGGCGGGGCTATAGCCCCGCCCGACCATTAGGAAGGAGTAAAAAAGTATGGCTTGTAAATCAATCCTGTACGCCGCCATGCAGACGCCTGTCACTGTTGCCGAGGGTGGTGTGATCCCTCTGGGCAGCACGATTCGGCAGCATGGCTGCGACGTCCGCCTGAACGGCAACGCCGTCAACATCTTCGGCGGCCGCGGCTGCGACGGCATCTATGACGTGGATGTGTCCATCACGCTGGCACCCACGGCGGCGGGCGCTGTCATGGCGACGCTGTACAAGGACGGCGTGGCCTATCCCGGCGCCACCGCTACCGCCACGGCCACCGCGGCCGGTGACGAAGTTGTTCTGGGCTTCCCGGCCTCCGTGCGGCAGGCATGCTGCGCAGCCGGTGCGTCTCTGACGCTGGTGCTGTCTGGCGGCGGCGCTACCGTCAACAATGTGGCGCTGCGGGTCAAGACCGCGTGAGGTGGTCATGATGCTGCAGTTGCTAGTCGGGATGCTGCTGGGCGCGATGGTCTCCACGGAGACCGGCCGCAGCATCGGCAACCAAGTGGGCAACGCGGCGATCGGCGGCCTGAAGAAGGTCGCCGGGGCCGCGCTCCCGGAGGAAAGCGTGGGGAAGGAGGATGCCCATGAAGCTGATCCAGAAGCTGTCTGAGATGGTCGACGAAGAGATCGGCGACGCTCACAAGTACGCCAAGTGTGCGCTGGAGTACAAAGACACCAACCCCAACCTGTCGAAGGTGTTCTTTGATCTGTCCGCCGCCGAGATGCAGCACATGACCATGCTGCATACCGAGGTCACGAAGCTGATCGAGAAGTACCGGCAGGAGAAGGGCGAGCCGCCCGAAGGCATGAAGGCCGTCTATGACTATCTGCACCGGAAGCAGATCGACAAGGCGGCGGAGGTCAAGACTTTGCAGGGGATGTATCGGGGTGTGTAGCCTTCAAAGCGGCTATGTTGTAGCTATGTTATAGGACGCAGTGTAGTGCCACACCTGTAATTTTTTAGGGAAAGAAAAAGTACCGTGTTTTGCGCATTTAGTGCAAAACACGGTACTTTTGGTCCGAGTGTTGAGATTCGAACTCAAGGCCTCTTGAACCCCATTCACTCCGACACGACGGAATCGCGCGGAAAAGACGGCATTACTATGTAGCAGCTATGTTATAGACCCACTCGCAGCGCGTCCGCTAGAGGGCATCTGTGATGCGGCGAAGATCCTCAATGTTGACGTCCTGATAGTGCCGCAACATCTCCGTGGAGGTGTGGCCAATCAGCTCCAGCTTGTCCTTGTCGGGGGCCTGGATGCCCTTCATCATGGTGGCGAAAGTGTGGCGGCAGCTATGGGGCGTGAACGCATGGTACTGCTTGCCGTCCCGCTCGAAGGTCGGGTTGTCGATGCCGACGGCCTTCAGCGCGGCATAGAAGCGGTCGCGGTAGACGGCGCTGGACATGGCGGAGCCGTCGTCCATGCAGAACACCAGCCCCGTCTTGCGGGCACCCACCAGCCGGTCAACGATGGACTGGATCTTGGGCGAGACCGTCACCACGCGGTCGCGGCCGGCGTCTGTCTTGGAGCCGCCCGTGAAGGCCCGCAGCTCGGCGTTGTAATTCTCCACCCGGAGGGCCAGAAGCTCGGACGGCCGGAAGCCCAAATAGCACTGGGCCACGATGTAGTCGGCGCAGGTCACGGTGCCGATGGCCTTGCGCAGCTTTTCCACGGCCGCCATGGGCAAGCCGGACTTGCCCTCTCCGCTGGGTGCGGTCACCGTCAGATACTCGCCCAGATTCATGTCGGTCAGGCGGCGGGGGATGCCATACTTGTAGAGCAGGCCCACCAGGGCCTTCATGTTTTCCTTGGTGCGCTTGCCACGCGGGCAGTCGTCCATGCAGTCCTGCAGGTCATCCACATCGATGTCAGACACGGGGAGATCGTGGAGCGGCAGGAAGTACTTCCACGCCGCGTGGTAGTTGCCCATGGTGGACTTGCCTGCGCGGTGCGTCGGCTCCCAGCGGTCATATAGCTCTTTCAGGGTGACGGACTTGGGCCGCTCCTGCCGGGCGCGAAGCAGCGGAATATACTCCAGCGCTTCGCGTTTCGTCTTAAAGCCGTCCTTGCAGCGCACTTTGCGGTGGACTTTTCCCTCGACATCAGTCCGGTACCCGACGAGGACGGCGGCGCGCCACTTGCCGTTTGGCAAGCGGTAGGCACTTCCCTGCCCGTTGCCGCGGCTCTTGGGCAGCCGGGCGACGCTCTGCTTGACGCCGCAGTGCTGGCAGTAGACCGCGCCCTCCGGGATCTCTTTGCGGCAGCTGCGGCACCTCATGGCTTTTCCTTCGGGGTGATGCGGCGGGCGTAGCGGATGGCGCTGAACAGTGCCGAGGTCATGACGCCGAAGGCGATGGCCACCAGGGCGATGATGATCCACGCGCCGACGCCGACCTCGCCGCCCCGGATGAGACCCGCGTCCTTGATGTGGAAATCCACCACGATATAGAAAATCAGCGTCACCGAGAGGACGGCACACAGGAAAGCCAGGACAAGGATCGTCGACAGGCGGCTCTTGTCCAGTTCTTTCCGCAGGACGTTGACCTCGGTCAGACGCTGATTTTCGCTGACCATACGATCCTCCTTCAGCTGCCGCCGCAGCTGCGCCTCGGTGTCCTCGGCGGGGATGATGCCAAAACACCCGTCGATAGAGACGCCCAGAAATTTGCAGATCAGCCCGGCGTAAACGAGGCCAGGTACCTTGCTGGTGGCCGCGAAAAAGTTCTTGACGCTGGACAGGGGGATGCCTGTTGCATCGGCGATGTCCTGGTTGGTGTAGCCGAGACGGTCTCGCGCCTCTCGGCATTTTTCTTGCAACTTTTGTACCATATTCTCCCCTTCGACCCATTTCTGGGTCGGCCCGGCCCAAATCTTGGCCGTCGAGCCCTGTCGAAAGCCAAGATTCGGGCTTGACCTACCCGACACGATGTTGCTACGCTGGTCGTGCACCCGGCAAGCGATGGTGGCGCGAGCCGGATGCAGGCCCCGCCGGCGTTGCGGAGACGGCGGGGCCTTATCAAACTATTTTGTGCCCAAGTTGGGCACGGGCTACCAGCCGGGCTTGAAGCGGTGGCCGCAGTTAAGGCAGGTGACCAGCACCTTGTGTTTACCGATGTTACCGGCCACCAGACCGATAGGATTGCCAAGGACGGCAGCGCCGATGACGCCCTTACCGATGCCGTAGCCCTTCGTGTTGGCGGACAGTGAGGTGCTGCCACATTTGGGGCAGCAGGCGACCGCGTTGGCGCGTTTGTCCGCTATGCGCTGGCGGGCGGCCATCCGGTCATGCTCCTTGCTGGCGGCGCGGCGGCTGCGAGGATCCACAGGCGCATTCTGAGACTGCCCGCAGATCGGGCAGTAACTGGCGCTTATGTCGAGCTGGCGGCCACAGCATATGCAATATTTACAAGCTTCCATATTATCCCCCACACACGCCGCAGGCAGTGTAGCCGCGGGCGATGGCGTCGTTGATATTGATTTCGGTCTTGTCGCCCTTGACGGATCTGCAGTGCGCACTGTGGTATTTAGTGCCTGTCGGTGTGATGTAAACCACGCGTTCTTCGTCCTTAAGCTCCTCCTGCTGAACCGGCTGTTCCTGCTCAGGCTGTTCTTGCTGTGATTCTTTCTGCTTGTCCGTAACGACAGGCTTCTGTGTCTCAATGTTTGGAAGCGTCTTCGTCCCGCCTGCCTGCTGCTGGATGGCGGGCGGTTGGTCAACGTCGGCGGTGTCGTCTCCAGCCTTGGGAATCAGCGCGAAGATAAACACAAGGCCAAACAGGATAGACAGCGCCACCTTCATGCCGGTTTTCCACTGCGGCATATAACGCCACATGAGGAAGATGCCGACGGGCGCGAGGAAGATCAACAGCAGAAGAATGACGCCAGGGCGCTGAAAGAACGGTGGCTTATCTCCGCGGTCTGAGCTGCCGCCGGAGGGCGCGCCACTATTGTAACTGTGACTATGGTGCGTGGGCGTGGCCTGGTTGTTGCCAGAGCTGCCGGAGCTGCCGTACTCTTTGGTGTAGGAAAGGCCGGTGCCAGGCAGGGACGTAGTGACGCGGCTGCGGCCGGAGGTGTTCTTGCTGACGCGGAAGCCCTTGACGCCGGTGGAAATGCCGACGCCGGACTTGCTGAGATTCAGCTTTGTACCGCCTCCCAGTTTAATGCTTTTACGGAATCTTATGCCCATAGTTGACACGACCTTTCCAATAAATTTTTACGGAGGAGTAGACATGGAGCAGCACAACAGTACATACCTGATGGCAGAGGCCCTGGAGATTTTCTCCGCACTATCCCCCGAGAATCAACGTAAAGCTATTCTTCTCCTCGCAGATTCAGTAATTCTAGATATGCCTTCAACTGGCGATCCGGAGGAAGGTTTTTGTATAGCTCCATAAACATGTCTTGGCTGCCGGCCGGTTGGTCGGCGGCTTTTGTTTCACCCAGCAGATCGCTGACGGTACAGCCGAGATACTGCGCCAGCTGTTGTACCTTGGCGACAGACGGAATCTGCCCGCGGTTTATGTCGCTGATGAAGCTGGTGCCCACGCCGCTTTCACGACAAGCCACCGTGGGTTTGACGCCTTTTAGCGCACAATAGATTTTTATGTTTTGCACAAAGATTTCCTTATCCATGGTGCCCTCACACTATATGCAAATTGTGCATCATTACAAATAATCTGTAATTACGCATTTTCCTATTGACAATCCGTGATTACGGATTTATGCTTATACCATCCCCCGGGCGGACAGGCCCGCGGGAATGTCCTCCCATAGTATGTCTTGGAAGTCTGACCCTCTCCCTTATCGCACACATAGCCAGAAGCAAAGGCATGGAGGCAAACGCCCCTGTGCTGCCGGGTGACGCCGGCGCGCAGACGCGGGTGGTACGTATGGTTTTCTTTACTCATTTTCTCTCTCCATTGTACCACCCGTTTTCGCGCCCTGTCAAGTTAACCATGTTAGGAGGTGAGAGGAGGGGATGAAGTGGCTCGCGTACCTTGTGGCGGGCGTCTGGCTCGCCGTGGCCGTGCTCGGCATCATTTTCTCGCTGAGCGACGACTGGGAGCGACGGACAGACGGCCCCATCATTATCGTCATCTGTCTACTGTCTGCGTTTCCCGTCGCGGTTGTCTGTCTGCTGGTTTCGATGTACGGCTGATGGGCTGACGGGGCATGTCGTTGTTTTCGACAAGCTTCTTACTGAGATCTAGCATAAGAAATCGAATGTCAGTGTATTGGCCGGTTTCCACGGTTTCGTCGACAAGGCCAAGCAGCTCCCAGTACTCTTTTCCGAGGTAGAGGTATATTTCTCCCGACGCAACTTCGAAAGCGGCGATATCTGCGGTAGACTCCGTGACAGAGAGCCGCATCCCGGCGCGGATATAGTTTTCGATGACCTCTGTGCGGTGCTCGGTGTAGTACTGCTGCTCATGGCGCTGCGCGTCTCTTTGAGCCTCCTGCTTGATTTCTTTCAGGCGATACTTTCCCTGCACCCATGCCGTGACCAGTGGCGACAGGATGGCGAGTACAAGAGCCGCCAGAGAGATAATCAAAGGGGCGTCAATTTTGGTGGCGGTTTCCGCGATAGTCGTAGTGGGCATAGTGATCCTCGCTTAACAGTCAGTTAGATTTAACACAACCATACCACAAATCAAGCAAGAGCACAAGGAGGTGACGAAGAATTGAGCGCAAAGAATATCGGCGACAACATCCGATGGCGGCGTGAGGCCAAGGGCATGACCCAGCAGGAGCTGGGCAACCGGTGCGGCGTGTCCGACGCCATGGTCTGCTACTACGAACGGGGCCAGAAGATGCCCAGTCTGCCGACGGCGGCAGCTCTGGCCGACGCGCTGGGCTGCACAGTCGATGAGCTGCTGGGCCGGTCGGCCACGGCCTGAGCATAGCATATCAGACGGAAGGAGGAATTTCCATGGCGAATGGCGGCGGAAACATTTACCAGACCGCCCGAAAATCGGCAGGTCTTACGCAGGAGGCGGCCGCGGAACGGCTGGCGGTGAGCCTGACCAGCCTGCGGGCCTATGAGGGTGGCGAGCGCGTCCCCGCGGGCGACGTGGTGGCCCGGATGTGCATCGTCTACGACACGCAGTTTCTGGGCGTTCAGCACTTACAGGCGTTCGGCGCATTGCTGCCGGAGTGCGTGCAGGAGGCCCGGCCGGAGCGGCTGGAGACGGCCACCATCAAGCTGGTGCGGCGGATCATGCGCTTTGCCGAGAGCCACCGGGACGACCGGCTGCTGGAGATCGCCGAGGACGGCGTGATCGACGACGAGGAGCGGCCGGAGTTTCTGGCCATCACGGCGGAGCTGACGGACATCGTCAAGGCCGCGCTGGCCCTGATGTATACGGAGGAGGTGTAGCGATGACAAAAACGACATTGCAGGATTTGATCAACTGCCCGAAGGATTTCTTCACGCCCCAACAGGTGGGCGACGTGCTGGGCTGCGACCCGCAGAATCTGCGGATCATGGCGCGGCAGCGGCCTGAACTGATGCGGTTCGAGTTCCAGATCGTGGGCAATCGCGTCAAGTTCCCGAAGCGCCCGTTCCTGCGTTACATGGGCGTGCGGGTGTGAGAGAGGAGGTGAGATGTGTGGGCGACTGGATGCTTTACACGGCGGCGATCGTGGGCGCGTGGACGGCAGCTTCGGCGACGATCACGCTGGCGGAGCAGCTGGGCAAAAAGAAAGACCGCCTTTCGGGTGGAGCCGAAAAGCGGTCAGTGCAGATCAAATCTGCCGAATGAGAACACTATTATTGTAGCAGAAATTACCTGAACTGGCAAGGGGGAATTTGGGAAAATGGCAGAAAATTTAGAGCGTCCGGCGTACTGGGCGGTGATACCGGCCGACGTGCGCTATGACGATGACCTCCCCGCCAACGCCAAGCTGCTCTACGGCGAGATCACGGCCCTGTGCAACAACGAGGGCTACTGCTGGGCCTCCAACGAGTACTTTGCCCAGCTGTTCGGCTGGGCCACCAAGTCGGTGACACGGCTGGTCTCCGCCCTGCGGGACGCCGGCCACATCGAAGTGGAAATGGCGCCCTGCGGCGGCGGTACCGAGCGGCGGATCTATGCCGGTGTAGCTGTGGGGGGTGTCCGCAAAATTGCGGAGGGGGTCTCCGCAAAATTGCGGAGGGGGTCTCCGCAAAATTGCGGAGTCTATTATAATATGTTGAATAATACAGAGAATAATACCCCCCTTACCCCCCAAGGGGGAAGGCATGGCCAAAAGGCGGAATGGGAGCCGGATCGGTTCGAGGGCCTGTGGAAATTCTACCCCGTGATCGAGAAGGTCGGCCCGGACGGCTCCGTGACAAAAACCAGCAAGGGCGACAAGGGCAAGGCGCGCCGCATCTGGAATGCGATGCAGCCCTCTCCGGAGTTGATCCGCGACATGGGGCGCTGGCTGATCCTCAAGCTTAGGTACGACGACCAGTACGCCAGAGGGTATGGTGTGCAGCATGTGTCTACGTGGCTCAATGCCATCCGCCGCAACGGCGGCGTGCTGGAGATGCCGGAGGTACCGCAGGCCACGCAGGCGGCGCAGCATTCCGATCCTGACGCCCCCACCATGGACTACGACTGGAGGGATGACGAGTGGCCGACGTGATGCCCGCCCAGCGCTGGCTGGAGGCGGAGAACGCCGTCATCGGCGCGCTGCTGCTGGACGAGCGGCTGGCCTCACCTATTCTGGCAGCGGTGGACGCCGCAGACATCTGCGACGCCGCCAACCGCAGGATCTATCAGGCGGCCCGGGCGCTGCTGCTGGAGGACAAGCCGGTGGATCCGGTGACGATCCGCAGCAAGCTGGGGCCGGAGTGTGAGCAGCGGATCCTGCAGCTGATGGAGGTAACGCCTACCACCGCCAACTGGCGGGAATATGCCACCATCATGCATGAGCAGGCCGTCATGGCCCGCATCCGGGACACGGCTCACGACCTGATGGCCGAGCCGACGCTGGAGGGCTGCCGCAGCAAGGTGGCCGCTTTGGGCGAGATGCTGTCCGCCAGCCGGGGCGTCGAGGCGTGGACGATGACGGACGCCTATCGGCACTTCATGGAGGCGCAGGACGCCGCCGAGAAGCGGGTCTATGTTAGCTACGGCATCCGGGAGCTGGACGCCGTCACATTCACTGAGCAGGGCGACGTGGTGATCGTGGGCGGAGAGCCCTCCAGCGGCAAGACGCTGCTGGCGCTGCAAATGGCGTATCACATGTCCAAAACCTACAACGTGGGCTTCTTCAGCTTGGAGACCAATCCGGCCAAGCTGACCGACCGTCTGGTGTCCGCCGCTATCGATGTGGATTTCACGGCCATCAAGCGGCAGCAGCTGAAGGAAGGCGACTGGCAGCGGGTGGCCGAGGGCGGCCGGGACTTCACAGGACGTCGCCTGACGCTGATCCGGGGCTCCGGCATGACGGCCTCCCGCATTCAGGCGGTGAGCCGGTCGTATGACTTCGACATCATCTTTGTCGACTACGTGCAGCTGATCGCGCCGGAGACGGATCCCCGGCTGGGACAGACACAGGCCATGGCGGCGGTGTCCCGCTCCATGCACATGTTTGCCCAGAACAGCGGCACGCTGGTGGTGGAGCTGGCACAGCTTTCCCGCCCGGAGAAGCAGGGCAAATGGCGCGAGCCCACCATGCACGACCTGAAGGAGACCGGCCAGCTGGAGCAGGACGCTGACGTCATCATGATGCTCTACAAGCCGGAGGTGGGTGGTAAACTCTACGGCATCGAGGTGGTCGATCGGGAGCAGGCGGACGGCATGCGGGTGCTGAAGTTGGTCAAACAGAAGGAAGGGCGGCTGCTGCCTATCCCGATGCATTTTGACGGCGCTAAGCAGCGCATGTCCGTCATGGCCGGGCCGGATGGTCGGGCCCTGATGCGCAAATTTTCCGATCTGGCCAAGGCCAGACAGGCCCAGCGGGCCGCCAGGCGCGGCGCACCTGTCCCGGGTCAGGTGAAGCTTGAAGAAGTCGAGGACGACGGCACCATGCCGTTTTGAGGAGGTGGCCAATGGAGATCGGCGACAAGATCATGTTCGTGCCGTATGCCTGCCGCGCCGGCGTGACGGGCGAGATCAAGAGCAAGCCCGTGCCGGGCCGGGTGGTGTGGATCCATCCGCAGCTGCGTTTCGCGGTGGTGGAGCGGCGCACGAAAAATTATACATACCGGGAGGCGGTACGCCTGACCCGGGCGGAAAGAAGGATGATGCTGAATGAGAACAATAGCGATCATGAACCTGAAGGGCGGCGTGGGCAAGACGGTCACGGCCCTCAATTTGGCCGACGTGCTGCGGCGGGCCGGTAAGAGCGTGGTGCTGGTGGACTGCGACGGTCAGGCCAATCTGACGGAGTTCTACCTGCAGGAGGCGGCGCTGGATGCGCTGGAGGATGGCGGCATTACGGTGACCGACCTGCTGATGGGCAGCGCCGAGCCGCTGTGGAGCGACAACGTGATCCCGCTGGGCAGCGACGGTCTGGTGTCGCTGCTGCCGGCTGACTCGTCCCTGTACGGGCTGGACATTGCCGCCATCAAGCTGGGAAAGAGCGTTTCCATCAAGCCGTTTGAGGACTTCCGGGACGCTGCGGCGGAGGACGGTGTGGACTACATGATCTTTGACTGCCCGCCCGGCTTTAGTGCCGGCAGCGTGGCCGCCCTGAACGCCGCGGGCGGCGTGGTGGTAACCACCAAGGTGGACGGCTTTTCCCTGCGGGGCGTGGCCAAGCTGCGGGCGCAGCTGCGCTCCATGGTCAGCGCGGGCAACGGCGGGATCGACGGCGTGCTGATCACCCAGTGGCGCAAAGATGGTGCCGTGCTGGCGGGCGAGCAGGTGCTGCGGAACGCGCCGGGCCTGAAGGTGTTCGACACGGTGATCCGGTGGTCGAGCCCCGTGGACGGCTCCACCATAGCCCAGCAGCCGCTGGACGAGTACAGTCCCCGCAGCAACGCCGCGCAGGACTATCGGGCGTGGGTCAAGGAATATCTGGGTGAGGAGGTGGCGGGCTGATGGCCGGTAAAGCCTCAAAAAAGTTCGACCTGGGCGAGCTGACCCGGGCGCTGGCGGGCGATGTTCCCGAATCGGGAACGGAGGGCCGCGACCAGATCGAGTACATCGATATTGACCTGATCGACAGCGACCCCAGCAACTTCTACGAGCTGCGGGACATCCCCGATCTGGCGGGTGACATCGAGACGGTGGGGCTGCAGCAGCCACTGCTGGTGCGGCCCGGCGAGGACGGCCATGTGGTACTGATCTCCGGCCACCGGCGCAGGGCGGCGCTGCAGCTGCTGGTGGACGAGGGCAAGGAGCGGTTTCGGCAGGTGCCGTGCATCCGGAAGACAGGCGGGAACGCCCTGGTCTACGAGATGCAGCTGATCTTCGCCAACGCCCACACCCGCGTGCTGACCAACGCGGAGATTGGCAAACAGGCCGCGCGGCTGGAGGAAATTTTCTACCAGCTAAAGGAGCAGGGCTATGAGTTCCCCGGCCGTATGATTGACCATGTGGCGGAGGCCTGCAACATCAAGCGGGCGAAGCTGGGGCGGATCAAGAAGATCTTTACGCATCTGGCTCCCTGCTACAAGCCCCTGTGGGACGCCGGCGACCTGCCGGAGGACACCGCCGACGCGCTGGCCGGTCTGCCCCAGGACGTGCAGGAGCGGATCAAGCGGGTCTGCCCCAAGAAAACGCCCACGGCCAACGCCATCCGCAGCATGGGCGACCGGCTGAAGTCCGCTCAGTACGGCTACTTCATGCCGGACTTCCGGTGCCCCGACGGCGGGGCATGCGCTCATCAGGACAAGTTTTTCCGGCACGATCTGACGTGCAACAGCTGGGAGACCTGCAACGGGGTCAGGTGCTGTGTGGAGTGCGGCAGAGGTGGCGCGCATCGTCCCGGCTCCTACGGTGCTGTGTGTCTGGAGATGTGCGCCAAGGCCCGCTCCGTCTACGAGAAGGCCAAAGCCAAGCGGAAGGACAGCGAGGAGCGTGTGGCCGCCAAGGCCCGCAGCAAGGCCGTGCAGAAGGCCATGGCGGACGCGGCGCGGATCGTCCGTGCCGCCGACGCAGCGGGGCTGGACGACGACACAAAGTTGGAATCCGCCTACTCGCCTCTGGCCAAAGTTGGGGTGTTGAGGAAAATCTCGCAGGGCGACATCTCGGAAGGCGTGAGCAACTATGCGCTGGGCGAGATCATTCCGTACCGGACGAAGGACTTGACCAGCATGGCGCAGACGCTGCACTGCTCCACCGACTACTTGCTTGGGCTGACGGATCAGCTGCGGCCCGCGTCCGCGGAGCCGGGCCAGATGGTGCTGGCGTCGTGGATGCCCGGCGGTCTGACGCCGCCTGAGGAATGTGAAGTCGTCGCCGATGTAGATCCCGGCGACGGTGGGAAGCCCGTGCGCTGCTTCCTGCGCTGGCTGGGCGGCGCGTGGATGTTCAAAAATCTGGATAAGAAGATCGGCATGACGGTGATCCGGTGGCTGCGGCTGACGGAGGTGGAAAAGGAGGAGAACGATGCTTGAAATCAGGGTTGAGAATGGTCATGTCCGCCTGAAGGCGGATGGCGATGTGCAGCGGCTTGCTGTTGACGTGCTGTGTGCAATTTCTGCTGTGCACAACCGCGTGCGCGACCGCGATCCGTTTCTCGCGTCGTTGTTCCAGGCAATCGTAACGGCGGGTGTGGCGAGTAGCTCTCCCGTCTGGAGTGATACTCGGGCGCCCGGTGGTGTGCGTGTCAGCCTGGACCCCGAGGCGGGTGAAGTGATCAAGCGTGTGGTTGAGGGGGGGCGGCAGCATGACGGCGATTGATTTGACCCACGACCAGTGCGCCGCGCTGGCTAACTTTCTGCGGCGGACGGTGGATCGCGGCATGGACAGCGGCTACGACGAGATCGAGCTGCTGGTGCTGGCCCAGCGGGCCCTGCGGAGCGCCGGCAAGCCCATCGGCCCCGCGCTGGTGTGTGACGTGCCCAAGTCGAGCACGCCGGAAGGGGGGGAGGCGGTGAGCGCTGCGTGTGGAGTTGCGCCGGCCCGGCCCTCCGGCGCGTCGGAGGCGGCCCGGTTCAAGCGGGAGACGGCCGACCGACTGGTGGCCTATCGCTCCAAGTGGGGCCCGGGCTGCATGGGCCGTCTGGCGGCCCTGTGCGGCGGCGACGTGAACGCCGACAAACTAACCCGGATGTGTGGCCGGGAGCGATTCCCAATCGAAATGTGGCGGCTGGTGGCCGCCGCGCTGGATAAGCTGGAAGGAGGAAATGAAGATGGCCGACAGAGTGAATAGCTTGCTGGCGGACTTGAAGCGGCTGAAAGTGGAGACTGGCTCACTGGCCTGTATGGGCTGCGGGCGCGAGCATAACTGCGGCGTCCACGGCTGCGCCGTTCTACGGGAGGCCGCCGACGTGCTCCAGGAGTACATTGACCGCTGTAAGCGCTACGCCGATGAGATCATGGCGCTGCGGGAGCAGCGCCGGTGGATCCCCGTGACGGAGCGCCTGCCCGCGGAGGGCATGCGTGTGCTGGCGGCAACGGAGGGTGTGTTCTCGGGCGAGGCATACCTCAGCTGCGAGGGTGTCTGGATGCGTTCCTACGGCGTGGTGTGGGTGTCTCTGGTGGACATGCCCGTCACTCACTGGATGCCGCTGCCGGATGCGCCGGAGGTGACGTGCGATGGGTAAGCAGAGCGGCTTCCTGCTGAAGCTGCAGGAGAATCAGCGGCAGAACATGCACCTGCAGCGGCGAAGGAGGGACGAGGAATGACCCGAAAACGATACGTTAAACTGCTGATGGCGTGTGGAACTGGCAGGAGTCAGGCGATTCGGAACGCCCGCTATGTGCAGGCATATCGCGCTTCGTATCGTGGCGATTTGGTCTGCTGGTTAAGCTTGTCGTTTGCCGCCATGCCTTGGGCGCAAACGGATGAGCAGCGTAGTGTTCTTCGTCGGCGCGCCGCGATCCTCAAGCGTGCCCTATATGGCGAGGTGGCCCATGAGTGAGGGACCTCGTCTGTGCGTGGTGACGCAGCGGGCGGGCCCGCTGACCAAAACCTACACCACAGACCGCACCAGCCGCGTGGGGTGGGCGGCCCGGCAGCAATGCCGCGGCTCGCCCTCCTCCGACCCCATGATCTGGGGCAAGAGCGAGCAGAAGCTTGAGCTATACCTCGCCCTGTTCGGTTTCTCCGGCGCCCACTATGTGCTGACGTTTCGTGACGCAGACCTGCCGCGAGACTTCGATGGCGCCAAGCGGCGGCTGGCGGCTTTTGTCAGACGGGTGCGCCGACGATATCCGGAGGTGCGGCGCTATGTCTACGGCGTGGAGGCGGGCCATGAACACGACCGCTGGCACCTCCATTTCGTGGCCGATGAGCAGGAGTTGCCGCTGGAAACGGTAGCGGAGCTGTGGCGGTACGGATTCGTCAATCCGGGCTATCATGAGTACCCTGTGCTGTGTCAGGACGACGGGTACAGGCGGCTGGCGCACTATCTGTGCAAGCCCGACCGGATGATCCCTCTGGGGCGGCACCGTTGGGGTGCCGCCAAGGAAATGCGCCGCATGATCCCACCGCCGACGGTGCGGGTGCAAACGCGGCGGCCGGGCGTACCCAAGGATGCGTTCTGGACAGGCTTTGAGGCTGCGCCGGTGCGCAAGGTGGGCGGCCAGTCCAGCCCGCTGATGGAGTACTCCGACTGGATCGCCGCACCCAAGCCGGGAACGTACCAATTTTTGGAAGCTGACGCAAAGAAGTAAGCGCTTATTATTAAATTAAAGATTTATAAAATACTTCTACTGTTAGTAATTACTTGTAACGCTATGACTTTTTTATGGACAAAGTGAGAAAAGGAGGCGAAAGGCCTTGCGAGTCACGTCGCAGTATGGTAAACTTGATGTAGATAATCGCAGCGGGTTCGTTGCCTGCCCGGTATGCGGCAACCCACGCCTTACGAGGGTGAGGCAAGACACCAGCGCGGCAAACCTTCCCGCGCACTGTAAGCGATGCAAAACGGAGCTTCTCCTGGATATCGAGGGTGAGACCAGAGCGCTTGACGCCAGAGTCCAGAACTGAGCCATGATGGCTTGTGTTCGGATTCTGGCGTTTTTGTTTTGCCTGGAGGTAGTCCATGGGCTTTGACTATTCTGGCCGCAACAAGCGGTGGCAGGCCGTCCGGAAGCTGGCGCTGAAGCGTGACGGGTACCTGTGCCGGGAGTCGGCGCGATACGGCAAGATCGTCGAGGCCAACGTGGTGCATCACGTCTGGCCTGCGGAGGACTATCCCGAGTATGCCTACGAACTTTGGAATCTCCTGTCGCTGTGCCAGGCGCAGCACGACGCGATGCACGATCGCATCACGCGGGCGCTGACGCCGTTGGGCGAGCGCTGGCGGCGGCGGACGATACCCCCCCCTCCCTGAGGCCGAGTCTCGCC